>Ga0209580_10000198_pt1 | contig 39284 bp, 27 predicted proteins | sample Coa_R1_5_FD_187153 | JGI IMG/M metagenome (GOLD analysis project Ga0209580, IMG submission 187153) | Surface soil microbial communities from Centralia Pennsylvania, which are recovering from an underground coalmine fire - Coalmine... | ecosystem: Environmental > Terrestrial > Soil >... | reverse complement strand
CGACGTTTCCGTATCCTGCGCTCCTCTTCTGCTTGACGGCAAAGTTGTAGGCTTCTATGCCGGATATCACGACATCTCCGATCGCAGGCGCGTCGAAGCTCTCAGTTCGGCTTTGTATCGGGTAGCGGAGAAGAGCAGCAGCGCGCATGAGCTACAGCAATTCTTTGCCGCAGTGCATGGCATTGTCGACGAACTCATGCACGCGCGGAACTTCTATATCGCAATCTACGATCCTGCCACCGAGCTGCTCAGCTTCCCGTATTTCGTCGACGAACAGGATTCCGCTCCTCCGCCAAAGAAGCTGACGAGAGGACTGACCGACTACCTGATCCGCACCGGCGAACCGCTGCTGGCCACGCCCGAGGTTCTCGAAGCCATGGAGGATCGGGGTGAGGTGGCGCGAAATGGTTCGAAATCCCTGGACTGGATGGGTGTCCCGCTGAAGGTAAACAACCATACCTTTGGCGCACTCGTAGTGCAGACCTATTCGAAGAATATCCGCTACGGGGAACGCGACAAAGAGATCCTGACATTTGTCGCCCGCCAGGTGGCCAGCGCTGTCGAGATCAAGCGCAATGAGCAGGCGTTACGGCGCTCGGAGGCCCGTTACCGTTCTCTAGTGCAGAGCTCTGTGTACGGTATATATCGCTCCAGCCTGGAAGGCCGATTCCTCGACATAAACCCAGCGCTGATCACCATGTTGGGGTATGGATCACCCGATGAGGTGCTACTGCTCGATCCTGAGAACGACGTATTCGCGCAACCCGAGGAGCACGACCGCCTAATCGAAGAGTTCCGGCGCACCGGCCGGCTTGACGGATTCGAAGTGAAATGGAAACGCAAAGACGGCAGCGCGATTACGGTTCGCATCAGCGGACGCGCCGTTAGCAGCGCCGATGAGCCGGCGGACGTGCTGGAAGCGATCGCCGAAGACGTGACCGACCGCCGCGCGCTCGAAGATCAATTCCGCCAGGCGCAGAAGATGGAAGCGGTTGGACGCCTCGCCGGTGGTGTAGCACACGATTTCAATAACCTGCTGATGGTCATCAGTGGCTATGCCGAGGTTATTCTGGGGCAGTTGGATCCAGCGAGCCCGCTGCTCGAGAAGGGCCGTGCCATTCAGCTCGCCGCCGACCGCGCCACGACCTTGACTCGGCAATTGCTGGCCTTCAGCCGGAAGCAGTTGCTCGAGCTGAAAGTAGTGGACGTGAATGCGATCGTGCAAGACATGGAGCGCCTGCTACGTCCGCTGATTGGCGAGAACATCGATCTGGTGACCATCCTCGCCCCGCAAGCCGCTCACACTCGCGCCGACGCCGGACAACTCGAGCAAGTGATCATGAATCTCGTGGTCAATGCCAAGGATGCTATGCCCGCGGGAGGCAGACTCACGCTTCGGACTGAGAACGTGGTCCTCGACGAGAACCATCGCCGCGGTCAGCAGTTCATCCGCCCCGGCAATTATGTGACGCTCATGGTCAGCGACACCGGCATGGGAATGGATCGCGAGACACAGTCGCGAATCTTCGAGCCGTTCTTCACCACCAAGGAAAAGGGCAAGGGAACCGGACTGGGCCTTTCCACCGTATATGGAATCGTGAAGCAAAGCGGCGGATATGTCATGGTGCAGAGCGAACTGGGACGTGGCACCACCTTCCAGATCTACCTCCCATTGGTGGAAGGAGCGGCGGAGAAGCATTCCGTTGCCGTCCCTGAAGCCGTGGGTGGGACAGAAACTATCCTGCTAGTAGAGGATGAGGAGTCAGTTCGCCAGCTGGTGCGCGATACGCTTGCTGCCAAAGGTTACAAGGTGCTGGAGGCCGAAAATGGTGAGGCGGGTATTGCGGCGGCGGCTCGCCACCAGGAAAAACTCGATCTGGTCATTACCGACGTCGTGATGCCCGGCATGGGCGGACGCGAAATGGTCAAGCAACTGATCGAAACCCGTCCCGGAACCAAAGTGCTCTATCTCTCGGGATACACCGAAGACGCGATTATCAGCGATGGCTCCATCGAGAAGGGAACCGCGTTCCTGCAAAAGCCGTTCACGCTGCAGAGCTTATCCCGCAAAGTACGAGAAGTTCTAGGGTAACGCCGGAATTGGCGTAGCGCCGGCATCCTGCCGGCTGTGCGGTGGGCGTCTCGCCTACCGCTTCGGAGGCCACCTCACAGTCTGCAACTTTTTCCCACCGTACGCGTCCCATTTGATCAACAATTAGATATAGCACCCGAATCCGTCTGTGGCGGATGGCTCGTATAAATATAAAGAGGTGGGGTTCTTTATGCTCATCAAGAAAGCGGAAGACATACGGTCTTCGGAAATCACCCCGAAGAGTCTTTATCTGAATCGCCGCAAGTTTCTCGCCGACGCGGCCATGGCCGCAGCCGCTATCGCTGTGGGGCTGAAAGAGACGATTGCTCCCTCGACCACGGTGCTCGCCGGCAACAAAATTGACGGCATCAAGAAGAGTTCATTCAGCACGACCGAGACGGTCACGCCCTACAAAGACGTGACCCATTACAACAACTACTACGAGTTCGGCACCGAGAAAGATGAGCCTGCCGAGTTGGCGAAGGATTTCCGCACTCGCCCATGGAAGGTCAAGGTCGAGGGCCAGGTGGATAAGAAGCAGGAACTCGATATCGACGCCATTCTCAAGATGGCTCCTCCGGAGGAACGCATCTACCGCCATCGTTGCGTCGAAGGATGGTCGATTGTTGTTCCCTGGGTCGGCTTCTCGCTCAGCGAACTCATCAAAAAAGTGAATCCCACGAGCAAGGCCAAATACGTGGAGTTCACCAGCTTGTTTGACCTGACGCGGATGCCCGGCCAGCGCCGGCAGGTGCTCGATTGGCCTTATGTCGAAGGCCTGCGCATGGATGAGGCCATGAACCCTCTGGCCCTGCTTTGCTTCGGTATGTACGGGGAAGAACTTCCCAACCAGGATGGCGCTCCGCTGCGCATTGTCTTGCCATGGAAGTATGGGTTCAAGAGTGCAAAGGCGATCGTGCGCATCCGCTTCGTCGAGAAACAGCCGCTGAATAGCTGGAACATTTCGGCTCCAACGGAGTACGGCTTCTACGCCAACGTGAACCCAAACGTCGATCACCCACGCTGGAGCCAGGCCAAAGAGCGCCGGCTGGGCGAATTCCTGAAGCGTCCGACGCTGATGTTCAACGGCTACGGCGATCAGGTGGCGAGTCTCTACAGCGGGATGGATTTGAAAAAGAACTACTAAGCAGGGATCAGGGGCCAGGGGTCGGGGGTTAGAGTAAGCGTGGATAGTTCGGCTGACCCCTAAACCCTGATCTCTAGCCCCTAATCCCTGAATTTCAAATGCATCGTTACTTCAAACCTGTCGTCTTCCTGGCCTGCCTGGTGCCTCTGACCAGGCTGGCGTGGCTCGGATTACACGCGGGTCTCGGCGCCAATCCGATCGAGTTCATCACCCACTCGACCGGCGACTGGACGCTGACTTTTCTTCTCGTCACCCTTTCGATCACTCCCCTGCGCAAGCTCACGCGCCAGTACTGGCTGATCAGCTTCCGCCGCATGTTCGGGCTTTTCGCGTTCTTCTACGGCAGTCTGCATCTGACGACCTACGTCTGGCTCGACAAATTCTTCGACGTCCACGAAATGTTGCACGATATCGCGAAACGCAGATTCATCACCGCGGGGATGACCGCCTTCGCTCTCATGATTCCTCTGGCGCTGACTTCGACGAAGTGGTCGATCCGCAAGCTAGGCAAGCGTTGGCAGATGGTGCACCGCTTGATCTATTTCAGCGCCTCCGCAGGAGTGATCCACTACATTTGGCTAGTGAAAGCAGACTTGAAGAAGCCTTTGGAATACGGGTTTGTGCTGGGAGTGCTGCTGCTATACCGGATTGTGTCCTGGGCCGTTACAAGGCGGTCGACGCCGAAGGCGATCGCAAACGCGGAGCGGCAGGTGGCAGTGCAATAGTGTTCTGCGCCCGGAACGCCACACCCAATTCTGCAGTGTGGCCCATGACCAAAGCTAACCCAACCACAGAAGAAAAAAGAACGGCGCGGTCGAGTCTGACTCGCCGCGCCGGCATGAAACGCTTGTTAATTGGACTGGCGCTTCGGGGTCCTCTTCGCTCTTAGGGCAGCCGATTTCGCCGCCCGCAAAACCGACAAGTGCGCCGCCGCCGCGTTCGACTTCGCGGTGGCATTCTGTTTTACCAGCGCACCCAACGCGACAAGCTGAGGGTCTGTGCTGACGGCTACGGTGGTTGTGCCATCGACGGTGTAAGTCGCCAGTGAGTACCCGTTCGTCGAAGGCCTGACAGTTCCTCGGCCGGCAACTGTGTTATCCGCGGTGTAGGTAGACTGAAAGGAGTTCTTGAACTGAACAGATCCCTGACCGTTGAAATCGATGATGCCCGGGCCGAACGTGCCGTTGTTGTTAGTAAACTCGGCAATGTCGTCTTCAGCGTTGGGAGAAATCCCGCCGCTCTGAAGGAACAAGCCGCTTAGATTCATGCCGTAACCCTCTCCTGAGGCAAGAGTCGGACTGGCAGCCTGCGGATACGCCACGCCGTTCGTGGTTCCGAGGCCGTCGATCTCGACCAACTGTAAGCCACCGGTGGACGGATAGGCCGCAAACAGACATCCGTTGCACGCGGCTCCGTTATTGCCGTTCACAAAGTTGCTCAAGGAGATCTGTGTCCGCCCCGCAGTGACTGCCGAATAAGTGCCAGTGATGTTCGTCACCGTGCTGGCTACAAACGAATCGTTGATGTCTTCCACGGAACTCGAAGTGATTGCCCCGGCCCCGTCGGTGTTGAAGATACCCGCCGCTGTGAATGCTCCGCCGACGCTTGGACTATTGTCGAATCCCGCAACGGTGAAGACATTGTTGCCGCTGGAGATGGACGATTGCTGCGTAAACGCATCTCCGACCGTGACAGCATTGGCATCCATCTCGATGAATTTTAAATGCGTGGCATCGATCGGGAAGACGTCATAGGAGTAGGTGGTCGTAGTGCCGCCAATGGTGGACGCGATGGATGCCATGCCGAAGGGAGATCCAAGTGCGACGGACCCTCCGGTGACGGAGAGATTCGGAGGGCCGGTCCAAACGCAGTTGTTATTGAAATCTTCCAGCCCGCTCGAGATGTTGCCATTCGAGTCGAGGGTGAAAGCTCCAACGGTTGCGAGTGGGGCCGAAACGGCACCTCCGAAATTGAAACCGCACAGCAAGTTGGCAGAGCCAGAAGAGCCTGTGAAATTGAACGCGAACGATTTTCCATCAATATCGGATTGTGCGACGCTGCTCTGCAGGTCGAGCGTTCCGCTCGCGCTTCCAAAGGTGTCGAACTCGGTGATTAAACCATGCTCACTTGAGGTGAGTACGAAGTCGAACGTGTACGCATTTCCACCGGCCTGCAGCGTGAGAAGACCGGTTGGAGCGCTAGAGCTTCCAGTCGGCCGCCCGTCCGAACCGACGCTATAGGTGCCTGAGGTGATGGCCGCTTCAGCGGCCACAACACCTGCCGATCCGTTTACGTCGATTACGCCGCCTGTGCTGCTGATGTTGCCCTTACCGTCGGAAACGAAAGTTCCCACCATGGTTACAAAGTTGCCCGACGCATCAGTTCCCGTGGCAGAAAACACGTACGTCCCACTCAGATTGCTGTTGCTGAAACTGCCGCTGGGAGGCGGCGTGACGACAGGATTGCTGTTTCCACTTCCGCAGCCTGCCAGGACTGCGAGCGATGAAAGGATTACGGGCAGAATGAGACGAGTGCGTAGCGACATGACATCCCCCTGATAAAGCTTTGGTCCGGAAAGCCAGATTCCTGGCTCAGACTAGCACGTGTGACTTGTCGCTTGATTCAACCCGAACCCGGAAAATAAGTAGCGGAGGTAACCAAAGTTTTCGGTGGTTTACAAGCGTTTACAAAACAATTGCAAATTCAAAATTTTAGATTGCTGATTGAAACCCAGTCGGGCAATCTTCTTCAATCTTCGCTCTGAAATCTTCAATCTGAAATCTGAAATCCGCAATTCTTACTTCCGCACCGCCGCTTCCTGCCCAGCCAACCGCCGCAAGGACTCCTCGTAGGGTGCGCGCGCCACACCTCTCTCAGTAATAATGGCCGCCACGTACTTGGCCGGAGTCACGTCAAATGCAGGGTTCTCGACGGCAACGCCGTCGGGCACCATCTGCTTGCCCGCGATGTGCGTCACTTCTCTGCCATTCCGTTGCTCGATGGGAATCCCGGCACCATCTGGACACGCCATATCCACGGTCGAGATCGGAGCCGCGACGTAGAACGGAATTCCGTGCTCCTTGGCGAGGATCGCAACTGTGTACGTTCCGATCTTGTTGGCCACGTCACCATTGGCCGCGATGCGATCCGCTCCTACGACGATGGCCCCGATCTTCCCCTGCTTCATCATCGCGCCGGCCATGTTGTCGGAGATCACCGTCGTCGGAATTCCGTCCTTCATCAACTCCCAGGCGGTGAGGCGAGACCCCTGCAAGAACGGCCGCGTCTCGTCCGCATAGACGTGAATCTTCTTCCCCTGTTCGACAGCCGCGCGGATCACGCCGAGGGCTGTACCATATCCTGCTGTGGCTAGTGCTCCTGCATTGCAGTGCGTGAGCACTCCACCGTTACTCGGCATGAGCGTGGCGCCATGCCGTCCCATGGCTTGATTGGCAGCGATATCCTCGGCGTGCATGCGCTGTGCTTCTTCGGTCAGGTCGCGCTTGATCTGCGGGATCGGACGGATGCGGATGCGCTCAAACTTTTCTTGCATCCGCTGGATGGCCCAAAACAGATTCACCGCCGTCGGCCGCGTCTTGCTGATCAGATCGCAGATTGCGTCGAAGTCACGCTTCAGATCGCCCGTGGTCTCGGCCTTGGAATTGTTCACCCCGAGCGCGATCCCCATGGCAGCAGCAACGCCGATCGCTGGCGCCCCGCGCACTACCATGTTGCGGATTACGTCGGCCACCTGCTCGTGGGTTTTGCAGGTTACGTACACTTCTTCGGTCGGCAGCTTCGTCTGGTCAATGAAGCGCACGCCCTTGTCGGTCCATTCGAGAGTCTGAATCATATCTTCTGTAGAGACGTTGCTTGCAACGTCTCTCTGGCCACGATGGGTGGCGCCGCCAGCAAGAGGTAGCAAGCTACGTCTCTACGACGCTTTGTGTGCTTCGCAGCGGTTTCTCGGACTATTTGTCACGGCCGGCCTTCCGCACACTTCGCAACTCGCCGCGACCGCGAAGATACTCGGCTCGGTGTCGTCCGTCTGCGCCACATGTTCCCTGCGCACGTCGTTCGCCGTGAATATGGAAACGAATGGCGCCGGGGCCGCTGCCTTCTCCACACTGGGACGCCCTTTCGCCTCTTCCCGCTCGACCAGGCACATCGCGCCGACGACTTCAAATCCAAATTCACGCGCCGCCTCGATCGCTTGAATCGTCGAAGCTCCGGTCGTGCAGACATCGTCCACGATCACCACGCGCGCGCCTTTTTGTCGAAAGCCTTCGATGCGCTGTCCGGTACCGTGCTGCTTCTCGGCCTTGCGCACCAGGAATCCGTTGAGTTCGCCGCTCACCACCGAAACCGCGACGACAATCGGGTCGGCGCCCATCGTCAGCCCGCCAATCGCCTGTGCCTTCCATCCACGGTTCCGGATCTCCTCCAGGAATACTTCCCCAGTCAGCCGCGACCCCTTCGCATCGAGCGTGGTGGTGCGGCAGTCGATGTAATAATCGCTTGTCCCGCCGGAGGAAAGTTTGAACTCACCCAGATGAAAAGACTTGTGGGCGAGTGTGGTGAGCAACTTTTGCCGCGCAGAATGCATAAAAATCTACGATATCACGCCCCAGGTTACAGGTTTTCTCAGCATCCTCTGCGAAATCCTCAGCGTTCTCTGCGGTTTGGCTTTCCTTTTTGATCGCATAGATCGCCGAGAAAAGGCGCTGAGAACGCCGAGACTCATGTCCTACTGGGTGTGAAGCTAGCCTGCGGAATTCGACAGCGACCGCAGCAATACTAGCCTTTCGCATGTTAACCTGAGGTTTCCGGGCATTGCAGAAAGCTATCGCAATCCGAGGTTCCGGATTACCCAATCGACATATGACATTACACACCGCGCTCAGGATCCCACGTTACGTTTTTGTTTTTTTCTTTCTTTCCTTCGCCATCACCTCGGTTTCCCGTCCAGCCGTTGCCGAAGGCACGCGCACCTGGGAGCAGTCGAAGTTTGAGGATCTGGTTAAAGGTACGGCCACCGGAGTAGCCATCCGCAGCTCCGGTGGACTGGAACTGGCGCCCTCGTTCAAACTGCTCTACGCCACGCCCTCCACCTACATCTGGGCCGTCGCTGCCGACGATGCGGGAAACATCTATGCCGCCACGGGGTCTCCCGCGCGTGTATACCGCATCACTCCCGATGGCAAGTCGACCATCATCTTCCAGCCGCAGGAACTCCAGGTGCAAGCACTCCAAGTCGCTCCAGGAGGTGTAATTTACGCAGCTACAGCCCCCGATGGCAAGGTGTACAAGATCGAGCACAAGGCCGGAGACAAGACTGAACCCTCGAAGTCCGAAAACAAGTCCGAGAATAAGTCTGCCGACAACGGGCCGAAAGATCCTGCGAAGCCCGCAGTTGATTCTTCCTGGACCTCTTCCGAATATTTCGCGCCCGGCACGAAGTACATCTGGGACCTGGCTCTCGACAAGTCCGGAAATCTCTACGTCGGTACCGGCGATCGTGGCGAAATCTACAAAGTGACGCCAAAGGGAGATCATTCGCTCTTCTTCAAGAGTGATGAAACCCACATCCGCGCTCTCACACTGGATGCCCAGGGCAACCTGATCGCGGGGACGGATGGCAGCGGATTGGTTTATCGAATTTCTCCGGCCGGGGAAGGGTTTGTTCTCTACAGCGCGCCGAAGAAGGAGATCACGGCGCTGGCACTCGATCACGACGGCAATATCTATGCCGCAGGTGTCGGTGAAAAGCGCCCCGGGATGGGAGGAGCACCGGGCAATCCTTCGATGATGATCACGATGGGACAAAACCCTGCTGCCATGCCGGGCGCTCAGACCCCTGGTATCGTGATGACTCCCACTCCTGGGGCGATTACCACGTTTCCGATCCCGGGCGCAGGCGCAACCGGTGGCTCCGACGTTTACCGGATCGGATCTGACGGCTCGCCACTGCGTATTTGGACCTCGCGGGAAGACATCGTCTACGCCCTTGCTTTCGATTCGCACAATAAGTTGCTGGCGGGCACTGGAAACCGTGGGCATGTCTTTGCGATCGGTGGGCCGGATGACTACTCGGACCTGCTAAAAGCGCCAGCCTCGCAGGTCACCGGATTTGCCAAAGCTCCGAATGGCGGACTCTACGCCGCCACCAGCAATCTCGGGAAGATCTTCATACTTGGACCCGGCTCGGAGAAGGAAGGCTCCTACGAAAGCGACGTCTTCGATGCGAAGATCTTTTCGCGCTGGGGACGCGCCGAATTCCGTGGCTCAGGAAATGTCGATCTCCTGGCTCGCAGCGGCAACGTCGACAACCCTGACCGCAACTGGAGTCCATGGAAGCAAGTTGACCTGAGTAAAGGCGTCGAGTTGAACATCCCGCCGGCACGCTACTCACAGTGGAAGGCAGTTCTGCACGACGGAGGCACAAAGCCCTCGGTCGATTCTGTGACCGTGAACTATTTGCCGAAAAACATTGCGCCGGAGATGGACGACGTTTCAGTGCAGACTGGCGTGCGCTACCAGCCGCTTCCGAAAACCTCGCTCAACACCAGCACGGATATCAGCGGCTCCTCCGGCATCCGCTTCGAATCGCCCGTGCCCAGCACTCACGACAAGGACGCGATCGGCGTGAAGTGGACCTCGCACGACGACAACGACGATCAACTCGTCTATTCCGTCTACTATCGAGGCGACGGAGAATCCCGCTGGCTGCTATTGAAGGAAAACATCACCGATAAGGCGTATTCCTTCGATGCCAGTCTGCTTCCCGATGGCGGCTACACGATCAAGGTTGTCGCCTCCGATGCTCCGTCCCATTCTCCCGGTGACGCGCTCTCCGTATCGCGCGAGAGCCGCCGCTTTGAAGTGGATACCACTCCTCCGCGCATTGAAAACCTTACTGCCTCCCTGGAGGGCGGACAGATTCACTTCCATTTCCACGCAGACGATGGATTCTCAGCCATAAAGCGCGCGGAATTCTCCGTCGACGCCGGCGACTGGAAGTTCGTGGAACCCGTTGGACAATTGTCCGACTCAAAGACCGAAGATTACGACTTCAAGGTCGCACTCGATCCCACGAAAGACGCGGCGGGCGAACACGTAGTCGTCGTACGCGCCTACGACAAATACGACAACATGGGAGCGGCGAAAACAGTGCTGAAGGCAAAGTAGCGCCGGCGTCCCGCCGGCTGTGGCGCGGGGCATCTTGCCCGCGCTTGCCGCGGATCAGGCAGTGCTGAAAATCTTCGAATCAGGACATGTCCGAACGGCCTCTTTTGAGGAGCCGGCGATTCCCGGACAATAATCCTTATGCGTAAGTCCCGTGCGGACCTTCGGATTATTGTTTTCGTTTCCATCGCGATGGCCCTCGTGTTTTTCACTGCCTGCTCGGGTGTCTCCAATCAATCCGGCAACGGACGGAATGGCGGTGGAGGCGGCGGCAACGGCGGGGGAACGGGTGGCGGCAATCTCGCCTGCAACGGGATGTCCACCGGACAGACGGCAAGTCTCAACGGCTTTGTTCCGTTCACCAGCAGCAATCTGTGGAACGCCGACATTTCATCCGCCCCAGTCGATCCGAACTCCGGCACGATCATCACGAACTGGGTTGGCTCCGTGACCGTGCACCCGGACTGGGGCACTGATCCCAGCTACGGCATTCCTTACGTCGTGGTCAACGGAAGTCAGTCGCTAGTCAAAGTGAATCTTCAGGCCTATGGCGATGAAAGCGACCCGGGCCCAATGCCGGTTCCCGCCAACGCTCCGATTGAAGGCGGATCATCGAGTACGGGAGACCGCCACGTGCTGGTGCTCGACAACGGCAACTGCTTTTTGTACGAACTCTACAATTCCTCCGTGAATGGGGACGGAAGCTGGAACGCCGATTCGACCGCGATCTGGGATCTGCTTTCTGACGAGCAACGTCCTTACACGTGGACCTCTGCTGATGCCGCTGGCTTACCAATTTTCCCCGGCCTGGTGCGATACGACGAAGTCGCCTCAGGAAAGATTCAACACGCCTTCCGTTTCACGTTGCCGAAAACGCGTGCGGCATTTATTCCTCCTGCTTCACACTGGGCGGCGAACACGACGGATCCAAGTGCTCCGCCAATGGGCATGCGCCTGCGCCTGAAGTCCAGCTATGACATTTCGGGATTCTCGTCGCAGATGCAGGTCATCCTCACCGCCATGAAGCATTACGGGTTGATCCTGGCCGACAACGGAAGTTCGCTCTTTGTGACGGGAGTGTCCGACAGCCGTTGGGGATCCGATCTCGATTCTCTGAAAACGGTTCCCGCATCCGCCTTCGAAGTCGTCCAGATGAATCTCATCTACACCGGCGCCAACTACCCGACGGGCGCCGCGCCGACCGTCAGCAGTTTCACGGCTTCGCCGACTCACGTTTCCTCCGGAGGAAGTGTGACTCTGTCATGGACCGCAAGCGGCGCGGATTACGTCATCGTTTCCCCGGGCTCAGGTGCTGTCCGCGACACCGGCGTGACGGTGAATCCAACCACGACTACGACCTATACGCTGTACGCCACCAACCAATACGGCCGAACGAGTACGACGATAACAGTCAGTGTGCCGTAGGGTTAACTTCGTGTACCTCGGGCCCCTCAGTGGTTAAAGGTTTTCACTCCGCAGCGAGATAAACGTAGCGAAATATAAACAACAGCGTCAGAATCCAGATCACCGGACTCACTTCGCGAAACCGCCCCGCCGCCACCTTAACCAACGTATAGGAAATCAATCCCAGGCTGAGTCCGGTGGCAATACTGAACGTGAGCGGAGTCGCCAGCAGGGTCACGAATGCAGGAATGGCGTCGGTGAAATCGGACCAAACCACGCGCCCGATCGATTCGGTCATCAGCGCTCCCACGACGATCAATGCCGGCGCAGTCGCGTATCCTGGAATCGCCGTCGCCAGCGGAGTGAAGAAGACCGCCAAAAGAAATAGTGCGGCCACGAAAACGTTACTTAATCCAGTCCGCGCACCAGCGGCGACTCCCGCAGCGCTCTCGATGTAACTCGTCACCGTCGAAGTTCCGGTCAGCGCGCCGAAAACGGTGCCGATCGCGTCCGACACCAGCGCTCGCCCAACCCGCGGAATCTTTCCGTCCTTCACAAAGCCGCCCTGCTCGCAGACGCCCAGCAGCGTGCCCACGTTATCGAATAGATCGACGAACAGGAAAACGAAAACGATCTCGAGCAAGCCGAGGTGCAGCGCTCCTCGCAAATCCAGTTTCAACCATGTTGCCGACGGATGCGGCAAAGAAAGAATATGCGCTGGCCAGGTTGCCATCCCGCGGAAGATGCCGAGCAAAGTGGTAGCGACAACGCCAATCAGAATTGCGCCCGTTACTTTTCGCGTCATCAGGATCAGTATGATGGCAAGGCCTACGCACGCCAGCTGCGCCTCATGATTTCCGAAGCTTCCCAGGCTGACGAAGGTCGCAGGATTCGCCACCACCAGGTTCGCATTCCGCAGTCCAACGAAGGCGATGAACATGCCGATCCCGCCGGCGGTCGAATGTTTCAAGCAGTCTGGGATTCCGTTCACGATCTTCTCGCGCACGCGGCTGACGGTCAGAATCAGAAAGAAGACGCCCGAGAAGAAGATCACGCCTAGCGCAGTCTGCCAGGGCACATGCATCCCGAGGCACACCGAATAGGTGAAGTAGGCATTTAGCGACATGCCTGGTGCGAGCGCGATCGGATAATTGGCGTAGAGCCCCATCACCAGTGTCGCCACTGCAGCCGAAATACAAGTTGCGAACACCACTCCCTCGACCGGCATCCCGGCCTTGGAGAGAATCTGAGGGTTCACCACCACGATGTAAGCCATCGTGATGAAGGTGGTCAGCCCACCCAGAAACTCCGCGCGAACCGTGGTCTGGTTTTCTTTAAGACGAAAGTAGCGCTCAATCAATCCGGTTCCTCGTCGTGGAATGAACGGACATTCTACGGCATGAACGCGGGTTAGAGGTTTCCTCTGTGCTCGTCCGTGTCCTCTGTGGTGAAGCTCTTAAGCCGGATCAGCAGTTGTCGATTGAGCATCGGTCGTAATGGAATGCAACTCGCCGGCCCGTCGAAGGTCCGGAAACCACCAGGCCCACAAAGTAACGACCAACAGGGTTCCCACTCCTCCCAGCACGACTGCCGGCACGGTTCCAAACCACTGCGCGGTCACTCCCGATTCAAATTGTCCAAATTCATTGGAGGTGCCGATGAAGATCATGTCCACCGCAGTCACTCTGCCCCGCATCTCGTCGGGTGTAGCCAGCAGTGTCAAAGTCGCGCGAATAATGACGCTGATCATGTCGCTAGCTCCAAGCAGCACCAGTGCGATCAGTGAAACAATGAGGTTGTGCGACAGTCCAAAGATGATCGTAAACACCCCGAATCCGGCGACGGCCCAAAGTAGTTTCGGTCCCGAGTTTCCGCGCAAGGGCCAGTGCGCCAGCAGAATCGCCATCAGTGCTGCGCCCACTCCGGGAGCCGTCCTCAGCAAACCAAGCCCCCATGGCCCCGTATGCAGGATCTCCCGCGCGTAAACCGGCAGTAGCGCCACGGCGCCGCCGAGCATTACCGCGAATAAATCCAGCGAGATCGCGCCCAGAATCAGCTTGTTGCTGCGGATGAAACGCAAACCGGCAAACAGAGTCTTTAGATTCAGCGGCTCTCGAGGACGCGCTTTCACTTCCGGCTTGATACGGAACGTAGTAACAGTCGCCCCAATTGCAGTAACCATGGCAATGACATAAACCGCAGACGGGCCGCGGAATGCCGCGTAGACAATTCCTCCGAACGAGGGACCGAGAACGGTCGCCGCCTGAAAGATGGTCGCGTTCCAGGCAACGGCATTCGCGAAATGCTCCTGCGGCACAAGCTGCGGCAGGATCGACCGGCTGGCGGGCCCGTTGAAAGAGCGCACGATTCCGATCATCACCAAAACGACGTAGATCGGCGCAATGGACGTGACACCACGCCGGCTGAGCGCCAGCAACAGGGCGAAGCACAAGGCATATCCCGCATAGCACGCCGACAGCACGTTGCGCCGCTCAAACCGGTCCGAGGCGTGTCCCGAGATCGGGAACAGCAATATCCCGGGCAGAAACTGTGCCAGCCCCACATATCCAAGATCGAGCGGCCGTTTCGTGATCTCGTACACCTGCCAGCCGACGGCCACCGCCTGCATCTCGACGGCGGACACGATCAGAAATCGCGCTATCTGAAAGAGCAAAAATCCCGGATGGGAAAAGGCGGCGCGTCCCGCCCTGGATTCGGGAATCGGAGGCATGAACGTCTAATGTGACACAGAATGGATTAGACGTGGTAACGAGAGTTCGTGTAGGGGCGGACGCCTTCGTCCGCCCCGCGGGCAAAGCGAGCGTATCTGCGGTGTCGCCGCCCCCGCATATTCCTCGCCGGCAAATGTCGTCATTGCGCGCTTATGCGCGCAACCCCGGACGAGGCGTCCGGGTCTACACGTGTGCTCACGCTACTAGGGGAACATTCGCGATCCCAGCGGTCCCGAACACTTTGCGATAGCGCTCAATTTCCGAAGGTGGCCCTAGCGCCTTGGAATAATTATCGGAGAGTTTCACTGCCGGCCGCCCTTCGACGCTCGACACTTTACAAATGAGGCCGATCGGATCAAACCCACCTCCGTCGTTGGGGTTACATCCGCGAAAATCGTTGGTCAGCAAAGTTCCCCAGCCTGCGCTGAAGCGAATCCTCTGTTCCGCCGTCCATTTATTCCGATCATAAAAGTCAGCGGCATTGCGAAAATCACCGGGAACGACGCCCTTCGCTATCGTTCCGGCGAAATATGCATGCAGCCCCAGGATGTTGTCGACATCGAGCGTGTCGGAAGCGATAAGAAGCTTCTCCCGCGGATCGTGCCCTCGCGTCTTGAGCCATTCGATGTACTCATCGCCCGCAATGTAGGCATCTTTACTGTCGACGCGCTGCCCGGTCCAGTCGGCAACCCACTCCGGAGCATGGGCCAAAAACTGAGTGGTTCCAAATGTATCGGGCAGCATGACTAGCAACGCGCCCTCATACGTCTGCTGCCAGAGCTCCAGCATCTTGTATTGCGATGCTCTTAACTCGACATCATCTTTTGCCAGAGCAGCCATGACCATTGGAATCTCGTGGGCATTCGTTCCGATCGCTTCCAGATCATGCTTGTGGGCGAGAAAGGCGTTCGAAGTGCCGATGAAATTGCTGCCGAGATTGGCAGCCATTGCTACGACAACGTATTCCTGCCACAGAAAGCTATGCCGCCTACGAGTTCCGAAGTCCGCCACACTCAGCCCCGGCACGCCGCGCAGACGCTCAACCTTGCCCCATAGCTTTGTTTTCGCCCGTGCATACAGAATGTCGAGTCCGAATTCGCTCAGCGTCTTCAATTGCGCGCGCGTCTTCAACTCGTCGAGAATCGCCAGCGCATACAATTCCCACATAGTGGTCGCGGTCCATGGTCCTTCAAACGTCAGATGGATCTGTCCATCTCTCACTCGGAACTGGTAATCGGATAAGCCAAAGTCCTTCTCCAGCCACTCCAGGAAGACCGGCTCGAAAATTCCGCGCCGCCCGTAGAACGTGTTGCCAGCCAGCCAAACCAGTTCCGACTTGCGGAAGTGCAGTCCGCGCACATGCTGCAACTGGACCTTGAACTCCTCGATATTAATGATTTCGGCGATGCGGACCGCGGGATGGCGGTTGAAGAGCGAGAACTCCACCTGCGTTTTAGGAAAGTGCTTCCAGATGAACTGCAGCATCAGCAGCTTGTAGAAGTCCGTATCCAGAAGCGACCGGATGACGGGGTCGAGTTCCCAGTTATGGTTATGCGCGCGTTCGGCGTGGTTGATAATCATCGGAGGAGAGCGGCCCTCACTGACAGTCTAGAGGATCAAGCCCAGTCGCGGCGAGAGCGCTCCACTGGCGGGCGAGCCTTGTGCGGAGTTGCTATCAATTTCGCGGTGTATACGTCAAAATCAGCGGCGCGCTCGGGCCTTCGCGAACTGCATTACCTTGGATTCTCACGGTGGTCCGTCCCTCGTCTACAATGCTCCTCGTCCTCGTGATCAGAAATAACTTCAGATCAAAGTTAACCCGGGTTGCGGCGTCGCTCCTGCTCTTTGTGCCCGTTGGTTACGCCGCACCGCCTGAAATCCAGATTCCACGCATCGAGCACCCGCCCCAGCTCGCTGATTTCGAGGCCATGCGGCCCGGCGGCGGAGTGTCCGAAAACATGTTGAAGGTTTCCGGCTTCATTGCGCGCGAGCCCGCCGACGGTGCGCCGCCCACGCAAAACACCGACGTCTATCTCGCCTACGACGACCACAACCTGTACGCCGTCTTCATCTGCTGGGACAAAGAGCCTGACAAGATTCGCGCCCGCATGACTCGCCGTGAAGATATCTTCTCCGACGATTCGGCCGAGATCATGATCGACACCTTCAACGATGCCCGCCGCGGATACGCGTTTGCGGCCAATCCCCTGGGCATCCAGTGGGACGCGCTCTGGACCGAAGGCTCAATCGGCAACGGACTTCCTGCCGATTACAGCGGTTTTGATCAGTCGTTCGACACCGTGTGGAGCTCCGAAGGACGCCTCACCAGCCAGGGTTACATGTTGCTCATGGCGATCCCTTTCAAGAGCCTGCGCTTTCCGAAGACGGACCCTCAGCAGTGGCGGATCATTCTCAATCGCAGTATTCCGCGCACCAACGAAAACCTCTTCTGGCCACGCATCTCGAATCGCATACAGGGGCGATTCAATCAAGCTGCGACCGCCAGCGGTATCGATCACATTTCGCCGGCTCGCAATATTCAGCTCATTCCCTATGGACTGCTGCGCGGGTTTCGCGACATCGATGATCGCGATCCCACGCATCCCATCTTCGCAAGCCGTACCTTGCAGCCAGAAGTGGGGCTGGATGCGAAGTTCATCCTGCATGACAGCTTTGTGCTGGACGCCACAATCAACCCTGATTTCAGCCAGATCGAATCTGACCAACCGCAGATCACCGTCAACCAGCGTTTCGCGGTGTTCTTCCCCGAGAAGCGGCCATTTTTCCTTGAAAACAGCAACTACTTCACCAGCCCCATCGACCTGGTGTTCACTCGCAACATCGGGCATCCAGAGTTTGGCTTGCGCCTTACGGGTAAGTCAGGTCCATGGGCAGTAGGAGTTCTAGCGAGCGATGATCGAGCCCCCGGCGAAGCCCTGCCTCTTAGCGATGCTCACGCCGGCGACCGGGCAACCTACACCATTGCGCGCGTGAGCCGGGACATTCTTGATCAATCCACGATTGGAGCGATCTATACCGACCGTGAATTCGCCGGCGGGTACAACCGCGTTGGAGGCATCGACGCAAATCTCAAGCTCGATCAGCACTGGCGTTTGCAGGGTCAGGCAGTGAGCAGCTCCACACACGATATCATCGCGGGAACTCCGCCCCTGGACGGGCTCGGCTACACACTCGACCTTGAACGAATCGGACGCAAGCTCAACTTGCAGTCGCAATACCTCGATTTCAGTCCCAACTTCGAAACCCAGACCGGATTCGTGAACCGTGTCGACCGCCGGGAGCAACTCCTCAAAGCGAGCTACTATTGGCGCCCCGAGGGTAAGTTCCTCATCTCGTATGGGCCGACGCTCCAGATGTTCAATATCTGGGACCACAGCGGCACCGCTCTCGACTACTTTGCCTACCCCGGGTTTCGCGTGGACATGACGCGCGGCACCTACGTCAACTTTCATCCCTACGGATACGACGACGTCCGCCTGCGCCCCATCGACTACAGCGCACTCTCGCGGGTGACTGCTTATCCGCAACCATTTTGGGGAATTGACGCCGGGACGAGCTGGTTTAAACAATTCGATCTGACCGCGCTCTTTGTGTCCGGCGTTGGAGTGAACTTTAATCCTGCCGCGAACCAGGCCCCCACGATCGGACACGAGGACCAAGGTAATTTCACTCTGACGTTCCACGCCGCCGGACGCCTGCGCATCGATAACGCCTACCTGATCGAACACATCCGTGAGCGCGATACCCACCTCACCGCCGTCACCAATCACATCATCCGCAGCAAGTGGAACTATCAATTTACGCGCAATCTGTCCGCTCGCGTGATCCTTCAGTACAACGCGGTGCTGTCGAATCGGGACATCAGTTCGCTGTCTCGCACTAAGAACTTCAACACTGATTTCCTGATCACCTATCTGATCCATCCGGGGACAGCAATCTACGTGGGTTACAACAGCGATCTGGGGAATCTGGATCGGAACCTTGCGGTCGATCCCGTGACCGGCGCGATCCTGACCACTCGCAATGGCTACATCAACGACGGCCGCCAGTTTTTCGTGAAGGCGTCATACGTGTTCCGCTTCTAGAAAGGCTTGACTTCATCCAGCTTTGACTCATGCTAATGAGTCATTTAGACTCATAACATGACTAAGAGACTGCAAGTCATTCTGCAGGAGCTCGAATACCGGGAGATTCAGCGGGTTGCCCGTTCACGTCATATGTCGATTGCGGAGTGGGTGCGGCAGGCGCTCGCTCATGCCCGCCGCCGCGAGCCATTGGGCGATGTGGATAAAAAATTGAAAGCCGTCCGTGACGCCGCGGCTCAGAATGCGGGATCGGCTGTCGACATTGAGACTATGTTGTCTGAAATTGAGCAGGGCTACCGATCAACTCGGCCATGATCCTGCTCGACTCCAACATTCCGATGTACCTCATCGGTCCTCCTCATCCGCATAAGACCGATGCTCAACGTCTCTTAGAGAAGTTCGTTAGCCAGCGTCAGCGCCTTGTCACTGACGCAGAAGTATTGCAGGAAATCCTCCACCGTTACGTTGCAATCAATCGCCGGCACGACATCCAGCCCGCTTTTGATGCCCTTCTAAATGTAGTGGATGAAGTACTTGTGATTGATCGGGCCACCGTCGAGCACGCCAAACAGATTGTGCTTGCTTACCGACGCCTCTCGGCTCGAGACGCCGTGCACATCGCTGCAATGGAACAGCATGGGATCGCGGAAATACTGAGCTTCGATTCAGGGTTCGATGGCCTTCCTGGGATTACTCGATTGTCGTGACCAGCCCCTCACTAGCCCAAGTAGCTAGTCAGTTCTTCGCCGTCACGAACTTCTGTTCCAGCCGCTCGTAAACTTCCTCGGCTCGCCCGAGTGCTTCCTGCACGTTGTCGCAGATATTCTCTTCGCCTATGACTTCCGCGAATTCGGCTTGATGGATGAGTTGCGATGGTTGTTCGCGCGCACCGCATAGGATCAGCGTTCTCTTGCTCGCATGGAGTGCCTTCGCCGCTTCTTCCAGCGCAAACAGCCCGGTAGCGTCGAGAGCGGTCATGTTGCGCAGGCGCAAGATCACGACCGGCGGAAGGGTATGCAGATTCTCTGTCACTACAGAAATTTTGTCTGTCGCGCCAAACAGGAATGGGCCGTGAATGCGGAAGATCGTGGCGTAATACGGGATATCTTTATCCTGCAGAATGTGCACGCGCCCGTCTTCAACATAGTCATCGGTGACCTGCGATACGGTGGTAGTCGAAGCCACACGGCTGATGAAGAGCAGCGCCGCCAGGATCATCCCCGCTTCGACCGCGACGGTCAGATCGGCGAAGACAGTCAGTGCAAACGTAACCAGCCAAATGCTGATATCCGTCTTGGTCAACTTAAGCAGTTGTGGAATCTCCAGCCATTCGCCCATGTTGTATGCAACCATCATCAGGATCCCCGCCAATGCCGCCATCGGTACGTAGCTGACCAGCGGAGCGGCGAACACCAGGATGCAGAGCAGCGTCAGCGCGTGAATAATGCCGGCGACCGGCGACTGCGCGCCCGAGCGGATGTTTGTGGCCGTGCGTGCGATCGCTCCCGTAGCTGGCAATCCTCCAAACATCGGCGAGAAGACGTTGGCCACGCCCTGTGCCACCAACTCGACATTCGGATTGTGTCGGTCGTTGCTCATGCGGTCTGACACGACAGCCGACATCAACGATTCAATAGCGCCGAGCATGGCCACCGTGAACGCCGGTCCCAGCAACCCATGAATCAGATCGGCGCGAAACTTCGGAATCTGCATGTGCGGCAGTCCGCTAGGAATTCCGCCAAATTTCGTGCCAATGGTTTCTACCGGAAGCTTGAAGAAATAAACTGCGGATGTCGCGAGCAGCAGCGCAACAATCGGTCCGGGAATGCGCGCCGAAAGGCTGCGGCAGATGATCAGCGTCAGCAGCGTAAACACCGCGAGCGCGGTAGCCTCGAACGACAGTGTGTGGAAGCTGCGCGCCAGTTCCTCCATGCGCAGCCAGAACACGCCGGGAACCTTGTCGAGATGGAGTCCGAAGAAATCCTTTACCTGCGTGCTGGCGATCAGCACCGCAATGCCGTTGGTAAATCCGATCACGACCGGTCGCGGGATGAATTTCACCGCTGCGCCGAGGCCTGTGACTCCCATGATGACGAGCAGTAGCCCGGCCATGACGGTGCACATGAACAGTCCGTCGACGCCGTGCACGGCGACGATGCCCGCCACGACCACCACGAACGCGCCCGTCGGTCCGCCAATCTGCGTCTTGGAGCCGCCGAGCGCAGAAATCAGGAAGCCGGTGACAATGGCGCAGTAAATCCCAGCCTGCGGCGTAAGTCCAGAGGCAATGGCAAAGGCCATAGCCAGCGGTAAGGCGACCAGTCCGACGGTGACGCCGGCGATCAGGTCGAGCAGAAATTTGTGACGGTCGTAAGTCCTCAGGAAGAGGACAGACTTCGGAAGCCAATTTTCGTTGAGGAAAGTACGAGCCATTTTTACATTATGGCAGCAGTTCGGGGAATCGGGTAGTTACTGCTGTTCTTGTGTAGCTCCGGACGCCTTCGTCCGGAGTTGCGCGAAGCGCAATGCAGACGCCTGCAGCGAAGGAACTGCCGTAGCGACTCACGCGGTCGCACGCGAGGTCCGTCGCGGGCGGCAAGATGAGGAACAATTCGAAGCCGCTGCACGCCCGCTCCGCTCGCGGGGCGGACGAAGGCGTCCGCCCCTACACAAGCTAGAATCAACTCATGCCGTTCGTTTGCACGCTAGGTTGGCTGGCTTGTGTTCTGTATTCCACCATCCCATTGTTCTGGCTGATGGTCCACCCCCGCGCGCACCGATGGCGCGCCCGCGTGCGTTCCCCATTTCGTGTCCTGGTTCCGGCGTGGATCACCATGTGGATCGGCCTCGGTGCCCTGACTGGCCCGTGGCGCAAAGTGGCGCTATACTCGACGCCCTGGACCTGGATTTCCGCCGGATTGCTTTTTGCGACCGGCATCTTTCTCTATGTCCGCTCCGGCACTCACTTCGACCTCGCCCAACTGGGAGGCTTGCCTGAAGTTCGCTCCAATCATCCCCATCACCGCCTGGTGACGACCGGCATTCGTGCCCGAGTTCGCCACCCCGTCTACCTGGGGCATCTCTGCGAGATGCTGGCCTGGAGCCTCGGCACCGGGCTGCTCGTCTGCTGGCTGCTAACGGCGTTCGCGATCGTTACCGGCGCAGTGATGATTCGAACGGAGGACGCGGAGTTGGAGAAGAGATTCGGCGCCGAGTTCATGGCCTATAGACGCGCTGTCCCCGCTATACTGCCCATAGTCCGACTTGGCTGAAAGCTGATGGCTGACGACTGAAAGCTCGATGCGCTTCGAACTCTTTATCGCAAGCCGCTATCTCCGCGCCAAACGGCGGCAGGCCTTTATCGGCATCATCACAGGTATCTCCATCGCGGGAGTCGCCGCAGGAGTGGCCTCGCTCGTGGTTGCTCTCGCCATCAACAACGGATTCCGCCAGGACTTACAACAGCGGCTGCTCGGCTCGACCTCGCACATTAGCCTGCAGCGCATCGCCGATGATGGGATCAAAGATTGGCCGCCGTTGATGGACCGGCTCTCGAAGCAGCCCCACGTCGTCGCCGCGGCCCCCGCCATCTTTGAGCAAGTTCTGATCTCGCGGGGCCCACGTGCCCACGGAGCGGTGCTCAAGGGAATGATCCCGAAATACGAGCGCCAGGTCGGGGATCTGCTGAACTCAGTGACTGAGGGATCAGCAGCGGAGTTGGAAGACCGCGACAAAAATCCCCACTTCTCCCAAATTCAGGGAGAAGTGGGGCCCCCCCCTTCTTCTTCCTCCACATCAGCGTTCACATCGCCTTCGGCGAGGGCGGACGAGGCGTCCACCCCTGCACAATCTCCCGATTCCCTCGCAGCTGTGCAACAGCGCGTCGCCGCCATGCCGCCCATCGTGCTCGGCAAGGATATGGCCGACAATCTCGGGGCTACCGTCGGCTCCCCCGTGACGGTGGTCAGCCCTCAGGGCGAGCTGACTCCGTTTGGAACCGTTCCCAAGTACACGCGCTTCCGCGTCGTAGGCATCTTTAATTCTGGGTTCTTCGATTACGACTCAACTTGGGCCTTCACCCGTCTCTCCGATGCCCAGCGCCTCTTCGGGCTTGGGAACCTCATCTCTGTGCTGGAGTTCAAGATCGACGACCTCGACAAGGCCGATGCCGTTGCCGCTGAGATCGAAAATGCCGCCGGCTCTGGATTTATGGCAACCAACGCGCTCAGGCAGAATAGTGCTCTGTTCAAGGCTCTCAAGACCGAGCGCCTCGTTACCTTCATCACGATCGGCCTGATCGTCTTCGTCGCCGCCCTCAATATTCTGATCAGCCTCATCATGATGGTGATGGAGAAGACCAAAGACATCGCCGTCCTGATGTCGATGGGCACCCGACGTCGGCAGGTGCGGAACATGTTTATCGCCCAGGGAGTCCTGATCGGGGTGATCGGCACCGTGATCGGCATCATAGCCGGGTATGCCATCGCCTATGCCGGCGGCCGGTACCATGTGATCTCACTCTCGCCCGAGGTGTACTCGATCAACTACGTCCCCTTCGCGCCTCGCGTCGTAGATGGCCTATGGATCGCCCTGTTCACCCTGCTGGTTTCGTTTGTGGCAACGCTCTATCCCTCGTGGTCGGCGTCCCGCATCCTGCCCGCCGAGGCCCTGCGCTATGAATAACGTTTGTGTAGCCCCGGACGCCTCGTCCGGGGTTGCGCGAAGTGCAATCCATACCCTTTGGGCACTCTTAGCTCCTCCACGCGCCCCTTCGCCTCGCTCTGGGGGCAGGGCGGACGAGGCGTCCGCCCCTACATTAACTGTCGTGATTGTCATCACATGAACGAAAGCGGCCCCGAGATATGTTCATAAAGATCGATCCGAAAAATACGGCCCGGACTGTAGGTTGTGATCTGTCAACCTGCACTGCGGCAGCCACTTGGAACGAAAGCCAGGCTCCATGCATCTAAGGGATAGCGGTGAAATGCTTCGAGTCGAAGGCTTGAAGAAGGTTTTCCGGTCCGGCGAATCGGATCTAGTGCTCTTTGAGAATCTGTCGTTTGAGGTGAAGCGAGGAGAGATGCTCGCCATCGTGGGAGAATCGGGCGCAGGAAAGAGTACACTTTTGCACATCTTGAGCGCCCTTGATCGCGCTTCCGCAGGTGACGTATACTGCGCCAACTTGCGATTGAATTCGTTGTCCTACGACGAAGCCGCAGACTTTCGCAATCGTGAAACCGGTTTCGTTTGGCAGTTTCACTATTTGCTGCCGGAGTTCACAGCGGCGGAGAACGTCGGTATGCCGCTGCTGCTTCGGGGGCAGACATGGCAGCAGGTAGAGCCGTTAGCTTCACGCTGGCTGCGTGAGGTCGGACTGGAGCAGCGTGCGCATCATCGTTCCGGAGAGCTTTCCGGCGGTGAGCAGCAGAGAGTTGCTTTGGCCCGTGCGCTCATCACTGGTCCCAAGCTTTTGCTCGCTGATGAGCCTACGGGAGACTTGGACGGACAGACTGCGGAAGCCGTTTTTGCTTTGATTGCGCGACTACATCGCGAGCACCAACTCACCTCCCTGATCGCTACGCATAATTTGTCGTTCGCAAAACGTTGTCACCGTATACTGCGGTTGCAACGAGGGCGCGTGGAGGAGATTTCGCCGGAGTCGCTCCCGGTGTTGGTGGAAGAGCGGCTTTTCAGGGCCGCGTTAGACGAAAAAAAATGAGGGCTTTAGCCCCCGAGTTGCGGAGCAGCAATATTAGTTAGAGAAAGTGCAGGAGAATGCTTTTGCAGTAGTGAACCGAGGGTGTTCGAGGGAATACCTTCGGTAACGTGATCAAAGACATGGGCCCCGATTTCTCAGCTTGGGTTTCATGGCCTCTTGATTGCATAATGTGGGAATAGAATAAGGGAGGACCGAGGTAGGGTCCAGCTTTCAGAGGGTCGGGAGACATCCTCTCCACCCAGGAAGGTCAAAGGGAAGGGCATTATGTTTGAACGCTATACGGAGAAAGCCAGGCGCGTCATCTTTTTCGCACGCTACGAGGCCAGCCAGTTCGGGTCTCCTTATATCGAGACCGAACACCTTCTTCTGGGACTCCTGCGTGAAGACAAGGCCCTAACCAATCGTTTCCTGCGCTCGCATGCTTCGGTCGAGTCGATCCGCAAACAGATTGAAGGACACACCACCATCCGCGAGAAGGTTTCAACCTCGGTCGACCTGCCGCTCAGCAATGAATGCAAACGAGTTCTGGCGTATGCGGCGGAAGAAGCGGAGCGCTTGTCCCACCGTCATATTGGCACTGAACATCTGCTGTTAGGCTTGTTGCGGGAAGAGAAGTGCTTTGCCGCCGAGATCCTGCATGAACGTGGACTCCGACTCTCGACGATCCGGGAAGAACTCGCTCGCACGACTCAAGAGAAAGCTCAGCCGCAGCGGCAGCGTGAAAGTTCGCTGTTGGCGGAATTTTCGCGGGATTTGACCCAAGCCGCCATGGATAGCCAGCTTGACCCCCTGGTCGGACGTGAGGGTGAAGTCGACCGGGTCATCCAGATTCTGTGCCGCCGGACCAAAAATAATCCAGTTCTAATCGGCGAGCCAGGAGTAGGAAAGACCGCTATCGTCGAAGGTCTGGCCCAGCGCATCGCCGATGGAGAAGTCCCTTCATTCCTGGCCGATAAGAGGATTTTGGCTCTCGATCTCTCGCTGATCGTCGCCGGCACCAAGTACCGCGGCCAGTTCGAAGAACGCTTGAAGACCATCATGAAGGAATTGATGGAGTCGCAGAATTCCATCATCTTCATCGACGAGTTGCACACGCTGGTTGGCGCTGGTTCCGCCGAAGGATCGCTCGACGCCGCCAACATCCTGAAGCCGGCTCTATCGCGGGGTGAGATTCAGTGTATCGGCGCAACCACGCCCGGTGAATACCGAAAGTCGATCGAGAAAGACCGCTCGCTCGAGCGCCGCTTCCAGGCGGTGAAAGTCCCGCCTCCGAACGAGTTGGACGCGATCAAGATTCTGTTCGGCATCAAAGACCGTTACGAGAAGTTTCACGCCGTCACCTATACCGACGAGGCCATCAACTTCGCAGTTTCACACTCGAATCGCTACATCCCGGACCGCTTCCTTCCGGACAAGGCCATCGACCTGGTCGACGAAGCCGGGGCGCGCGTCAAGCTGCGCCAGACTTCGCTGCCGGAAGAGCTGACGGAAGTGCAAAAGCGCATTAAGTTCATCGTGCATCGCATGGAAAACGCCATCGCGAATCACGAATTCGAGAAGGCACGTTTTTACTCCGACGAAGAACGCAAGGAGCGCGAGAACCTGCGCGCCCTGCGCGAGAAGTATCATCTCGACGAATCTTCGACTGGAGTGGTCAACCGCGAGGACATCGAAGATGTCGTCTCGCGGTGGACCGGCGTGCCGATCACCTCGATCAAGGAAGAAGAAACGCAGAAGCTACTCCGCATTGAAGAAGAGCTGCACAAGCGGATCATTTCGCAAGACAAGTCGATCAGCGCCCTGGCTCGCGCCATTCGCCGGTCGCGTGCTGGCCTGAAGAATCCGAACCGGCCGATCGGCTCGTTCCTGTTCCTCGGGCCCACGGGCGTCGGCAAAACTGAAGTCGCCCGCACCCTGGCGCAGTTCATGTTCGGCACCGAGAAAGCGCTGGTCCGCTTCGATATGTCGGAGTTCATGGAGAAGCACTCGGTCTCGAAGCTGATCGGTTCGCCTCCGGGATACGTCGGCTACGAAGAGGGCGGACAGCTCACCGAGCGCGTGAAGCGAGCTCCGTACTCCGTCGTCCTGCTCGATGAAATCGAGAAGGCGCATCCGGATGTGTTCAACATCCTGCTGCAGGTGTTTGAAGACGGCCAGTTGACCGATGGACTGGGCAACACAGTCGACTTCAAGAACACGATCATCATCATGACGTCGAACATCGGAGCCCGGCACCTGCAGAAGCGCGAGGGCCTTGGCTTCCAGTCGACGAAAGAAGATGCGATCGCCGACAAGGTCGAAGAGCTGGTCAAGAACGAGGTGAAGCGTACCTTCAATCCTGAGTTCCTGAACCGCCTCGACGAAATCATCATCTTCAACGCCCTGAACGAGACCGATCTCATCCAGATTCTCGAGCTCATGGTCAATCAGCTCAACCAGAACCTGGCGCAGAAGTCGATCACGGTCACGGTTGCGGACGAGGCCAAGCGCTGGATCCTTAACCAGACCTTGAGCGACCGCAGCTACGGAGCTCGTCCGTTACGCAGAGCGCTGCAGAAATACATCGAAGACCCGCTGTCCGAGGCGCTGATCCAGGGCACCATCACCACGCGTCCCGCGTTCATCGAGGTCTTCCTGGAAGACAACAAGCTCTTCTACCGCCCGGTCGATTCCGAAAAGGCGGAAGGAGTCCTGTTGTACGAAAACTAGCTCCGTGAATATGTGGGGACAGCCGCCCTGGGCTGTCCGCCGAGCTCGGCAGGTTTAAGCCGTCAGCCAAAAGCTGGCGGCTTTTTACATTTTCGAGATCCTGCCCTCCCGGAGTCACCTCCCCTTCGCAAACGATTTAAACTAGCTTCTGCATGTATGTACGCAGGACATCCTTCAGGCTTGCCCAAGCGCTGTTCGGGTTAACACTCGCATGGCCCGTTGCAGCAGCGCAAAACCCGGCTCCCGCGTTCCAGTCGACGGACAAACTGCAGTCCCCATCCCAAACTCCCGGACGCAAAGGCGTAACCTTTGACGAGTTTGTGGATTCAGCCATCCTGCAAGAAGCCCGCCTCACGAAACTGATGCGTAACTTCAAGCCCGTCGTCGAGACGTACGTACAGGAAGAAAAGCACGACTCTGAAGGCCGGATCTCGCCCAGAGACGACCATTATTTCTTGAGCCGCCTGGATTTGACTGGAAACGCTCCGGCCAGCCGCGGTTTTGAGACGGGACACAGGAAGCACAAGAGACAGAAGAAGTTGCCCAAGAGCGCGGCAGCTTTCGCTGCCGGCGGCTTCGCTCAGTCGGTGTTCCCGGACCTGGACCACTTCGACCGTCAGAACTATGCGTTCCAATTCGTCCGCTGGGAAATACTCGGCGAAGTACGTTGCGTGGTCGTCGATGTGAGTCCGCGTGAGAATGCGAAGAATCGCGGCTTTGTCGGCCGGATCTGGGCCGAGGATCAGAATTTCAACATTGTTCGCTTTACCGGAACGTATACCTCGAAACCGTATTCCAAACGCTCATTTCACTTCGACAGTTGGCGGCTGAATACTCTGGGCATTATGTGGATGCCTGCGTACGTTTATACGCAGGAGTCAGACCCACACGATCCCTCCAGCCACGGTTTCTGGTTTAAAGCGCAGACCCGGGTTTGGGGTTATGACCTGGAACATGCAGGCGACCATCGCGAGTATGCGAAGCCGCTGACGGACAATCCCGCCGGAGTTGACCCCAATCGCCAGGAAGCTTCGCAAAATCTGAGCCCCGATTTAACCGTGGGGGGAACCACCTATAGCCCGGAAGACAAAGTCGTAGAGCGGTTGCAGGTCGCAGGACTCATGGCGCCCGACGGCGACGTCGACCGGATCCTCGAGACCGTGGTCAACAACCTCTTGATCGTGAACAATCTCGATCTGGCCGGAGTGCGCTGCCGCGTCTTGCTCACCACGCCGCTGGAGTCATTCGTCCTAGGTCGAACGATCGTTGTGAGTCGCGGACTTCTCGACGTGTTACCCGATGAAGCCACTCTGGCCGCGGTGCTGGCGCACGAGCTGGCTCATGTCGTTTTGCAGCATTCCCTCGGTGCCGAATTCGCGTCGCAGTTCAGTTTGCCTGTTTCCGATCTCGAAATCTTTGCCAGGCTCAACTTCCGTTTTGACCCTGCGAAAGAAGCTGACGCCGACAGAAAAGGCCAGGAATTATTTTCGAAATCGCCGTATAAAGATAAAGCCGCCAGCGTGCCACTTTTTCTGGAAGCGCTAGAGGCTCGCTCCAAGCGATTGCCCGGTTTGTTGCAAGCTCAATTCAGCAATGATTTCGGGAGCAGTCACTTAGTCGGCATGCAGGTGCTCGCGAACCCTCCCATACGTCTCGAACCGAATCAGCCGGATCAGATTGCGGCCTTGCCGCTGGGTTCGCGGATCAAGGTCGATCCCTGGTCGGATCGGATCGAGATGCTGAAGAGTAAACTGCCTCTCCTCGAATCGGCGTCGGAGAATCGACCGTTCGAAGTGTCCCCATTCTTCCCTTACCTCAAGCGATTAGAAGAACCAAAACCTCAGGCGGCAATGAATCCATAGCCCGAAACCCCCGTGTTTCTTGCCCATCGCCGAGCGCCGAGAAAACTTCCCGATTGACCCGGGGTTGAAACCTGTGATTAGATGCCCCGAACAGTCGCGGCTGGGCCCTGGAGTCCGACCGAACCAAGGGGCGTGCGACCGAGGTGAAGTATGAAGTACAGGCTGCTCTTCGCCCTTCTGGCAGTATCCTTTTGCACTTTCACTGTGAGCGCCAGCGCGCGTGATGTCGTCGTTCCCGCCGGTACTCTTCTGCAATGTACGCTGAATGAGCCCAATCTCTCGTCGGCTACGGTCGACGTTGGAGACCCCGTTCTCTGCCATCTTCGAGGCGTAACCGTGTTTGGCCAGCAAGCATTCCCGCGCGGAAGCTATCTGGTTGGACACCTCGAGGACGCCAAAGATCCCGGCCACTTCTGGGGCAAAGGATATTTGAAGCTCCAGTTCGACCGCATCGGCGTCCCCAGCGGCGATCTTCCTCTCGAAGCGAAAGTGATCGCCACCCGCGGTTACAAAGTCGACAAACAGGGAAAGATCGACGGCAAAGGACATCCGCGTCGCGATGTGATCGAGTGGATGCTGCCTCCGCTCTGGCCATGGAAAGTGATCATGCTCCCGGCGCGCGGCCCCCGCCCGAAGCTGAGAGGCGAAACGGTGCTCAGTCTGCGCTTGATGGATGACGTCCAGATCCCACAGATGGCCCAGACCTACGGCCCGGGATGGCACTTCTTTGGACGTCTGCAGAATGAGGATTACAGCGCCTCGCAAGCGAACGCTCCTCGTCCGCAACTGACGGTGCGCCCGGCAAGTGACGCGTCGGTGGCGCAAGCCAGTTACGCCAGCTACGTGACCCGCAGCGTCTCTCTTCCCGCGAATGTCCAGAGCGCTCCCGGCATGCCGGTGTTCGTTCTGAATAGCGGCACGGTGCTGTCGGTCAGCGGATACGGCTACTCCGACAGCCGAATCACCTACTCGCTAGTTGGCGGCGGAAGCGGCGTCATCAGCGCCGACGACGTAGACTGGACGACAACCACGAAACTCAACAACCAACGCGGCGTGCGCCTAACGCTTCACACGGGCCAAGCAAATTCAGGCACGCCAGGATTCTAACCCGCTCGTGTAGGGGCGGACGCCTCGTCCGCCCCGCGAGCAAAGCGAGCGTGCCACGGCGTCCGCTGACACAGACCTTGCCTCTTAGCGCCAGCCGCGCTCATTGCGCGCTGCGCGCAACCCCGGACGAGGCGGCCGGGGCTACACGTTCAATTTCTTTGCGACCTTTCGCCGCCTGAAATAATCCGAAGGCTATGCCCAAGATCAACCTCGCCGAGAAGTTTTCCAAGATCTCCGAGTACTGGAAGCCCTACATCGCCGCCGAACTCAACCGTCAATACGTGAAACTCGACAAAATCAAGGGAGAGTTCATCTTCCACCACCACGATCACGAAGACGAACTATTTCTCGTTGTCAAAGGCCGCTTCCGGATGGAATATCTCGACCACCACGAATGGATCGAAGAGGGTGAGTTCGTGGTGGTCCCGCGCGGCGTGGAGCACAAGCCAGTCGCCGAGGAAGAGTGCTGGTTCCTGCTGTTCGAGCCCGCCACTACGCTGAACACGGGGAATGTAGTCAACGAACGCACTCATCGCCAACTGGAGAAGGTATAAGCTCTCCTGTGGAAGCTTCATTCACTGTGGTTAAATTGTGTTGATGGAGATTACGCTCTACACCGCCTTCTGGTGTCCCGACTGCCGTACGGTCAAGCGCTTTCTGGCCACGCACAATATTCCTTACAAAGAAATTGACATCGAAACCACGCCCGGTGCTGCCGAGGATGTTATCCGGGCTACGGGCAAGCGCGCGATCCCTCAGTTGGTCATCGGCGGTCGATGGTTCCAGCCCTATCGTCCAGGTAAAGGATTCCTCTACGAAGAAATGGCCAAGCTCCTGGGCATCGATCAGCGCTAGTGTGGAGGTGGACGCCTCGTCCGCCCCGCGAGCAAAGCGAGCGTGCCACTCTCAGAGCTACATCACACAATTCCAACGTAACCCCCGTACATCCCCTTCAGTACCGTAGCGAAGCAACACGAAACGGGCGAAGATAGCGGTCCATGCTGCCGCGCTCAGGGAAAAGCCTGATATCGGCGAGCATGCGCCACATCCAACTTCATGGCCGAGACCCAGAACCCGCCCGAACATCCCGACCCTGCGCCCAAAACCGATTCCCAGCAGGAATCCAATATTGTTTGTGATAGCTGGCAGCAAATGATCCAGGGCGTTCTTGCCGTCATGATGCTGGTGGGAGCCGTGGCCATGGTCCAATACTACGGCCCGATGGCAGCCCAAGGACTTCCCCCCGACGACCTGCAGGCACGGGTGCACGAACTTACCGCCGAGGTCGAGCAACTCAAGCAAGCGCAATCGATGCCCGCGGTTGTTCTAAACCGTTATCGCAATTCCATCGGATACATCTATGGTGTGTACCAGGTGGGATTCCCGAATCATCGGCCAAATATTCGCGCTCGCGTTTCGGGCACCGGATTCCTCGTTGGTGATGGCCTGATCGCCACCAACCGCCATGTGGCCGAGCCCTGGTACGGCGATTCCGAAGCACAGAAGCTCATAGATGAGGGAGCTCTCGGCACGATCGAAAGCTTGGTGATCTTTTTCCCCGGCTCACCGACCCCGGTGACTCTCATTCCCGCTTCAGTCTCGAAAACTTCTGATCTCGCGGTGGTCCGGGCCGAAGACGCGAACGCCGTTCATGCCTTGTCTGTTCTTCCACTCGCGAAATCAACCGGCGCCCCCGGACAACTCGTTACCGTGATCGGTTATCCGATGGGCATCGCCGGCATGGTCGCCAAGTCTCCTTCTGGAATTTACGAGCGCTTGGCCTACCGTCATAACGACATTCACGCGGCCAGCGAATTGGCCGCCCTGTCACTGATTCGCCCTTCAACGACCTGCGGGCACCTCGGCGATGTAGTCGGCGACAAGCTGATCTATGACGCTCCCACTGCCCACGGCGGCAGTGGCGGTCCTGTTTTCAATTCCAAGGGCGAAGTCATCGGCGTGAACTCCGCCTACATGGACGGCTTCTCCGGCGGCACGCTCGGTGTCTCCGTAGATGCTCTCCGCCCCTTGATCGACGAAGCCACCTCCCGCTAAAAGCTTGTGTAGGGGCGGACGCCTCGTCCGCCCCGCGAGCGAAGCGAGCGTATCGGCGGCATGGTTCGGCTCGCCATTTACCACGATCGGCAGTTTTCATTGCGCGCTTCAGCGCGCAACCCCGGACGAGGCGTCCGGAGCTACATTTTGGTCCAGACCCGCAGACCCATTACATTATCTGCATGGGCCATCTTCGTGCGTTATTGTCCGTCTTCTCTCTGCTTGTTGTTGCCTTCATCGCCTTTGCCGATACCCCCAACCAAGCCACGCCGTATTGGGCGTTCTGCGTCAACCCAGTTACAACCTATCCTGTAAAGCCCGACAACCAACTTCGCCATGTTCCCAACAGCACCAGGACGTTCACAACCGCCGAAACGCAGGATCTCTTCAATCCCCCGGACTGGCATCCCTCCGACCACCCGCCGATGCCTGACATCGTGGCCCACGGTAGAAAGCCCGATGTTTTCGCCTGCGGTTATTGTCACCTGCCCAACGGCCAGGGACGCCCCGAGAACTCCAGCCTTGCCGGATTGCCCGCCGACTACATCATTCACCAGATGAGCGACTTTCGCAGTGGTGCCCGCAAGAGTTCCGAGCCTCGACATCTGCCGGTGGCAAACATGATCTCCCGCGAGACCAAAGCAACCGGCCAGGAGACCGCGACCGCAGCAGAATATTTTTCTAAGCTTGAGCGCAAACCTTGGATCCGCATTGTGGAAACCAACACCATTCCCAAGACGCACGTCGCCGGACGGATGCTGGTCGCGGACACACCCGGCGCCACCGAACCCATCGGCCAGCGCATTATTGAAATGCCGGAAGACTTGGAACGCACGGAGTTGCGCGACGATACGTCAGGATTCGTCGCCTACGTCCCCGAAGGCAGCCTCAAGCGGGGTAAGTGGCTGGTCACCACCGGAGGCGACCGCAAGATGTCCCCCTGCGCCAAGTGTCACGGCCAGGACCTCCGCGGAAGCGGAAATGACCCGCCGATCGCCGGACGCTCGCCGAGCTATATCGTCCGACAGTTGTTTGATATGAAGTCCGGTGCGCGCTCCGGAGCCCTCTCATTGCAAATGCGCCGACAGGTTGCGAAGCTTTCGTTGGATGACATGATCGCTGTTGCGGCGTTTGTTTCGTCTCTGAAACCCTAACGACCCCACTCGAAATTTCAATGGGAGGACTGTTCGATTACGAACATATGACGTTGATTGTGGGCATGCCAGTTGAATGCCACGGCCCTCATGATTTTTCTATCCAACTGAATAAATAGAACTTGTACCAGGTCGAAGATTGGCAAGCGGGATGCCACTAATGCTTGATTGTGTCTGGAGCTTTCGATGAAATCCTGGACCAATGATCTTCGCTACGCCCTTCGGCAGCTGCGCAAATCGAAGGGCTTTGCACTCACAGCATTGCTCACCATTGCTCTGGGGGTGGGCGCGGTCACCGCTGTTTTCAGCGTGGTGAATACGGTCCTCTTACGCCCTTACCCATTCCGTGATCCGGGGCAGATTGTGGTGTGGCGCGAGACCATCCAAGAGATCCAGCAGGCTGAGCCGCTCCTGCCCGACAACTATCGGCACTATCTGAATCTGAAAAGCCGAGCGACCTCGATCCAGGACGCGGCGATAGTCCAGACTGCCGGATTCAGCGTATCGGTGGGCGTCGACCATCCGCAGATGACCGAGGGACTGGCGGTCTCACCTAATTTTTTCTCAGTGTTAGGAGTGACGCCTTTAATGGGTCGTGTCTTCCTGCCGGAAGAAGCCCAGAGCGGACGAGACCAAGAAGTCATTCTTACCTGGGGCGCATGGCAGCGTCTGTTTCATGGCGATCCATCGGTGATCGGAACGAATCTGCGAGTCAGCGGGGAACCCAAAACCATTGTAGGTGTGATGCCCAAGGCGTTCCGGTTTCCCGTGATGTCGGTCATGCCCGGCCAGGCGACCTTCGGATCGACCGATCGCTATGAAGTCTACAAGCCTCTGGCGCCGGACCCCGAGGAGTTGACCGCGAACGACGGCGACTTCAACTTTCTCGTCGTCGCGCGTCTCAAGCCCGGCGTCTCAATGCAGCAGGCACAAAGCGAACTGGACGGAATCGAGAAGGCCACCGCTGCCGCCGATCATCTCGCCATCCACTTGGGAGTCGTGGTCCTGCCATTTTCTGAGGAGATTAGTGGAAACGTCAGTAAGCCTCTGTGGCTGCTGCTGGCTGCAGTCGGGAGCGTCCTCCTCATGGCATGTGTGAACCTTGCGAACCTGCAACTGGCACGAAGCGTGGCTCGCCAGCACGAGATGGCTCTTCGCGCTGCCCTTGGCGCAGGACGGCGGCGGCTGTTCCAAGGCGTCCTTGCGGAAAATCTGCTCTTGGGATTGGGTGGCGGCGTGGGCGGAATCTTATTCGCCGATCTGGGAGAGAAACTGTTTGTCAGGATCGCAGCGGTTCTACCCCGTTTGAATGAGGTCCATCTCAGCACGCCCGTGCTTGTCTTCGCACTTGGGCTATCGATCGTAACTTCGCTGGGATTTGGGATTCTTCCAGCTCTTCGGTCTTTTCGCGTGATGCCGCAAAGCGCGCTGCAAGCGAGTTCCACCCGCCTTTCGAGCAGTAAGCAGGCAGCACATACCCGTAAGCTGCTTGTCGCCATCGAGGTTGCGTGCAGCATCACGCTGCTGATCGTGACCGGTCTGATCACGCGGAGCTTTTCACATTTATTGACGCAAGATCGTGCCTTCAATTCGCAATCTGTCGCCGTATCCAGGGCCGACTTGAGCAGTTCCAGATACTCAAGCGGCGAAGGCATCCCGGACAATCCAGGAGCCGATCCGGGCAGCCTGGTCCGCGATGAGATGATCGATCGAACCCTCGACAAGCTGCGTGCCTTGCCCGGCGTGCAGTCCGTTGCGGCTACAAGCGTGATTCCCCTGACCGGGGATACGAGCGTGGATGGGATCCATAGGGTGGATCATCCCGTTCCACAAGGTCAGGTGCCCATGGCGAATCGGCGATTCATCAGTCCCGGATACCTTTCCACCATGCGGATTCCCCTCATTGCAGGTCGCGATTTCAGCGAGGAGGATCGGAAGAACCCACGTGTTGTCATCGTCTCTGAAAAAACTGCAAAGGCTGTATGGCCGGACGAAAATCCGCTGGGCCGCAGCATCCGGCACTGGGGCCGCGTCTATACCGTTGTGGGTGTAACCGCCGATGCCCGCATCAGCGATTTGAAGCGCGACGTTGCCGTCTACTATTTGCCGTATTGGGATTTTCCCCCGGTAACGCCGGTGTTCTTGGTGCGTAGCTCCCAGATGATCCAGGCTCTCGGCCCGGAAATGCGTCAAACAATCTGGAGCGTTGATCCCGACATTTCAATTCCGACCGTGATTTCATTGGACGCACAGCTGGACGAATCTGTGGCCACTGAAAAGTTTCAGACAATCATTCTCTCCAGTTTTGGAGGCGCGGCCTTGCTGCTTGCGGTACTCGGCATTTACGGCGTACTCGCCTATTCGGTTTCATTGCGAACCCAGGAGTTCGGTATTCGCATTGCACTCGGATCGAGCAGATCGAAACTCGTTCGCCAAGTCTTGTTGGACGCGTCCTATCCCATGGCGGGTGGGATTGCGATGGGCCTTCTGGGGGCCGCGCTAGCTACCCACTGGGTGCGCAGCCTGCTCTATGAAACCAGTCCCGCTGATCCAGTGGTGATCGGCTCGGGCATGGCGATTCTCATCGTCGCTGCTTTGCTGGCCTCGCTACTTCCAGCAAGGAACGCCGCCGCCACGGATCCAATGGATGTCCTGCGAGGAGAATAACAATAATAGTGTCGGACTGACGGACCAGTCGGCAACGCTTCCCCTCATTCTCACGACGTATAACCGTGGGCACCGTGCCAAGGAAGCCCCTGGACTAGAACCCTTCAGCCCAGAATCCTTCCCGCCTGAACGTATGAAAGCGATCCCCGGTTCGCCGGTACAGATTTCCCGACAAGTTCATGCGGGCCGCCCCAGCGCTGATCCGGTTTCTCATCGATCGGGCTTGCTCACGTGTGAACAAGAGCCGTCCCATCCCAATGTTGCGCAGATCCTCTTGCCCCCACCTTGGCTCCATGATTCCGATTCCCGAGTGAGAATGGGAGCCCAGCAGGAGGTGACCCAGTTCGTGCGCCGAGACGGCGCCTAACAATAGCGCAAGGTTAACGTCTCCTTGTGTTTGTTGGAGCCGGTCGAAGAAGACATCACAATATTGGCCACTCCCATCTTCTCCTAGAAAAGCCTCGCCAAAAACGAAATCGCTCCGGGTCTTGCCTCCAGGCACGATGTGAAGCACGAATTCATTCGGCCCTAGAATGCGTCGACATTCGTACGTCTCCGCGCAGTTTACCCACTCAATCTCAATCCCGGCCGTATCGAACAGTCGTCCTGCTTCCTGTTCCGCCTTTCGCAAGATCGACGGCTTCACACCGGCACTATCGTTCACTAGGACTGTTATTTCCGAGCTTCTATCCTGCGAGGTTGCGACGCTATCCCATAACAAGACACTCACCAAAGCCAATCCCCACCTGCTGCTGAACCCCATAGCCCCACCCTCCGTATCTCCACCAAGGTGGTGGAGCGGCATGGGTGCCTCAATGCTCAGCGCATGACCGCTGTATGAAACGTGGGTGACAAGCTAAGCTCTGGCGCGTCAAACATTTACACAGTGGGATGACATGGGGAACCGAGCTATCAAAATGCTAAACATGCCGGTTGTGGGGAGCACAAACGGCAACGACATAATTTCCACGCGGCGCTTTGGCGTTTTCGAACTCGATCTGCGCGCCGGAGAGCTCCGCCGGAATGGCATCAAGGTCAAGCTTCAAGATCAGCCGTTTCAGGTGCTGACCGAGCTGTTGGAACGCCCTGGGGAGATCGTCACCCGGGAGGAATTGCGCAATCGCTTGTGGCCTGCCGATACCTATGTCGATTTCGACCACAGCCTGAATGCCGCTGTCCGGCGTCTGCGGGACACCTTAGGTGATTCCGCGGAGAATCCCACATTTGTAGAGACTGTGGCGCGCCGCGGATACCGGTTCTTGGCGCCGGTTAGCGTTGGTCCGATGAATGGAGACCGCGCTACCGAAAGAGAATCGGCCACGGTTGTCCCGATCTCCGCCCCGCGCCGCCATCATTGGTGGATTGCCGGCGCCGTCGCTGCAGTTACCCTTGTCTTGATCGGGCTTGTCGTTGGCTTCTTTCTGGCGCCGCATCCGCCCGCGCCAGGTCGCATCACGCGCCTGACCGCGAACCCTGCCGGCGATCCGGTACGCACCGCTGCGATTTCACTCGACGGCCGACACCTGGCCTTTTCGGACGAGACCGGCTTCTATCTCCGCCAGATTGATACGGGAGAAACGCATCCTATCGCTTTGCCGGAGGAAATGTCGGCAACCTCTATCAGCTGGGCCCCCGATAACGATCACGTGATCGTCGCCCTGGCCTCCGTCAATCGCAGGCCGAGTCTTTGGGATATTTCTGTACTCGGCGGCAGCGCGCGCAAGCTTGTCGATGAAGGCTCCCAGCCCTCGATCTCACCCAATGGCAACCAGATCGCCTTCGTTGCCGGGCCGGCTTTGCACCAGAGGATCTGGCTCGCGGGACTGAAGGGAGACCCGCCGCGTGAACTGCTGGGCGAGGACGGCGACCTTTTTGGCACGATCAGTTGGTCGCCGGACAGCAGGAAGATCGCCTATACCACCGCCAAATTCACCTATGGATACGGCACAAAGGGCAACATCGCGATTGCCGATTTGAGCGATCCCACGCTCCCGGGTCAACGCGTGCGCCCCACCCTTGTTTTGTCCCTGACCGGACTCAGTGCTCCCATGACTTGGACTCCAGACGGCGACTTGATCTATACGCTGGAGGAACCCCGACCCCGCCAGGCGGACTCGAACCTCTGGTCTACAAAACTCAACGCAGAAATGAAGCCGAGTGGCACCCCGGTGCGCCTGACCAACGATGAGGGAGCCGTATTTTCCATCAGTGCATCCGTTGATGGCAAACGCATCGTATACGTGAAAGGAGTTCCACAGCCGGATGTCTATGTTGCCAAGCTGCAAGCTTCAGGCGCTGTGGAAGAACCTCAACGCCTCACTCTGGACGATCGTCAGGACCTGCCCTTTGACTGGACCACCGACAACAAGTCGGTGATTTTCATCTCAGATCGCACCGGCACCTTTTCCATCTACAAACAATCCATTGGTCAGACGATGCCCGAGTTGCTGCTGTCCGGAAGTCAGCAATTGATGGGTCCCCGCTTAAGTCCGGACGGAACGCAACTCCTTTACCTGGCGAATCCCTCGTGGGCTGACCCACATTTTGAAGTTCCTCTGATGTCGATTCCGCTGACAGGAGGCCCAGCCCGGGAGATCGCTAGAGCCAAGTGGATCACAAATCTCCAATGTGCACGCGCCCCCGCCAGCGCGTGCGTGTACAGCGTAATCACCGACGCCGCCCTTACGTTTTTCCGATTCGATTCGGTCCACGGAAATGGAACGCGAATTCTTCAGATCAAGGACGAACTCGCCCAAGCCTACAACTGGAGCTTGTCGCCGGACGGGACCACTCTTGCCATCGCGAAAGGAAAGTGGGGCAGCAACGAACCACGAATCCGCCTGGTTTCTCTCGATGGCGCCCCCGAACGGTCGTTGAGCATTCACGAGTGGCCGGGCATTGCGTCTCTCGATTGGGCGTCCGATAGCAAGAGCCTGTGGGCGTCGACTCCCGGAGAAAAGGAAAACGCGCTCCTGCGAATCGATCTACGGGGGAATGTCCGTGTCGTATGGCGCCCCAAGAATGCGACGGTGGGTTGGGCGATTCCTTCGCGCGACGGAAAATATGTAGCCCTCAACGTTCACAGCGGCAGCGCCAATGTATCCATGCTAGAGCACTAAGAAGTGTAGCGCCGCCGTCCCGGCGGCTCTGGTGGGGCGTCCCGCCATAAGCGCTATGTTAAGCAGGAGAGCTCGAAGTCGTCCTTGTCGGCCGGTGTGTCAGCGGTAACCTCCGGTTTGCCGACATTACCGGTCAATCTCTGCCCACTCTCAGGCGGTGCGGAGTTTGCGCGTTTCGCTCACAATCTTGGTGAGCCGGTTGGAAAGGCGGTCGAGGCAAGCGCGG
>Ga0209580_10000196_pt1 | contig 39345 bp, 34 predicted proteins | sample Coa_R1_5_FD_187153 | JGI IMG/M metagenome (GOLD analysis project Ga0209580, IMG submission 187153) | Surface soil microbial communities from Centralia Pennsylvania, which are recovering from an underground coalmine fire - Coalmine... | ecosystem: Environmental > Terrestrial > Soil >... | reverse complement strand
CGGCCACGCCCTAGGCATCGATATCTGGCAACAGGAGGACCAGGCGAGCAACAGTTCCCGAGCGACTCAGGAGAATGCCCTGCGAGAAGGCGTGGCAGACCGCGTCGAGTTAAGGGATTCTGACGCACGACAGCTGCCGTTCTTGGACGAATCATTTGACGTGGTTTTATCCAGCTTTGCAATCCACAACATATACGATACTGTCGGCGAGAAAAAGCCATTAGAGAAATCCATCGGGTCCTAAAGCCCGGTGGCCAGTTGGTGCTCGCGGATATCCGACACACCTCTCAGTACGCAAAGATCCTACGTTGCCTTGGATGGAACCAAGTGACACATTGGTTGCCAAACTTCCTGTTCATAACGCCAACACGCGTAGTTCGCGCCGCAAAACCAAACACGAGAAGTTGAATTCGTATCGGGGCTTCGCGAATCTACAATGGCTTTATCAGCTCAAACGTAAGCGTACGCCTTTGGCCGTCTGGACAAGCGTGTAATTGCAAGTCAAGCTCGCGATGTGGACAGCAATGATAGTGTCCACGTGGAGCGATGATGGACACTTACACGCAACCGGTTACAACGAAGCGACAGTATCGATCGCTGGAAGAGAAGCAGCGGATTGTGGGAGAGGCATTGGCCGAGGGAGCATCGGTGGCGCGGGTGGCACGGGCGCACGGAGTCAACGCCAATCTGGTCTTCAACTGGTGCAGGCTGTATCGGGCGGGGCAACTGAGACGGCGAAGTGAGGCCAAACTGTTGCCGGTGCGAGTAACTGGGGAGAGTTCTAGGGTGCCGCCAGCATCATGGAGTGAACCTGGTGGCTTGCTGGCCTCCTCGGCGGGCACGATTCACATCCAACTGCAGCATGCGCAAGTGCGGGTCGAAAGCGGGGCCAATCCAGGGTTGTTGCGTGTGTTGTTGGAGTGTCTGCAGCGATGATCGCGCCGCCAGGCAACACGCAAATTTGGATTGCCGCCGGGGTCACTGATCTGCGCCGAGGTTTCACCGGACTCAGTGCCCTGGTGCAAACCAAGTTGGAAAAGAGCCCGATGTCAGGCCAAGTATTCATCTTCCGAGGCCGCCGCGGTGACCTGGTGAAACTGATCTGGTTCGATGGCGACGGGCTATGTTTATTCGCGAAGCGTTTAGAGAGGGGAAAGTTTATCTGGCCGCAAGCGAGGGAAGGAAGCGTTTCTCTAACCCGGGCGCAGTTGTCGATGCTGCTGGAAGGCATTGATTGGCGGCGACCGGAGCGCACGTGGGATCCGCAGTTGGCAGTGTAGATACGCATTTGGATTTGCACAGATTTTTGTGTGCTCTCCTGTTTGAGTGAGCGCGGGTTCGTGGCATACTGCGGCTCATGTTGGCGCCGACACTTCCGGATCTGAGCAAGTTAGATCGAGACGCACTGCAGGCGCTCCTGTTATCGGAGCACCAGGAACGGATTGCCACGCAGGAGAAGTTGCTACGGCGGGAGACGGAGATCGAGCACCTGAAGCTGCTGCTGAGCCAGCTCCGGCGGATGCAGTTTGGGCCCAAGAGCGAGAAACTGGAGCGGCAGATCGAACAGCTGGAACTGCGGCTGGAAGATTTGCAACAAGCGCAAGCTGCGGAGCAGACAACGCCGTCGGTCGTGCGTCCTGCGAACGAACCTTCCCAACCCACGACCCAGGCGAAACCGGCGCGGCGCCCTTTGCCCGAGCACCTGCCACGACAAACCCAGACGCATATGCCGAAACAGTCGGTTTGTCCCGATTGCGGCGGAGAGTTACGCAAGCTGAGCGAAGATGGTTCGGAGATCTTGGAATATGTGCGGGCCTGCTTTCAGGTGATCCGTCATGTGCGGCCGAAACTGAGCTGTCAGCAATGCGAACGGATCGTGCAGGCACCGGCGCCGAGCCGGCCGATTGCGCGCGGGCTGGCGGGACCGGGTCTGCTGGCGCATGTGCTGGTTTCCAAGTATGCCGATCATCTCCCCCTCTACCGACAATGCGAGATTTATGAGCGGCACGGAATCGAACTGGAGAGATCGACGTTAGCGGACTGGGTGGGGGGAACCAGTGCGCTGTTGGATCCGTTGGTGGAAGTGCTGCGACGGTATGTGATGGCGGCAAGTAAGCTGCATGCCGATGACACGCGGGTACCGGTGCTGGCGCCGGGAACGGGCAAGACCAAGACGGGGCGGTTGTGGACCTACGTGCGCGACGACCGGCCCTCGGGCGACGCTGCGGCTCCGGCGGTGTGGTATGCATACTCGGCCGATCGTGGCGGCCAACACCCCGAGCAACATCTGAAGACGTTTCAAGGTGCTTTGCAGGCCGATGCGTATGCCGGTTTCAATCAGCTATATAAGGATGGACGGATTCAGGAAGTGGCATGCTGGGCGCATTGTCGTCGCAAGTTCCATGATCTGGAACAAGCCCATGGTTCTCCCCTGGCCCGGGAAGCGCTGGAACGGATTGCGGCCTTATATGCGGTCGAGGATGAGATTCGTGGACGACCACCCGACGAACGAAAACAAATTCGCCAAGCGCGGGCGCACCCCTTGCTCCAGTCCTTGCATGACTGGTTCGAAGTCTCGCTGACAAAACTCTCTCGTAAGTCGGACACGACGGCGGCGATCCGCTATGCGCTGACACTGTGGCCGGCGTTGACCCGGTATTGCGATGACGGTCACCTGGAGATAGACAACAACCCTGCGGAACGTGCCTTGCGCACCGTGACCTTAGGACGAAAGAATTATTTGTTTGCCGGTTCCGATGCCGGCGGCGAGCGAGCGGCTGTCATTTACAGCTTGATCGCCACGGCCAAACTCAATGGTCTCGACCCGGAAGCCTATCTCCGCGAGGTGCTGACTCGCATCGCCGATCATCCCATCAACCGCATCGACGAGCTGCTGCCTTGGAAGATTGACCTACAACCGCAAGCAGCAGAACCCGCAGCTTAACCTACCGGCCAAAGCCTACACTCCTCACGCTGTCAATACGTCAATAACCGAGCGCTTACGCTTGATCTGATCGAACAACTGAAGCAGCAACTTGCGGGGCCGCTGTTTGCAGCGGTGAGCGATCAGTTCAGCAACTTTCAGAACACTGTGGTCTCGTATCAAAACAAGCTGCAGTATGCGGAACTGAAGATCCAGGTGCTGGAAGAACGGTTGCGACTGATACGCATCGCGAAGTATGGGCTCAGCAGCGAAAAACTCTCGGACGCACAACTGGAGCTGCTGGAACTGGAGCCGGGAGTCAGCACGGTGGAAGTGCTGGCGGAGAGTGAGCGCCCGGCGATCCGGCCCTCGACGAAGACCAAGCACCAGCATCCGGGACGGCAGGAACTGCTCGCGAGTCTTCCGCGTGTCGAGCGAACCCTGAAGTGCACGCCGGAACAGTGCGTGTGCCAGGGCTGCGGCAAAGAAACGGTCGTGATCGGCTACGAGGAGAGTTGTCAGCTGGATGTGGAGCCGGCGAAGTATTTTGTTCTGGTTAGCAAGCGCGAGAAGCGCGCCTGCAAGTCGTGCGAGGAACAGGGTGTGGTCTCGGCCCCGCTGCCTCCACGAATCATTGAGAAGTGCCTGGCGAGTGATCAGATCGTGATCGACACGGTGGTCAGCAAGTATTGCGATCATCAGCCGCTGTATCGACAGAGTGCGATTCTGGAACGGGACAGCGGTGTGGAACTCAGCCGGGCGACGCTCGACGGTTGGGTTCTAAAAGTGGGCGAGTTGCTGATCCCCATGGCCTCGGCCATGAGACGAGAGTTAATCAACGACACCTACATTCAGGCCGATGAAACACCCGTGGATGTGCAGATGCACGAGGGCCGAGGGAAAAACCATCAAGCTTACTTGTGGCAGTACAGTCGACCAGGAGGAACGGTGGTGTTCGACTTCCGCTTGGGCCGAGGACGGGATGGACCGAAACAGTTTCTGGGACAGTTCGAAGGTCTTCTCCAGACGGACGGTTATGCGGCCTACGATCAGATCGGAGGGCCGAAGATCGTGCATGCGGGTTGCTGGTCGCATGCGGAACGATATTTTACCGACGCGGTGCAGCTAAATCCCCAAGATCCGGTGGCGACCGCGATCGTAGCGCGGATCGATGAGCTATTTGCCATCGACGCCGAGGCTCGTCGCCAGGCCCTGAGCCGCGATGCACGTCATGCTCTGCGTCAGGAACAATCGCGACCGCTGCTGGATGAAATCCGGAAGCAAATCGAAGCCGCACGCTCTATGGCGTTGCCTGGGGGCGCGCTGGCCAAGGCCTGCAACTACACCCTCACCCTGTGGGACAAGCTCACGCGCTTCCTGGAATATCCCGAACTGGAGTTGAGCACTAACCTGGCGGAGAACTCGATGCGTCCCGTAGCTCTCGGCCGAAAGAACTGGATCCACATCGGAAGCGCGCAGGCGGGACCGAAGATCGCGGCGATTCTTTCGGTGGTGGAAAGCTGTCGTAGACTGAAACTCCCAGTGCGCGACTATCTAGCCGCGGTTCTTCCCGGTCTCGCTGATTGCCCCATCCAACGACTTCCTGAACTCACACCCGCAGCGATGGCAACGCAGAGGTGCTGAGTTCAATCGCTTATAGTTACTTAGCCCGAAGAAATTACGAGGTGGGATTTACACAGCGTGCTGTCTCGTCGCGTCTGTGCAAATCTGCCTTGTCGGGGATGGGTGCAGGGGAGGGTAGCCCTTCCCCTGCATCAGCAATACAGAAGCCAGGCGTCGTCGGATTTCGCCTCCTGTTCCGCGCAGACAGCGCTGCCCACATTGTGCGAATTGTTGCGGGTGAAGTTTTCTGTCGCCTTCCGAAGAATGCCTTCACAAACTAGGGAGGTCCTTAACAATCATCCTCTTGCCAGTCACCGTCGAGACTCCGGGAAGCGGCGCACAATTCTCACCTTGAAGGTCGCAGAAGCTCAGGTTTGCGGCGCCTACGAGTGTGTTCCGGCTTGTGAGGCGGAATACCTGATTGGTTTGGAGCATCCCAACGGCATGTCCAGTCGCATCAAAAGAGAAGAAATAAGTGGTCGAACCGTAGAGGTCTCGGGCGATTCGTTCCCAGCTACCGTGGAGCTCCGACACTGGAACCACCGCCCGGTCATTTTGACCGGTGGCGACGAAGACGCCTCCCTCGGCGAAAGACGCTACCGCGGAAAACGGGTCGCCCCCTCCCGGCGGAGGAGTTAATGTGAAGATCCAGGATCCCTGGATCGGAGCCTGTGCCACAGCAGAAGCACCTAAAGCCAGTACGACGCAAACGAGGAGCATGGGACTTGCGGCCCTCAACATCCTCGAAATCGATGTGTTCTTCATAGCGACCTCCTTAAGGTCTGAGTAAGCTCTACGGTTTCCGGAATCCGGTGCATTGGTTCCGATGGCTGACAACTTCTTCCTGTTCGAACCTCGACAAGCCTGTGTGAAAGGGTGAGATGGTGATTACTTTCGTCCGATGTCGGCGGTGACAACGGCGCCGTTGGAGAGGACACTAACCACTTCCGGTTGCCGTGTTGGACTGTTACGGGCCAGTTCCTTCTCTTTGTTCGACCTCCCGAAGTCATAGGTTGACTGCCACGATCCATCGGATATTGCCGCAAGGAAATATGCCTCCCCGTAGCGGTGGAAGACGGTTCTCGCGCGCCCGTCCGCTTCCGAATCGGCAGGCTCCACCTGCTCCAGTGCCGATGCCTGATTCTCCACATTGCGCAAAGCGAGAATGAATTGGGTGGGTTGCCTCACTTCATATTCACCCGCCGGAAGCGTCGTATCCTTGACCGTGAATGGAAACGGCACACGGAAGCGGAGCACAAGAGGACCGGTGCTCCTCTGGGCATGGGCTGCGGCGGTGATCAGGCAAATTGCGATGATCGTGACTGCTAAGGACACGTTCCGTTTGCTTTTCATCTTTATTACCTCTTCGCGTAAATTTAGTCACCCATGCTCTCAGGGTCACTTTTGCGCTTCATCTGTCTAAAGCGGAAATGCCACGCGAAAACTGTAGTGTGAGAGAAGTTTCTTTCTGACCCATTCGAAATGGGTATATAGTTAGCGCCTGTCCAGTTGATCGAGAGGTTTGTTTGACCGATGTTCCCGCGCATGAGGTAACCCAGCTGCTCCAGGCTTGGAGCGTCGGGGATGAGCAGGCGCTGGGAAAAATCATCCCCCTCGTACACAAGGAGTTGCACCGGCTAGCCCGGCGTTACATGGCTGGTGAATCTCCCGGCCACACCCTTCAAACCACGGCATTAGTGAATGAGGCCTACCTGCGGCTGGTGGACGTCAAGAAAGTGAGCTGGCAAAACCGGGCCCACTTCTTTGGCGTCTCAGCCCAGCTGATGCGGCAAATCCTGGTGGACTTGGCACGTTCTCGCCGCTCTCTTAAGCGTGGTGGAGAAGCCAACACGCTGTCTTTGGAGGAATCTCTGATTGTGTCTCCGGAGCGAGGGGCGGACGTGGTGGCACTCGATGACGCGCTGAAGGTTCTGGCTTCCATTGATCCCAGGCGAAGCCGCGTCGTGGAGCTGCGTTTCTTTGGCGGACTGAGCATTGAGGAGACAGCCGAAGTGCTGAAGGTGTCGCCGGAGACAGTGATGCATGATTGGAAGCTGGCAAAGGCGTGGCTCCTGCGCGAGTTGAGCGTGGACGAGGCCCATGACGCCTGAACATTGGGAGCAAGTAGCGCTGTTGCACCGCGCCGCCCTGCAACATGAGGAAGGCCAGCGAGCTGCATTCCTCCACGATGCCTGTGCCGGGGATGAGGATTTGCGGGGCGAGGTGGAATCGTTGCTCGCTTACGAAGGGAAAGCCGAGAACTTCATGGAAGTTCCCGCCTTGGATGTCGTGGTCAAGCAGTTAGCCGAGAGCCAGGCCCTACCTATGATTCAGAGATCGGGCACGAAACTCGGACCGTATGAAATCCTGGCGCTGCTCGGGGCGGGAGGCATGGGAGAGGTGTATCGCGCCCGCGACAGCAAGCTCAATCGCGATGTCGCCTTGAAAATCTTGCCCGCTATGTTCACCAATGACGCCGAGCGCATGGCCCGTTTCCGGCGGGAAGCGCAGGTGCTGGCATCGCTGAATCATCCCAATATTGGATCCATTTACGGACTAGAAGACTGGAACAATCTCCGCGTCTTAGTGCTTGAGTTAGTGGAGGGGCCCACACTCGCCGATCGCATCACCGGAGGTGCTATCCCCCTGGGAGAAGCGTTGGCGATTGCCCGGCAGATTGCGGAAGCCGTGGCGTACGCACACGAAAAGGGAGTTACACATCGCGACCTGAAGCCCGCCAACATTAAGATCACCCCCGAAGGGAATGTCAAAGTACTCGACTTCGGTTTGGCGAAAGTGCTGGAAGGGCCCGAGAATCTGGATTCCGATCCCTCACAATCCCCTACCTATGGCAACCCCACTACCCTTGAGGGGATGATCCTCGGCACCGCTGCGTACATGAGTCCGGAACAGGCGAAAGGCAAGCCAGTTGATAAGCGGGCCGATATCTGGGCATTCGGCGTGGTGCTTTACGAGTTACTCACAGGTCGCCATCTATTCCAACGCGAGACCGTGTCAGACACCTTGGCGGCAGTACTGAAGGACGAACCGAATTGGGCCCGGATTCCGGTCAGGGCGCGAGCCCTCGTTCGACATTGTCTCGACAGAGATCCTAAACGGCGTCTGCGCGACATCGGGGACATGCACCTGTTACTTGAGACCGCTTCAGATCCGGGCCAGACTCACCCACCTTGGCCTGTGTGGTGCGCCGCGGCGGTTTTTCTCGTGGCCCTCGCAACGCTGTCCTTCGTTCATTTCCGCGAGAGGCTATTGGTGTCCGCGCCGGTTCAATTTCAGATCTCTCCATCCGCACGAGAAAGACTGCCCCAAGGCGAGGCCTTCGCGGTATCGCCTGATGGCCACCACCTCGCGTTCTCCGCGACCGATTCTGCCGGTATCGCCCGCCTGTGGATCCGCAGCCTGAACTCTCTAGAAGATCGGGTCCTTTCAAATGGCTACCCTACGGCTGTAAAACCCCGCGGCGTAGTACCGCCATTCTTCTGGTCTCCCGACAGTCGGTTCATTGGATTTCAATCCGGGAGCAAACTCGCAAAAATCGAGATCTCTGGCGGTCCGGCACAAACCCTGTGCGATGTGCAGGGAACCGTAGTGGGTGGTTCGTGGAACCGCGATGGTGTCATCGTTTTCGCCGATACCGGCAAAGGCCTGATGCAGGTTTCTGCGGCGGGTGGAGTGACATCGCCGCTGACCACTCTCGATCGATCGCGCAAAGAAACTGTCCACGTCCTCCCATCTTTCCTTGCGGACGGGCGACACTTTGTGTACGAGCGCGCATCGAGCATCCCCGAAAACAGTGGCGTTTATGTCGGATCCCTCGATACTAAACCGGAGAAACAGGACTCAAGACGGCTGCTGGCAACTACCTCCGGGCCAGTGTATGTGCCTTCGTCAGATTCGGATTCTGGCGAAGTGCTGTTCTTGCGCCAAGGGACGTTGATGGCGCAGCCCTTTGATGCCCATCGGCTTGAACCTTCGGGCGAGGCGGTTCCGGTTGCCGAGCAGGTTGGCTCTTACCTCGACTATGGGTTATTCTCGGCTTCGGACAACGGGGTCTTGGTTTACAGGAGCGGTGCCGGGCAAGATTACCAACTCACGTGGTTTGACCAGCAAGGAAAGGTCCACGGCACCGTGGCGGAACCCGGCCGTTACAACAGCATGGCGCTTTCCCCAGACGGAGGGCGGGTGGCTGTTTCCCGCACGAATGCCGAGAATGCCCCGAATTGGGATGTCTGGCTGCTCGACGTAGCGCGGAACACCAGCACACGGTTGTCGTACGATCAGGTCCGGGCTACGTTTCCGGTCTGGTCGGCTGACGGAAACAGTATTGTTTTTGACACAAAGTATGCGGGCGAAAGCAGCCTCTATCTCAAGCTGGCGAGCGGTGCCGGCGACGAGCGGCTTTTGCTGACCTCAACTGGTGGAGAAAAGTACGCCACGAGTTGGTCCCGAGACGGGCGCTTTTTGTTATATACCGCGATAGATCCAGAGACAAAAAGTGACCTATGGGTGCTCCCATTGCAGGGCGATCGTCAGCCGATCCCGTTCCTTCGCACGGGGTTCAACGAAGACTCCGGTCGGTTTTCTCCCGATGCGCATTGGATCGCGTACACCTCGGACGAGTCCGGCAGGGATGAAATTTATGTCCGAGACTTTTCCTCCGGCGCTGAGCATGGATCTTGGGATGCCGCGGGCAAGTGGCTGATTTCCAAGGATGGTGGAACCAATCCCCGGTGGCGCGGGGATGGCAGAGAGTTGTTTTATGTAGCTCCCGACGGGGAGCTCACGTCAGTCGAGATCAGCGCTAAACCGGTATTTAAGGCAGGAGCGCCCAGGCCTCTGTTCCAATTACCGCCTGGTTTTATTGGAGGCGATGTCACAGCAGACGGCAGCCGTTTTCTCATCGGCGTGCCTGTGGCGCAAAGCGCTTCGGTACCCTTCACGGTAGTGCTGAATTGGCGTACGAGCTTGAAGAAATGAGTCCGCAATCTGCGGCAGGGGACGGTTGGGAGCCCAGACAATGACTTGCAGAAAGGGTCTTCTTCACGATGCCGACAGACTGCGGACATCGATCCTTTCACGCTGGGCTGTGGATCCAATCTGTCAACCATGTGTTTGCTCTGACACTTACTTTAGAAGTGAGCCATGAACTTGCAACTCACTCCGCTTGTCATAGGCGATGAAGCCTAACGTCTTGAACCTGTTCATGAAGAAATTGATCCGCGACCGAGTGGTGCCTACCATCTGCGCGAGGGTCTCCTGACTGATCTTGGAGATTACAGTCTCCGGTGGTCCTTCCTTGCCGAAATGAGCCAGCATTAACAGCATCCGGGCCAGTCTTTTTTCACTGGAATTGAAAAGCTGATCAACCAAATCCTCTTCGTATCGGATGTTCCGGGTCAGCAAATATGCTACGAACACATCAGACATTGCGTGTTCTTCGTGAAGCACTTTCAGCATGGCCTTCTTTTCAACTCGCATCACAGAGCTATCGGTCAGTGCGGTTGCAGAGCACAGGCGGCGAGGTTGCCCTGTAAGGCAAGCGTCTCCGAAAAAATCGCCCTCCTTCAATATGCCTATTGTTGCTTCCTTACCCGTCTTCGACACAACGGTGAGTTTTATCTTTCCTTTCTGAATGTAAAAAATAGCATCGGAGGGGTCGCCCTGAACAAAGATCGCGTGCTTTTTTGGAAAAACTAAGACCTTCCTGCCGCCGTTGATGACCGTAAGGAATGTCTTGGGATCGAATTGCTTGCGTTTCTTTGCCTCTGCCACGCGTGCCATGATGGGCCTCCTGCTGAGGGCTCCGAAGCGCAAAAGCAAACTTCCGCTAAGGTAGGGATGAAAAGCATGGCTTGCCGACGAGACTAGGAAAAGCCGCCGACCCTCATCACAGCTTTCTACTGCCTGCACAAGAGGAGCGTCGACAGGTCCCGCATTGTTATTTTGCCTCTAGTGCTCGGCGGATCTCCGTGATCAGCATCACGGTTAGTCGTGTTTCGGAGAGTTCTGCAGGAGCAGCGCCCCCGTCTGTGATATTGCCGGTAGCTGTTGCAATCAACGTTTACACTAAAAACCCTGGAGCCGTTGCGAGTTAAGCAATGGTCTGCTCCAAATTCAGGTATGACCGAACTATGCCCGATACCAGCTTGCAAAAAGAAAAACCGCCCAAATGAGGACGGTTCCAGGAAAACAATTGTTGTCTGAAATCACACAGATGCGATTAGGGCGGACAACGGCAACGTGCCTCTGGGCGATCCTAAGTCTGGTGCGTCTGCCAATTCCGCCACTTTCGCACGCTTGACCGCGAAGGGAATGCCTCTATTGTAGCGTGAGGCTGGCGGCTCTTGCATGGACTTTGTGCGTTCCTGATGCATCCAAAGAATGTCGGAGACGATATGGCAGGCAAATCAAATACCTCGAAATCGAAAGTGATTACGCCATCGGATAAACTCAAAGGCTGGCAACAGATCGCAGCCTTCCTGGGACAACCCACCTCCGTCGTGCAAAGGTGGGGATCCGAAGGGATGCCGCTCCGACGGCAGGGCCGATTCGTAAGCACTACCCCACAAGAATTGAATGAGTGGATGGGAAAGGAATCCGGAAAGCCAGTCCATGTCGCGACCGGGAATGCCGACCTCACTTCCGAACTGAAGCGCGCAGTTTCGTTCGCGCGGCGAGAGAAGTGACAGACTAACGGCGCCTGGCCCCTCAGCACTATTTGGTTAGCTCTGCAATCTGCACATGATAAGGCTCCAACAACTCGCCAGTCGCATGATCGATGGCGGCCACGGCCAATTGATAACCGACTTCGGCCTGCAATAGAGTCTGCTGTGCAGAGGCTACTTCTGATTGCGCCTCAAGCACCAGAAAGATGGTGCTCGATCCCAGTTCGTACTTGCGCTGTTCAGCGGCCATGGTCTTATTCGCCAGATCCAGGGCCTCCTTCCCTGCGACAATACTCAGCTTCGCCTGTTCGAGTTGGTGAACGGCGTTGCTGACATCGAGGGTAACTTGCTCCCGGATTTGCCGCTGGCTGTATAAATCGTTGTGCCGCCCCACAAGGGCGGTCCCCATCTCGGCCTTCGCTGCCCGATTTTTCAATGGAAGACTCAGTGTCAGCTGCGCCTCGTAAGTCGGATAGTTAAAACTGAACATCTGGCTGACCCATGAACTGCTAATGGGCTGACCCTGACTATTGAACCCGGCGCCCCCGAGTCCATTGCTGGCGTAGAGACCCGTCAAGTCCAACTGAGGAAGAAGGTGATTGTGCGCCAACCGAATCTGCATTTCATCCCTCGCCAAAGCGGCGCGGGCTGCATCGAACTCCGGACGCTTCGTCAGCGCTGTCTGCAAAGCTGTTGCGGCGTCGAGCGTTCGTAACTCGCCAGCGGGTTCCGCCTGTTCCGTCAGTTCAAGATCAAGTGCCTGAAAATACGGATCCTGGTCCGCCCCGATCGTTAACCGCAGCGTGTCTTCCGCCTGTCTCAATGCGTATTCACTCTGGATCACCTGGACGCGCCGCGACGCCACCTGCGACTCCGACCGGTAAATATCCAGCGGCGGCAAGGCTCCCAACTCCAGCGACCGCTTGTCGTGCTTATAGGTGGCTTCCGCAGCTTCCATGGAAGACCGGGCGACACTCAGGTTTCCGCGGGCTTGCACGACCGCCCAATATTGCGCCACCGCTTGCAGGACACTGTTGTTCACCTCTGCCGCAAAACTGGCCCGGGATTGTTCGAGGCTGCGCCGCGCTATCACCAACGCGGCGCGATTCGCCGCCAGCCAGCCATTCCGCAGCAGAGGCTGCGTAAACTGAAAAGTAAGCGTTGAAGTGGTAAACGGATTGAAGAAGCCGAGGGAAATGTTCGTGGAGTCAATGTTTGTGAGCACGCCGGTCTGCACATTCGTTCCCGTTTCGAAGGTCTGGGAGTAATTAACTTGCAGATTCTTGCTCGTATTCTTGAAGTTGGTGTTGAAGCTGTTCCCGCCTGTTCCCTGGAGGAAAGCGAAAGGCGGGGATATTGAACTAATAATATTGTCCGTGCTGGTGATCAGCGGATCAAAAGGCGAGTGCGCTCCCAGGAGAGCGAACTTCGAAGACTCGATCTGGGTTTCCTGTATCCTCACCGCGCTGTTGTTCTCGATCGTCAGGACCACCGCATCTCGCAGGCTAAGCCGTAGCTTTCCACCGACTACGTACGTGCGGAGACTATCTGGTGTGCTCACTCCGCTCGATCGGAACTGCGGCCTCATCAAGTCGCCATAGCTCTCACCCTGTTGCGCCCACAGAGGTGCAATAAAGACCAACAGATGACATGCGACCAGAAGCAGGCGAGAGTGTCTCATTCCTCAATTCCTCCGGATTGTATTCCGTCGTGCGATGAACCGCAGATCGCAGCTATTCGTAGCGAATCGCTTCGACTGGGTCCAAACGCGCCGCCTTGACCGCAGGGTAAATCCCGAACACTAACCCGACCGCGATCGAAACCAGGAATGCCAACAGGATCGAGCTGGCAGTAACGATGGTTGACCATCCGGCAAGCCATGCGATCAGCCTCGACATGATGAAGCCGAACGCGATGCCGAAACTCCCTCCCATGAAAGAGATCAGGACAGCCTCGACGACAAACTGCCGGATAATGTCGCGCTGGCGCGCTCCCACAGCACGCCTCACGCCGATTTCTCGGGTGCGCTCTAGGATGCTGGCAAGCATAATATTCATGATTCCGATTCCACCGACCAGAAGAGAAATAGAGGCGATTGCCACCATGACCGCATTGAACAGACGCTCGGTCCGCCTCTGCTCAGCCAATAACTCGGCGGGCACGATCACGCTGAAATCGCCAGCAGAGTGATGCGAGGAATCCAGAATCGCGCGCACCACTTGCGCCACGGAACTCATATCGGCACTCTCGCGAATGTTCAGGTAAATTCCGTCGATCTCGTCGCGCACGTCGCTGTAATTGTCTTCGAGCCGCAGGATCGCAGAGTTCAGCGGCACGTACATGATGTTATTCACATCCTGCGAAGGCACGCCTGCGACTTCGGTTTGTGAACTCAATTGCGGGGAAACCACACCAATCACGCGGAACCATGTCTCGTTTGCCTTGACGTACTGCCCGATGGGGTCGGCTGAACCGAACAAACTGGAACGCGCCGCCGCCCCCAACACGCAGACGGGCGCTGCACCGGTTTGCTCGTTATCGGTGAAGAATCTGCCTTGCAGTACGTTCAGTCCTGCAATGTTCATGTACACGGGATCGACGCCATAGATGGTTGGAGGATCCAGCTGGGACTTGGGAAGCGTCTTGGAAGGAGTCATCCGTTTGCGTGGCGTGCCGGCGACTACGTCAGCCACGTCGTCGCGAATGACCCGATAGTCCTGGAAGGTGAGTCCCTGGGAAATCTTTCGGACCTTCTGATGCGCTTGCCACTCCGTTGTTTCCTTGGCTTCGACAATCAGGTTGTGGACGCCCATCTGCTCGATCATTGCCATGACTTTCTGCCGCGCGCCTGCGCCGATCGATAGCATGGAGACGACGGCAGCCACACCGAAAATCATGCCCAGCATGGTCAGCAATGAGCGAAGCCGGTGCAGAAGTAGGTTCTGCCAGCCAAGTTGCAGATCGGGGAGCCATTGTTGATAGCCACGCAGGGCTCGAAGCGATGGCGTGGAGGCGATTGTCGCCATTACGGAGTGCCTCCTCGCCCGGGAAGCCCTCCGGAATTAGCGCTTTTTCGAGGAGCGGTTGGATCGACAAGTCCGATCTCGGTTCCGGCGTCAATGCCCTCGATCGCGGCACGGCTCTCGTTTTCCGCTTGAATCTTTACTTCGCGCGTCTCGAAGTTGCCGGCGCTGCGCACGTACACCACACGTTTGTTGTCTTTCAGGAACAGCGCCTGGCGTGGCACGTAAAGCACATTCTTCCGTGGATCGCTGTTGATCGACACATGCGCCGTGAGGCCGGGCCGCATCCTCGGATCGGTGGAAGCGAGAGTAACTGAAACCTCAAATTTTGTGGTCGTATCGTCATCCCAGAATCTGCGGGCGTTATTGCCGGCGACGTTCTTCACCGTGCCGTGAAACATGGTTCCTGGCAAGGCGTCGAGCTGAATATCAACGGATTGTCCTTCCCTAATCCGATTCCGCTCGAGTTCTCCCACCTTGGCGACGAGTTCCATTCCGGTCGGATCGATGACCTGGCCGACTGTTCTCCCTGGCTCAACCTGATCGCCCTCGCGGTATTCCGGCAGCGACATCCCGCTGAAGAAAAAACCGCCGGTTGAACCTTCGTTTTTTTCCAGCGCAACCAGTCCGTCCATCGGCGCGATGACCCGCATCTTGTCGATGTTGCCTTGCGCCTGTTCCATCGCCAGTTTTGCCTTGTTCCGTTTCTCCTCGGCCAGGGAGATCGTTGCTTGATTGGACGCAGTGCGCGATTTCACGTCTTGCTCGAGTTCCGCCAAGACCCGTTGCGCTCCTTCCAGCGCGAGCTGATTCTTCCGTGCGTCGATTGCGCTCACCAGTTCGTTCTTCTGTACCTCCAGTTCAGCACGCCGCACGTCGAAGCGAGCCTTCAGGAGTGCCACCCTATCCTGTGCAGCGACTACCAAAGCGTCTGCCTTCGCTTTGGTAATTTCCTGTTCTGCCTGCAACAATTCCGAGCGATTCTGGTCGAGTTTGAAGTGCTGCTCGCTGGGATCGAATTCCATGACCAGGTCGCCCTTCTTTACTAGCGAGCCGGTGTGCAGGAGATGTGTGATCTGCAAGGCGCCTCCACCGATGGGCGGGGCTGTCAGCATTTCGGAGTGACTCGCCTTCAAGTCGCCCGTGACGAAGACCTTCATGTCAAGATCGCCGCGTTTCACTCGACCGGTCGGCACATCCGTGGTGCTCGTAGACGAACCGACGCCTCGGACGGCCGCAACTACGCCAACTACGGCGCACAGAGCGACCGCCACAACCGCCCGCGCAATGGCCCTCCGGCTTTTCATCCGAACTACATCACTCCTTTACCGTCGGATCCCTTAGCGCCACCTTATCTCCTGCAGAAACGCCCTTGGCGACTACGATCTTGTCGCCACTTCGCCGTCCGACTTCGACAACACGCTCCTGGAACTCTCCTCCATGCCATAGGTACGCAACGTTCTGTCCGGATTTCTGAAACAGCGCCTGCGCCGGAAGGATGATGGCATTCGGTACCTTGTCCACCACAACCGTCACCTCACCAGTGATGCCCGGCTTGAACCGCGGATCGGTCTGATCAATGCCAACCTCCAGAATGAAATTCCGCGTAATCGGCCAGCCGCTGTTAAAGTCGAGACTGGCAATTGCGCCGATCTGCTCGATGTGCCCAGTGAACTGGCGGTCCGGGATGGCGTTCAACTGGACCGTCACTGGTTGTTGCAGCGCGAGCCTGCCTCGCTCCGTCTCATCGACGCGAGCGGTGATTCGCAATGTCGTGGCATCCGGCAATTCGGCAATAGCGGCTCCCGGCCATGCCCTGTCGCCCGGGCGATAAGTGACCATTCCAGACCCTCCCCAGTGTTGCAGGAGGCTGATAGTGCCTGCCGATGGTGCGCGCTGATTCATTTGCGACAGCGCTCGTTCCGCTCGCATCACATCATATTGCGCCTTCTTGCTTGCCTGCACTTTGCTTTCGATGGTCGCCTGGTTCAGGGCCTCGTCTGATTTTTGTTTCGTCTCCGCCTCGCGCAGTTTCTGCTCGGAATCGGCCAGCTTCAGCTTGGCTTCTTCTCCCTCGATTTTCGACACAATTTCCTGCTTGCTCGCTTCGAGCTTTGCCCCTTCCACGTCATATCGCGCTTTAAGGACGGCAGTTTTGTTCTCCTCTTCGGCCAGCCGGGCCTGCGCTTTGGCCTGCCCGATTTCAGCCTCGGCAGACTTCAGCGCAGATTTGAATTGAGCGAGGTCCTGCTCGGTCTTCGTCTTGTCAAATTCCACGACTACGTCACCGGCCTTCACGACAGTTCCTTCGGGCGAGATCTTGATGATCTGCAGATCGCCAGCTTCCGCCGGTGCGCTGATGGTCACCGACTTCAGGGCCTTCACTTCGCCGCGGAATTGCAGCGAGTCGAGAAACTCTCCGCGCTTCACCTCGATCGTAGGAACTGTCGGTGCCCGCCGCCCCAGCCGCACAGCGCCGAGCAGGACGCCGCTTCCCGCAAGCAGAATGACGGCGACAACGAAGAACTTGCCCCTGATCGAGAGCTGCCGGAAACGCCGCATCATAGCGATCCGCCCCCGGTTCCGGCCACGCTTGACTGTGCTCTGTGCTTTGTCGTGTCCACATCGACTGCCGCCGAAAGGTCCGGCATCAACTTGGGATCGTTTCCCTCAATGGCGACGATCACGACAAACGTGCGCAGCTTGTTGGAGAAATCTCCACCCTCACCGATGGGTGAAATCTGATCCACCTTGCCCTGGAGGACCATCTCCGGATACGCATCCAGCCGCACCTTCGCCACCTGTCCAACCTGCAGAGAAGGGAAGTCCTGCTGATTTGCGTGCACCCGCACCTGCATCGTGGCCGGATTCACCACTTGCATAAAGGGCACTCCCGCGCGAACCTGGTCGCCCTCCTGTACCTCGCCCATGGTGCCTTGCTTCCAGATCGTATTCAGAACGATCACGCCGTCCAGAGGCGAACGAATCTGCATCTTGTCGGAATTTGCCTTCGCATGCTCCATCGTCTGCTGGGTGCGATCCCGCTGAATCTCCAGAATGCGAATCGCCGCCTGCGCCGCTCTTCTCTTCAGATCGAATGTTTCCCGCAACTGGTCATACGTGGCCTTTGCCTCTTCAAGATTCTCCTGGTTCTTTTCCGCCTCGATGCGCGATACGATCTCGGCTTTCTGGATCTCGAGTTCGGTCTTGCGCAGATTGTCTTCTGCCGTCTTGAGTTCCGTTTCATCCTTGGCACGCGCGGCCGATTCTTTTGCCTGTTCGCCGGCAACCTGGTCCACCAATTTCTGGTACTCCGCCTGCTTATCGATGATGTCGCGCATCTGCGCTTGCCGGTCGAACTCGACGAGCAAGTCTCCCTGCTTGATCTTGGTGCCGGCCTGCGCGATATGAATGATGGTAAGGGTGCCGATCTGCTGCCCGGCCAGCAATGGCGCGAGAATGGCCCTCGCTTGTACCGCTTCCGTTGTCCCTTTCAGGCGCAAGAAATTTTCAGGATTTTGAGACGTGACGGAGACTTGCTTGGTGGAAAGGGGAGGTTGGCTGCGGAAGACGAGTGTCAGTACCAGGCCCACAGCAAACAGAAGGAGGGCCCCGGTGACCCAAACGCGACAACGCTTCGGACGCTGGTCATCCAGTGTAGGTTTCGGCTGTGATCCCGGCTGTTCCTGTAAGGATTCAGACTCGGAAGTCACTTCCGCAGGAGCTGTTGACATTTCCGACTACTCCCGCCCTTAAGAATGTTGATTGTGCTGTGACGTTGCCCGCCCGTGGAACTTTCTCTGACTTCAGCAAATACAAACCACTTCCAAGAACTCGTTAGATCGCCGAAAGGTTTACCCCTTGCAGACCCGGCAGTTGATTTTGCACCATTGTCGACGTGGAAAACAAAGAATTGTTATAGAAGTGCTCGTCTGGTGTGGGAAGGACGAAACCAATAATTCGGCGCCCCCTTGCCTGTATCCACTAACAGACAAAGGAGAGTCACCGACGGGTGCCGATTGTGCGACGGAGGCGTCGACCGTATTCGACGCTCCGCCAGTGGCGATTACTGCACTTCGTTCAGCTTCTGATAGATGAGCATGGCGAGAAACGCCAGCAGAAATACTCCGGAGCCAATGCTGAACACCCGCATCGGGACCGTGAGCTTGTTGACTTTCGTTAGCAACTCCGTCTGTTCTTCCTGCATGTGGGAATTGGCATCATCCAGAAACAGTTGATCGTCCTCATGCATCGTGAGTGTGCTCTTGTAGATCAGCAGGACGATCAAACCAACAGCGAAGAGTCCAAATAGACCCCCGACGATTTCAATAGGCGTCATAAGCCACCTCGGCAGAGTCGACCCAACCACAGCGGCTTTCCACCTGCTGGTTGGGGTGCGCGGACCCCAAACAGTCCCGGGGAAGGCCTTAACGGCACGATTATAGCCCTGAAGGCAAGCCTCCGGCGATGATTTAATCCCTGTTGAAAAAGCCTGTTACAGAACTGGAACAGTGCGACTTCCCCCTTGCAATCCGCATCCAAATCGTATAGATGATTCCTTATCCCCGGCCTTGACGGCGAGTGGGATTGGTCACATTTGCTATAATCAAACAGCTTTAAAGCCAAGGAGATACGAATGGCGACAACAACCGTCCCCGAAGTCAAGAAAGCAGCACCGATTAACCTGACTGCCAACGCCGTAGCCAAAGTGAAGGAGATCATGGCACAACAGAATCCCGTGCCCGCCGGCTTGCGTATCGGAGTCGTGGGCGGCGGATGCTCCGGCTTTTCCTACTCCATGCAGTTTGAGAACGGCGCCGGAATGATGGATAAAACCTTCGACATGGAAGGTCTTAAGGTCTATGTCGATGCCACCTCGGTGATGTATCTCAATGGGTGCATCGTCGATTATGTCGAGACGCTCGAGGGCGCAGGCTTCAAGTTCGAGAATCCGAACGTGAAGAGTACCTGCGGCTGCGGATCGTCATTTAGCGTCTAAGAATCTGAATGTGGGGACAGCCGCCATCGGCTGTCCGCAGCGCGGCAGGAATTTGCGAAATCAAGAAGGCCTCGTCAAGAGACGAGGCCTTTTGACTTGAGCTTCCATTTGCTACTGCTGCACTGGTGTATCCGTCGGCTGGCTGGGATTTCCTGAAGTAGGCGTGGTGGGTGCTCCGGAAGTTCCGCCAGTTCCGGGCGCTGAAGTTCCCATGCCCGGTGTAGGATTCTGCCCCCCTGGCCCATTGAGGTTCTGCGGCCCCGTCCCGAACATCTGCAATTGCGGCTGATACGGAGTTGTAATCAACATGCCGCGATCCACGCTGGGATCGTAAAGGAACTGCCACTCGTTATATTTCTTCTTCTTGTCGAATTCTCGGATGGTCGGATTTTTGCTTAGGCTGGCGACCCCCACAATGGGCATACCGCCAAGCGTCTGCGCCGGTTGATCGGACGAGCCCTGACCGCTGGAGTCGCTGCTTCCGCTGGAAGAAGCGCTCTGGGAGGCGTTCGCGTCAGTTCCGGCTTGAGTGGAATCGCTGCCGCTCTTCTGGGTGCTCGATTGGCCGAATGAGTTCGAATTCCCAAACGAACTGCTATTGCTGAACCCGGAGTTTGAGTTCGCCGTCAAGGTTCCATTCGATCCGATCGTGCTCGCCCCAGGGATCAATCCTCCGCCGCCCATTGCGGCCAGCCCCATCTTTGCTTCGCCGAAATGCAGCACTTTGAAATCCTTCCCGGTCAATGGGTCTTTGTACCGTTTGCGGAGAAACCGCATCTGGTTTGTATTTTCCAGATTCTCGATGGTAACCGGATACCGGCCGAATTTCTTGTAATAGGCGCGAATCGCTCGCGAATACTGCACACCGCGATGGATCATCTCCTCTTCGCGGTCTCGTCTGATATCGAACTTGATCGAGGTCACGAGCGTGGCCGCCATGATGCCCATTACCGCAATCATCAGCAGCATTGTGAGCAGGACGTAACCCTGCTCACCGTTCCGGTGGGCGCGCCGCGTTTGTGATCGAAAAGACATCGAAAGTTAATTTCTCAATTCCTAGCTTCCCTGCGTCAGTGCAATGACCTGTGCCGGACCGCTGTACACCATGTCCTGAATTTCAACTGAGGTGGCTGAAATCCGCATCACCTTGTAGCGGCGGTCCACAATCTCGCCTTCACCTGCTACAAAAACGTCATCACCATTTTTCAGGAAGACCTTTTTCGGTTCGCCAGGGGAATTAGCGAAGCCATAGAACTTCAAAGGAATCGGCGGCGGTGGCGCCACTACCGGCGGAACGTAGGCCGGCGGACCAGGATCCGTGTTCACCGGCGCAACCGGCTTTGGAATATCGACTTCTTCTCGCTGCGATACAAAAATGTTCCGCCCGGCGCCCTCGTACTGTGTCTTTTCGCTACTCGCCAATAAATCCAGCCGCAATGTCGGATCGAGATTCTCGCCCGCCGGTTGCTTGCCAGGCTTGGCTGATCCCTTCGTTCCAGGCTTCGAAGGGGCCGGACGAGGCACAAGTGGAGATGCCGCCTGCGCGCTCGAATCCGTCGTAGAGGATCCGCCAATCAGCGGAATCAATTCATACGCGCACACGATCAGCGCCACGACTCCGAGGACGATCGCCCACGTCATCTGCTTCTTATTTTCGAGTCCCAGTTGCACTACGTCCCTACCTTCAAGTACGCCTCGAGTTTCACGTTCAACTTGACTGCACCCTGCGGCTCACCGCCTAGAGTTACGCTGTTGATGACGAAAAACATTTCGTCGCGTTCGATCGCATTGATGAAGCGCGCAAGCGAAGCGTAGCTACCTGACAGGTCAGCTTCCATCTCAATCGGCAGCAAGCCGTTGCTGGTGGTGTCCGCAGGCTTGTACCGGACCTGATCAATCTTCACGCTGTTTTCGGCCGCCACCTTACCGAGTTCGGTGTAGATTTGTGAGTTCTGTGAGGGAAACCGGTTCCTGTAAAAATCTGAGATCTGGCCCCTGGCGATGTTCACCTTCTGCGGCAAGTCCTTGAGGGGCGCCACCTGCCGTGTCTTCGCCGTCAGTTCAGCCTGAAGCCGGTTCATTTCCATCTGGCGGCTTTCGGCGGAACCCACGACCGGCGAGAAATAAAGAACGGCCGCCAGCACATCCACTCCTGCCAGCACGGCCAGCGTTAACTTCATCTTTTTCCGGGTTTGCCGTAGATCGGGCATCAGTGCTTGATCCCTTTCTTTGGCGATGGTTTCGGCGACGTTGTCTTCGACTTGGCGTCACTACCCGGTTTTGTGCTTGCCGCAGCCGCCTCGCTGGGCGGCTCAGGAATGTAAATCGCCGCCATTTCAAACTGCTCCGTGTCGCCGGTCTGCGATTCCACGTGTCTCTCGGTCTTAATTTCAGTTTGCACAAACCGGCGTGATTCTTCCATGCGCCGCGCGAGTTCAATGGCTCGCTCTCTCGAGTCGCCGGCTACCGTCATCTTCAGCGCGAGTTCCTTTTCATCATCCAGTTCCGGGCTGATCGAGACCAGATGCACCCGGGGCGGCATCACTTTCTCCAGACTCTCCAGCACCCGCGTCCATGAGAACGCTTTCCGTTCGATCAGTTCATTCAGATATCGGGACTGATCGCGAGTCGTGCGATTGTCCGGCAGACTGAGAATTCTGTCGGCCTCCGCGCGCACGCGGTCGCGGTCGGCGATCATCGCCTGTTTCTGCGCCATCATGACGCGGTCCTTATGTGCACCCAACCACCCGGTAATGTCGAGCACCAAGAGGACGAGCGTCAGAAGTCCGAGTATGCCGAGGGCGGTCCCCCAGCTCGTCCAGAACTGCCGTGCATCCTCGTACGGCTGAGTCGCGAGATTGATATCAATACGCATAAATCTAATTCGCTAATGTAGCGACAGCCGCCTCGGCTGTCGGCCCCGAGCGCAGCCGAGGGGGCAGCTAGCCGCTCTTACGAAATCAGTGCTCCGACCACTCCAGCCATTCTCCATCGTGGCACCGCGCCGCCGTTGCTGGTTCCCAACTGCGCTGACGACACAAGTTCCTGCACATCCGCTCCGGTCTGCCCGCGCAGCGCCGCAGCCGCACCGCCCGACTCGGGAAGACCGGCTACGTAAATGCGCTCGATATTCAGATGATACGTGTCCTGAAAGAACACGATCGACGGATAGACTTCCTCCGCCAGTTGCTCGCCATTGATCGTCACTCCGCGCGCATTCTCCAGCGTGCGGAACAGTTGCAACTGATCTTCATTCAAAATCGCGATACTGGTCGTGTGCGCGTCGACCTTGATGACCATTGTTGGCTTCTTGCCATCGGCCGCGCCCAGCGCCGCCAGCGTCGAAGGCAGCACGATTCCCGGACTAAATCCTGCATCCCGAAAAGCCGCTTCGTAATCTTCAATGACGCTGCCCAGCGCCACGGCCGCCACAACCTTCACTTCATCGCCAATCTTCTGCGAGTGATAAGAGACCTTGGCTTTTTCTACGTCAAAAGGGAGCGACTTCTTCAGCCGGAACCGCACCACTCCCAGCGCCTCTTCGTGATCGGAGGGTAGCGTATCGAACTCCACCAACATCACGCGTACGGCCGCATCGGGGACGATGGCGATCACATCCTTTGAGCGTCCGGCTACTCCGCCCAGCGCGCTTTCAATTCCCTCGCGGACTACGCTGCGCTGCCGCAGATTGTTCTCGACCAGGTCGGGGACAACGCTGCCCGGTGCAAGCTCGTGCGCAGAACAAGCTTCGAGCCCGTCTCCGTTGTCGATGACGCGCCCGGCCAGAACCCGGTCCGCTGAAATCTCACAAGCCAACCTCGGCTTGGCTGTATTTGTAGATGAACTCATGCCCGAATACGCCTTTTGCCTCTATAAATCAGAAACCGTCCCACTGAGAATTGCAATAGCTGAAAGGGAACTGAGGGTAGCGCCTCCGTCCCGGCGGCTAGCGTGCCTGCGAAGTCGAAGGGTGGCGGCGTCTCGCCGGCACTCGGGGTTCGACCGTACGCGGGTGCGAGGGCAAGTGGCCCTCGCGACAGCCGGCAGGATGCCGGCGCTACTATCGCATGGCCTCAATAAACGTGACTTTGTTGATCTCCTTCAGCGTCGTCATTCCCAGACGCACTTTATCCAGCGCCGATTCGCGCAGGAAGCGCATACCCTCCTCGCGCGCCGCACGCCGGATCTCCGACGTCGGCTTCTTGCCGAGAATCATCTCGCGGATGCGGTCACTCAAATCGAGTAATTCGTGGATGGCGGTTCGACCGCGGAATCCCGTGCCCGCGCACTCAATGCATCCCGGACCTTCATATAGCGGAACCTTGCCCCACTGCGCCGGATCGAGGCCGCTGGCTTCCAGCACCTCGGGCGCGTAGTGAACTTCGGTACGGCACGAATCGCAGATCAAACGCACCAACCGTTGTGCCAGGATGCAGTTCAGCGCCGAGACGAAGTTGTACGGCTCGACGCCCATGTTCAGGAAGCGTCCAATGACATCGACTACGTTGTTGGCGTGGACGGTGGTGAACACCAGGTGACCGGTCAGTGCAGACTGAATCGCGATCTGCGCGGTTTCCGCGTCGCGGATTTCGCCCACCATGATCTTGTCCGGGTCGTGACGCAAAATCGATCGCAGCCCGCGGGCAAACGTCAGACCCTTCTTCTCATTCACCGGAATCTGCGTGATCCCCCGCAATTGATACTCGACCGGGTCTTCAATGGTGATGATCTTGTCTTCGTCGGTCTTAATCTCGTTGACCGCGGCATAGAGAGTTGTCGTCTTACCGCTACCGGTCGGTCCGGTGACCAGCACCATGCCGTAGGGCTCTTTGATGTAGCGCCGGAAGCGGCGCAGGTCATCTTCGTCAAAGCCAACCACATCGAGAGTTAGGGTGCGGAACTTCTCGCTCATCGACTCTTTATCGAGCACGCGAAGCACGGCGTCTTCACCGTGAATCGACGGCATGATCGATACGCGGAAATCGATGGCGCGCCCGTTGTACTTCACGCGGAAACGTCCGTCCTGCGGCACGCGGCGCTCCGAAATATCGAGCTCGCTCATAACCTTGATGCGCGAGATCACGGTCGAGTGGTGTTCTTTGCCAATCGGCGGCATGGCCTGCGTAAGCACGCCGTCAATACGGAACTTGATCACGACGGAATCGTCGCGCGTTTCAATATGAATGTCGGATGCGCGCCTTTGCAGCGCGGTGAAAATCGTGGTATCGACCAGGCGGATGATCGGGCTGGTGTCGCCGGTCGCTGTCAGCTTGTCGATGCTCAGCGTCTCTTCCGCGCCGGTGTTCTCATCTTCACGGATAATCTGGAAGCCTTCGCTGGCCTCCTCGAGCACGCGTTGCGACTGCTCGGTCTTCTTCAGGATGTCGGAGATCTGCTTGAGCGTCGAAACCTTGGTGATGATGCGCTGCTTCAGGAGCAGACTAATCTCGTCGATCATCATCAGCTGGCTGGGATCGGCGATCGCGATTGCCAGCTTTCCGTCACCGGTTTCTTCCAGCGGTACGAAGTTGTAGCGGAACATCAGCTCAACCGGGATCTTCTTGAACAGTTCGTGATGCAGCTCAAACCCGCTGAGATCGATGAACTCGCAGCGATAGCGCCGCGCCACGTCCTGCGCCCGCTCCAGGTCTGTGACCGGGTTTCCGGTCGGGCTGATTGGTCCGCCGTTGCCGCCGCCTACGAAGATTGATTTCTTGTCTGCTGTTGCCATTTACTCAGTCCTGACTGACCGTGTTCATCCTCAAGCTATGATCGATGAGCAATGAGCGAGCTGAATCTTGGTTGCTCAATGCTCATCGCTCACTGCTCAATGCACTCCCAAGGTAAAGATCGGCAAATACAACGAAATCAATACGCCGCCCACAAAAATCGCCATAACAATGAGGATGATCGGCTCGATCAGAGCCATGGACGCTCCCAGCGCCGTTTGCACATCTTCCTCATAGAACTCCGCGACCGAGTTCAACATCTGTGGCAGCGCGCCGGTCGATTCGCCAACCTCGATCATCTCCACCGCGAGCTCGGGGAAGATTTCCTGCTCTTCCAGGCTCGGTGCCAGCCCCTGACCTTCTCTTACACGAATACCGGCACGCATTACCCCTTTTAAGATGCGCCGGCTGCTCATTGCGGAACCGGCTGTTTCCATCGCCGGAACGAGGGGCAATCCACCCGATAGCAGGGTAGAGAGCATACGCGAGAAACTCGCCACCTGATGCTTGATCCTGATCTCCCCGAGCAGCGGCAAGCTGAGAATCACCCGGTCAATCCGATCCGCCCCGCGGTCCGTATCCTTCCACTTCCACAAAAAAATGCTGCCACCCACCAGACCTACCAGGATAAACGGCGCATATTTTTGCGCGTTCAGCCCTACATTCAGCATGAAAACCGTAATCTCAGGCAGTTTGGCGTCAAGGCTATTAAAAAGGTCAGCGAATTTGGGTACGACGTAGGTGAACAGGAACGTCACCATAATCAGCACGACTGAAACCAGCAGCGTGGGGTAAATGAGCGACACAAACAACTTCTTGCGGAAGGTCATCGCCAGACGCTGGAAGCTGATATAACGTGCCAAAACCTCATCGATGTTGCCGCTCTTCTCGCCGGCCATCAGCGTGGTGGTATAGATCTTGGGAACAATCCCTTGGGCGGCGAAGGCATCGGACAGCAACTCTCCGCCTTTGACCCGTTCGCGAACGTTCTCCAGGATCGTCTTCAATTGCGGATCTTTCTGCCGCTTGATCAGCAATTCGAGCGAGTTCAGGATCGGCAATCCGGCGCGGATAAGGGTCAGAAACTGCTGGTTGAAAACCAGAAATGTATCCTGCTTGAGCTTCCTGCGGCGGCGCAGCGAGAAGCCGCCAGCCATCATCCCCTGCGGCTTGACCCAATAGACGAGATATCCCTGGGCTGAGAAGCGGTCGCGCACCTCGGCTTCCGAGTATCCTTGTTCGATGTGCTGATGGACGCGCCCCCGGTCGTCCGCGATTTTGACTACGAATTCCGCCATTTGCCCTTGTTTTTCAAGGAATTGTCGACCTGGAAACCTACCGCTCAGTCTACCATTCTAAGCCGTCGACCCACCCCAAAGCTCCCCGGTGAGGTATCGCAAGTAACCTGCTCGGCTACTGCCCGAGCTCTCCCTCTACGACCTCGGTGCCTGCCGGAGCCCGGAAATCGAACCGCCCGTCGGCAATCGCCACATTCTCTTTCTGATCGGTAAAGCGATATTCCGTCGACGCACCATCCACTCCCTGCATTACCAGGCGAACAATTCTGCCGTCGGGCGTGATTTCCAGGACGATGTCGCCTACCCGGTCGGCCAAAGGCGTTGGAACCCCGCGCAGTACCGTATTTCCGGGGCTTAGAGGCTCGATATCGGAAGCAAACGAAAGTCCTCGCAACTCCTTCTCCAACTTTGACTTACCCAGCAAGAATGCAAGCGGAGATCGAATGTCCTCCAACTTCTTCGCCGCTTCCTTCCGCGCCTGCCGGTCATCTGGGACATAAAACCACGCATCTTTCCCATTGCTCACAAAGAGCTTCTCCTTTGGAGAACGGTACTGCCAACGCATCTTGCCGGGTTTTTTCAGCCACAGCGTGCCCGACTCTATGCGGTCCATGCCTGACCCACGGTACAGTTCGGTAAATTCTGCCTCCAGCGATCGCAAATGGTTGTAATGCGCATCGACCGCGGCAGCCAGATTCTTGACGTCCGGTTTCGCGTCCGCCGCGCACAGAGGTGCCGATAATAAAGACACCAGCACAGCCAAGCGAAGCCCATGGATTTGTGTCAGCAAGTTGTCACCGTGACTCGCCAGGCGTGTCATTACCGCTGTCCGTCTTCACGCCGACGGGAAGGGAACAGGGGGCAAGTTCCTTGGGGGGACTCCTTGAGGAATTGTAAGCCGGTTAATGGGAGTTGTCACCCCCTTCTTCGAGGCTGCAAGCAGGCGCCGGATGTAAATGGATTCGGTGGCGGAATGAACATCGAAGAATGCCTTCCGGTGGCAGCTTGGCGATGTTTGTATTGAGAGCTGTTTCCGTCAGTGCCCCTTCGATAGGCTGGCATGGGCGCATTTTGGGTGGCGCTATATATCGTGATACGATATATACATATTGAGTCTGGGGGGCAGGAAACGAGATGTTAGCAATGAGATTGGTGAAGCTGACAGAGGCGCACTCGGGGGAGTTGTGTCGGGATCTGACGGAGCAGATCGTCATATCGGAGCGAACCTCCGATTTCAGGAGGATCCCGGCCGAAGAGTTGCGATTGGCGGCCAGCGAGGTTTATCGCAACCTGGGGGAATGGCTGCTGCAGAAGACAGAGAGCGATATTGAGGCGCGGTTTCGCACGGTGGCGACGCGGCGCGCGGCTGAGGGAATCAGGCTGCATCAGTTCGTTTGGGCGCTCGTGCTTTCGCGGGACCGGCTCTGGCATTTTCTTCGTCGCCAGTCTTTCGCCGATAACGTAGTGGCGCTATACGGCGAGCTTGAGTTGCAGCGGTTGCTGAATCAGTTTTTCGACCGCGCGATTTATTATGCTGTTTTGGGGTACGAGGAAGCAGGCGGCTGCAGTCCCAAGGGCGACTTGGCCAAGGTCCGGGACCTGGCGGTATCCATAGGTCTGATGTCTGATACGGACCTCAACAGTGGGTCCGCATCTTGATGATCGGGGCCGTTAGTGTAGACTAATGCGGTCATGCCGCAGTTTGTGATCGAGCGCGAGATTCCGGGTGCCGGATCGTTGACCGAGGCGCAGATCCGGGAAGTGTCTTTGCGCTCGCTGCAGAGCCTGAAAGATATAGGTCCTCAGATTCAGTGGCTCCATAGCTACGTCACCGAAGACAAGGTTTACTGCGTCTACCTCGCCCCGGATGAAGAAACCATCCGGCAACATGCCCGCAGGGCCAACATTCCCGCGAATCGCGTCTCCGCTGTGCGAAGACTGATCGACCCCAAGAAGTTCAGTGAGCCGTCAGCCTAACAGAGCGTACCGGATTGCATTCTCTATCGTCATCGCGTATCCGTCAGTCCAGGCTTTCTTTCCTTCCGGTTCACTGAGCGTTTCCCATGCGCTCAGCAGCTTTTGATCGAGCTTGGATTGTTCGACTGGCGGAAGCGGAGCGCTCACCAGTTGCCGCAGGTGGGATGCGGCGGCTGCCACAGAGAGTGCTCGGCGCGCATCCCCCCTGGCCGATGCAAAACAGGCCAGACCTTCTAATACACGGGCAATCCCGCGCCGATGTTCAAGGCTGGTGAAGATATCCAGGCTTTCACGAAAGTTTGCAAACGCGGCATCATGCTCCCCCAATTCGCAGGCGATGGTGCCCAAATCAGCTAGCGAGCGAGCTTGGCCCCATCGGTCTCCGGCGCTGCGAAATGCGAAGAGAGCTTGCTCGTAGAGTGCTCGAGCACCGCCAAGGTCGCCCTGCTCCCTGGCTACGTCGCCATGTTGGTTGAGGGCCCACGCGGCTCCACTATCATCGCCGAGCTCCTGAAAAATCTGCATGGCCTCAGTAAGTGCCAGGCGAGCGCGTGCGTGATCACCACTGATTTTCGAGACATTTCCCAGATTGTGCAGACAGCGGGCGATCGCAACACGGTCGCCGATCGTGCGCCAAAACGTCAGGCTCTTCTCAAAGTTGCACTGCGCGGTGACGTAGTCTCCTTGATCGCGTGCCCCGATGGCGGATGAGTTCCACGATAATGCAATGCCCCACGGATCATTGAGTTCCTCGAACAGCGAGTGGCCCAGTGCCGAGAAATGAGCGGCCGCCCTGAAATCCCCCTGCGCGTTAGTGAATGCGCCCAGGAACAGGCACGTTTTGGCACGCTCACGGGTATAGTTCGCTCCGGCAAGTTCGAGGAGTTGTTCGAGTTTGGCTCGTCCCTCGGCGGAGTGTTCGCGCATGTCCCAGAAACGAAACAGGGCAGTGCAGAAGCGGAATCCCCAGTCGAGGTCGCGGGTCTGAAAGAGCCAGTTCAGGGCGGCGCGAAAATCGTCGTGCTCGATGTCGCAGCGCGCCAGCCAGGCGGCGCGCTCGGGTTCGTTCAACTCCGGATTGCCTTCCTCGGCCAAGACAAGGCAGTAAGCAGCGTGGGCCCGCTTGGTGGCGGCCTCTTCGCCGCTCTGTTGCAGCCGTTCGAGAGAATATTCGCGGATAGTCTCGAGCATGCGAAAGCGAGGCTCGTCATCGTTCAGCTGCCGCTGCTCGATCAGGCTCTTATCAACGAGGGAGGACATCAGCTCAAAGATCTCTCCGCCAAGATCATCTTTCGTGTTGCACACAGCCTCGGCCCCTTCCAGCGTGCATCCGCCCCAGAACACGCCTAGCCGGCGCAGGAGTTTCTGTTCGGCCTCATTCAGGAGGTCGAAACTCCAGTCGATCGTGTTGCGCAAGGTCTTCTGCCGCTGAGGAAGATCGCGGGCCCCGGCGGTCAGAAGTTGCAAGCGGCTCTCAAGACGCGTCAGAATTCCGCTGAGCGGCAGCATTTTGACGCGGGCCGCGGCAAGTTCTATAGCCAAGGGAAGGCCATCCACTCGCGAGCAAATCTCTGCCACGATCGGAGCATTCTCCGCCGTGAGCTGAAAGTCAGGTTTCACCGCTTGCGCGCGCTGGGCAAATAGTGTGATGGATGGGTTCTCAGCCAAAGCGGGGAGCGAACTCAGCTGACGCAAGTCCGGCAGCGCCAGCGGCGGAACTGGAAACTCATACTCACCATAGACGCGAAGCGGCGACCGGCTGGTGACCAGTACTTTCAGAGACCGGGAAGTTTCGATCAGGTCCACAACGAAGGCGGAGGCCGCCAGAATGTGCTCCATATTGTCGAGAAGCAGCAGGACCGGCGAAGACTCATTCGCGCGAAGGTAGTCCTTGAGAAGATCGAGAAATGGCCGGCCACCTGTCTCCCGAATGCCAACCGATTCAGCGATCGTGGCTGGAACCATAGCGGCATCGCTGATCGAGCCCAGGGCGACGAAGAACACGTGGGTCTCAAACACGCCTGCCAACTCGCGGCACAGCTCAAGCCCAAGCCGCGTCTTTCCCGATCCGCCAGCGCCAGTCAGCGTTACCATCCGAACCGCTGGATCTCGCAGCAGTTGCTGGACTGCCTCGAGTTCGCGCTCGCGACCGACCAAAGGGGTGCGTGCAAGCGGTAGTCGATAATCCCCCCGAATTGTTTGGGTCAGGGACGCTGTCGGCGAGGCCGAAGCAGACGCCTGATGATCGGTCGTGACCGTAGCAGCGAAGATATATCCGCGGCGTGGAACGGTTTTCAGAATTTCCTGGGAGCGATCGTCCAGCCCGCGGCGCAGTTCCACCATGCACTGCACCAGCGAGTCGTCGGTGACGAATGCTTCCGGCCAGAGGGTTTGAATCAACTCCTCCTTGGGAACCAGTCTCCCCCGATTTTCAACCAGGTATCGCAGGGCGTCGAAGACTTTGGGGCGCAGCCTAATCTCCCGGCCGGCCTTCACCAACGAGGCGCGCTCGGGTTCAAGAATGAACTCGCCGAAGCGGTAATAGGTTGGACTCTTCTTGGTTTCTGGATCGATCATGCAGGGAGCCCCAAGCTTCCCGGCGTTTCTAGCAGGCCTGAATCCAGGCCACATCAATTTCTTTGGCCTTTCTTTGGCTTTCCTTCGTTACTTGTCGCCAGGGCCTTGATTAACGTGCAAACAGCCCGGGCCTAGAAGGGACCGATTATAGGCCAAACGCCGGGCCCACAGAGGAGTTCACAAATGATTGGACGGATCTCAACCCTTCTCTACGGGATTCTTTGCTATCTCGTATTTTTTGCCACCTTCCTCTATGCCATTGCGTTTCTGGGGGATTTTGGCGTGCCCCGAACCATCGATTCCGGATCGCAAGGCTCAGTCGGCCGCGCCCTGGCAATCAACGCCGGCCTGCTTGCCCTGTTTGCCCTCCAACATAGCATCATGGCGCGGTCGTGGTTCAAGCGCGCGTGGACGCGTATCGTCCCGCCCGCGGCAGAGCGCAGCACGTACGTTCTGTTCTCCAGCGTCGCACTGATTCTTCTGTTCTGGCAGTGGCGGCCTATCGGGGGATCGGTCTGGCAGGTCGATAACGGACCAACGCGCATCGCGATTTACGGCGTTTATGCGGTTGGATGGCTGCTGCTGCTGGTCGCGACCTTCCTGATCAACCACTTCGACCTCTTTGGACTGCGACAGGTCTACCTCCATTTCAGAGGACAGGAATACACCGGCCTGAAGTTCCGCACGCCGGGTCTCTACCGATTGATGCGTCATCCGATCTACTTCAGCTGGTTGTGTATCTTTTGGGCAACACCACGGATGACGATCGCCCACCTGGTGTTTGCCGTGGCAACCACCGGCTACATTTTGATGGCGATACAACTCGAGGAGCGGGACTTGATCCGGGCGTACGGCGATGCGTATCGGCGATATAAGCGGCAGGTTCCGTCCATTCTGCCCGTGCGCCTCGGCCGAGAAACCAGCGAAAACAAGCTCCCGGAATTGACCCCCGGCGCTGTACCACAGACTGTAGAATATCCCGGAAATTAGGGAGGAGAATCCATGGAACCAGTCACAAAGACGACCCCAATGGACGAGAGCGTCGGAGGGAACGGTCGTTCTCCTCAACACAACAACTCGACCGAATCAGCGCCCGTGAATTCGGTGCTCAGCGAAGAAATGCTGGCACGATTTGCTTCGCGAGCCGCGAACTACGATCGGGAAAACCGCTTCTTTGAAGAAGATTTCAAGGAACTGCAGGCCGCGAAATATCTGCTGATGCCGGTGCCCGTAAAATTCGGTGGAGCGGGAATGTCGCTGGCCGAAGTTTGCCGCGAACAGCGCCGCCTCGCTTACTATGCGCCCGCGACAGCGCTCGCCCTGAACATGCATCTTTACTGGGCCGGAGTAGCGGCCGATCTGTGGCGGCGCGGTGACAATTCATTGGAGTGGATTCTAAAAGATGCCGCAGCCGGCGAAGTCTTCGCCGCCGGCCATGCAGAAAGCGGGAACGATGTTCCGGTTCTCATTTCGACCGCAAAAGCCGAACGCGTCGAAGGCGGATACCGGTTCACCGGCCGAAAGATGTTCGGCAGCCTCACGCCCGTCTGGACACGCTTCGGCTTGCACGGGATGGATATGAGCGACCCAACTCAGCCGAAAGTGGTTCATGCCTTCCTCCCCCGCGACACCCCTGGTTACTCGATCAAGCAGACTTGGGACGTGCTCGGCATGCGTGCCACGCGCAGCGACGACACCGTGATCGAGAATGCGTTTGTGCCGGACCGGTATGTGGTCCGGGTGCTGGCGCCGGGCGCGGCAGGAATCGACGCTTTCGTGCTCTCGGTCTTTGCCTGGGCCCTGATGGGTTTCGCCAACGTCTATTACGGGCTTGCCAGGCGCGCGCTCGACCTGGCGATCGCTTCGGCAAAGAGCAAGAGTTCGATGGCCCTCACGCGCTCGATGGCCTACCATCCGGAGATCCAGCACGCGATCGCCGACATGGTCATCGAACTCGAATCCATCGGGCCGCATCTTGACACGGTTGCTCGCGAATGGTCGCAAGGCGTGGATCATGGGGCGCAGTGGCCTTTGAAGATTTTTTCGGCCAAGTACCGCGCCGTCGAGGGATCGTGGCGCGTGGTCGATCTCGGACTCGAAGTTTGCGGCGGGGCAGGAATCTTCCGTTCCGTAGGCTACGAGCGGCTGATCCGCGATGCTCGCCTCGGAAGAATTCATCCTGCCAATTCGTTCCTCACGCACGAGGTTGTGGCGAAGACCGCGTTAGGCATCAGTCTGGATGAGCAACCGCGCTGGGGCTAGTCCCATCTCAAGCGGGAGTTCTGAACGATGTTGGGTGCCCCACTTCTGGCCGATTTTGCCAGAAGTGGGGATTTTTCATTCCCACATGTCTAGCTCTTTGGAACTGGTGAACCACGGGCTCGGCTGCGTTGTTCACTCTTCGCGCAATACCTGCACCAGTTCAATGCGCGACGCCCGCCACGCGGGAATCAGCGATGCCGCAGTTGCCACGAGAAGAATCAGAAGCAGAACGCTCCCGTAGGTCGTCGGATCGAGCGTGGAAACTCCATAGAGCATGCTGTCGATGAGGCGAGTCGCGACAAGGCTGAGGACAAGGCCGGCGGCGCATCCGATACCGGTTACGCGAAGACCCTGCAGCAGGAATCTGGTGACGATCTGGCGCGGCAGTGCGCCTAGCGCGAGCCGCATTCCTACCTCTCTCTGTCGCAAGCGCCCGAGATAGTTCAGTGTTCCGTATATCCCAATGCAGGCCAGCAGGACTGCCGACCCGGCAAAGATGGCCAGCAATAACGTGCGTAAACGATTTTCGAAGGAAACTTCATCCAGATGACCTTGCAGCGGCGTCATGCCGTAGACCGAACGGTTGGGCTCCAGTTCGTGAACCCGGCGGCGGATCGCCTCCGCCATTTCTGTCGGATTGCCGCGCGTGCGGACCAGATAATTCGGAAACGGATTGGGAGCTGTAAAACAGGAGTATACCGTGGGGACCGGCTGTGTATTCAGCCCCTCCTCGCGGGCATCCGCAACGATTCCACGGATCGTTCCCTGCGGCTGGAAGTCGTTGTAGGTCGCTCCCTTAAGTTGATGTCCGACTGGAGGTGTACCGGGGAGATAGCGATCCGCGAAGCTGCGATTTACGACGACATCGTTGGAACTCGTTCCCTGGTTACATGTTTCTCCAGCGAGAACAGGGATCTGCATGGCTTGAAAATATCCCGCTGACACGTAGCGGCTGTCGGCAAGCACTTTGCGATTCGGATCCAGACGCCCGTCCACCTTGAATTCGAACTGGTAAAGAGCAGGAACGCCCGGAAGCATCCCCGAAGTTGCGGCCGCATCCACTCCCGGCAGTGATCGCAGGCCATCGAGAGTGCGGTCGATGCGCTGCACGAGCGTCTTCATCTCTGCGGTCTCGCCCCACGATCCCGTGATCTGGAACGTAAGCACATGACTTGGTTCAAATCCGGCAGATACGTGGCTTAACTCGTTCAGGCTTCGCAACAGCAATCCCGCCCCAGTGAGTAATGTCACCGCCAGCATGATTTGCACTGCCACCAGAGTCCATTGCAGCGGACTGTGCCTTGAGACTTGCGTACGGGTGGTTTGTGCCAGTGAATATGCTAACTGTCGCCGGGTGCCGCGAATTGCCGGAACCAGCCCACAAAGAATCGTGGTACCGACTGCGCAGGCAAGAGAGTAGGCAACGATTCTCCAGTTGAGCGTGATTTCCCCTGCTCGTGGGAGTTGGTTCGAAAGCAAATGAAAAGCCCGTGCTGCCCCAGCCGCCATCAGCAAACCAAGCAGGGAACCAGCCGTGGCCAAAGCAAGCACTTCAGCGAGTATTTGAGTCACGATGGCCGACCGCGACGCGCCCAACGAGAACCGGACTGAAATTTCATGTTCGCGGTCCGTGGTTCGCGCCAGTAATAGCGCGGCAATGTTCGAGCAGGCGATCAGCAACAGCAGTGAAACCGAGCCGTAGAGCAGCCACATCGAATCACGAACGCCTCCGACAACCGTTTCTTTCAGCGGAGTCGTCTGCACGATCAGGTCATGGTCGGTCCTCGGGAATTGTGCGCCCAGTTGAGTTTGCACTGTAGCCAGATCGGCGCTCGCCTCCGCAAGAGGCATTGCTGCTCTCAACCGTCCAATCACCGTAAACCAAGTGGAATCCCTGCGCTGTGCAAAGGGAGCGTCTGGGGCGCTCGGCGCCCAGAGATCCACGTCACGGTTCGGAAAGGCAAATGAGGATGGCATCACGCCGACGATGGAGGAAGCAAATCCTCCGACGTGCACTTTCTGATTCACGGCGTCGGGGCTTCCATGGAAACGGCGTTGCCAGAATCCGTAGCTGATCATGACAACGGCTGGACCGCCCCACGTTTCCTCTTCTGGAGTGAAATTGCGTCCCAGGATCGGAGAAACCCCCATGACTCGAAGAAAGCGCGGCGCCACCATCGCCTCAGTCACTTTTTCCGGCAGGGGACCCGATGTTTCCGAGAGGTCGTCCATGTAGTACCCGCTGATGGACTGGAACGTGGAATTCATCCGGTTCCATTCTTCCAGGCGCACAGGAGCCACAAAGCGATTGGCATCCCGGTTCTTCACGTCGTGCTGGCCGAGCAAGATCAACTCGTCCGCGTCCGGGAAGGGAAGCGGCCGCAGTACAACCGCATCCATGGCGGAGAACACGGCGCTATTCGCCCCGACCGCGAATGCCAGGATAAGAATGATCGCAATCGAGAACGATGGAGAACACCTCGCGAAACGCCACGCAGATTTCAAGTTGAATCCCAGAGCCGTGAGTAATCGAGAACTGTGGACTTCGCGCAGTTGTTGCTTGACCTGCTCCCGGCCGCCAAATTCGAGAATCGCTTGGCGGCGGGCTTCAGCTGGCTTCATCCCTCTCGATACGTTCGCCTGCGTGAGTTCGTCAATGTGAAACGCGATCTCTTTGTCATAGTCTTCGTCGTTCCGCGTGCGAAATGGGTTCTTCCACCGGGGCATCTACGCCTCCTGATTGGCTGCCGCGCCAAGAATGAGGGTCACCGCTTCCGCCAGACGTTGCCAGGTCTCTTCCTCGCGGCTCAGTTGTTTGCGACCTTCCCGCGAGAGTTGGTAAAACTTTGCCTGCCGCCCATTTTCTGAATCGCCCCACTGTGCGACGAGCCAGCCACGCTTCTGCAAGCGATGCAGCGCGGGATACAAAGAACCTTGTTGCACGTTCAAGACGTCCTTTGAAATCTGGCGAATGCGCTGAGAGATCCCGTAGCCGTGCACCGGACCCAGAGCCACAATTTTGAGAATGAGCATGTCGAGCGTGCCTTGCAGCAAGTCGGTTTTTTGCAGCGGCGTCATAAGCGGCCTCTCTCCTAGACGTTCGACATATTGAAAGGTTACCTGTAGATTGTCAAGGAGAGAAAGCTTTTCATGGGGTGGGTTCTCATCGAATGCAATCGAAATTCGAGTGCAAACGTCTCAAAATGTCCCAAAGCTGAGGGCGAACAGACGGCGCAAACTTGCGCTCAAATCCCGATTGCGCTCAAAACCCGTCAATGAAATGGCTTCACTCCCTTCAGGCCCGCATCGTTGAGTTGTGGTCATTATCGCTCAGTTTTCTACGACGGCTGAAGGCTAAAGTTTAGAAGACATCAAATCGTTGCCGCTCTACGGAGGATATAACACATTGACAACAAGAAGCGTTATTGCCATCAGTCTGCTCTGCTATCTGGCTCTCTGCCTCAACCTTAACGCCCAGGCAGGCGGCGACGTCGCCGACCAGATCAAGCAACTGCAGCAGGAGTCCAGAGATGCACAGATGAAAGACGACGCCTCATGGGCTCAGCGGCATCTGGCCGACGGATTCGTCGCGGGAAACAGCTGGGGCGATTGGCAATCCAAAGAGGACTTCATCAAGGATTTGCAGAACAAGACAAACAAGTGGAAGAGCGGCAACATCAGCGACGTGAAGGTGACGACCTTCGGCCCGAACGCCGCCGTCTCGCATTACACGTTCACCTACGATGCCGAACTCCAGGGCAAGCATCGGGCGCGAACCGTTATCTGCAGCGACACCTGGCTCAATGATTCCGGCACATGGAAAACGGCTTCGACCCACTGCTCGCTGGTAAAGGGCCAATAGCGGCGAGAGCCACAACCCAGAGGCTGGCCGCGAGGTCGGCCTCTTTCTTTCGTAGTCGCTAAATGCTCACCCTGAATCTGTAGTTGACGAAAAATCCTTTTACAGTCAAGTCCCACAAACCGCTTCCTCGTCCATGTCATGCCCTCTATCTCCGCTGTCCGAATGACGCTCAGCGCTCTGCTGGGTGAAGACCCTGGGCCATCAGTAACAAAATGACGCCACAGGATGTGAAATGGCAAGCGACGAGGTGCTGGTACTCCTTCCTTTACTTTCAATGACTTACCTCCGTACAATCCCCCCATTCCCCGCTAAACCCCGATTTTGCACCGTTCGTTGGGATGTTCATGGGGATTTCCCGGCGTTCCAATAGCATAGGTTCAGATACACATCCTGGGAAAAGTGTAAGAGTCCGAGGTCCCAAGACGCATTTGGGGTCAGAGGAATTCCCAGGAAGCCGCAGTTTTTGGGTGATGGTGTTCTCAGGTTCATCCGAAGCGAAGGCCCAAAAGTAAAAAGCAGTCAGAGGGATAGCACTAGGTTTTGAGATCGATGGGCTATCCGAATGAAAAGCAAGCTCGAAGCTCAGAGCCTAGCTCGGAGCCAAAAATGCCAGGAGCCGATAGCAATCATGCGCAAGCCGATTAAGTACGTTGAGAAGGTCGCAGTCGCCGCCGCTAAGGCCACGTGGGTTGTGTTCGATCGCATCAACCGCATCAAACCGAACCCGTCGCCGAAACCCAAGTGGTCCGACAAGCCGCTGCTCAAGTCGTACGAGAAGACCAAGCCACCGCTCGGCTGGCCTCGCAGCACGGACTCTCTCTGCCCCAAGTGTGTTCCAGAAATCCGCCAGCAGATTCTCGACGGGCACCTGCCGCATGAAGTGCTGATGAACGAGAAGGTCGGCGAGATCAAGGCGCAGATTATCGAGCGCGACGGCAAGATCCTGATGGTCAAGGATTGCCCCAAGCACGGCCACTTCGAAGACGTGATGTCGATTGACACCGAGTTCTCGAAGCACCTCGAAGATGTTTTCCCGGGCCGCGACATCGTGGCGCACAACGACGAGCACCTGCATCATCACGGATCGTCGACCGTGAAATACGGCCGCGGTTCCGTGCTGACGATCGACCTGACCAACCGCTGCAACATGATGTGCGATCCCTGCTTTATGGACGCCAACCAGGTCGGCTTCGTCCACGAACTGACGTGGGAAGAAATCAAGACGATGCTCGACAACGCCATCACCATCAAGCCGCGCCGCCAGATGTCGGTGCAGTTCTCCGGTGGCGAGCCGACATTGTCGCCGTACTTCCTCGATGCCGTCCGCTATGCCCGCAAAGTCGGATACAACTCCGTGCAGGCTGCGACCAACGGAATCGAGTTCGCGAAGAGTTTTGAGTTTGCGCAGCAGGCAGTTGAAGCCGGCATGCGCTATGCCTACCTGCAGTTTGACGGAATCGGCAACGCCGCCAACGCGCACCGCATGGTCGGCAACCTGTTTGACGTGAAGCTGAAGGCGATCGAGAACCTGCACAAGGCGGGATGCGAAATCGTCCCGGTCATTACCATTGTGAACGGCATCAACAACGAGCAGGTCGGACGCATCATCAAGTTCGCGCTCGACAATCCCAAGACCATCAGCTTCCTGTCGTTCCAGCCAGTTTCGTTTACCGGCCGCGACGAAGCAGTCACCGATGAGCGCCGCCAGGCGCAGCGCTACACGCTGAGCCATCTGGCGCACGACGTGAAGAATCAGACCGGATTGGGTGAGCCCGCCCGCGACTGGTTCCCCATCAGCTTCATGGGAACGTTCAGCGACTGGGCCGATCTGATGCACGCGCAGGACGCGAACAACGACTGGGGCCAGCTGAGTTGCGGATGCCACCCGAATTGCGGGACTGGCATGGCCGTGATGATCGACAAAGAAACGAAGGAAGCCGTGCCTGTCACCGCGTTCCTGCATGGCGACCAGCTCGCGAAAGACATCGCGAAAGTCAACGATGCGTCGCGCGGGAAATTCTGGACCGGTGTTGGCATGGCGCTGTGCCTCATGAAGAACTACGATCCGTACCAGTCACCGACGCACTTCAAGCTGATGGACCTGCTGAAGAAGTTCGACAAGAATTATCACGTCACCGGAAAAGACTACGGCAAGGTTGGTCCAGACCGCACGATTGACGACGTGATGAAGCGGCGCTCGACGGATCGGTGGAATTTCCTGTTCATCGCAGGCATGTGGTTCCAGGATCTGTTCAACTACGACTTCCGGCGCACCGAGCAGTGCATCATTCCGTATGCGACGCAGGAGGGCGAGATTTCCTTCTGCGCCTACAACACGGGCGTGGGATGGCGGAACATCATCGAGAAGATGCACATGACGGCCACG
>Ga0209580_10000194_pt1 | contig 40012 bp, 36 predicted proteins | sample Coa_R1_5_FD_187153 | JGI IMG/M metagenome (GOLD analysis project Ga0209580, IMG submission 187153) | Surface soil microbial communities from Centralia Pennsylvania, which are recovering from an underground coalmine fire - Coalmine... | ecosystem: Environmental > Terrestrial > Soil >... | reverse complement strand
CCGAATACCTGCGCGACCGCTATGGAATGTTCGAGATCAGGCGCATGCTGCAGAGCATCGGCTCGGGAGTTGAACCGGAAACCGCGCTCACCAACAGTACAGGTATGGATTACGCCACTCTTGCGCAACGTATCGGCGAGCAGATGGCTAAACAATGAACTGAGCCTCGGACACTGCCGCTGCCCGCGCTGGTTTAGGCACTTATGAAGAAGGCGAGAATTATGCTAGATGCGGTCTGCCAAAGGCGCTTTGCGGTTGTGCCAGAGTGATGGTTCGCGATAAATCGCGATATTGGGTAAAATTTCGCCGATCTCTTTTTGAAGGGCTTGCAGCCGCTCTGTGAGCAGAGGGAACGCACTGAACGCTTTCGCTGCAAGAGCTAGGCAGCGTTCATTCGGGCCAAAGACCACAATATTCTCTCGCCCAATTCTCGTAGTAGGCCGCGTCCACATCTCCCGGCTTCGTCAGATTAGGCAGCAAAGATTGTGCTCCGCAAGCCGTGATCGTGTCGAGTTCGTTGCCGTCATCGTGGGCCGCTTGGGCTCCTACAGTGTTCTGCCCATTATCCATCACTACCGTAGCTTTGGCGCCAGGCTTAGCAGATTCCTGGCTGATTAGTGCCTTTTCCATGTCATCCGCGGCGCCCTGCGCCGCCGCAGGAGCACTTGCTTCGGTCGCGGACGTTCGTGCTCGCATGGCCTTCGCTGAAGTGGTCTTTCTTGACCGGGTTCTAGCGTTCGAACGTACCTCAGTTGGAGTGCTCGTGCTAGCCGAAGGCTCTGCTTTCTTGTGTTGTTCGACATAATCCTTGATGCCGAGAGATATCGCCACGACAGTAACAATTACAGTGAGCGCTACCAGTGGACGAGACAATGTTTCAGGCATTGTGTTTTACTCCGCGAAAAAGCGGCACACACTTTTTCAATGACCTTCATAGCGTAGGGCAGCATGATCGCCGGGCAAACCATAAAAACCACATGTAAAAGTGCAATGATACGCCCGAAGGAGGAAACCTTCTAACAACAATTGTGAGACGTAGGGAGCCCTGGCGACTGCGATCTGCCATCCTTGGGAGACCCGTCTACAACTCCAAACGCCCAAATTTTTTTGAGCCGCGGTAGCAGCGGCAGCGCGCTATCGCGCCTAATCCGCTGAAGATCGCCCACGGAGAAGCCGAATTGCACGATGCCGTTTTAGCCTCTCGGCGAAGGAAACAAAGGGGTTATCGCTGCCAGAATCTGTGTGGTTCGGATCAGACTCGTCAGTGCCGCAATCGCTGGTCGATGGGCAGCACCTGCAATATCGTAATAAAGGCGCTTGAGCACGATTCCATTGGGTGCCCTTGCGGCGACGTTCTTGGAAGCATATGGTGCAGACGACCGAGCACCATTGGCCCGTTCCCGCCAGCGTGCGTGAAGATGGAAATGCAGAGGGTTTCGAAGAGGCCGCCAAAGCTCTCATTTAGGCTTAATTTACATCTTTCGAGGGATTGTCAAAGGAAGCGATGCGAGTGAAGATTGGAGCAGTTGGAGCCCTCTCCTCAGAAGTCTCCAAGCATACGTCCCGCGCCATTTCGTTCGGGAAAAGCCGCTGTTTTATGCACTGCCTGGCCAAATAGCGGCTTTCTATTATCATCTATAAGTTTTGCACCGTTGCGACGCCAGACGATCTTCTATAGGCATTGATCTTGATGCCCCGCCTCTCTCGTGGCACTTGAATGAGGCACAGCGCGTCGATATCCCGCGCTTGTCCCGCCTGCCGCACCTCCGTGCTACCCTCGCATGTGAAAATATGACCAAGATGTCCTGGAAGCCGTGGCTTCGGGTCGTGGCAGTGCTTATCTGTGCGCACGTTGCAGCTCAGGAACGCTCGGCGAACTCTACCGAACATAACTGGCGCGGGACCTGGATGGCGACGGCAGGTCCAGCACATTCGTTCCGTGGTCGGTGGTGGGCTAGCCTTCTTCCCACAACGCACAACGCCGCCAGCGGCTCATGGACTCTCCTCAGCGATACGAACCAGATTCTTCTGGAAGGTACGTGGTCCGCCCGGAAATCGCCACGCGGCTGGCAGGGCACATGGTCGGCTAGGGTCGGCAGAGGGCAGACATTCTCTGGCACCTGGATGTCTGATGTGACAGACCTCAACGACAAAACGTTCGAGGATATGCTCACAAGGGCCATCGAGAAACAAGTGAGTGGCTCTTGGCAAAGCGGACGTATGCAGGGCGGTTGGTGGCTGCAAGGGCCAGGTTAGCGCTGGAAATAAGCTTTGTCCAGCGTTTGAGGTAGAGGGTAGTGTCCTAATTTGAACTTCTCACGGCTGAATTGTGGCATGAATCGTGCTCCGTACCCATTCTGAGACGGTTTGCTTACTCGCCTTCGCCGCCCCTTCAATTGCCTTCGTATGCTCTGGCGTGAAGCGAACTTGTATGACCTTGCCCATTGCCTGACCTCTCGGCAATTTCGGACGGCCCGCTTTTTTACGCTTGCTCTGACTCAAGGCTTCTAAACTCCTGTACAAGCGCCGCTCGAACAGCAGTTGCGGCTGATGTAATAGGGCCAAGATGCAAGACGACAACGCCTGATTCCGTCGGGCGTTCGCCATCGTGTGCCCATGCGTAGGCGCGTGACGCTTTGGGATGCTTAATTAGCTCAAATACTTCAACCACGCCTTCCCAAACCGTCTTTCCATGAAATGTTTCTTTCACTGCCACGCTCTCAAGGTGCTTCGATTCAACGCCATGGAGCTTGCGAATCATGTCTTGCAATTCTTCGATATACGTCATGCTGCCACTTCTACCAGATCGGCCACGGTCAAGAAATCCCGCTCAACTCCGGCTGCCATTGCCGGAGCGCAACGTAGCGAATTATGCCGTCTCACAAAGTTGTAGTACGCGAAGTGTAGAGCGACGGCTGCTTGGAAGTTTTCCAGCTTTTTACTGAATGCCAGCGTCAGACGCGAGAGCCGCTTTACGTGTAGGCGCGTGGTTGCGTTCAGGCGTTCGACGTGGCTAGTCGAAACCGAATCCATCTCAGGCTCACCAGTGATGGGTCTACGCATGGCAGAAGCAAAATGCGGAGCACTGTATTTGCGCTCGGGATGTTGCGCATCATCGTGGACGTAAACCTTCACGCACTGGCCGTAGTCCACGTCAGACCCGAAAGCGTTCTCAACAGCTTCGGCATAGGAGTGCATCGCGTCGCTGGAAATCTGGACGCGATGGCGCATCCGACCTGCGACATCCCGAACAAACTCTGTGGTAGTGGCGAGATTTCGCTTCCCGCATTTGAAAGCTGGCACTAGCTTTGTTTCGGAATCAATCGCGCAATACGTCCACACATCCCCGTAGGTCGGGTCATCGTCAATACCGACATGCCGCTCTTTCTTGCCGATGAATCCCCACACCTCATCAAATTGGAGATAGTTGCAGTCTAAGTCTTGCATTTTGGAGTCCAGCAACATCTCGCAGCCTTTGCCGACGCGAACCCCTAGCCGCATTATCGTATCGCGGTGAACACCCGTCAGGCGCTCGATTGAGCGAATACTAGAGCCTTCGGCCAGTGCTCCGATTACCGCGATTTGCTTGTCTTTGCTGAGTACGTTTGCCATGCTTATTACTGTACTACAATAATGTAATTTGTCAAGATATTTTTGTAGTACAATTGCGCGACTATGCTGAAATACGTGGCTGGACTTGTCTTGGTGTTCGGGCTGGCAGTCTACATATCCATTCAGGACGAACGCGCCACCCAGCAAGCTGCACAAAATGCCGCACAGTCGAACAAAGGCACTATCCCCGCTAAACCTGACGAACAACATCCCCAGCAAAATATATACAATCCCGAACGGAACTTGCCACGTTGGTACCGCTTCTTTAGATGGGGAGACGGGACTACAACCTGGGTAATTGTATTGACTCTGCTGGCTATCGCCGAACAAGCCAGAGAGAGTGCCAAAGCCACGCAGGCTATGCGTGACAGCCTTCCACATCAAGAAATGGCTGCTAGGGCCGCGAAGGAAACTGCCGATGCGCAAATTAACGCAGAACGCGCCTGGATCATTCCTGAACTTAAGTGTCTCGCTGTTCAGGGTGAGAGCGGACGTTGGTATAAGAAAGCCGGGGGCGCGGCGTTCACAAGTGGTGATATTCTTAGCGGAAAGCATTTGCGATACATAGTCAAACTCACAAACATGGGAAGAACGCCAGCCCACATTAGTGAAGTCAGAATTAGCTCTACACTTCTTGCCGAAGGCGTAAGAGACCTCTCCCCAAATGCCGCAGGGGACACGTGGCAATCCCACAAGATTAATCAATTTATAGCTGGCGGCGAATCCGCCGAGATTACGGAACCTGTCCTCGCGGTAGATGCCTTTATTAGTGCCGAGTGGCTGGCCATTCGTGAATTGAAAAAGACTGCCGTATTCCACGGCTGGGTGACCTACAGACACATGTTCAGCCGCGAGGAAGATCGGGCTGAATTTTGCTACGTGTACACTCCCAAACTCAACCACCTCAGCAGCGTGCCCCGGCACACAAAATACACACAACAGGACAGCGAACAACCAAATTAGGACACTACCAGGTAGAGCTTCTCACGCCGGTTCACCTTCTGTGCCTTGCTGTTCACGTAGGTACCATCGTCCAGCAATCGCGAAACAACCCCACGCCAGTTATTTGGAGCGCGACGCCGACTGATCTCGTGGGGTCATTGTTTATAGGACTGGACTGCTAACAATCCGATTAGGAGCAGCACGACTGCGAGCACCTGGAGCACCACGAAGACTGCGTGGTTGGATTTTTCGGAGTTACTCATTTCATCAGCCTCCCGATAATTACAAATCCGAGCAGGGCGCCCATCGCGATCACGAACGCAAACCACAACGTTCTCGAATACGCCCGCATTGAGGCACTTCATTTGTCGAAACCGCATATACAGCTTTTGCGGGCCTGAAAGGGTAGCGAATCAGCTGACGCTTGTCAAGGGGAAGGACATACTAAGGGAGATTGGATGACCGGAAGATCATTTATCTGGCAGCATGTGCGTTGAAGTGGCGGGAGCACGGGGCATTAAGCTTGGCCTTCGACTTAGCGTTCGGGTCAGGTCAGCACGTTCCCGAGGCCCGCTCGGGTTCGTTCTGCAAATCTCCAATTCCTACTTCCCGCGGGCGAGTCGTTGACCAGTAGACCGCGCCGGAAACGAAAGCCTCATCTGGAATTCTTGGGCTCTGGAAGCAGATTTCCCAGAACCCTGTGCGCGCATCGCAGCTAATAGCGCCAGGCTCGGTATATATGCCGTTTGACCGCCGTTTCTGCTCGAGAACTCACGCGAGAGCGCATTTCATTCCCTTGCCCTTACCCGCAACGCTGACAATTCGACTTCCGTTATCTCTGCAGAACATGTTCTTCTGCGAAACCGTTCGCCGGAACAGAGGGCCAAATTCTCGCCTCCGCTGCAGCGCTGTCCGTTTTCACCGATCGCTCGACCGAAAGCAGTATTTCTCCCTGGGCTTCCCGCCCAAGTGTATCCACGATCGTGAACTCCACCGCGCAACCTTGCCCCGGGCATCCTCCGGAATTGGCTCACAGCTGTATCCAAGAATTACTCCTTCCAATATGGCCCCGCGCCTCAAGGAGAGTGGGTCGTCAAAGCGATCATTCAGCACTTCCCAGCTCGGATAGCGTAACTTCTCGTAGGAGAAGTGGCCATCAAACTGCGCAAGCACGGCATGTCCACAGAACCCCAGGGCAGTTCGATGTAATAGTCCCTGACAATGACTGGAGACTTAGCCACTATGCAGATCGGTATGGCAACGCCGACATTAAGTGGCGAGACGTCGCACACAACTCCAACATCTCTCCCCCGAGTAATTTCCAGCGGGCAAATCTCATTCGCCACGGCAAAAATTTCGCTATCCGCACCGAGGTCTACGCCCTCGGCGCACAGTTGATTAATGTATGAAGAAGTATGTCTCGCTTCCGCCGCGTTCAGGCGGAGTTTCTTGATTGGCATCGTCGATCTCCTTTTATGAAATGGAAAAAGAACTACACAAACTACACAACTACACAGCCGCTTACTGCTCAATCACTTGCACCGGAGCACAGTCTTCGCATCCATCGACTTTTCGCGACTTTAGACCGAACTGCGCTGCCAGCCCGTGTATCTGCTTGCGGACCTCGCGCGAAAACTTCAGAACCATTCCTTTTGAATTTCGGTGGCGCCGAAGCCCCAGGTCGGACAACTTCCAGCCAATCTCATTGGCCGAATATTCCAGTCTTTCCCCGCGAGTGAGTAGCAGTGCGTTCACCCGTTGCCGCACCTCGGAGGTGGTGATCTGGTTTTCTTCGTGGGCTGGCGCCCAAATCACTTCAACAATGACAGCCAACGGATCCAGCAACCGCCGGGCCGCGGTTGATTGCCGCTGCTGTTCCACAATTGGCAGCAACAATTTCGGAATTCCGGGTTCGCCGGCAAGCAACGAAAAGAATTCACGACCAAGCTCGGAGGAAGCCACTTCTGCAGGACAACGAAAATTTCTCAGCGCCGACTTGGACTGCAAGCTTCGTAGTCGGAAGAACTGAAGTTTTGGCTGGAGCTCGGCCGCGATCGCTTCGAGATCAGATTCTGTGAGAATCGCACGTTCATTCCCCGGTAAGAGCACAACCCGCAAAGCTTCCGTGGCCCAGGAGCTAATCGCATCAGGGTTTTCCGAAAAGATTGCTTTCGGGCAAACCAGTTGCTGGAGTCTACCTCCGCCTGCCGGAAGATACACGCCGTGATAACTGCAGGCGCGCCAAGTGCGGTGCAACTTCTTCGAAAGATCCGACTCGACAACCAGCAGGGTGGGGCCCATCTCGAGCGGCAACCGCGGGGTGAGGTCGGCCACCGTCACCGCACGTCGGCAAATTGCACCAAGAAAACGAAAAAATCACATTGCGTCTGCCAGGCTGCACGCAGCGATGCACAGAGTCGGCGGTGCCGCAAAGATCTCCTGCACCCAAGTGCCGGCCGCCCACAGAGCTGTAATTGTGGAAGACTCTTCAGAGAGCCCGAAGTACTGACTAGAGAGCTGGCTTATGTTCGAGAGCAGAGATACTGTGCTGCCGTAATCAGTCGCGACCATCGGAAACGTGCCGCGCGCCGCACGCTTGGGTCCAGCTGCGGCGGCCGATAGAGCACACCGTCGTACTCGAGTTGGGGTACAACAACCGATTGTTGTCCATCAAAAGCGATGATCTCGAGCTGCTCGTCGTCGCTGGATGCTATCAGGTCAATCGTTCGACCGTCGGACAGAGTTTGACCATATGTAGTTGAAGTTTGGTTGGCACTGCGCGGTCATCGGCAGCCGAATTGAAGCGATAGGTATTGGCATTACCGCCGAACACCAACGGGATCACTGGCGGATTCCCGGCCGGTCCACCGCAGCCGTTTCCGGTCGCAAACCCCGAACATTGCCTTCATCTTTCTGCATCTGTTTCAAGTAGGGCGGCGGTTCCATACGAGTTGGTCGATTATGAATCAGTTTTCGGTTTTCGCTTGGCCCTTTCCTTGGACCATCTGGCCATCACCGCTTTTCGCGCTATAGCGCTCCTTTGCTCGGCTGTAAGCCGTTCGGCTCGCCTCTTACCTCCTTTGGACCCGCCCAGCTTCCCTAACGCCACGGCATTCGGATTCTTCTTCTTCGTCATAATCTGTCAAGAATTTTAGGCGCTAGTCACAGGAAATCAATAACCGGCGTGAGTCTTGTCCATTCTTAAGCGCCTATGTATAATACTTGCACGCTTAAGTATGGAGCATAAACGTGACTAGTAAACACAGCAGTCGGTCGAATGCTCGTTGGGCCCGACACCTTTGGAATGAACTTTCACCCCTTGCGCTTGCGGCCCTGAAGGAAATCTCGTCGCAGTACGGATTTTCAGTTGCCGCAGGTGACGTCCTCTACCTCCACGGGCTGGTACGCAACTCATGTGGGACTTTTACGACTGGCGCGTCGAAAAGCGTGCCGGGGGATAGAGGTTCAACTCCTGCCACCCTTCTCCGACCCCGCACTTCGTAGGTGGGTAGTAAAGGCATCTGTGTTCAAGTCAAGCAACAGCAAACCATTTATGGGCTATGGCGACGCCGAGCCCTCGAATGTTTCTCCGCGAGTGCGCGGAGCCGAACTGCGCGTCGCCGAAACGCGCGCGGTGAATCGCGCTTTGCGCAAAGCATATGGAATCGGAATTTGCTCGGTTGAGGAAATTGGATCGTTCGAGAATGGCATTCGTGAGCGCACAATTCGAAAGCTTCCGCCCGAATCGTCTAACAGCACCAAGGGGCATGGCGGGAATGGAAATGGGACCCGCGTGCGCGATCGGCTCTTCCAGCTCATTCGCCAACACAAACTTGACGCCGGACTCGTGAAGGCATACGCCGTCGATTTTTGCAGCACAAAAACTCTCCGCGAAGCGTCGCGTGAGCAGGTCGAGAACTTCGTCGCTCATCTCGGCGATTGGGCCGGGAAAGACCGCAATGCCCTGCTCTGTCAATTGAATAGTTACCAACGCCCTCAGGAGCACGCTGCGGCTCCGGAGCAGCAGGCTGGTGCCGCATGAAACGCTACATCTCTGGTCTCAACCAGGCGAACACATCTGCGACCGAAGGTCTAGCCGACGGTCTCTTCCTGGTCCGAGTTGAGCGTGCGCAGTATCGCTGGCATACACAGAAACCTTTTTACGGGTTTGTCTTCACTGTGCTTGAACCCAAATCGCTGGCTGGCAATCGCTTCACCGGCCGTCTCTACTGCACGCCCAGGGCGCTGTGGAAGCTGAACTGGTTCTTGAAAGATTTCGGCTATGACGCCGAACTGCTCGGGCGCGATGAGATCGACGACAAGAACTTGGTCGGGCTCTCAGGCGTCGTCAAAATCACCCACTCGGTCGTAAACGGCACTTCCCTGCTCAATCTTGATGGCTTTGCTCCTCGCGGTCAGTGGGAAGAGCTCTCGGCCGGAATCGAAGACCAGTTGCGAAGCACGAAGGCGGCCTCGTGACCTACAGCTACACCCAGATCAGCCATTACCTGAACTGCCCGCGCAGGTACCGTCATCGCTATTTGGACGGCTGGCAGGAAAAAGACACCCGCGCAGCCATGCTCTTCGGGCGTGCCTTCGAGCAAGCTCTGGGTGCTTACTTCCGCCATGAGGATCCGGCTGGGACGCTCTATCGCGAATGGTCGCTTTATCAGAAACAATCGCTCCGCTACTCCGAGCGCGACAGCTGGGACACGATGCTCCAGCAAGGCATTCAGCTGCTCGAGCGGTTCTGCCAAGAAGATCGCGTCCGCATCCGCCAGCCCCGGCGCAATCTGCAGATCAAGTTCGTGCGCCCGCTCGCAGCAGGCAATGAGTTCGTGGCCTACGTGGATGCTATCGGAAGACTCGATGGCCGTGCCTGCCTGCTCGAATGGAAGACCACCTCCAGCCGTTATTCGGAAGAGCCAGAAGGGTTGTTAGCACTCGATCCGCAGTTGCTTTGCTATTCCTGGATCACCGGAATCCACGATGTGGCCCAAATCGTCTTCGTGCGCAAGCGCCTGGTCGAAATCCAGTACCTGCGCACCACGATCACCGACGAGCAGCGCCAGGAGTTCAGCCAGATGGTGCACTCGACCATTGGACAGATCGAGTCGGCCCAATTCCTGCCGCACAGCGGGATCCGCTTCCCGCAGAACCCGTGCAGTACTTGTCCCTACGTAGGGTTGTGTCTGGGGAAACCGCAGCTGGTCGAAGCCGCCCTGGTAAGGCGGCCAGGAGCACAAGACTTTGGTGTGTTTGACGAGCTTACGTACTAATTTTCCGCCTATGCCGCCGAAGCTGAACCAGAAGCGAGCACTGTTCGTGCTGTCGAAGATCGATGAGATCCTCGCCTGGGAGCGGCGCAAGGAAACGGAAAAAGACACCCGGTTTGTCGAGCTTGGGAGATATCTGTGCGAAGTACGGGCCGGCCAATATTGGCGGCTGGAAAACTTGAAATCCTTTGACCAGTTTTTGGAGCGGCGCTTCGCGGAATCGAGGAGGAAGGCTTACTATCTGATGTCGATTCACGAGCACCTGCCGCCGCAGGCGAAACGCGAGCTAAAGCAGGTGGGCTGGACGAAGGGCCTGGAACTGGCGAAATTAGCTAGAAGAAGCAACGGTCAGGAGTTCGATTGTGCAACCTGGTTGCACAAAGCCAAGGTTCTGCCCAAGGAGGAATTTCAGCGGGAGGTGGAAAAAGAGCTGACCGGGCAAGATTCGGAGCCACATGAGCTGATTTATTTCAAGGTCTACAAAAGCCAGATCCCTGTGATTGAGCAAGCAATTGAGACCGCGGCGCTGATGCTCGGTAGCGACAAATCGCGCGGATACTGTCTTGAAATGATCTGCGCCGATTTCCTAGCGGGCGCGAACCTGGACAGCGGACAGCCGGAGGTGTTGCTGCATTCTCTTTCCCGTTTCTTTCAGTTCCTGCCTGGAGATCAGAGGCAAGCATTTGTGCAGCTCGTTAACGCAAAGTCGCAATGAATCGTTGTCTGCAAAAGCAGGCGCCGTTGAGAGTCGCAACTCGCGACTACGAAGACCTTCGCGACCGCGTGCTACGCCGCGACGGCTGGCGATGCCAGTTCTGCGTCTCACGGGAGAATCTCCAACTCCACCACCAACAATTTCGCAGTCATTCGGGCCAGGACTATGAGGACAACCTCATCACGCTTTGTACGAATTGCCATTCCTCGATTCATACCGGTCGAGGATCTGCTCTAAGGCCGGGCGAGAGCTAACGGGGAATGGCTGGGTTCGTGTGAGTACGTTTGTTTTCACATCCTGCATTGTCTTGTAGACAATCCCGGGGTCAGGTGCTGACGACGGCCCGTAAGTCATTGTTGAATCAGACTTTCGCCTCGCAGCCCAATGGAATCCAGAATGCAACGAGCAAGTCTTGGCGGCCGGTCGTCGTCTGGCGCAATCGTAACGGGCACCGTGTCCGTGAATGTTGTGTGCTTTACGGGAGCTACGGGGAATAACGCCATTCTAACGGTTTTGATCACGCCTACCGGCGACAGTACCGTCTCGGTGTCTGCACCGGGCCAGTCAACAGTTACCTGCACGTCGAACTGCACTCTCCCATTTACTGTGGGTGCCGGGCCAATCACGTTGACAGCTGCCGGAAGCAATGGGCACTCATTCGTTAATTGGGCGGGGTGTGCCCTTTCCTCCCCGAACCAGTGCACGATACAAACTCTGGATGCTGATCTAACCGTTACTGCAAACTTCCAGTGAGGACGGGCACGTTAGTCTACTAGAAGAGACTTTTCTTCGCGGAGTTTCCCCCCACGGGGCAATGCCTGCCCTACGCTCCCGCGGACAGCTTGCGGGGGGCAGGTCAGCCTATCGCAGAACGCGGAAGAGATTACTGTAATCGTCAGTCCACAGCACGGCCTTGCGACCGTCTTTTGCGCGATATCCGGGCGAATCTCTGAACGGCAGAGGCACTCTCGATACTAGGATCCAGTCGCTGTACAGGGTGGTCCGACCGTCACCATTGGTGTGAAGAAAGACGCCATAGAGGTGCATTGTATCGGCAACTGAAAAAACCACAGGGCTCAAATCGAGGTATGTATTAGTCACGTTGATCGCGATAATCCCGTCGTGTGCGAGCTCGTCTAGGTAGATTGCAAATGCCTGCAGCGTAAGTAAGTGAACAGGTGGCGCATCACCACTAAACGCATCAACTACAAGTATGTCGAACATCTGCGGATCGCGTTCCTTCAGCTCTCTCTCCATTGAGAGACGGGCATCTCCGGGTACAATTGCCAACCCCGCTGGACAATCTCTTAGGTAAGTAAAATAAGTCTGCGGTTCGGCTACCCTAATTACATCGGGATTGATTTCGTAGAAGCGAATGTAGTCTCCGGCCTTGGCGTAGGCTGCGAGAGTTCCGATACCCAAACCAATGACGCCAAGACGGAGCTTACGTGGATAGTAGATTTGTGAACTGGTCTGTCTGAGAGCTGTTAACGCTTGCCCAACACCACTGTCCTCGCCGAAATAGCTGGTTGCGACACGACTCTTGGCCGGGGAACGAAACTGAAATCCGTGGGAGATGCGACCATGGCTCAATCGGTAAGCGTCCCACTCAGGTTGACTAGCGTTTAACTCTGTAACTGTTAACACGCCATAGAAATTCCTCACCGCGAATACTGCGCCTTCGTTTTGCAATTTCGCGCTGAGTACAAGAACGGCGCTCAATAGCAGCACGGTAAACCCAGTGAATAAAGCGGCAGCCTGTCGTTTGGTTTTTGAAAATCCCAGAACACTCTTGCGCGAAACAAAATAGAGCGCTGCTCCAAGCACCATGAGCAAGAACAAGTAATCAAATCCAATCTTGCCGTGGACAATCAGCGTCATAGCACCAGGCAACACTGCCGCACCCAGCGCGATCAACACAACCCCAAATCTATTCGCATATACCCACGAGCTTTTGTCGCGAATCACGGCAAAAAGCAATAGCAGTGTCGTTAGCCCCAAGCCCAACTGGTATTCCGAAAACGTTGTAAACACACGTGGGGCAATCAAGACCACGAACACACCGGCGAGCGCCCCACCCAAAGAAACCATCAAGTAAAACAGAGTCAGGTGCTGCGGAGTCGGTTTCGATCTAACCAGTTCTCCGTGGCAAACCATGCAGCCCAAGAAAAGAACCACCGCATAGCAAAGAATTTGTGCTGGGAGGTTGGTCAACGCACCTCCAGTCAGAAGAAACATTGCGAGCGCAAGGCCCAGGACGAATCCCGGATGAAATAATGCTCGCGAGTAATAGTTGGGCTTATCGAAGCAGATCACCAGCGATAAAAGGTAGAGAGCAAGCGGTAAAATCCAAAGTAAGGGAACGACAGCAATATTCTGGCAAATCTGGTTGGTGGTTGCTAGGAACATCAGAGAACCACATGCCGCGAGGATTAGCCACCAAACGCAATTTCCAAAACCGGGACGAGCCGCTGCACTGCCCTGCTCCATGCTGGCTACCGATTTGGTCACTGGAGTAAAGCTCGGTTGTCCAACCCGCAACGCACAATAACCACAAAATAAAACGAACAGAAAGAAGCCGCCAAACCACAGCCGCGCCTGCATGTTCAGCGTAAACCACGGTTCCACAGCAAACGGATAGCTCAGGAGAGCTAAGAACGATCCTAGGTTCGATAAGCTATAGAGCCGGTAGGGACTGAGTTTAGGGTGAGCGTGAGCGAACCAACTCTGAAGCAAAGGGCCTGTAGCAGAGAGTGCGAAATATGGAATGCCTCCGCTTACCGCAAGCAGCAGCACAAGATGCGCAACCGGATTGCCTGGTCCGACTGGCTTCCAGTCCGTACCTGGAAGGATGGGAGAATGCCACTTGACCGCTAGCAATAGCGAGAATACGAAAGCGCCCGCCAATACCATCGCATGCGTTCTTCCCTGCCAGCGAAAAACCACAACCTCAGCAAGAACATGCCCGTAGAGATACCCGACTACGAGTAGAGTTTGAAAAAAGAACATACACGTGGTCCACATCGCTGGGGAGCCGCCAAACCAGGGCAGGAAGTACTTGCCCAGAATTAGTTGCACCTGAAAGAGCAGAAAGGCGCTCAGAAAAATGGTCACAGAATATGGCCAGCTGGAACGAGGGCCAAGATCCTGCTCATTTTGAGCTGTTACTGAAATTGTGGATGCAGCAAACCTAGTCATCGAAAACACTATAGCAAAGCGGAAATGACGGAAGTCGCGTGATTCGAGTAACGGTAGCTTAGCTTATTAAAACATTTAACGGAGACAGCCACGGGAAGACCATGTCTGCCACCGCCACGATCTGGTTCCCTTGCGACGTTTCGTTTTGCCGATCCCCCTTTTAGCGGGAGCAAAGCATACCCCGCATGATTCCTGAACGCATCCATTGCTGAAATCGGCGATGGCCGCCGTCCGGAGCCTCCACAAAATGGCGTTCAAGGAATTTTCTGAATGCGTGTTATGCCCAAATCGTCCGGTTCCCGACCTGCTGCCACACCCAATCCTATTCCGGCACAGGACAATTTCGATAGGCGCAATCAGTATATTGCGGGAAATAGCCGATTTTCGGTAACTACCGGTCGAGAACAAAGCAAAACTGAAGAGTGAAAACTTGCTTGATTTCTGCAATGAACGAGTACACAATTCACAGTCGAAAATGGTAAGCGACAATACTAACGAAAAACCGAAGCAGGACACTGAGCAAGTTCCACTCACGTTTGCTCAGAACACTTGGAAAAAAGTCATCCGATTCGTCATAAACTCGCTGGGCTTGCTTATCCTTAGGGCCATACTGGGCGCCTTGCCAATGCTGAAGAATGCCCCGGCGTTTGGCGATTCCTTGATGAGCCCGTTGGTGCTGGCGTGTGCGATTGTTGATACCGTCCTTCTCCTGGTTGTCCTCGATTTCGGAATAACACTGGCCCGCGACATCCAAAACAAATACGAACACATCCCGGAATTCAAAAAGCTTATTTCTCTGGCCACCATCGTTCTAGTGCTTCTCTTCGCTTATAAGGTGTACAAGCTCCCCACGGCCTGCCTGGTAGTGCAACCAACCGATCTCATCAATCTCAGCCAGAGCGGCACGCCCACGGCTTTTGGAGACTTTATACGCATGTGGTCTCAAACTTTAAGCCAGATGAATGCGACAGCAATCCAAAACGCGAGTGGAGACGCGTTGGTTTCATATCAGCAACTCGCTGTGGCTGTCCTTCAACGGCCTCCTAGTATCTACGGGTGGACGTTCCTGATTTTGATTGCTCTTCCAACGGTAGGCATCGTTACTTTGATATCTCGCCACCTTGAGACGTTCAGTGAACTTCTATCTCACACGGGTGCATCCTTGGTGACAAGCGCTCGCTCTTCAGGAACTCCTTCTCGAGCAAACGTTCGAAGCGAGGGTCAAAGAGGTGCCGCAGCTGGCGAAAGCATGTCAACACGAGAAGTGATGGAGAAGCTAACCAGGCTAAAGTCACTGTGCGATTCAGGAATAATTTCAAAGGAAGACTTCGAGAACCAAAAGACGAGAGTACTCCGGCGGCCCATCTCGAATTCCAAACCAACCGAACCTGGCGATTTTCAGAAACTGAAAAGCCTGCTCGACTCCGGCGCACTAAGCGAAGAAGAATATCGGGCATACAAAGAGCATTTGCTTGAACTGATTTAAGTTGCGGGGCACCGTAGCCAACCCGTAATTTCGAGTTTCTGCTTCGGGCCAAGCCCCAGTAGACAACGGCGAGTGCGTGCCGCGTGACAGCTGGCGTCGTCAATCATATCTAAAGGAGAGTCGAGAAACGCTCTGCGGTAACTGAGGTCATCGGTGCACCGCAGACGAGCCCTGAGCGGGGAGGGCGCTTTCTCCTATGGGCACAAAGGCGACTTTCGAATATGCGCACTGAAAGTACTTATAAGGAACATAGCGCTTACCTATTGTCTGAATCAACTCGGGTGATGATCCTCCCGAAGCTGGGATAAAACTCTCCAACGTCCCCCCAAGAACTATCAAATCAAAGTATTGCTGTTGGGCCAACTGCTCTACACTACCGGCTTGCCAAACTACTGAGTTGCCGAGCTGGGTCATTACGAAAGGATTCGAGACTAATACGATCTTATGGCCTAGCACCAGCGAACTCACATCATCTGACATGACTCGTTCGCCGGGAAAAGAGCGAACAAACGCATAGGCGTCGCCACAACCTTTTCCATCAGGTCCAACGACACCGAAATTCCGAAGCGACATCAGTGCAAAGACAGTCGCCAGCGTAAGCAGCCCGAGCGCAAATGGCTTTGCTACACCGTCTCCCCTTCGGAGCAGTTCGGAAAGAGCCAACCCGCCAATAATGCAAATGGCCGCCGTCCATTCCAGAAAATGGTTCATGTTCGAGCCAAGTTTGCCAGCCGAAAGTGCGCTCAGACTGCAAAGGAGAACATAAAAACAAGCGAGACGAGATTGCTGAGTCCACCTAAATCCGAAAATGATGGCATAACCTATGAGGGCCAGTATCAGCATGCAGCCGTGAACTGCCGCAAGGCCTGATTGAAAGGCATGCCGGAAGCTGTACGGGTCGGGATGAGTTTTCAAAAATGCAAAGACAAAGCCTGGACCCAGCGTTGCCATACAAGCGACAACGGTGCCTGAAATGATTCCCGCAAGCCCGAAAGCCCTGACAAATCTTTTTTGTGCTAACAGCTCCAGAAAAACCGCCGCAGGAGCTGCAATAGCGGTTTGTTTCGTCAAAATCGCCAAAGCGAATATCAAAGCGGCCACCGGCCAAGCGGATGGAAATCTGCTAAATACATAGAGCCCAAGCAGGCTGAGGAAGACAGCCCAGAAATCCACTCGCAGCAGTGGCAGCCAATATGAAACGAGTGGTAGGCACAGGTACGAGAGTGCTGAGAGTGCGCCAGCATCCCAACGCCCACCAAAATTCTTGGTCAGAAAGGCGATCAGAACTACTACCGCGAGGCCTGCAAAATAAACAAAAAACCGGGGGCCGAACAGCCCGAGACCAAAGACTTTGATTCCTAGAGCGCTGACGAAATAACCGATTGGCCCGTAGGGGTTAAGAATGTATGGGAAGGTGCCTGGTAGTGGGTACAGCGCTTGCCCTTGAACGATTCGTAAGCCAGAATTGAGGACGTTACCCTCTTCGTAATCGATCTCAAAGGGCATGAGCAAGCGCGCATGGGCGCACCTGAAGCTGAGCCAAAGACAAGTGGCGGCAGTTACTGCTATGAGAATTTTGGCTATTAAGGGTGTTGAGCGCGAAACGAGAGTCGACATTGCTTCAGAAGGTTCGTATAACTCTCTCACCCGCTCGGCTCACGTTAGAGGGATTCCGATGAGCACCTTCACGGCGACAGGTTGGCTGTTAACTTGCGCGGGATGGAATGTCCATTTACTCAAGGCCTTCGCAATGGGGACGCTCACGCGCGCGTCTGGTGTCCGCTTCACAGTCACTTCGGTGACCTTACCTTCTTTATCTATCACGGCGGAAATCACAACTTGGCGTAGAGCATATTTCTGCTGCAGGTCTGGGGGTATTTCGGGCCATTCCCGAGTCGCCGGAGCTGGCGCTGAGACTTGTCCGACCGCCTCAGAAGTATCGTCTTGAAGAGGAGCATACTGCAGAGTCCACGTTGGATCGGCTTCTTCCTCACTGCGCTTCATCGGAATGTAAACCGTGAAGATGCGCTCATCATGGAAGACGCCAAAATCTTCCAGGCCGCCGCCGCTGTTCGCTGTTGAAACCACGGTCATCGCATACGGGGCCTGCTGTTCAATCGTGAACTTTGGCGGATCACCGTTTGCCTGAGCATCTTCCCCGCCCTGAATCGTGATCCCCGGGAACGATCCCGACCCCGAGCCGCTGCCTGCGCCTGATCCCGTTCCCGCTCCGCGACCCGAACCCGCACCGGCTCCCTTTCCAGCGGTGCCCCGACCGCCTTTGCCGGCGCCGCTATTACCTCCCGCGCCTTCGCCCGACGTGCTGCCAGCGCCATTTCCTGCGATCGCGGTCGCGCCTTTGCCTCCCGTCTTAGCATCGCCAGTCCCGCCGCCGCCTGATTCGGCGTGTCCCGCGCCGTTGCCCGAACTGGCATTCGAATCACTCGCGGCATTCGCCGCTTCAGTCTTGTCCCGTCCCATGCCTGGCGTGGTCGAAAGCGGAACGTTCATCTTTCCCGGTGTGATCGTGTTCGGGTTTAGCGTTCCGCCCGGAGCGATCGCGAATCGTCCTCGTGCTTCACCCGCAGGAATCTTTACGTTCGGTCCGGCAGGAATCGGCATTGGACTGAGCGAAAGCAGCGGCTCTTTGGCTTTGCCGTGCATCTCCATGCGCGCGATCTGCGCCGGCGACGGAGGCGATACTTCGCGCTGAGGTTTCTCGCCACGCTTTTCTGCCGTTACTTTGATTGGCTTCGGCGCAGGCTTCTCTGCCTCTTGGTCTTCCTTCTTTGGTTCCGGCTGCACTTTTGGCGCTTCGGGCAGCGGCAGCTCGGCCGCAGGCAACTTTGGCATTTCTGTTTTTGCCAGCAACTGCGGCGCGTCATTCACCGGAACTAGGAACTTCGCGTCACGATGCGTGCTCGCGTCCTGTTTCACACGAATTGGCTTGGGCACTTCTTTCAGGTGTGGCATCACCGCCTTGGGCGCGAGCAAGTCGCTGGGCAACCGCGTCTCCGCGGTCTGAATGATGTTAGGCAGCGGAATCAGTCTGCGAATCGGCTCGGGATGGACTAGCAGTGGACGCTGCACCGTCTGAAAGGCGTTCGTCGGATTTGGAGGATCTGACAAGATTGCCTGCGCGCCAGGATAAGCGAAACCTTTGCTGGCGTGCGCCGGCGCAGCGGACAACTCGGGCGCCGCAGTCGGTCCACCACCTGGAGTCTTTTGCCCCTCCGATCCTCCGCCCAGCTCTGGCAAGTAGACCAGATGGTCTTGCGAGTTCGGACGCACAATAAGCTTTTGCGGACGAAGCGTCGGCAGTCCATAGGTGAACAATAGGAACAATCCGAACAGAGCTACTTCGTGCCCGATCATCGAATACAGCAGTCCGCGCGCAGGCAGATAGCCGAACTTAAAGGTTCCAAAGGTCGGGACAGCGCCACGCTCTGCTAGAGCCAGCGAGTCTACTGATGCAATAAGAGGCGCTCTCGGCGGAGGGCCAACTTTGTCCGAAAGTTTTTCCCGCAACTCTTCGATCGCAGGCGGCAGACTATTCGCAGCTGGAGCAGCTTGCACGATCTCGCGATTGTTTTTACCGTCCGCGCCGGCGCCCCCCACACGAGTGTCTTCCGTGTCTTGGGGAGGAAGCAAACCTAAAGAAAGAAACTGCATGAGTCACTGCATCCGAGAGCAAAAATTCAGTACAGTGCGGGCCGCGTTATGACCCGCACTGAGCAAAAACGAAATGTGGAGAAAAATCATTGGACGAGAGCTGCTTTCAGGGTCGTGTTCGTGGCGCTGGGGTTGAGATCCATTGTCAAACCCGCATTTCCGGACAAAGACAGCTCGTCCACTATGACGTCTCCCAGCACATAGGTACTTGAGCTCGGAGTGCCACCCAACGAGAACTGGTCAGTAAAAGCGTTCGTGGTGTCGCAGCCTAGCCCAGTGTCCTTTCCCGTGGTAACGCATTCGTGAAAATACATCGTTCCAGCCAGCAACATGCTGCCGCCTCCGCCCCAACTAGGCTGGTTCTTTTTCGCCAACGCTTGCGCGCGATTTTGGAAGAAGAGGATTCCACGTTGTTCACCATCCGAGTCGCCTGTTCCGAGTGGGTCACCAAAACCTCCTCCCCCGTTCGACCCTGGATTTATGTTGCAATTGGGGCCGCAAAGCGCCTTAACTGTTGGCGCCCGGCATGGAGCCAGCAAGACGCTTCCTGTTAGAACGGCGGGAAGATTGGTAGGAATCTTAGACGCAGCAGTGCATTTCACTCCAAGTGCCAGTGGCGTGCCGGCCGGACCCGCCTGCGTGTTGAAGGAACCCGCAACGCCATTAAAAGCAGTGCTTGGGCACCCGTGTCCACTCTTCCCTGAGTTGGCGGAGACGCTCACCGAGCTGTTATCGGCGAAGTAGAAGATTACCCCGCCACTTCCGTCCCCGGTAGCAGCGCTAGGAAGCAAACATGAGTTCGAATCGGCGTTAAGACCGTTTTTCACATAGTAAATTCCGGGGTCGAAGATGGCAGTGATGCCTTTCACCGTGATGCCGTTAGCCCCTGTGTAGTCCCCGGGTCCGAACTCCGTGCAGCCGCCGGGGTCGTAACATCCGTTTGTCCCGTTGGGAGCGGGCGTAGTAGCGCCGGCGAAACCCATATCGCTGGGCGCAGACGTTGTCGCTAGTGGATCAGCAATTGGGGCAGATGGGCTGTTAAATTGAGGAGCAACCTGAGTCGCCGTACAGAGAGTATTTACGCTCGTGCACTTGGCCACAGTACTCCAGAATCCCCCTGGAGTGGCGTTGCTACCCCAGACGCCCATGGTAGAACCGCAGTACGTGTTTCCCCCCGCGCAGAGGTTGATAGCGGGGTTTCCGGAGGTGCTAACGGCGGTGCTGCTGGAAGAGTTCACCTGTATGCTCTTGGACGGTCCTCCGGCAATGGCGATGTCTCCTGTGCTCTTCAAACTACCGCCGCCATTCATTGACAATGCGCCTGAGATTGTCGGATTCAGAACCAGGATCGGTATCGGCGAGGTTGCTTGGAGAACAGCGCAAATCGATGTCGCTCCGGTGCTCTGCTTCGTCATTCCCTTCAACATGGCAGCAAACCAGGTCGGGATGTTACTGGTTATTTGGACACGTACGAGGGGCGAGGCGGCAACACTTGCCGACGGCACATTGAGCTTGTTGAGGCAATTCGTACCGTCCTGACAGACGTAGGTGGAAGCTGAAGGGAAGTCCACAAAGACATTGTCCCCTAGTGTGCCGGAGTTCGCCGCACTTTGGCTGAGGGAACTGCTGTATCCGTTGAGCGAAGCGTAAGAGCAGGGCGCGGGAACAGGACTCGCCGAGTTGCAATCGTACGTGTTAGATGAGCTGGCAGTGAAGTTTGCCCCCGTTGGCATAGTCCCGTTGGTGTCGCCAACGAGCATATCCATTGCGGCAGCGGTACACGCTGCATCCGCAGCGGTTTGTGCGGATTGCCGATTGAGCCACATATTGCTTATATCAATGGCAAAGGCCATTGCGCCGATCAGAAATATGCCCAGCCCGAGGACGGTGAAAAGCATCACCTGGCCGCCTTCGCGACTCCGTTTCGTCCGGTTGGTGAAGGTTTTGATCTTCATGGCGCCTAGCTCTCCTCTGGCTAAAAATCACTCAGTTAGCAACTATTCCGTCTGCGGCAGCGTTCAGCGCGAAGTTCGGCCATCCTAGTCCAAACAGGGGAGTATAGGTGTAGGTCACGGTTACGCGTACCGCGCAACCTGCCTGACTGCACGCACCTCCGAAATTGGTATTGTTGGTGTTCGCACTGGCAGGGTCATAAGACACTGTCACGTTTGAAGATGAGACGTTTTGAAACGAAACTGCCGCGAAATGTGTCACCGCGTTCACGACGTTGTCGCAATTGCTTGCGCAATTTGTATTCGTATCTGTACATGAAACCGACGGCGTCAGATTGACGCTTCCCGGGCCGCTGCACCCAGATCCAAACCCGGTGCCGTGGACGATTGCAAACCGCACCCCCTCCTTCGCGGCATCGGCCAGGGTATTGTAGGCGTGCATTAGAAGAATCATTTGCACCATGCTGATAAAAACTATAAAAACAACCACAATTACAAGCATAAACTCGACCATTGTTTGACCGGCTTGACTGTACCGTGTTGTCTTCTGTTTCACCGTTGTCTTCATCTTCGAACCTTACGGTCCCATCGAGCGCATGCGCGCCCGGCGCGTAAACTGGCATGATCCTGCACCGCAAACAGAGCCCGTGTTACAGATCGCGGACGCCTGGAGGGGGACATTGAAGATCGCCCCAGGGATCAGGGTCTGGAAGCAATAAGTGATGTCCACTTGATTCAAGACGAAACTTGGAGCTTCCGGATCAGCACTGGGCGCAGGACTACCTGCGTATCCATTGGCTGCACTACAGCCTGAGCTTGTGCATGCCAAACAATTCGCTACCTGCGACGTGCCGGTGCCATTGACTCCACTATTAGTCGTTGAATTCGTATTCACCTGAGTGCAGACTTGTATCGAGTTCAGGGAATTCGTCGGATTCCAAACTGCGCCCGTCAGATCTTGATACGCAGTGTAGGCGACTGTGCCAGGTGTGGTTGTGATGGTTGAACTGCTGGTGCCCGAAGGAGCCTCTTCCAAAGCATAAGGACTGTAGCTTCCCTCGATAGAGGACAGGGCCGCACTGCGGGCGGCTGCAGTCAAATTTGTCGTCACCAGAAAAAAATACGCCAGATTCACAACGTTCAAGACCAGCAACACCAGCAACGGCATCATCAGCGCGGTTTCAACCAAGCTCTGGCCGCGGCTGTTTTGTGTCGATTTTGGCCTAGCCACGTTCATAAAGTTCATTGCATACTCACGCAATCCTTGCCGCCAGCCTGGATACGCTGGCCGGCGTTATTGCGGCGCAGTCATCGACGTCCTCCTCCGCCGTTCCCCCTAATTCCTCTTGCAATTCTGCTTCCGCTTCGGCATCCCCGGCCACATTTAATTGATTCAGAAGCCGATGAAGGTAACACCGGCTGATCCCCAGCTCTTTGGCGGCTTTCAACTTATTGCCACTATGCATCTCCAGGGCTGACCGCACCAGTTCCCGCTTGAATCCTTTGACCGCCTCGTGGAACGAGCCTTTGGGCAACTCGTCCGAAACGCTCAAGCTCTGCAACTCGGGAGGCAGGTCGTCCACCCCCAGCCGCTCCTGCCCATTGGCAAGCACTATGCTGCGCTCGATCACGTTCTGCAGCTCGCGCACATTGCCCGGCCAGGAATGCCGTGACAACGCGCTCAAGAAGCCTGGGGTCATGCTGCGCTGCTGTTTCTTGTGAACTTTCGCATACACTCGCAGGAAGTATTCTGCAAGCAGCGGCACGTCCTCAGCGCGCTCGCGCAGCGAGGGTAAGGGAATTCTGACCACAGAAATCCGAAAGTAGAGGTCTTCGCGGAAGGTCCCTTCCCGGACCATCCGCTCGAGATTGCGATTCGTGGCGCAAATCACTCGCACGTCCACCTGGCGCGGCGCGTTCGAACCAAGGCGTTCGACCGTCCGCTCTTGAAGCACGCGCAGGAGTTTCGCTTGGAGAGGAAGCGCGAGATCGCCGATTTCATCTATAAAAATAGTGCCAGTGTTGGCCTCCTCAAAACGTCCGCGGCGGCTTTGATTGGCTCCGGTGAATGCGCCGCGCTCGTGACCGAACAACTCGTCATCAATGAGCGAATCAGGGAAAGAGCAAACCGAGAACGCCACAAAAGGTTTGTTAGCGCGTGCGCTCATGCGGTGGATCGCGTTCGCGACCACTTCCTTGCCAGTGCCGCTTTCGCCGGTTACCAGCACTGTCGTGAACACGCCCGCAACTTTATGAATCAAGTCATGCACGCGAACCATTGGCTTGCTGTTACCGAGCAGGCCTTCTACGCGAGCGCTGGTAAGCAGGCGCTGAACAGCGGCCAACTCACGTGCCATGTCTGAGCGCCGACAGGCTCGATTGATGGCAAACTTTAACTCCTGAACATCTAGTGGTTGTTCTAGAAAATCGAGGGCACCATGCTGAAAAAGTTCAAGTGCAACTTTAGAGTGTTTTGCCCATCCAAAACCAACGATTGGGGGAGAGACAGCAAGATCGGCAGCAGCGCGCAGGAACTGGCGGTTGGCTTGCGTTTCCTGAGTCGAGCAATCAACGTTCAGAAGGACAACATCGTTCAGGCCATTACTAAGTTCCGGAAGCGCAGCTTCGGGGCTGAGGACTTGACGAATGCTGTAGCCTTCTGCGCCCAGAACTTCTTCCAACACGTTTCCGAAAGCGTCGTCTGGGTCGACGAGAAGAACACGCTTCGCATTTTCCAATGAAACTGGATTTCCCAAAACCTACCCCTTCCCGCATCAACTCAAAACTCGACAGCACATTCACTGAGGACGGCGGAGGAGGCGATGCAGCACTGATTCAGTTTGTTTACACCGAGCTAAATAATCGGAGAAACTTGCATGACACCCGTCAGACTCCTGTGGAGCAAACGAAGGATAGTACAGAAAACACTGTATGGCAATAGAAATGCCAAACAAATCCAACAAAACTTGCAGAAACCAATGAGGGTGAGGATTTCTCTACAGTCGCCAAAGTGTAAACTTTTGCACACGGTTTCCGCCGAGTGTAAACCGCTTGTCTACTAGCTTCTGCGGTCGTTTAACCAGAACCCCGATGTACACTACTCAAGTCAGTTATCTCCTTGGAATCATTTGAGTTGCGATAATCCTATCGATCAATCGGGTGGAAGCCGAATTGCATGTCTCTCATTAGAAGAGAACTAATTTGTTAATGAACATCTCCGAACAGCTTGTGACGGATACTCCGTCGCCTGAGACGACTACCGATCCACAGACCATAGATCCGCTTGATTTTGGCTCAGGCGTCCGGGGCTGGTTTCGTGCTGGAACCTCGTTTCTTGCTGTCCTAACAATGCTCGTAATCGGCATCATTTATCTCTTCGTCCTTTATCGGCCAGATATGAATGACCCAGATATCTGGTGGCACATGCGGAATGCACAATACCTGTTTCAGCATCACCAGTTTCCCCGCCAGGACACATATTCGTTCACAGTCGCCGGGCACCCGTGGATCAATCATGAGTGGCTGAGCGAAGTCCCTTACTATGCGGCTTATAAGGCCTTCGGTCTGGTCGGGATCAAATCGTTGGCTTTCCTCATCCTGAGCACGATATTTCTGCTCTTGCTTTATCTGTGTTACCAAGAGAGCCGCAACTTCAAAGCCTCAGTCACCGTCAGCTACTACGCCATATTTCTTGCGACGGTCTCATTCGGCCCCCGGACAATTCTGTTCGGGTACGTTTATCTGCTCGTATTGCTCATCATCATGCAGCGCTTCAGGCAGCGCGGTGACGCCCCATTGTGGGTCATCCCTCCACTTTTCTGCTTGTGGGCGAATACACATGGATCGTGGTCCATCGGATTGATCCTGTTCTTCTTAATGAGCATCTCGGGACTGGTCGGCGGAGCGTGGGGCAGGGTTGATGCCGTGCGCTGGACTCGAGCTCAACTAAAAAAATTGACCATCACCGCGTTTGCATCGCTCGCAGCGTTGTTCGTGAACCCATTCGGATGGCGACTGGTTTACTATCCGTTCGATCTGGCGTTCAAGCAGAAACTCAACATTGCCCACGTGCAGGAATGGGTTTCGGTTGACTTTCACGACCTCCGCGGAAAAATGGTGCTGATTCTGATAATCGGACTGCTCCTCGGGGCGTTGTTCCGAAATCGGCGCTGGGACTTAGGCGAAATCCTGATCTTGCTGTTTGCTTTGTATAGCGGTCTTACATATATCCGTTTCCTTGTGCTGCTTGGAATTGTGGCCGCTCCAGTGCTTGCCAAGACGCTGGACTTCTTCCCGCCTTATCGTCCAGAAGACGAGACTCCGCGAATTAACATGGCAGTTCTGGCGCTAATGATCGGGTTGATGATCTTTTTCTGGCCCCACGAGGCCAAGGTTCGAAAGTCTATTGAAGAGACCTACCCTTCAGGTGTTGTACCCTATCTCAAGGCGAATCCTCCACAAGGCAATGTTTTGAACTTCTACCTGTGGGGAGGCTATCTCGGCTGGCAAGACCCCAACTTTAAAGATTTCGTAGACAGTCGCGTGGATATCTTCGAGTACGAAGGCGTGCTGAAGGATTATCTTGATCTGCTGGGTGCGGACAATCTGCAGCATCGGCCGGACGCGATTCTTGACAAGTACCATATACGCTACGTGCTATTTCCACCGAGCGACAGTAAAAACCCGTTGCACAACGGTGGGCAGCTCGTGTACGTGCTGGAGCATGATCCGCGCTGGAAGACGATCTACAAAGACAGTGTTTCCGTGTTGCTGGAAAAGCAGTAAGCTAGTGCATCTTTCGATTGGGATTAGAGATGTTTTTTCGTCACAGTGCTGACAAACTGATTTATCCGCTTTTGGCGCTGGTATTTCTAATGATCATTTCCTATCGTCCTGCGTATCATTTGCGACCTGATATGCCAAAAGGGTTCTTCGCCGCAAATGTCCCCTGCGGCCCCAATCGTCCGGTCGAGCAGAAGATCGCGTGTGCCTATTGGGACAGCGCGCAGATGGACATCCAGTGGAAGTATCCTCACGGTCATCCGCTACCTATCGACGTCCCCCCCGAGTTCGGTATCGACGCCGCGGTTTTGGGCCCGGGCGCTTCAGGCGCGGCTACTCGCGACTTATACTGGCACCGTTTGCAACAAGTCTGGTATCTACCGGAGTCGTGGAAAGAAACCTACGAATGGAATTGGAGCTGGGCCAGCGACCCCCTGAGCTCCGCCGGCGAGTGGCTGAGAGATACGATGAATAGACTATTTACGATTAGGTAGTTGATCTCTGGGTATAAATCTGCGCCGAATCGATTTCGGTTCCTCACGTTATGATGTCACCAGACGAGTTGCACCTCGTGGAATCGCCGCTAGTAGCGACTATCCTTAACGTATCAGCCGGGGTTCCGGAAGGCGGACAAACTGATCGACCTTTGAGAACATTGAAGTCGCTGGTCGCGTCAGTTGTTGCTTTGGCTCTTTGCGCGTGCTTTGCAGTCCTGCAGGTGTCGAAGTGGCCGAATAGGCTTCGCTATCCCGGCGAAGAAGATGCGGCAGAAGGCACCCAACTCGCTGAAATGGTGCACTTGCGACGCGGAGTTCACATTTACCGCGCGCCCTCAGGCGGCGAATTCGATGGTGCGGTTTATGGGCCGCTGTGCTATCTGGCGGGTGCGGCGGTGATCAATCCCGGCCGGCCGAGTTATCTGCCGTTGCGGCTACTTTCGCTCTTCGCGACTTTCGGACTGGCCGCAGTGTCCGCCATATTTGTTTTTAGGATCACGCAAAGCGCAGTGGGAGGCGCCATGGCTGCGTTTCTCGTGCTCGGCAGCGCATACGTGGGCCGCTATGGCATTTCTGCCCGCGCCGACATGATCGCGCTCCTGTTTGCCTTCACAGGTTTCTTCATTTTCTTCAGAAACCGGGAAAGCCGTCGTGCGCTGGCGCTGGCTGCTGGCCTGATGCTGCTCAGCTTCTTTTATAAGCAGCAATTCATCGGAGCACCGCTGTCCGTCATTTCTTTCTTATTAATTACGCGGCAATTCCGGCGGGCGCTTGAGTTCGTCCTCATGATGGGAGCAGGTGGCTTGGCACTCGCAGGCGTCTTCAACTTTCTGGTTTTCCCCCATCAGGCCTTCTTGCTGCACTTCATAGTGTTCAATCATCTACCGTTCGACAAGAGCCTCATCGTTCCCGAAATTCTGATGTTCGTGATACCACTGTTTGTTCCGCTCCTAGGTAGCGTGGACTTTGTTGATGGGCATTCAGACAAGCTCATCGCATGCTATGCAGTCATTTCATCCGCTGGTTACTTCCTTCTTTTATTTTCGTCCGGCTCGGGTGCAGATACCAACCGCTGTTTGGAAGCGGTGATCGCTCTTAGCTGCTTGTTCGCAGCTCGTGTCGCAACCGCTGAAAATCTTCTCTCAGGATTCGCCTGGACCGCTGCATTGGCATTCACGCTTGCATTGGTGACGCTGATGGGCTCGGCCTTCGTAGTGCCCAGAGTTACAGCGCAGGATTTCGCCGCTGACACAGCCTTACAGAAGCATTTGCACGCCAGCTTTCCGCCAGGAACGCCCGTTCTTTCCTACTATCCTGCCGATCCTTTGCGCGCTGGACTCGCCGTGCCCGTGACCAACTGGTGGCATTATTCAGCACTGATCAGAAAGGGAGTTCTCTCGGATAACGAAATCGTTTCAAGAATCGATCATCGAGGATACGGCGCGATTCTGCTTGATTTCGATCTGAAGCAAGCGTCGGACAAGATGGCCGACTTTTACACAACCCGTTCAATGCGGGCTGCCATGCTGCGGAGTTATGAACCAACAACGCGTTTGACCCTGCCCACTCCAGAAATATCCCGCTTTACCGACGGGAATCTTTATGTGTGGGTTCCGCGACAGGCCAAACACTAGGTCCGCAGTTGAGTGGATGGCTTAGATCAGCCTTCGGCATCTGGAAGCAATTAAGAATGAGAACTGAAAACAGCATGGCTGACACGAATCGATCGCAAAGCCTAGATATTGTTCTTGGCTTATTGCCCTTGCTTCTTGGTCTTCAGCTCATTATCTGGATTGTCTATTTGCCGGCGGCAGTCCGCGGGAATGCTGATTTTCGCGTATTTTATTCTGGCGGATACCTTTTGCGCTCGGGGCAAGCAAGTCAAATCTATGACGATAACAGAGTCAAGAATATCCAGGACGAACTCGTATCAAGCTCCCCTTGGGTATTGCCATTTACGCACCCCGCTTATGAGACAATGCTGTTTGTCCCGTTTTCGTTACTACGTTATCAGGCCGCTTACTTTACGTTCCTCGGATTCAATCTCCTCTGCCTTGTGATTGGTTATTGGTTTCTCCGAACCAGATTCGGACCATTGCGGGAACGTTGGCGCTGGCTGTCGCCCCTAGCGGTCCTTGGTTTCATGCCTGTTCCCGCAGTCCTCATGCAGGGGCAGGATTCTCTCATCTTGCTCGCACTTTTCACCGCGGCTCTCGCTTTCATGGATTCCGGTTTTGAACTGACCGCGGGCCTCTTGCTCGGCGTCGGAATGTTCAAATTTCAGATATTGATACCGATTGGTTTTCTATTTTTTGTTTGGCGGAGATGGCAGATCCTGTTCGGTACCGTAATCTCGGGTGCAGTGGCCCTGGCTTTGTCTGTTGCACTGACAGGAATTGATGCTCAGAGAACGTATGCCCACAAACTGTATGACATCAGTCTCAAACGTCATGGAGCAGATCTTACCGGCTATGGGGTACCCGTGGCCGGCATGCCAAATATTCGTGGGATGGTTTCGAGTGTTTTGCACGTTGCGCCGGGAATTTCTCTAAGTACAATCATCATTTCGTCGCTGGTTCTTATCGTTTTAGCCGCGTGGAGAGGATGGAGCACCTCCCCACAGTGGCAACTCGCAATCGCGATTTCTGCGGCCGCACTGACCGGGTACCACGTTTTGCCGCATGACTTGAGTATTTTGCTCATACCGATGGCGATACTGCTTGGCCAGTCGAAAGCACACGGGCTCTGGGTTTTCCCTCTTTTATGGGTAACCGCTCCAATTTGTTTTTTTCATTACAGCTACTTATTTGCGCTTCCGTTGCTGGCGTTTTTCGTTGTTCTGATTACGGCGGCAAGAATCCCTTTTTCCAGAGAGCCCAGTACTACCGACGTCCGGCTTGTTCAGCAGCTAATCTGTGACTAGCGATGTACTCGTATCCCGGCTGACAAATGCTTCGAATTGAAATAGCGATGGTCGTTCTCGCGGGGCTGATGGCGTGGGTTCGTCCTTCTCTCGGTGCGCAATGGTTCGAAAGAATTGAGGCATTATTTTCGCGCTTGGCGAACCGCCGCACCTTGGCGATAGCGGTTATCGGGATCACCGCCCTGGCGCTACGCGCGGCTCTACTACCAATTGAACCAATTCCACGCCCCGCCCTGAACGATGAATTCAGTTATCTGCTCATGGCAGATACTTTTGCACATGGCAGGCTCACCAACCCCACTCATCCGATGTGGCAACATCTAGAAGCAATCTTTGTTATACATCGCCCAACCTACTGTTCAATGTATTACCCGGCACAAGGAATGCTGATGGCGATAGGCACGAAGATTGCGGGCAATGCGTTCTGGGGAGTCTGGATTAGCTCTGGGCTTATGTGTGCTGCGATTTGCTGGTCACTGCAAGCTTGGGTGGCGCCAGTGTGGGCACTGACTGGCGGTCTGCTAGCGATGATACGAATTGCGGCTTTCAGTTATTGGGATAACAGTTACCTAGGCGGCGCAGTGACCGCACTGGGAGGAGCACTCGTTCTCGGCGCTCTGCCCCGCTTAAAGCGACGCCGACGAATGATCGACGCTTTCCTTATGGGAATTGGCTTCGCCTTGCTCATTAGCAGTCGTCCTTACGAAACATTTTTCTTTGCGATCCCAGCCTTTGGTAGCTTGCTAATGTGGACAATTCGACGACAAAGGCTGTCAGATCCCTCCCTCCTGCGAAATACGATCGTGCCGCTTGTCGTGCTGCTTCTCGCGACGACGAGTTTCATGATGTACTATTGTTGGCGAACGACAGGCAATCCTCTCCAACCTCCTTACTTAGTCAACCTTCGGACCTACGCAGTGGACCCAAACTTTGCTTGGCTTCCACTTCGCCGGGTACCGGAATATCACAATGCGGACATACGCGCGCGTTGGTTGGGATGGGACATCGATCAGTACAATATGGTGCGGACTCATCCGATGTTGAGTTTCTTGACTAAGGGGCTGATACTCTGGTGTTTTTATTTGGGACCTCTGCTAACACTTCCATTCTTCGCGTTGTTCTTTGCTTTACCCTATAGGGCTTCGTGGAATGACGTGGGTCGGCAAACCAAATATTTGATCTATGTTTGTTCAGCCGTAATGCTGGGTATAGTCCTCGCGGTTCCCATGGAACCGCATTACTTTGCGCCCGCTCTGGCAGCCGTCTACGGTTTGGTTGTGATCGCGATGCGGCGAGTACGCCAGTGGGCCAACGCGGGAGTATTTCTGGTGCGTGCGGTGCCCACGATAGCGGTAGCATTGCTCGTTCTGCGTGTCGTCGGTCTTATATTTCATTTTCCGATTGAGAATTCCTATGCGCTTACTTGGGAGTCGAGGCTTGGAACATTCGCCAGAACACAGGTTGAAGACCAATTAAAAAGTACTCCCGGGAAACATCTCGTCATCGTGCACTACGAACAAAACCACAATCCCGAACAAAGCTGGGTTAGTAACGACGCAGACATCAACGCTTCACGAATTGTGTGGGCACACGACATGGGATTTGAACGTAACAAAGAGCTGACCCGGTTTTTCGACGATCGGCGAGTATGGCTAGCCTATCCGGACGAAAATCCGGTCAGGCTCTTGCCTTACGAACGAGGTTCAGCGCCGTCTCCGGAAGGCACGGAAACAGCCAACTAAACCGAGGTGCCGGGGGATTCATGTTGTTAAGTGAAGCGCTCTTAGCGGTAGCAACTCTCCTCATTGCCGCAATCTGGCCGACGCTCGGTGCGCGCTGGTTTGAGAGGGTTGAAAGCGCTCTTGCTGTTCTGGCGAACCGCCGCATCTTGGCGGTTGCGGTGATCGGCTTTTCAACTCTGGTTCTTCGCATCGCGGTGCTACCGGTCGAACCCGTCCCACAGCCCGCAGTTCACGATGAATTTGCTTATCTGTTGCAAGCCGATACCTTTGCCCATGGCCGTCTGACGAATCCCACTCCTCCCATGTGGGAACACTTTGAAACCTTCCACGAAATATTTACGCCGACTTATTGCTCCAAGTTCTTCCCCGGCCAAGGCCTGTTCTTGGCTTTGGGAAAGGTCGTGTTTGGACATCCTTTCTGGGGCGTGTGGCTGACGTCCGGATTGATGTGCGCGGCCATCACATGGATGCTGCAGGGCTGGTTTTCTCCAGGATGGGCATTCCTTGGAGGAGCGCTGGCTGCGTTGCGTTTCGGAGTATTTGGCTACTGGGCGAATAGTTATTGGGGAGGCAATGTCGCCGCTATCGGAGGCGCGCTGGTTCTCGGTTCGCTCCCGCGAATCAAATTTTCCCCACGTGTAAGAGATAGCCTGCTGATGGGCCTGGGTCTGGCTCTGCTCGCAAATAGCAGGCCGTGGGAAGGCGTCGTTCTCAGCCTGCCGGTTGCCGTGCTGTTGTTTTGCTGGATGCTGGGAACAGATAAGCCACCCCTCACAGTTTCACTGCTCCGGATCGTGTTGCCGCTCACGCTCGTGCTCGGAATGACTGGTGGATGGCTAGCCTACTACTCTTACCGCACGACCGGAAAACCGCTGCGAACTCCGTACCAGGTATACGAAGAGAGTTATGGCGCCGTTCCTTACATGGTGTGGCAGCACCTCAGGCCAGAACCCGTTTATCGCCATCAGATCTTGCGCAAGTTGGAGATTGACCAGGAACTTGTGGCGTATCGAACTTTCCATTCGCCTGTCGCCCACATGCTGAGAATATTCTCGGCTGTTGGCTTTTTTTTCGGCCCCGTGCTGCTTCTCCCGTTCATCGCGCTGCTTTTTGCATTGCCATATGGTTTCTCGTTTCGAGAAATCAGTCGACCGGTTAGAGTCTTCTTGCTGCTAGTCGTTGTCTTCGTTGCCGGAACCGAAATGGCGATATTTTACAATCCTCATTATTCGGCGCCAGTTACGGGGCTAATCATCGCTTTAATCCTGAGTGCGATGCAGAGAACACGGATTTGGAACAAGTCGGGACTATTTTTAAGCCGAGCCGTTCCTGTGGCCTGTATCATAATTTTTGCTTTGCGTGTCGCCGCTGGACCGTTGCATATTCCCAAATCAAAATATTGTACGTACTACTGGGACGAGTTTTTCGAACTGCATCCTAAGGAATGGTTCCCGCGCGCTCAGGTTCAGACCGACTTGGCAAAAATTCCCGGCAATCATTTGATAATCGTCCATTACGGCCCGCAGCACGAGCCGTTCCCGGATTGGGTATACAACCGCGCCGACATGGACCATTCTAGAATCGTTTGGGCGCGAGATATGGGTTCGGTTGAGAACCAGAAGGTAGTGAATTATTTCGATAATCGTCAAATCTGGTTCCTCGATCCGGATCAACAGCCCATTCGCTTACAGCCGTACCCTGATCAAAGTTCTGCAGCGGCTAAGAAGACGAGCGGTATCTGGAAATGAGCATCTCGGACCAAAGCAAGCGACTGAGGCGGCCTAACAATGCTCTGGATTGAAGCTGGATTGGTAGTAATGTTTCTGTTCCTTGGTTTGATCTTCCCCTCTCTTGGAAACGGACATTTTGAGAAGCTGGAGCGTGGGGTCAAGAGCCTTGCGCGCCGCCGCATTCTTTCGGTGGTACTCGTTGGACTATTCGCTCTCGGGCTGCGTGCAGCGTTCCTTCCAATCCTGCCGATTCCCGAGCCGGTGGTTCAGGATGAGTTCGGATATCTATTCTCAGCCGACACTTTTGCGCATGGCCGTCTCACGAATCCGAGCCACCCCATGTGGACACATTTTGAGACCTTCCACGTATTCTTCCACCCAACTTATTCTTCGATCTACCCAGCTGCTCAAGGTCTGATTCTAGCCGCAGGAACTCTCATTGGCGGAAAGCCGTTTTGGGGAGTCTGGTTCAGTATTGGCGTCATGTGTGCGGCAATCTGCTGGATGTTACAAGGGTGGTTGCCGGCGCCATGGGCGCTCGTCGGCGGTTTAATAGCAGTCCTCAGGTTTGGGGTCTTCGGGTTTTGGGCGAACAGTTATTGGGGAGGTGCGCCGGGAGCGATCGGCGGTGCTTTGGTTCTGGGTGCCCTGCCTCGAATCAGAGCTCGCAATCATCCGAGTGACGCCGTCGTGATGGGCTTGGGCCTCGCAATTCTGGCGAACAGCCGGCCCTACGAAGGCCTAATTCTAAGTTTGCCGGTCTGTTTCGCTCTCCTTGCGCACCTTCTGGGCCGTGACCGACTTGCCCTGCGCAGCTCTTTTCATCGAGTGGTCTTGCCGTTAACAGCAGTATTGGCAATTACCGCAGCATGTATGGGCTACTATTTTTGGCGCGTAACAGGGAGTCCCTTCCGCATGCCTTACCAGGTCGAACGAGAAGCCTACGCCGTTGCTCCTTATTTTCTATGGCAATCGCCACGCCCCATACCCGTTTATCATCACGAAGTGCTGGGAAAAATGTTCGTAGATGCAGAGTTCAAACGGGGATACCTAGGAGCATTTTCGCCGTTCACATTTATCTCAAAGGTCTTTTGGGGTTGGACCTTCTATCTCGGACCCGTACTCTCTTTTCCGCTCTTCATGTTGGGAATCACCCTACCCTACGGACTGCGATGGAATCACATCTCTCCACCCATCCGATTCTTGATTTTTACCTTCATGTTTGCGTTTGTCGGACAAGCAGTTGAAGTATTCTTTCATCCACAGTACCCAGCTCCCCTGCTTTCGCTGATGCTGGCGCTGGTATTGCTGGCCATGCGGTCCGTGACTCAATGGCATTGGCGCGGCAAACCAACCGGTCGCTTTCTTGCTAGAAGTATTCCCATAATTTGCGTTCTGATGTTCGTACTACGCGCGCTTGCCGGGCCCTTGCATCTCCCGGTCCATCAGTTTTATACCGCCGCCTGGTATCAGTATCCAGTGCAAACCTTTGGCAGGGAAGGCGTCATAAAACAGTTGCAGGAGCATCCCGGGCGTCACCTCGTTTTCGTGAGGTACAGGCCCGATCACGATCAATTCTTTGAATGGGTCTATAACGATGCCGACATAGACCACTCTAGAATCGTCTGGGCACGCGATATGGGGCCAGAAAAAAACCAGGAATTAATCGGGTACTACAACGACCGCGAAGCGTGGCTCCTGGAGGCTGATGACAATCCGCCTCGTCTGCTCAGGTACGCGACGCTGGACGCCTACACAGGACTAGATACTGCCCACCAAACGGAAGCCCCGAAATGAACGGCTCAATCCATCTGAGTGTTCTCAGGAATCGTGGAAAAAAGAACAAGAAGTCTGTGCGGATCAGTTCAAAACCGCTCTGTCGAAGTAAGGCGCGCGCATAAGTCGGAGACAGCTTGACTGCGTTACGATCAAACGATATCCGAGACATCACATACCGCGTGCCTGGGTTCCAGGGATTATTCTCCCATAGTGCAAAGAGTCCGCCCGGCCGAAGGCAGCGCATAACATGAGCCAGTTCACCGGCGCGCTCGGAAGGCGGGATGTGGTGGAAAACTCCATTGCAATAAACCAGGTCAATCTCTTCCCTTCCGGGATAATCTGCATTCAGAAAAAATTCGCAATTCGGAGATGGGTCTTTTCGCGCTCGCTCCAAGGAACGCGTTGAAGAGTCCACACCGATCACTGATTCTGCGTGAAGAAATTCTAACAGCAGGCTAGTGGTAGTTCCGGTGCCGCATCCGTAATCCAAAACGCGCATCGGCTTCGATTGCGATTTCTCGAGACGATTGGAAAGCCACAAAATGCGCTGACGGGCAAAATATTGCTTATCCTCTCCTGTGACCGAGAGTCCTTGATTAAGGGCTTCGTCGTAATTTTCCGCGTACATATCAAAACCGTCGGATGTTGTGGTCGGTTCAGTCGGCAATGTCGTAATCTCCGATGTAAGTTCCGCGGCTAATGCCCAGCATGCTAACGAAAAACGAAGAGAACACCGTTTGCACTCCCAGAAAAAACCAGAGCGAAAAGAAGATGAGTAGGCGCATTTGGTCGAAACGGCCGAAACTGCTGGCCACCCATTCCCAGCAAAGAAAGGACAAGCCGGCTCCCCCGACAATAATGAGCGCCGTTCCAACTATCAATCCATCTTCCAATTTCACCTTGCCGAGCCATCTTGCTAGCGATCGCTGATCTGGAGAGAATCGCTCGGCATAACTATAGACTTTTGCGAAGCCGCCAATCGCAAGGATCTGTGCTCCGGTTAATGCAAAAATCATTCCGAAAAACATCGTGTGTGTGTCGAAAATAACGCGTCCAACTGGACGTGGCCCGGGCACCAACCAAAGAACCACGGCAACTCCCAGGAGGAATAGAGACAATCCGGGCGCTATGAATAACCAATTCGGCGCAAGAAGCAGCATGAATCTCAAGCTGCGCCAGCCGTCGTGAAGGGTTCTTAGGTGCGGCGGGCGACCTCGCTTGTCTGGCCAAAGTTTGATTGGGACTTCCGCGAGCGGAGTTCTAAGTTGCGCGGCCTTGATTACCAACTCAAGCGCAAACTCCATGCCTGTGGTGCGAGGCTCAATATTTTTGTAAATCCGTTTTGTAAAACCACGCATGCCGCAATAAGCGTCTCCAATCCGAGCCGGGAAGAAGAGGTTCAGTATAGCGGTGAGCGTCGGATTTCCCAGCAACTTGTGTGAGGTGGGCATGGCTCCGGGTTGGATACCGCCAGCAAACCGATTCCCCATTACAAACTCGTATCCTTCGCGCCACTTCGCAACGAATTTTGGGACCTCAGAAAAATCGTAGCTGTCGTCAGCATCACCCATGATCACGAACTTGCCTTCCGCAGCTTCAATGCCGGCACGAAGGGCACTGCCGTATCCTTTGGCGGCAACGTGTACGACACGGGCACCGTGCTGCTCAGCGATTTCGATTGAACCGTCAGTTGAGCCATTATCGGCAACGACGACTTCGCCGGTGACACAGATCTGACGGAATGCCACGAGTGCCTTATCTATGCAGAATGCTAGTGAATTCGCCTCGTTCAGGCAGGGAATTACGACCGAGACTTCCACCGGGCCGACAACGGCATCTTCGCCGCCTCTCACCTTAGCCGAGGCATTTTCTGGTTTGCTTTCTGGCATCAACTTCGTACCGCCCAACTGACCAGAGTATACCGACGGGGGCCAAGATTTGAGTTACCCTTGGGATACCAAAATGGCACCATCAGTCACTTCAGTCGACACGGGGCCTCATACCCGTAAGGAAACTGCGAAGTATGAGCCGGCTTATCGATGGCTGCGCTGGTTGTGCCGCTCCATCACACTCGCATTGGGGGCGGCGTCGACCTGGGCAGTCCGCTCAACGATGTACCCCGACGGCGTTTCCTATCTCGACATCGGCGATGCTTTTTGGCGCGGTAACTGGCATGCGGCTGTCAATGCCTACTGGAGCCCGCTTTATCCACTTGTTCTCGGGCTTTTTCTTAAACTCTTCCGGCCAACCATCCGTTGGGAGTATCCACTGGTCCACCTCGTCAACTTTGTAATGTTTGTGGTGGGGTTCCTATGTTTCGAGTTTTTCCTAACCACATTCTTAGAGCAGCAGGGACGTGGCCATGCTCGAAATAGTGAAACGGAAATGAATCTTCCCGACTGGGCATGGCTGGTGGTCGGCTATTTCGTATTCGTCGCTTCCTCTTTGCTTCTGATCACAATGTCCTTCGTTTCGGGCGACATGATTGTCGCCGCTGTCATTTATCTTGCCTCGGCGCTGATCTCGAAGCTGCGCCGCGGCGACTCTACCTGGCGGACGTGGGCAGTACTTGGAGTGGTGCTCGGAGTTGGCTATCTCGCGAAAGCCGTGATGTTCCTGATGTCTGTCGGTTTTATCGCGGTAGCGGCAGCAACCCAAAAAACGAAAGCAAAAAAAATTCGGATTGCAGCAATCTCTGGGCTTTTTTTCCTGCTGGCGGCCGGACCTTTTGCGTTCTTGCTTTCTGTAGTCAAGGGACGTCCGACGTTTGGTGACAGCGGCAAGATCAATTACCTGATGAACGTTGGCACTACACAATTTTTTATTCCGCACGAGCCCGGTTCCAAACACCCAGTGCACCAGCTTTCCGCTCTGCCCCATGCTTATGAGTACAGCAGCCCCATTGCCGGCACCTATCCGCTCTGGTATGACCCTTCCTACTGGCATGAAGGCATTCGACCGCATGTTGATTTCAAGCGGCAGATCCGCACTGCGTTGCTGGCTGGAGCGGAGTGCGCCTGGATTGCTTTCAGTCCGTTTGTGGGGTTGGGTATCAGCGTCGCAATCCTGTTTTTATATCTGGTCGCACCGAGCATCGGCCGGTGCTTCTCCACAGCAAGTAGGCAGTGGGAGCTCTGGGTCCCCGCGCTCTCTGGAATCGCGCTGTACTCTCTCGTTGTCATCGAACCACGCTACGTCGCGGCGCAGTTCTGCCTGTTGTGGATTGTTGGATTTTCGGGGGTGCGGCTTCCAGCTTCCGCAATTTCTCGCAGGATGATCACTGGCGCGGTACTAGCGGTCGTCTTGTTCGTATGTTTGGCCACAACATGGCAGATTTCACAGGCCGTAAACGGCAGGATGTTTGCGCAAAAAGACATCGCCACCCCAGAGTGTGTTGAAGTCGCCGAAGCTCTTGTGGCAAACGGAATTAGGCCGGAAGACAAAATTGCCGTCCTCTCCAACTGGCTCTTTCCTTCTCGCCAGGGCGCGTATATCGCGAGGCTGGCGCACGTCGGAATTATCGCCGAAGCACGGCCAGACGAGTACTGGGCGGCCGATAGGGAAACGCGGTCTGAACTCAGGTCCGAGTTCTCCCGGGCAGGCGCAAAGGCAGTTCTCACCTACAAGCCCCTCGGCAGCGAGGATGGATGGACGAGACTTGGTGGCACGAACTACTACGTCCAATTCCTCACGAGCAACTGAAAGCCGCATTGTGAGCCACAACACTGACTCTTAGCTCACTTCGCAAGCACCGGCACAATCAACGGCGTCGCAGTTTTTCCTTGCTGCCATAGCAGGACTGCGATGAAAACGGGCGCTGGCAGAAATGCGACCGGAGGATATCCCATCACCAGCATGAGGATGCAATTGAGCACTGAGTACACAACAATCGCCTTCTTCGGTAGACTTCCAGTTGGGGTGGCCGCCTTTGCTGCCATGGCAATGATCGGAAGCACGAGCACAGTCTCATCGAAAATCCATCCATAGGCACTGGTGAGCACCGATATGGTCACCAGTGTGGGCATGCGTTCGCGCCACGACCAATTCAGGCGATGCTGCCGCCAGTACCATGCAAACCAGACTAACCCTATACAGGGCGGGATCAGCTGAATCCAGAATGCGCTTCCTCCGAGCAGCCGTCGCAGCCCAGCGGTTATGCCGGACGGGATCACCTGTGCGTAAGGACCGCGGGCAAGCTCCCAGTACTGCACGATCACCTTGGGGTCGAGTGTCAATGCAATGGCGGTCAGTGTCGCCGTGGCGGCAACGGCCGAAGTCAGAATCTTCCACCTGCGCTGTTGTAGAGATGCAAAAACAAGGGCAATCCAAACCAGGTAAAACAATTGAGGCTTGACCAGAGTTAAAGAAAGCGCTGCCCCTGCCATTACCAAGCGATTCTTGCTTCCAAACCATAGAAAACCGGCAAGACCTAACAGCATTAACGGCGCAGTCTGCGCAAACTTGAAGCAGAGCAGGATAGGATAAAACGTGAACCCGAACAAGCAGCGGTAAAAAACGGTGTCTGAGATCTCGGGAATTCGCAGTTCGTCGAAGTAAACATCCATCAGCAAGCGGGACGACAACGCGACCACAACGGCCATTGCAAGCGTCCAGAGCAGCCATGCCGGGGCATACGAATCGGTCAACCCCAGCGGCGCGATAAAAACCAATGCCCAAGGTGGGCTTAAGAACATCAACGGCACCCGTTCCTGCCAGCCCCAATTCTGCTGCTCCCGGAACATTTCATTAAGCGAGTACGGGTTCCCATGCTTCAACAATAAGTGTCCCGCCGTCCAGTATTCGACAAAATCATGCAGAGGACGCGTGAGAGCGTAAATCGCACCGGCAAGGAATGCCCCGACAAGCAGGAACGCGATCGCCAACTTTTGTGAGTTGCTTTGAGCCATCAGGTTTTCGCCAGCTCTCGCACAAGCGTACTCGTATCAGCCGGTTTCCTCACATAGAGCACGATCCATGACGCCACATAGAGCGCTGCCGCCAGAATGATCAGAGATCTTATTCCAGTCCATAGCGATGCCGATTCCAGCATGCCACCGACCATCGCTCCCAGCAGGTTCGATCCGAGTGCCTCAGGCGAGAAACCGGCTTGCGCGAAACTCTTAATGAAAACAATACCGGCGAAGAAAACGGGCAGGCAAAGCACCAGAGTTGCCGCAACAATTCTCGCTGACAAGGACGCAAAGAAAATCGCTCTGACCGGGACCAGGTAGCCAACCGCCAGCGTCGCGAGTAGTCCAATGTACGCCGGCGTCACGGGAAATGTCGGCTTGAAACCTACCAGACTGTTGGCTGCGAGAATCAAAACAAGCAGACCCCCAATGACAATAGAATTCACGACCCATGTTGTCCCGAACAGGAGCGCGATTTTACTTATGACTTGGGCCTCCAGCAGAAGAAATCCCGCGCCCAGGAAGAAGAAATGCCAGCGCAGCGATGTGATTGGCGTCCCCATGTCCCGTAGCAACAGCACGCAGAGAACGACTAAAACGGTGGAAATGATAATGACCGGTAGTGGTAACCCCGGTGACTTCTGGTAAAAATAAGGCCAATTGTCAGTTGTTGCAGGCGCAGGTTCCATTGGTGCCCCAGCGGAATGCTGTACATAGTCCGCCAGGACCGGATCCGCGAGTGCCAGCGAAATTCGCTTCTCAGATCCTGTGAAGAAGAATCTTCCTCCGCTCTCAT
>Ga0209580_10000190_pt1 | contig 40373 bp, 62 predicted proteins | sample Coa_R1_5_FD_187153 | JGI IMG/M metagenome (GOLD analysis project Ga0209580, IMG submission 187153) | Surface soil microbial communities from Centralia Pennsylvania, which are recovering from an underground coalmine fire - Coalmine... | ecosystem: Environmental > Terrestrial > Soil >... | reverse complement strand
GGCGAAGCCATCAAGCTTGCCTTTGAGATCTGGAATCACCAGGTGCAGAGCCTTGGCGGCGCCCGTGGACGTGGGAATCATAGAGAGGGCTGCGGCGCGGGCGCGGCGAAGATCCTTGTGCGGGAAGTCGAGTATCACTTGATCGTTGGTGTAGGAGTGGATAGTGGTCATGGTGCCGCTCTGAATCTTGAAGCTGTCGTGGATCACCTTGGCCAGTGGCGCCAGACAGTTGGTGGTGCAGGACGCATTGGAAATCACGTGATGCTTGCCGGGATCGTACTTGCCTTCATTGACCCCGAGTACAACCGTGATGTCTTCGTTCTTGGCAGGAGCTGAAATGATCACTTTCTTGACCGGGCCGTGCAGGTGCTTTTTGGCCTGCTCAGCGTCGGTGAATTTTCCTGTGGACTCGATGACCACCTGAGCGCCTACCGACTCCCACTTGATGGCCGCAGGATCCTTCTCGGAAAAAACCTTAACCGACTTGCCATCGACGCTGATGGAATCGCCCGAGGCTTTGATGTCCTGCTTCAGGTTCCCGAGAATGGAATCGTATTTGAGGAGGTGGGCGAGCGTGGCCGGAGTAGTGAGATCGTTCACAGCGACGAATTCAAGAGTTGAATCGCCTAGCGCGGCGCGCAAAACATTGCGACCGATCCGCCCGAAGCCGTTAATGCCAACTTTTATTGCCATGGATACGTATTCCTCCCTGCGGTCTTGCGGTTTTTGTGTGGAAAGTAAGCCGTCAGAAAGAGTGCTTGCGGAAACCTGTCTAGACATTTCAGGTTAGCAAAGAAAGTTGGGCAGGCGCAAATAAAATGGCTTTCTGGAAATTAGAAGACACTCAGACCACACTCACATCGGCGAGTGATATTCAGCGGCGATAAAGGAAGATGGTGTAGTCGACGTTGCCTTCCGACTTGACCTGGTGGGAACTCTCTTCGCGCCAGGCCGGCACCGGATAATCAAGAGCCACCACACGCGCTCCTTTGCCGAGCTGGCTTGCCAGACGCGGGCCCAGATAACCGTTGACCTGCGTAAGCAGGTAGAGTGTAACCACAGTGGCGTCGCGAAGATCGGCCTTGAAGAAGTCCTCCGCGCGAAACTTCACCCGATCCGCTAACCCATACTCCTGCGCGCGTTCTTCGGCGTAGCGACGCAGCTTTTCATCCAGCTCAATGCCCACCGACCGCGCGCCGAATTCCTGCGCTGCCAGAATGGGGATACGGCCGTCGCCAGAACCAAGGTCGTACAAGAGATCGCCGGGCTGCACTTTGGCTGCCTCGAGCATTTGCCGGCAAACTGCCCAGGGAGTCGGGGCGAAAAACGCCGCCGTTCGCATCTGCTTGAGTGCCTGCTCCAGACCGGCAGAAGCGCCTCGTTTCCATCGAAAAAATGAAAAAGGCATTGCTAAAAAATGTACACCGCGGAAGTAATCCTGCCGCGGTGTGATTTTGGAATCACGACTGGCTTCCAGTTTCTTGCAAGCCGGAACGGCCCGCGCTGAGGGTTCCTCTCAGGCAGGCGAAGAAGCGGATGCGTTCGAAAAGGCGTGACTGGACGAAAGCTTTCCTGGATTCGCCTCCCTGGAAGTTCTTACTTTTCTTGCGACTGGTTGGCCTTCTTGTTTGCTTCTTGGGCCGCCGCGTTCGCGTTTGCCTTTTGCTTTTGACCTTTGACCCAGGTATCCGTTTTGGTGCTGGTAGCGGATGCCTCTTTCCCATGTTCGATTGGATACTGCTTGGCGCCAGACTTTTTAACCTTTGCGGCAGTCTGGGTTGTTGCTGACTTCTGGCCCTGCGCGACCTTGTTTTTCTTGATCTTGCTTTCTGTCCTGGTCTTATCGGCTTCGTCTGCTCCCTTCAGCACCCGGGACGTAACCGGCGCTGCCGAGCTTACGAAGCCAACCAGCGAAAGCATCGCTGCCAATCTCTTGCGCTTGAGTGGTTGGCTCCGGATGCAAAGCCCCCTCTGCCATGCGCAGGGAACAGTGCCTGCAAGGAGTAATGAATTGGCCGTTGGGTTTTGCGGCGCGAATTATAACAACTTAATAATCACGGGCAAGCGTTTCGCGCAGAAAAGCTAAAAAATATTTACCAGGATGGTACTGGCCGGGTACATGGGGACCTCAGCCCAGGATAGCCGGCATTACAACGAGCCAAAAGCAGCGCTAAAAAAGAGCAAGGTTGCAAGCCTTCACAGCCGTATGGTACACACGAGACATGCGCAATTGGGTGCGCGAGCGCATGAGGCGCCGTAAAAAGAAGACCGAGAATCTGTCTGAGGCTACCGGAAAGGTCGGTCAACCGAAACCCCACGTGGACGAAGGGCAGCTGGGCCCTATTGTTCCTACATACGATTCGCAGCCGGAGGCGCACGCGGGGTCGGTAGAATCGCCCGCTATACCCGCGCAGCGCGAGGCACGGATGGAGACTGAGCTGCAGCCCGAGTTGCCTTCCACTCCCCCGCCAGAGCAGCGGCCCTTGCAGGAAAGCAAGTCCGCCCGCGCCCCGAAAGGGGTGGTTGTCCTGGCCATTGGGCTTCCGGGATCAGGAAAAACGACTTGGTTCAAGCGCCGGGGCGTAACCCCGCTTTCCAGCGACATGCTGCGCTCGATCCTGTTTGACGACATCACGGAGCAGCGCTACCAGGGGCTGGTCTTTTCCACCCTGCGATCGCTCCTGCGGGCGCGACTGATTGCGCGAATGCCCTGGAACTACGTGGATGCCACCAATCTGGCCGAACACGAGCGCCGGCAATGGATCAAGATGGCCAAGGGCTTTGGCTACGAGGTGCACGCCGTCTTCTTCGATGTGCCGGTGGAGGTCTGTCTGGAGCGGAACCGCAAGCGCGAACGCCAGGTAAAAGAAGAGGTAATCCAGAAAATGGCGGCCAAACTCAAGCCGCCTACCTTTGAAGAAGGCTTTGCCAAAATTACAGTGGTGCGGGTGAAGCAATCGTAGTCTGTCGTCGGCCGAGATCACTTCTTCACTGAGGCCACGACCTCAACCTCGCTGGTCATCCCTTCGCAAAGTGAAGCAGGGCGAAGATACAGAACCAGAGCAAGCCCATAAAGTGCCAATACCAGGCGGTCACATCGACCGCGATCCGCTGGGACTCGAACCTGACGCGCAGCCAGCGTCCACAGGCGGCATAGAGCAGGGCGATCAGTCCGCCCGCTAAATGGGCAGCGTGGAGCCCAGTGAGCAGGTAAAAGAACGAACTGCTGGGGTTGGCTCGAAGATACCATCCCTGGGCGCGGAGGGTATTCCACACCAGAATCTGACCGGCGAGAAATGCGAACCCCAGGCCAACTGTCAGGTTCAGCCAGGGCCAATCCCAGGGTGCGCGCGGCGGAAGAATGCACATCACGGCAAACTCTTCCTTCTTGGCCATGAAACGGCGTGCCAGTTCCAGGGTCGCGCTGCTCAAGGCGAGAAGCAGGGAATTGATCCACAGCTGGCGGTAAGGCAGAGAGATGGGCTTCCAGTCATAGATATCGCGCTGCAGGATCGGATCCCAATGCGGCGTGCTCTGCCGGACCATATAGGCCACAGTCAGCCCGATGAACAGGGTGCTGACGCCGGCGATACCCACCGCAACGCCGATCCGCCCACGACGCAGACGCTGGCGGCTGGAAGAGAAATCGCCTGAGCGATCGCGGTCGCCCCCGTCGTCCCCGCCCCCGAAGCCGCGCCGGTGGGGAATCTTTCCTGGACCGCCGCCTCCCAGCTTTGGCCTGCGCTCTATATCGACGCGATCGTGAGTGGTCGCCATAACTGCTCAGATGAGGGTCTGGTCCTCACGGGGTGCTGCGTTCTGCATCACGTAGCCGCGCTCAGGTTGAGAATGATATTCGTAAGGACCATGGCTTACAACCGGCGCCTTATCGCCAAATCCGCGGGCAGGCGTGGGCGACGGTAAAGACCACTCCAACGTGGTGCACTCCCAGGGGTTGGCTTCGGCAGTTGGTCCCTTCCGCAGGCTCCAGAAGAAATTCATGAGAAACACAATTTGTCCGCAAATGGTAACGATGGCGGCCACGGTTACGAACTTTTGCAGTGGCGCCATCGCTGCCACATATTGTACGCCTGTGAGCTCGGCGTAGCGCCGGGGATGTCCGGCAATTCCCAGAAGGTGCATGGGCATAAAAGTGGAGTAAGCGCCGAACAAGGTAATCCAGAAATGAACCGCGCCCAGGCGCTCGCTCATCATGCGCCCGAACATTTTGGGAAACCAGAAATACGTCGCGGCGAAGATGGCAAACAGGCCTGCCATGGCCATGATCAGGTGGAAATGAGCGACGACGAAGTAAGTGTCATGGACGTAGGCGTCAAGCGCGGGCTGCGCCAGCACCGGACCGGTCAGCCCCCCGGCAACGAACAGAGAGATGAATCCAATGGAGAACAGCGTGGGCGTACGGTAGCGGATTCGCCCGCGGTACATGGTGGCAAGCCAGTTGAAGACCTCCACCGCCGAGGGCACCGCAATGGCCGTGGTCAGAGCGGAGAAAGCAAACCCAGCATATGGGTTCATACCGCTGACAAACATGTGGTGACCCCAGACCATGAAGCCCAGGGCCCCGATAGCGATGGTAGCGGCGACCATCACCTTGTAGCTGAAGACCGGCTTGCGAGCGAAGACCGAGACGAGATGGGAAATGAGCCCCATGGCCGGGAGAATGGCTATATAGACCTCGGGGTGGCCGAAGAACCAGAACAGGTGCTGCCACAACAGCGGTGAGCCGCCGCGATGGTCGACTGGCTTGCCGCTCATCACCAGGCCGCCTGGGACGAAGAAACTGGTTCCGGCGTGACGATCGCACATGAGCATGATGGCCGCTGCCAGAAGCACGGCGAAAGCCAGCAGGATAAGCACGCCCGTCACAAACCATGCCCAGCAGGTCAAGGGCATGCGCATCAACGTCATACCCGGAGCTCGACGCAGGATGGGCGTGACGATGAAATTCACTGCGCTGACCATTGAACCCAGGCTGAAAAGCCCGATGCTGACCAGCCATAGATCGGTGCCTAGCCCCTGTCCGGGACCGGCCTGCGCCAGGGCACTAAGCGGAGCGTACTGGGTCCATCCCGCCAGGGAAGGTCCGCCGGGGACATGAAACGCCGCGATCAAAACGAGAAATGAAGCCAGCGTGATCCAGAAGCCGGCTGCGTTAAGGCGAGGAAAGTGCATCTCGCGGGCGCCCAACTGGAGAGGAAGAAAATAGCTGCCGAATCCGTTCTGGGGCACGGTGGAAAGCACAAAGAAAACCATCAATGTGCCGTGCATGGTGACCAGGGAGAGATAGGTCTCCGGCCTCATCGCAGGCGCTTTGGGCCAGACGATGTGGAGGCGCATGAGCGCGGAGAGCACGGCGCCAATCAGGACGGCAGCGAGGGAGAGAAAGAAGTACTGGATGCCGATGACCTTGTGGTCGGTAGTGAAGATGTAGCGGCGGAGCCTGCTGGTCTGCAGCCTCTGCGAAATGGACGAGTCTGACCGCATCAATGGATGGACGATAGCAGACGGGCGCTGCTTTGAACCTTCAACCATTGCTTGAACTCTGCTTCGCTTACGACCCTCACTAGCGCGCGCATGCGATGGTGCCCCAGTCCGCAGAGCTGCGTGCACACCAGCTCATAGCTTCCGGTCCTGGTGGGAGTAAAGCCGGCATGGATGTCCATGCCCGGAACCGCGTCGCGCTTAAAGCGCATTTCAGGAATAAAGACGCTGTGAATCACATCCTGAGCTCGCAAAATGAGATCGACGGGGCGGTCGACCGGGAGGACCAACGCGGAAGAGACGATGTCATCGCGACCGGTGGGATCGGTGGGATCGATGCCCAGGGGGTTTCCTTCATCCGGTCGTGCGAATTTAGCCGCCTGCACCCTGCCCAGCACTCCGTCTGCGCCGGGATAGCGAAAATACCACTGGAACTGTACGCCCGTGACCTCTACCTGAAGGGCATCGGCAGTTCGGCCAGGCGAGGTCATGCGCGACCACAGATGCTCGCCGGAGATGTTGAATCCGAAAAAGATCACGGTGATCACCAGCGCCCAGGCCACCTCAATCTTCCAGTTGCCGTACCAGCTTGAATGCTTGTCTTCGGCTTGGCTGCGGGACAGAACCAGCACCAGTGCGGTCTGGGAGAGGAGGAACAAGCCGCCCAGAATCCACAGAGCGGCGTAAAACCGACGGTCTAAAGCGGCAGATTGAGCCGAGGCCGCGGCAGGGAACCACCAGGGGTGAACAAGAAAGAGGCCGGCAGAGGCCAGCGCTATAGCGACGATGGCCAGCCGTAGAACTGTGGACATTATCGTGACTGCTTTCCGTTCGTCACGAGTTTGAGGAATTCCTGGTGGACCCGTGTGTCGGCGGAAAGCTCAGGGTGGAATGTGGCGGCCATGAGTTTGCCCTGTCGCACCAGCACAGGGTCACCGCTTTCCGTAGCCAGCACTTCAACGTCTTTGCCGGCAGCAACGATCCTGGGCGCGCGGATAAAGACCATCTCCAGGGGCTTATCCCCGAGTTTGGTTGTAGTCTGGCGAATCGAGCTATCGATCTGGCGGCCGTAGGCGTTGCGGCGAACGCGAATGTCCATGACGCCCAGCGACTGCTGCGGCGGGTTTTCAACCTCGCGCGCCAGCAGAATGGCCCCCGCACAGGTTCCGAAGGCGGGCTTGGTGCGCACGAAATCACGCAGCTTCTCCAGGAAGCCCTGCTCCACAAGAAAATTTAGGAAGGTGCTGGACTCGCCTCCCGGAATCACGATCGCGTCGATGGCATCCAGTTGATCCGGTTTTCGTACCAGCGTGACTTTAGCACCGAGCTGCTCGAGCCGCGTCTTGTGAGCCTCGAAGTCGCCTTGGATGGCCAACACGCCGATGGTCATGGATTCTCTGTCCTGAGCCCAGTGAACGAACTGTGCATCTTAACCGCTCTCACCATGATGATTCGCGGCAAGGCCGGAGCGGTTCAAAAGAACGCTAGCGCTGGCCTGGCGGCGGCGATAGGACTCCCTCGCCAGAATCGGGATTCAAAGTTCGGGAGATCTACCAGCCCCGAGTTTGCAGCATGTCGGCTTCCGACATTGCAGCTACCGCCAAGCCCTTCATCGCTCCGATCAGATCCTTGCTGACTTCAAGTAATACTTTAGGATCGTCGAAGTGGGTGGTGGCGCGCACGATGGCGCGGGCGCGCTTCTCGGCCTCGGCCGGTTCACAGAAGGTGGTGGAATCCGCCATGAAGATGCCGGAGCCTACGAAGACAGCCTCCGCGCCAAGCTGCCGTACCAGCGCGGCGTCGGCCGGAGTGGCGATGCCACCGGCGGAGAAGTTAGGCACGGGAAGCCTGCCGGTCTTGGCCACCAGGCGCACCAACTCGTAAGAGGCGCGCAGCTCCTTGGCCTGGGCATAGAGCTCTTCTTCGGAGAGCACGGTTAGCTGCTTCATCTCGCGGACGATCTGACGGAGGTGTTTGACGGCGTGCACCACATCTCCGGTGCCGGCTTCCCCCTTGGTGCGGATCATGGCCGCGCCTTCGGCGATGCGCCGCAGGGCTTCGCCCAAGTCACGGGCGCCACAAACGAAAGGCACTGTGAAGGCGTGCTTGTCGACATGGTGGGCTTCATCGGCCGGGGTGAGGACCTCAGATTCGTCGACGTAGTCCACACCGAGCTCCTGCAGAATCTGCGCCTCAACAAAATGGCCGATGCGGCACTTGGCCATCACGGGAATGGAAACGGCTTCCATGATCTCGCGAATCTTTTTGGGCGAAGCCATGCGTGCCACGCCACCCTGGGCGCGAATCTGCGCTGGAACGCGCTCCAGCGCCATTACGGCAGCGGCGCCGGCTTTTTCGGCAATGGTGGCCTGCGCGGCATCGGTGACGTCCATGATGACGCCGCCCTTGAGCATCTCGGCGAGCCCGGTCTTCAGCCGCAATCCTGTGTTTCCGTTCAGTTCCGACATAGGAGAACCCCCATCCGCGCCACTCCATGCATATGCACGATCGGCGCCCTTGACACTCTATTCTATCGCGTCGCGCATTCTTTCCGTGAAGCAGTGAACCGGAGCAACAATACTCCACAAAGATGATGGGCTCGAACGTTAAGGCGCAAAAAAATTGGGGCCGCAGGGAGAACCCCGCGGTCCGTAAACTGCCGGTGACAGTAGCCAGAGTTGCTAGCGACGAAACTTGGCGAAGAGCCGCGCCGGTTCGATGGCCAGGAAAGTTCCGGAGCTCCTGGCTAGAACCTGGCCGTCGTCGTCGCTGATCTCAGCGACGTTGACATGCTCGCGGCCGTTGACGCTCTGCTCGCGCCCTGTGACCAGCAACGTCTTTCCCAAAGGCACAGGCTTGAGGTAGTCGACGTGCATGGCGCGCGTCAGTGCAATGACATTGTGCAGTCGATTCACCTTGCCCATGGCCTCGTCAAGGATGGTGGCAATGATTCCGCCGTGAGCGTGCCCCGGCGGTCCCTGGTAGCGGCGGGAAAGTTTGAAGCGGCACGTGGCGAGACGCGTTTGTTCATCGAGAAAAAACTTAAGGCGCATCCCGTGTGAGTTGTCCTTACCGCAGGCGAAGCAATGATTCTTGCGGCGCTTAGGCTTCTCGGAGACTTCGTGTCCGTGAGCGGGTTTAGACCGGGCCATGGTTCTTAGTGAAGAGCGATTTTAGCATTCGCAAAGTGGACGCTCGTCAGGCACGGAGCGGCTTGCTCGCGATCAGCTCAGCCACGCCCCTGTCTTTTGCCGTTTCCGCGTGGTGCAAGACGCGCAGCGCGGAGAAAGCCTGGCGCAGTTCGCCGGGCTGCAGGAGGAATTGCGGCTCGGTGGGACCTTTCCCGAACTTCAACTGGGCAGTCGTATAGGTGCTGTAGATCAAAGTTCCCCCCGGCTTGAGGGCGCTCGACAGAGCAGGGAAGAGTTCTCTGTTCAAATATCGAAACACGAGTACCAGGTCATAAAGCTGGCGGCCGAGGTCAGTCACGGTATTCAGGTCGACGGTTTCTGCATCGATGAATTTGCCGGCGCGTTCCTCACCGAGAACTTTCACGGCGTTATGACGGGCCAGTTGCAGGCCCACGTCCGACACGTCAAGGACCTTCACCTGCCAGCCCCGGTCCGCCAGCCAGATTGCGTGACGTCCGGCGCCACCGGCAACGTCAAGGGCCATCCCCGGAGTAGCCGGCTTCAGAAAGTGCTCCCAGGCATAAACGAGAAACGGATCGGGCTCCAGCCACTTCTCCGGGGCTTCGGCGTACTTGCGGTTCCATACGCTCTTGTCGTCAGGTTGCATGCAGAGCGGCCTGTCTCCCTGCTTCCGGCACCAAGATTAACCGCAAGAATAGCGGTTTTGCTGCGCTATACTGGCATAAGTGGCGGCCATCTCACAAAACTCGAAGACCTTCTACATCGAGACCTTCGGGTGCCAGATGAACGTGCATGACTCGGAAAAGGTCATCGGCACGCTGGTGCACCAGGGATATCGGCAGGTGGACACCGTGGAGGAAGCCGACCTGGTTTTCTACAACACCTGCTCCATCCGCGATAAAGCCGAGCAAAAGGTTTTTCACCGCCTTAACGATTACAAGAAGCTGCAGGCGCAGGGCAAGAAGTTCGCGGTGCTGGGCTGCGTGGCGCAGCAGGAAGGCGAAGAGATATTTGCCCGGGCGCCTCATGTCTCACTGGTGGCCGGGTCAGCTTCCTATCGCAACCTGCCGCAGATGCTGGTGCAGATCGAAGTCGGCGAGAAGCGCGTCACAGGACTGGATGATCGGGAAACCGACCAGACGTTTGAGACCGAGTTTACCGCGCGCAGCAATCCACATCGCGGATACATCACCATCATTGAGGGCTGTGACAAGTTCTGCGCCTACTGCGTAGTGCCTTACACGCGCGGCAAAGAACGCAGCCGGACTTCAGAGTCTGTACTGGCCGAGGCCCGGCGGATGGCCGACCTGGGCTATACCGACATCCAACTGCTGGGTCAGAACGTGAACGCATACGCAGACCCACGCCACAAGAAGACTTTCGCCGAGCTGCTGGCGGCGGTGGGGGAAGTGCCGGGCGTGAAACGGGTGAGGTTTACGACGTCGCATCCACGGCACTTCGGGAGAGATATCGTTGAGGCGGTTGACGCGGTGCCGGCGATCTGCAATCACATCCATCTTCCCGTGCAGAGTGGTTCGTCGCGGGTGCTGCAAGCCATGAGCCGGGAATACACCCGCGAAACTTACCTGGAGAAAGTTTCCTGGATTCGCACAGCCAAACGCGAGATTGCTCTGACAACAGACGTAATCGTCGGTTTCCCCGGCGAAACCACGGAAGAATTCGAAGAGACGGTGACGTTGCTGGACGAGTGCCAGTTCGACGGCGTGTTCAGCTTTAAGTACTCGCCGCGGCCGAACACCCCGGCAATCGGCATGGCTGACAGCATCGCCGACGCAGAGAAGGCGCACCGGCTGCAGATACTTCAGGACAGACAGCGAGAAATTCAGCGCGCCAACTACACGAAGAAGATCGGCAAAATATTTGAAGTAATGGTTGAAGGGAAGAACGAGGCCCGCGGGCAGGTCGTCGGCCGCACGTCGCAGAACGTTACGCTCAATTTCGCGGCTCCAGAAGGGGCTCCGGCGGCGGGTAGTTATGTTAAGGTCTTGGTCACCGGCGCTTTTCCCAATAGCCTGGTTGGCCAGATGGTATGAGAGGTGAGAACTCGAGGAGGCATGATGGAAGTGGAGATGAGAATTCGCGGATTAATGATGGATCCCATGACCAACATGCCGATTGTCGTACTCAAAGACGTAGGCAGCGACACAGTTCTGCCCATCTGGGTAGGGGTCTATGAAGCCAACGCCATTGCTATGGAGATCGAAAAGGTAACTACGCCCCGCCCCATGACCCACGATCTGATTAAGAACCTGCTGATCGGCCTTGACACCCGTGTACACAAAATCGTGGTCAACGAGTTGCGGGACGACACTTTCTTCGCCGTGATCTGGATGGAGCGCGACGGCAAGATCATCAGCATTGACTCCCGGCCCTCGGACGCGCTGGCAGTGGCGCTGCGCGTGGATTGCCCCATCTTCGTGGATGAAGAAGTGCTTAAGAACTCGAAGAAAGCCAGCTCCGGCGCCGACCGCGTGTCGTCAGAAGATCTGCGCAAATGGCTGGAGAGCCTGAATGACGAGGATTTGGGCAGATACAAGATGTAGGCCCTGAGAATGGCCGATCCTGCGGAACAACTACAAAAGCTCTACGTCGCCGGGTTTGACCTCCAGACCTTTGACCGTTTTCCCAAAGCAGTGGGCGTAGTTCGCGACAACTGCATTGCCTTTCTGGTGCCGGGGCCGGAGGGTTTACAGATCCTTGGCAACGTCGGCTGGCGCATGGGCGAAAGCCTGGGACCGCTGGTGGAACGCGACGGCCGCAAGGTCTTCCTCCACAAGAGCGAGATCGTAGAAGCGACGCCGGAGCGGATTGCCATTCTCCAGCGCTTCCGCCAGGACCTGCGCGCGATTCTGCATGGGGAAGAGCTTTCAGAGGGAAGCCGCTAAAAAGCCCGCCATGCACAGGGCCGGCCCCTTTGGGCTTATTTGTTAGTTAACATAATATCTGTTGGTGAATTATCAGACGTTCTGAACTGCCCTGCTTTGGGTCGGGCTAATTTTGGTCAGGATAACGCAAGGGCGGGGAATGTCAAGAGCTATCTTTCCGGGGAGGTGCCGGAGGGGATTACCTCAGTTCATGCAAACCGTCACCACCAGGACTGTCTCGCCACGCACGTATTCCTGTCCGCGGCGTCCGAGAAACCAGTGGATCTCCCACGTCGCCAGGGGCGGATCCGCGGAATGATGGCAAGCGGTCATAATCCAGGCGGAGTGATCGGAAGGCATTTCTCAGTCCAGGAGTTTGTAGGTGCTCCGCGCGATCAGATCCGCATCGGAGTCCAGCTCAGTCATAAGCTGCTCTATTCGGGCGATAGCACCGTGGTCCAGCGTCTTGGGATCCAGCTCCCGGAAGGTAAGAGTCAGGTGTGTTACCAGCTCCCGGAAGCGGAGCGCGTGGTGGATCTGGCGGGTTCTGTGCGTGTTGTCCTCGCTCATGCTTGGATCCGTTGGGAGGCATGGTTCGGCTTTTGAAACAGCAGAAAGCCACCAGGACAGCGACTTGGAGGATCGCATAGAAGGCACATCCGGGCGTCGTCGTTGGAGTGCTCCATCTCTTTGTGTCCGCAATAACAGCGGCCGATTTTCAGAATGATGCTTGGATCGTCCAGCAGATAGATCAGCCAGCCGGCGACTTGCAGACACCGCATCGCGGCCGTTGTGAAGATCGCGCGTAGCTTCGCTATCACCGTGCTGCCGCGGCATCGCGGCACTCCGTCAACACTTCAAAGCGGCACCGGATACAGGTCCGGTGGAGATGCTCCTGGAAGATCCCGGCGCAGACGTTCACTCGCTTGGGCATGATGGAGGGCATCTTTCCGCCGGATGTGAGGTTTGCGGCCATCTGGATGGTCTGCGCCATCGGATCCGTGATCTCGCTCTCCAGTTCCTTCCCGCCGGCGCAATAGTGGATCTCAAAGACCATCGACTCCGGGAGCGCGGTAGGCATGAAAAAAGGGAGCGCGGTAGGCATGACAAAAGGAACACTGCCTGCCTCCCGCACAACATCCACCGGGTATTGCTTTCCGATGTCCGCTGTGCACATCGTCCGGTTGGCCATCTCCGCGAGTGCTGGATCCACCGGCGGCGGAGGCGCGCCGTTGCCGCACTTGGGACAAAACGTGAGTTCCGCGAATGGATGGACTCTTACGCTCGTTTCCGGTTGCATGTTTCTTACCACCTTTCTTTCCATCGCTCCGGATCTGTTGCTTTCACAGGTGAGGCGACGATCTCCCCCATCACTTCTTTGCACTCCAGGCATTGCCACAGCCGGACGTGAACGATGGTGGCGATCTCCCGCATCGGCCGCGGTTGGATGAGCGTGAGTCCTAGATCTCGCTCTTTTCTTTCGCAGCTCTCACAAGTCGGCGGCATTCTCTCAGTTCACCTGTTCCGCTTCCGGCTCCTCCGGGCCTTCCTGCAGCACCTCCACGATCTCCTCCAGCACCTGGCGGAAATTGGGGAGCTGCGTGGCCTGGCGGAGAATGGGATCGTTCGCGCAGAGCTGCGCGATCTGGTCAACAGTGAACGGCCGCAAAGAGTCCAGGAGTTGCGGATTCATAATCGCGAGAAAACTCACGATGTCGCCTCCGCCGGCGTCTCCCTGGGCGATCGCTTCCACCATTTTGATTTTGGCGGCGTCGATCTCCGTCATCACTCCCTCCGGGATCATCTGTTGTGCCACGGCGCCAGGCGCGGCCGCGGCCGGCGGCGCGCCGATCGGCTCCAGCTCCAGGTTGGGGACGTTGGGAAAGTTCGCCGGCTGTTGCGGAGCTGGCGCCGCGGCTGCCGGCGCCGGAGCACCAGGCGCGGCCGGCGGGATCTGGGCCGGCGGTGCCGGCGGACGTTGCAAGTTCGCGGCCGCGGTGATGGTGCGGAGCCTGGTCTGTTCAACCGCGTTGTACTTGTCCACGATCGTTCCGATCCCGCTCAGAATGTCCGGGCCTTTTTCGACTATCTTCTCCATCAAAAATTCATACCAGGGACGCGCTCGTGTTCCATTCCCGCCGGCGACCCATCCCAACTCGCCAGCCAAAGTTTTCAGGACGCCTAACTGATCCATGAGGTTTCCGCCTCCCATGCCGGCGGCGCCAAGCAATCCCACCTCTTTGGCTTTGAGCAGGACTTCAAACATATCCGGCGGCTTGGGCATGAGCTGTTGGATCCTCGCGAACGTCTCCAGCGGATCCGCGGCCTTGGGCATCGCATTGCTGAACATGGTCACTATGCCCTGGACAACCGGGGCAACTATCCCCAGGGGATCGCCGGCCACAGGGGAGCTGCGGTCCGTCATAATGCGCTCCATCAGCCGGTGAGTACGTTCGTTGCTTTCGCGCATCTCGCGGAGCACTTGAGCCTGGAAAGATGAATCCCCCGGCGCCGCGGCCGGCTGTGATCCGTTCTGTGGTGAGCTGGCGTCCACGATCCCTTTAGGCGGAGCGGAGATGGAGAAATTGGCGCGCGCCACCATCGCGCCGGATGGATCGTTCAACAGCGCGTGATAGTCGTACCCTCCAAATTCCTGTTTGACAAACTCCACGTCAAAAAAGTGGTTGATGAGGCGGATATATCCGGATCCCTGGCCAGGTCCGCGGGGATTGTCGCGATAGAGATAAACCTTGTACCCTTTTTCGCCTTGTGTCCCGCTCCACCATTGCTCCGGTGAGAGTGAACACACCAGCTCCCAAAAGCCTGGCTTCTCCGGCGGGATCGTTTCTGTGTTGTTGGAGGGGATCTCTACTTCAGTGCGGACAACTGGATTGGCGGAGTTAGGCGATCGGCCGGCCATTCTGGCCATGTTTTCCCCAAATGCAATAGCCGATCAGACGAAGTGCCCAAATGCACCATGAATCCTACTCTGAAAATCGACTGTTGGCAACTGTCCCAGGCCTGTAGACGCCTGTTACAGACCATGTTCACTATCTAGTACATGGCTTTTTCCTTGCGACTGTTGGGAGGGGCTGAGAGACTCACACTCGCAATGCCGGCCGGGATATTTTCCGGTCAGAGCCTAACGGCTCCCAAATGCAAACCCCGGCCGGCTTCGCTTTTTACTGGGATTCATAGATGGCGTACTTGGCTGTATCGTCCTCCCCCTCCCGCACCAACACACGCAATCCCTTTGTTCCACCTCCGGCCGTGAAAATGACGATCGCGGACGGTGAGATTGGAACCGCGCAGACCATCGACAAGATCCGGAAGCTAATCCGCGAGGGGATGACGGATCGCGAGGTCAACCGCCAGGCGATCGCGATTGTCCAGCAGTCCGGTGTGCCGGCTTTTGATTTTGCCGGCGAGGTGCGCGCGGTCTATGAATGGGTGCTCCGCAATATCCGCTTTGTGCGCGACATCGCCGGCGTGGAGACTCTCCGCGGCGCGCGCGAGATCCTCACCGTTCGCGCCGGCGACTGTGACGACATCAACGGGATCCTGTTGCCCACACTCCTGGCGACGATCGGAGCCCACGTCCGCCTGGTGACGATCAGCTCACATCCGCAATTCCCCGCGGACTTCTCTCACATTTATTGCGAGGTGGAGATCAACGGCTGTTGGATCGCGTTGGATGCCGCGCGGCGCAACGCGGCTTTCGGCCGTGAACCGCAACACTATTTCCGCAAGCGGGTGTGGAGCGTCACCAGCGCGGAATTTCAGGACGTTGGGCGCCTGGGATATTACCGCGGTTACATGGGCGATGACACAACGGACGGATCCACCGGCTTTGACTGGAGTTCGTTGGCGAACATCATCACCGCCGGCACAACCGGCGCCGCGAACATCATCAAGAGTCTGACTCCACAGATTCCCGGTCCGCTGGCGTACACGCGCAACGCGGCCGGCCAGCTCGTCCCGGTGGGATCCGCGATGATTTCCAGCGTCCCCGGCGGCGTGAACGTTTCCGGCGAGGGCGCAATTCCAAATTGGATGATTTTTGGAGGGCTTGGACTTCTCGCGGTCCTGGCGTTCAAACACTGATGAGTTACGTTCGCTCCAACACGGCTCCCAACTTTGGCCGGCGCGATCAGGCGCTCGGCTCCTACTTCCGCGCCAGTTTCCCATTGCCCACCACATCCATGAGCCGGCCGATCAATTCCGGCCTGGGATGGTACAACGGGCCTTACCCGGTGTATCCGCAACCGGAGATGTCGCGCACCCGCGCCAACACTCCCCTGGGCGGTCCTGGACCGATGGTTGTCTACCGCGTGAATCCTGCAACGGGGAAATATACGTTTTTCAAGGCGAACATCGGACCGAATCCGGTCCTGGTGGCGAATCCGTTCCAGCGCAACTCGCTCCCGGTGATCTCCGCCACCGGAGTGATGCGTGGTGCCTCCGGTCCGGAGCCAATGGTCCCGATGGTCCCGATTGCTACGCGCTTTAGCGGCCTGGGATCGATCATTTGGGGAGGACTCCGCGGCTGTCATTGCGGATCCCGCAATTGCTCACGTTGTCCGCTCTCCGGCGCCGACACTTTCACCGATCCACAAACCGGATGCGTGATGGATACCGATGGAAATTTGCTCACGTGTCCCGGCGGAGTCGATCCTTATCAGCCGGCCGCGGGTCCGCCGAATCCGGACGGATCTTTGCCAACGCCGGCGCCGTCAAGTAATCCCGCGCAGATGCCCACGGTTTCTCCGGCGCCGATCGCGCCAACAGTGGCGAAGTCCCCGGCTGGAGTTCAATTCATTTTGAACACAGCGCCGCAAGCGCCAACTATTCAGCAGCAGCCGGCCAGCTCGCCTCTCAGCATCTTCTCCGGATCCACCGCGGGGATCCCCAACGCGCTGTTGATCGGTGGCGGCCTGGTGGTACTCGCGTCCATGAGCGGAGGGCATCGCCGGTGATGCTGATTCGCACAACTTCGCGCTTGGGTGTGATGCTCCCGATCTCTACCGCAGTACAGCGGTATATTCCGATCGAGCAAGGGCCACAGGCGCCGATCGACTCCGGACTCTATCCGCGGGGATTCATCCCGCCTGGCGGATCCGGCTCCCCGATTTACTCAGCACAGCCGTTTCCACCGGCGACGGTTCCCACATCGGATGGAAGCACTCCGGTGACTACGCCTCCCACAGTGGTAGCGACTCCCACCAGCGGACCGTTGCCAACGCCGGCGGCGGTGGCAGCGGCCACAGCTCCGCCGGCATCTCTGGCCACGTTTCTCTCCGGATCCATCTTTGGCGGGATCCCGAATTGGGTTTTGCTCCTGGGCGCCGGCCTGTTGCTGCTGAAAGGAAAAAACTCTTGACCTGTATGCACTGCAACGGCCGCATGCAAGACGCCGGCATCATGTACCGGCGAGGATTCCGGATCCTGTGGGTCCACGAATCACTGAGCGCCGCGATCGACTGCATCCGCGGGAGAAAATTTTAATGGCTTACATTCGCGCCAACACGCAAAACAGCAACGGATGGCGGCCCAACACTGTCCGCCTGGGATCCATGAGCCATCCCGCGGCGAAGGCGCCGAATTGGGCCAACAGTGTGCAGCGATTGGAAGGGAAGCAACGCGCGGCATACGTCCACGCGCGCAACGCGCAGCGCCATGAGCAACGCACCGGCCAGATCCAGGACGCCAACGCGCGCCGATCGCACACGCCGAATCTCAGCGGACTTGGCGCCTACATTCCCGGCAACACACAGATGGTCCAGGGAGCGACCTATCTTTTTCATTTCTCCGGGAGCGCAATCGGCGCCTCGATGACGAACATGGACACTCTGCGCTCCAAGATCGCCGCAGACTCCAATTTCCTTAATCCGGTTGTGACGGCGGAGTCCACGGGGCTCCAGGTGAATTTTGTTTACAACGGCCAGGGCGCAACGGTGGCCACCGCCGGCGCGGAGATGCAGAACGTGTTGTCGAACTGGAGCTGGTTTGATCCCTTAAGCCAGGCGGGAAGGGGATACAGCTTCGCCAGCGCGGAAGGTGGACCGGCGCAAGGCGCGGCCAGCGCCGCACAAGGGAAACAGGTGCTCACCACCAGTCCGGACGGAACGGTGATCCAGTACACCGATGGATCCTTTACCGATCTCACCAGCGGCGTGACTTACGACGCCAGTGGCAACGTTGTTTCTCAGTCAACTCCCGCTCCGGGCAACAACAATCCGAATCCTAATTCGGGATTCAGTTGGACTCAGCTATTGGCATCCATGGGGCTTTCTGCAGGGGCCGGAGCGCTCATTGCGGGTGGAGTGCTGCTGGTGCTTTTGATAAGGGAGTAGGCCCATCACCAATGGATAGAAACTTTATCTACGGACTCCAGACTAACGATGACCGACGTCGCGCCTTGCGCCGTCCACTCGTCTGTGATCGCCTTGCGGCGCATCTCTACTTCGCTATCCTTGTGCTGGTCGAATGTTTTTTGATCGTGCCACAGTCCCAAGGTATCAGTCGTTTTTACCGTACGGCTGGTTTGGTCGGGGAAGGTCGCTATCACGGTGAAGTGCCCAAGCCAGATGAAACTGCCTTTACGCCGCGCTATCGCAGGTACGACACCGTTTTCCTGAGTGTCTTGGCTCCTGCCACATTCCCTTTTGTAGAAAACGGTGTAGTCCTGACCCATAGGAATGGTGGAAACATTGCCGCTCTCGATGTTGTAGATCACAAGCGACTCCTCAAAACCGAGGCCCAGGTTCCTGTACTGGAACCCGGGGATGACTCTTATCAAACGCAGCTCGCTCATCTTCGGATTATTGGCAAGGGCGGGTCCAACCATGTCAACCAGAGATGGCCCGGCTCCATCGAGACACGAGAGAGCTGCTATTGCTTGCTGTTGTGGGAACGTTCTTACGATCGCGTTGGGAAAATATGGCGCGAGTCCGTCCTTCATCTGAGATTCGACCATGGGACCAAGTTCACAACCTTTGGACGCAAGCATGGCCAACAGCAACGGGGTGATCGCGAACACTCGAATCATAGGGCATTCCTTATTGAGAAAAATGCCAGGGGCTTTAAGAGCACAGGAGTAATGTGCGCTCACTCTATAGGTTCGATACGGAGTGCCCCTGGCCACCTTCTACGATCTACGAGGGCGGAGGAATTTTACACCAGGAGTCAAGGCAATGGCTGACGGAAAGGACAAAGCACCGGAGATGCCGAAGATCCCGGAAGGGACGCGCTATCTCTTTGTGTTCATCGGCAAAGATGGATCGTTTGGCACCATGTTCAACGATCTGACGGATGCGCTGGCGCTCCACAAATTATCAGGCGTCCAGTTAGAGGATGCGGTCCGCGCGCAGCTCCGCGCGCTCACAGCTCCGCACCTGGCGGCGCCGGAGCCAAGGATACCCATGTCTCCGGACGTGGCAAGACTGTTGGACAAAGTGAGGACCGGACGGAGTTAAATGGCAACGGCCGTTAACAATCCGCTGTTCACGCGATCGGAGAAGCGCCGCGGGCGGGAGAAGGCCCGCAAGGTCATCAAGAGCGCCGCGCGCCGCGGACTTTCAAAGATGTTCGGAATCCCGCTGAGTCCTGGACTTGGCGGGGGAACACGCCACACCGCGCGCGGACGCCGGTCTTCAACTTCTTCAGCCGGTGTCCGCGGCGATGTGCTCTCCGCTCTCCGCAATCTAGGTTACAAACAATCGGACGCGGAGAAGATGGTTCCCGCGGCCAGCTCCGGCGAGGGCTTTGATTCTCTTTTCCGCCGATCGGTGGCGCGCAATCCTGGGGAGCTGGTGATCTTTGGCAATCCCTCGCGAGTTTACGGCCGTGAGCAAGTGGTCCGCGCGGCAAAACGGCATGGCGCCGCGCGCGTGAAAAACTCTATCCCCTCCGCTGTGATCGAGGGCATGAGCATAGGCGCCGGCTACGCGCTCTCCAGCCGGATCTTTGGACACAACCCGATCCCCGCGGCGGTCCTCTCCGGACTAGGCTGGAGCGTAGGCGAGACAGCCGGCACCGCTGCGCTCACCGCGCGCGGATCGCGAAAGCTCATCCGCGATGCCACAGGGCGCGGCGGGAAGCGCAAGCGGCGCAATCCCGGAGTGATGGATCAGGCCAAGGATCTCTATCAGCAGTTCCACCGGCGCGCGCCTGGCGGAGTCTATGAGTTGCAAGTCTCCGCGAAAAAGCGGAAGGACTACACGATCCTGGGTCCGCTGGTGGCGATCGGCATCAACGCGGAAAAATACGATCGCATCCGGCCAACAGAAAACCAGGTGGTCCAGAGTTGGGACAAACTTCCGCGGATCGATTTTCTCTCCGCCGGCCAGGTGGAGGGCGTCAAAAGGATTCTGGATCAGCCGGACCAATATCTCCAGGATTGTCCGCTCCTGGCCAGCTCGCCCAACGGCCGGCAACTGTACGTGATCGCGAGTGTGGATCCCGGCTTTGAGACGCGCTTTGATTCGGATCCGAAAAAAGACTTTGTGGACCTGGGCGAAGCGACATTCATTGTCTACGTCGCCAAGAAACCGCACGATCCGGTGGAATGGGTCCACGTCTTTGGCGAGGATGGCGGAGCGCGGCCGCGGTTGGGCTACGCGCGCCTGGCGCGGGAAATTTTCTTCATCGGAGGCTCCTACCATGTGGAGGCTCCGGGGATTATCAACTGAAAGGAAAAAGTGCAATGGCGGAAAAACTAAAAACCGGCGACACAGTTCTCTTGGAGGTGAAACACCTCCACGGCATCGCGGCAACAGTGCTCCACGTGGATGATGAGGAAGGTAATGTCACGCTCCGCATCCAGGAGGAGACATTCGAGGGACACATTGTCCAGTTTCCGGAGAGTGTGTGTGTTCCCCTGAGTCACAAAAAGGTCCAGGAGAAACACGAGAAAAATCAAAAGAAGTTCAATCCGGCTCTCGGACAGGTGAAACCGGAGTCCCCGCTGGAGGTTGGCGCCGGCGATCGCCTGGAGTGGGCTTACCAGGAATAACAACACGCTGGTGTAGCTCAGACGCTTAGTTGTCTGTCAGCGATGACAGATCGCGCGAAAGAGCAATCGGCTTTTAGCCGATAGGTCGCACACCTTGAGCAAGTTGCCACCAGCTTCCCATAATGACCGTGCATGTACTTGTCTGCCAAATCGATGCCGCGTCCGCGGTTGCTTTACTTGCAGCCGCGCGCGCGTCTCTCCGGCCTGGGGGACGATGCCTCGATCCTGGCGCAAGTATTCCAGGGACAGAGCGGATCGCCGGCGGCGCCGCTGGTGCAACAGACGGTACAAACTGCGATGTCTCAGGGCCAACTCTGGACAAAAGAGGATTGCTCCGGGATCCCGGCCAGCTCCAACCTGTTGGGAGTGAGTCTCTCCGCCGGCGGTGGCGTGGCTATGAAACTGGCGCCACTCACCGGGCCGGCGGCGCCGTTCGTTCTCCTGGCCGGCGGAGTCATGGAGCTGTTCGGCGCGCTCTTTGGCCATCACGCGGCAAAGGTCAGACAGGAGCAACAGATCATCTGCGCGGTGGTCGCGGCTTGCAACGATACTTTCAATACTATCGATCAGTTAGTCCAGAGCGGACAGATCTCCGGACAGCAAGCAAGCCAGGCGCTGGACGCGCTGTATTCACAGCTTCTGCAGAACGTCCAACCGATCTTGAAACAGGACTCCGGCCATTGCAATGCCGCGTGTTTCATTCTGGCGGAGGCGCGGGGAGTGATCGGCAAGCGGAAGGATCAATACTCGCGCATGGTGCCGGCCAACGCTCCGCCGGGATCCTACCAGCAGAGCTGTCGCAACATGGTTGTGAACGGGGACACCCTCTCCGCGCAGTGCCAGGACACCTCCGGCAACTGGCAACAGACGTCTCTCCCCTCGATCGCGGCGTGTGCCGGCGGAGAGATCTCCAACATCAACGGACAACTCCGGTGTTGCGATCCCAACCGGCCGGCAGGGAGTACGGTTTGCAATCCATACTCGGCCGCGGGATCCGCGGCGCCGGGATCCGCGGCGCCAGGCGCGCCGGCGGTGGTGTCCTCGATCGCGGATTACGTGAATCAGATCTCCGCCTCTATCGGTGTGCCGGCGGTGGCGTTGTGGGGAATCGGAGCTTTGCTGTTAGTGAAACTGTTGGACTAAGGAAAGGACAACTATGAGCACTCTTTCAGCGGCGGAAATCAGCAACCCGGCGGATGTTCTCCGGTGGCAAGCAGAACAGATCCAGCAAGGACAATATGATCTGTTGGGCCGGGTGTGGGTCATTGTGTTGGCGGACGCGGCCGGCGGCAACCTGCCGGCAAAGGCGATCCGGAACGTCCTGGGAAATCGCCTGGAGTTTTACGGCTATGACGGCCGGAGCGGAAATCCTCTACTCCCGCGGATCGCGGCCACCAAAGACAAAGGGACGCTCTTGCTCCTGGATCCGTTCACCAGGCAAGACGGAGCGGTGGGGCTCCCGGACATTCCGGATCCCACGTGGGAGCCTCCGATTCCAACCGCGGCCCAGCTCGCTTTCGATCCGTCGAAACAGAAAAAGGAAAAACCATACATCCCACCCCGGCCGGCGATGATTCGCCAGGAGCTGGCGGAGCGCGCGCGCGCCATGCTCAAAGGGACGCGCTACATGGTTTTCGGCCCGGTGATGCAGATCCTTGTCCGGCCGGAAGGGATCCCGGACGGCTGGATCCTCCAGTGCGGAGGCGAGGTCCACAGCGGCCGATCGATGGAGTTGATCGTGAACCTGGACACCGGCGCCGCGTTTTTGTACGGCGGACGCTACCAGATTCACAGGCCAGGAGGACAGTGATGCGAGTCAAGATTTTTCGCGCGCGTAATCCGCGGGAAGGGCGTGCGGTGGCCAGGGCGTTACGGGCCTTTGGCATCAAGACGGAAGTCAAGAGCGCCGGACGCGGACCGCGGCGGAAGAAAAAGGCGCGGCGAACGCGGCGCCGGAACCGGAGGAGAAGGTGAAAAGACTTTTGCTGTTGATCGTGTTGGCGCCGGCTCTAGGTTGCCACAAATACGTGGCCACCGCATACGGCGCCACAGGAAAGCCGTACCCGGCGCCGGACGTGTGCCAGGCTCTCTCACAGTGCCACGCGGCCGGAGAAAAAGAGTGTTTCTACCCGCACGGCAATGAAGGATTCACGTGCGAGGAAAAAAAGAAGTAGGAGCTCCGCTGTGAAAATTCGCGTAGTCAATCCGACAAGATCCAGGAGCGCATTTCGCCATCGCTCCAAAAAGCAAAAGAGTCTAAGCGGGAGGGGAGGTGTGATTATCGTGGCGAGAAAAGCAAAGAGACGTCACCGCCGGCTAGGAAATAGCCATCGGCGCCGTCACCACAATCCATTCGGGTTTGGGCGGAGGCATCATCGCACTCACCGCCGGCGCCGGAATCCCGGCGGCTTCTCCGGAGAGATCCGCAACATTGGCGGAATGCTCCTGTGGGGAACCGGCGGAGCTGTCGCAAGCCTGGCGTTGCCGGGCATGGTGGCCAGCTCGTTTAACTCCGGATGGACCGGCTACGCTCTCAACGGCCTCACGGCCTGGGTGGGCGGAATGCTGGTGGGCAAGTTCGCGGGACCACTCGCCGGCGCGCATTTCCTGGCCGGCGGGATCATCGCAACGGGTCTGAGGATCTTTAATAATTTCTTCGGATCTTCGTTCCCGATCGGTTTGAGCGGGATGGGCTACTACGTCCAAAACAACTTCCCGTTGCCTACGGCCGGCACAGGGCCATATCTGCTGAACAGCGGATATGAGTCCAGCGTTCCAGTGCCTTCCGTTGGCGCCGCAGTGCCGGCAACTCCGGTCGCGGCTGCATCGGCAACAGGCGCGGACGAGCCTGCGCGGTGGGCATCGCGTTGGTCCGGTTAGTTTAACCGGCGCCACGAATCCCGCTTTCGACTCTGGGCGTTTTTCCCCGCGGTCGGCGTAATGACTGGAAAGCGCGCCGCGGACAGTTTCAAAGTTTGCGTTTGGCGATCCCGCTCTCAGAAGGGAGGTGTACAGCATGAGAGCTATCGCCAATCAAGCACCACATCTCAGGCACATGAAGCGCCACGCCGCGGTCATCGCGCGCGAGCTGCTTTCCTCGCTTCCGGAAATTGAAGCGCGGGAGTTGGGGCGTCCCCATTCGCGGAGACATAACCCGATCATGGCGGGATTTCTGGAGGGCATCACACAAGCCCTTTATGACGTCTACGCACTCGCCTCCAACACAGCAGCCATCAAGTTAACGCTGTTCGCCTTGCCCCAGGGCCAGGTGTACAACGTGGGCGGTGTCACCGCGTTTACCAAAACCGCGGGACACACCTCGCAACTGTTGGCTGGCGTGTTGCAGTCGCCCAACAAGCACATCGTCCGGGCGATCTCTGTTTTCACTGAAGGCAACACCGTGGGCAACGATCTGGAGAAATTCCTGGAATGCTTCTTCCAGTTCAACGTGAACGGGAAAAGCTACCAGGACACCATCGTCGGCCGGATCCCGGCCGGCGGCGGATCCTTCGCTGCCATGATGGGCACGTTCGTGGCAACCAACGGTTATTCACTAACCGCCAACGGTTGGCCGGACGCGCGCAACACCTACACGCTGGCCTATGGCGGGGTACCGATCGAGCAGCAACAGCAGTTCAACTGCATCATCGATCCCACCATCTCCAACGTGACGGCCGCGGCTTTCACTTCAGCCAACACAGTGAGTGCTCCCGGAACGCCGATCGCCGGCGTCGGGATTTTCGCTCACATTTTCCTGGACGGAACGTTGTTCCGGGCAGTGCAGTAACGCTGTTGTCCGGCGCTGACCTTGGCGCCTCTATTCCTTTCCGGAGGCGCCAGGGGATTTTTAGATGAGTGACATCTGGGAAAACATGGTCGATCGGGTCCATCGGCTGATCGATCCGGAGAGGAAAAGACAGGTGGACGCGGCGATCGTAAAAAAACGAAAGCAGCGGGAAGAAAGGGCGCGCCTCAAGATCCAGGCGCGGTGGAAGCAAGCGAAAGAGAGAGGACAAAACAAAGTATGAATCCGATTCTCGATTGGTTGGGCAAACACAAGATCTCCACTCACACCATCGCGGCGGTCTTTACCGGCCTGGTGCTCTACTACAACACCAATTCCGACTTTCACAGCCTGGTGGCCGGGGTGCAGTCGCGGATCCCCAAATGGGGCATGACTCTGATCTTCGGCGCCTTTTGGCTGTGGAGCTGGTATCGCAACGGACAGAAGTCTCCGGGGAACGGATCCGGACCTGGCGGGATAACGCAGATCGCGAATACCGGTCCCAAGCCTGGCGCCAGTGCCTACAGCATGTTGCGTCCGCGCGCGGCCATGAGTTTTTTGCTCCCGGTCCTGGCCGGGATCCTGGTGGCGATGCCGGTTGCCGGCTGCCGGCACAACGTCAACAGCAATCCTCAAGTGGTCTACGCGCAAACCCTCCTGGACGCCTCCAACTCCAGCAAATTGCTCTCGGATGGCCTGGTGGCCGCGAATGACTTTGCGGAGTCGATCCAAGCCAGCGAACCGGATTACTACGTGACGCTGAAAGCCTGGATCGTGAAGATCGCCAAGGCGAACGATACAGCCATCGCCGCTATACGCGCGGCGCAAGGCGGCGACTCCGCGGCCGATTGGAAGGGCGCGATCGCCGGGATCGTCACCGCGGCCGGCAATCAGGATCTCACCGTTTACGGATTCAAAAGTCCCGCCTCGCAACAGAAAGCAACAGAGGGACTCAAGTTGCTGAGAGACGCGATCGCGGGAATTTCCAACGCTTTTGGAGGTGCTTGATGGACTACTCGCAACTGATCGTGACGCTCGTGGGCCTGGGCGTGGAATACGGGCCGCAGCTCGTGAAAGACATCGCCAACCTGATCCACCAGGATCCCACCGCAACCGTTGAGCAGATCAACGCCAAGATTACAGCCTCGCTGGATGCAGCGAAGCAGAATGACGCGAAGGTAGAGGGCGGAGACACCTCCGGCAGCTAACCGATCGCGGGACTCTTGAACAAAAGGAAACAGAAGCAAATGGCAACCGCAGCACAAGTTCCAACCTCCGGCCGGACCTGTCCGGCTTGCGGCGGGAAGGGAGTTCTCCCCAACCCGCAACGCAACGCCATGCAGATCTGCCCGAACTGCAACGGCGCCGGCACTCTCCAGCTCCCGCCGATCCGCGTCCCCTTTGACGTTGTGCTCCCCAACGCTGTCCTGACCGCTCTCCAGGCCGGCGTTGTGGCACAGCAACAGCTAGACCAGGACGCGGATTTCGAGTGGGTCTGGACCGTGGCCAACTCCACCGGGATTTTCTCAGTGACGATGGTCGATCCCTCCACTGGCCGGCAGCTCTCAACCGCGGCCGTGAATGGAGAGAATTTTGCCGGCACCGCGCAATTGCCGTTCCCGTTGGTGGAGCCTTACGTGTGGGCGCGTAGCTCTCTCGTGAAAGCCACGTTCAACGATCGCAGCAACGGCAACAACACAGTGCAACTGGTGCTCCGCGGATTCAAGCTCTACCCGCAGAGTAACCCGGCGCAAGGATCCCAGGGCGCGATCGTCGCGGCGTAACCGGCCTTTTGGCGCTGCGCGACTACCAGGCGCAGCGCCAGGCCACCGTTGTGGAGCTATGGACAGGTCCAGCCAATTCGAGAAGCTCTATCGCGATCACCAGCACGTGGTGATGGCGGTGTGCATGCGCTTGCTGAAAAATCGCGAGGACGCGGAGGAAGTGACGCAGGAGACATTTTTCCGCGCCTGGCGATCTTTCGACTCGTTTCAAAACAAGTTCCCGCGCGCGTGGCTGGCAAGGATCGCGCGGAATAGTTGCCTTAACCGGCTGCGCGATGATCCCCGCTATCGCCATCATCACGTCTACCTGGACCACCCGCCGGAGAATCACCAGGCGCCGGACGTCCCTGGGGAAGATGGCAATCTGCAGCGGTTTGAGATCCTCCGGGATGCCAACCGCAACTTGCCGGGGATCTCGCCTCAACAGCGGACCGTCCTTCTGCAGTTTGCGCGCGGATCCTCTTATGAGGAGATCGCGAAGCGCACCGGCATGAGCCATTGTGCGGTGAAGTCCGCTCTCTTTCGCGCGCGCGTCAAGATGGCACAGCTTTGCCACCGGAGGGCGGCGTGAAAAAAGGCGATCGCGTTCGCATCTTCCATGAGCTGGATCGCGAGGGATCTCACGTGATCGGCCGCGTGACCAAGGTCCGCCAGGAGATCTCCGATCCCCGCGGCTCCTGGATCGAGGCGGAGATCGAGGATTCAAGTCATCCCCTGGCCGCGCTGGAAAACGGAGACAAGCGGCCGGCGATCGTGGTTTCTCCGGATCTTTACGAGGTAATCAGTGATTAGCACTAACAACATTTGGAAGCACAGCCAGCGCCGGACCACCGGCCGGCCGCGCCACGCGCTTGGCGCCTGGCTCCCAACCGCGAAGTTAGCGAGTCGCGGATTCATGCCGTCTCTCCGCGATCGTAAGCAGATGGTAGGGAGACGGCCGTTCTGGTTTACCTTCGGCGGAATCAACGGCGATGTGGCCATCGGCGCCAATCAAACGGTGGAGCTGCGCCATATCTGCCAATCGGATTTTATCTGCTACGCGATTCTGGCCTCCGCCACCACGTCCAGCCAGGCGCAACCGGGATTCCGCGCGCAGATCGCGGATCTCTCCACCATGCCGGGGAAGGGAAAGAAGTTTTCCGCAATGCCGATTAACAACGTGAATTTTGGCGGATCGGCGCAGCATCCGTTCATCCTCCGCAAGCCTTACCGCTTCTGCCAGGGGCGCACCATTGTGGTGAAGATTACCAACCTCCGCAACGTGACCAACAATTGCCAGGTGGTTTTAGTAGGAGTGATAGACGAATGAGCGCCGGCGATCAGATTCTCTCAGCTCCACAGTCCGGATCCCTGCCGGTCAATGTCTTTCCGTCCCCGGATTCGGTTTCGTTCGATCCCACCGCCTATATCGCGTTGCCGGCGATCGGCGTCACCTCCACAGTGGTTTCCTTTGTGGTGCCGGAGGGCTACCACGGCGTGATCCGGAGAATGGGGAACGTCTTTGTGGGCTCCGGCTGGACGGAAGGATCCGGATCCCTGGTGTGGCAACTCCTGGCCAACGGCGCGGTGATCCGCAATTACGACAACGTAGTGTCCTCCCTGGGCGCGGTGAACAATCCTGCCTACCTGGGCGGCGGCGGCGGGATCCTGGTGTACGAACAGCAATTGGTGATTCTCCAGGTCAACAACGTGAGCCTGGTAGTGGGCGGATCCAGTGCAGGCGGACGCCTCTCCGGATGGTTTTTCCCCAAATGGAGGATGCCGGACGATACATCGGTGTTTTGATGAAGATCGATCTCACCATCTCGATAGGCGATCTCGTGGTTGCGCTCTCCGCGCTTTGCAGTGTGTTGGGGATCGGATTCGCTATGTTGCGGCGGTGGGATCGTCTATGGAACTGGATCCAGCACTTTCCTCCACACCGCCACAAAAATGGAGAGATCGAATATCCCCCGGAGCTGGAGGACAGCGGCGCCGCGGCAACGCTAGACAAAAAGGTGACAGTGTGAAACGCAGCTTACTTCTGGGATTTCTGATTTCGATCTTGCAAATGTTTTGCGGCGCGCCGGCCGCGGCGCAGGTGTCCTATACCGCGCCACAGAGCGTCACCACGGCCAGCGTTTTCAACGGCGTGAGCACCTCCCAGGCTAGCGGATGTCTCTCCAACTTAGGACAGACGGTCCACTTTGTTTTCTACACGGCCGGAGGAGCCACCGGCGCGCCAACCGGAGTTCAGATCAGGATCGAAGCCAGCTACAACAGCGATTCCGCAACATGCTCCACCGGAACATGGTTTGCGATCAGCGATGATGGCGCTGAGCCAACACAGAACGGAACTAATCTGATTTTCGGTATCGGCGCTTTCCCCTTCCTGCGAGTGAACCTGGTGAAGTGCGTGGGATGCGATGCGAGTGACACCATCAGTGCAAACTATACCGGGACTTCGTCCACTCCGGGAAACCCGTTCGGCACTTACGGAGCAGGCCAGCAGGTCCGCAAGATGGCTTTCGTAAAACAGACGGCCGGCGGCGGCAATGTTAATTCTCCGGCCTTTGTGACACCCTACGGTTCCACCGCTGGATTGGTCATAATCCAGACAACCGCGGTTTTTACCGGAGGCATCCTGGCCGCGCGGTGTAGAGATGGCGGATCAGGAAACGTGGTTTCCTTCACCTTGCCACTCTCTGGCACCTCGTTCGTGGTTCCAGTGCCGGCGAATGCCTGCACTCTCGCTGATATGAGATGCCAGGGCTGCACTGGAACGGGCACCTACTCTGTATCTTGGTACTTCTATCCACCAGGCGAGGCGATGCCGGCATCAGCACAGCCGGCGAATGTCAGCAATTCTGAATCCACTGCTGTGGCCGGAACAGCCAGCGTAACGCTTACCCCTTTACTCGGCTCTCAAAGATCGCACGTATTCTCTGTCAGCGCGCGATGCTCGGCCGGCACCGCGGGGATTACCGTCGTTGACACCACCGCGTCTCTAAACCTCTGGACCAGCGGCCCCGCAGAAGTGGGTACCACAACTTTCAAGTTTCAATGGAATCCCGGGCTGGCCGGCGCGACTGGAGACACGATCACTATCAGCCTGACCACGTGCGGCGTGGCCAACACCGGCACTCTGGACGTGCAAGCGAGTGTGTTCTGATGATCCTTGTACGTCGCAATCTCCGCGGACTAGGCTATCCGATCTTGCCGGATCAGCTTGTTACTGCGTCCGGTGTATCCGAGTCATTCTCTCCCAACACTCCGGACGCGATCATGGTTTCGATCCTGCAGAGCCAGGGACAGCAGCTCCCGGCGGACCTGGCCGCTAAATATGCGGCGGCAACTTCCGGCCAGGGATCCTCCGGCGCCACCGGATCTGTGACAACTCCTCCAACGCCGGCCGTCACCGCATCCGGCCAACCTGTCTCCACGCAAACCGCGGCCGGGCTCCGCCTGGTGAACATTCTCAGCATCGCGCCTGGCGTCTATCAGTGCAGCATGTCCGATGGCTCACAGCACTATTGTGACGTGGACGGCAACCCGATCAATTACACGCCTCCACCGCCAACGCCGGCGGCGCCTCCCGCGGCTTCTCAGCCCACCGCCACAGTGCAACCGCCTCCGCCGGCGGCGCCGGCAGCGTTCACGCCAAGCGGACAGCCGATTTCTACCACCAGCGGGACACCGCTACCGCCGGCGCCAGCTCCGGCCGCAACTCCGGCGGCGCCTGGTCTTTTCACGTCGATCGAAAACATGGTTCCGAGTTCCATCACCACCTGGATCCAGGGATCCATGATCGCCGGGATCCCCAACTGGATCCTGGCCGGCGGCGCCGCGCTGTTGCTGTTCGGAATGAGCGGAAGTGGAGGACGTCACCGCTAGATCTCACTCGCGAGGGAAAAAATGAAGCATCTCAGAAAACTTTTGATGATCGCCGCGATCGCGGCCGCGGCCGTTGTGCCGGCGATCGCGCAGACCATCACCACCGTTACCGGAACTGTTGTGGATCCAAGCGGTGTAGCCTACTCCGGCGGAACCGTGCTCCCTCAGTTTGTGAACGTGAGCGGAGGCGCCAGTCCTACCGTCACCGCCAACGGTTCATCATTGGTTCCGCCGACTACTCCCGGCATCCTCAACAGCTCCGGAACATTTTCCGTCAACCTGATAGCCAACGCATCCATCTCACCGGCCAGCACACATTGGCAATTCCTGATCTGTTCGGCGCCGGCGGTGGGCTACCCGGATCCGTCACTCACCGGACCACAGTGTTTTACCACCGGCCAGATTACGATCTCCGGATCCAATCAGAACATCACCACGAACATCAACGCGGTGCCTCCGCCTCAGCTCGTGATCTATGGTCCTCCCAACGGAACCGCGGGACTCGCCGGCTTTAGTCAGTTCGGCAACACAGTGCGGCTCACGTCCGATTTCACCACGTCCAGCGCCTCCCTGGTGGCGATCAGCAACGCGGCCGGCAATCAGCTCCTGTGGACGTTGCCATCGCTGGCCATGAACTGGAGTTTCCATTGTGACCTGGCGTATTCGCAAGCAACCGCGGCCGCGGCTAACGCCTTCGGAATCCAGGCAGCAACCAACGCGGCCACGCGAATAGATGCCAGCGGGACGGTGTACACCGCGGCGGCTGTGTCCACCAGCGCGGATCTCACCAACCTGACCACTACCACGGCCACCAACATTGTGACGTTTACGCCATCGGCCACCGGGACGGTTTTCCACAGCGTCCTGGAGGGAACGATCCAGGCCAGCTCCAGCCCTCCCACTGTCAACATCATGGTGCTAACCGGCAACGCCTCCGACGCGATAACCGTCAAAGCCGGCTCGTACTGCGCTTTCTCTCCGTAGCTGTAAGGCGCTGAAAGTTTGGTGGTGGGATATGTCTCGGATTTTCCGCGGCGCGCCTATATCGAATCCTGGCGCGATTTTTTGGAGGAGTTTTGGCCTGTAGTATCGATCTCACCGATTTGATCGATGAAGCGGCGGACGCGGCCGGCGTCCCCCGCGCGATTGCTCTCAGTGTGGCGATGCAGGAGTCCGGAGTCTGCCAGTGGAATCCGGACGGATCGATCGTCACCGGATCCTCCGGAGAGCTTGGCGTCTTTCAGCTCATGCCGGCAACAGCCGCGGCGCTCGGTGTGGATCCCACCGATGTAAATCAGAACATCCAGGGCGGAGTGAGATTCCTGGCGCAGCTCTACCAGCGTTATGCAGATTGGAGCCTGGCCGTCCAGCATTACAACGGATCCGGACCGGCCGCGGTTGCTTACGCGCAACAGGTGATGGCGCGCGCCGCGCTCCTGGGCGCCGGCGCTCCGCCGGTAGTGGCTCTCTCCACAGTGGATCTCAGCTCTTTGCCCATGCCGCTGTTGATCGGCGCCGCGGCGGTGTTCCTGGTGATGATGCTTTTTGATTAGGTAAACCAAATGGACTCGATTTCCGAAACTCGACTGCAAACCGTTTTCCCGCTTCTGGCGGACAAGATCCGGCAGCTCGCGGATGAGATGGCCGGCAACAGTATAGACATCCGCGTGGTCCAGGCGCTCCGCACCGTCGCGGAGCAAGATGCTCTCTTTGCTCAGGGACGGACGGCGCCGGGGAGTATCGTGACCAAGGTCCGCGGCGGATTCTCTTATCACAACTTTGGCCTGGCGGTGGATTGTGTCCCCTCACAGTTTGGTCCGGATCAACCGTTTAATCCGGATTGGAACAGCTCACATCCCACGTGGAAAACGATGGAGCAATGCGGACAGGATCTCGGTCTGATCTCCGGATCCGCCTGGAGGACCTTTCCGGACGCTCCACATTTCCAGCTCAACGGCCGATTCCCGCAAGACGAACCGGATGATGAGGTCCGCACTCTGGCGCAAGGGCCAGGCGGTCTGCAGGACGTTTGGGACGCGGTGACGGAGAGCCTGTGAAAGAAGTGGTGGTGCTGGCGGTGTTCCTGCTCTCCTCATCCGGCCAGGTCACTCACTGCAAACCAACCGGCGTGATGGTCATCTGCCACACGGATTCACCATTCGATCCGCCGGAGGTAATCGCGGAGCGGACGCGCCAGGAATGTGTTTCCGCGCTGGTGGCGGAGGATAGGATCATCCATCAACTCGCCGCGATCAAATCACGCCGGGGAACTGTTGCGGTGTCAAAAGAAGTGAGAGCCTTACGCGATCGTCACCGGGATCTCAGTCACAAGATTGAGATCCTTTGTTGGAAGTGAGTAACCATCCGCGCTCTCCAGGGTTACACACAGAGATGGAACCTGGCTTGCATTTCCTCATTAGCGGAGCTGCAGGAGAGGTTTGGAGAGGGCGGCCAGCCCTCTCCAACAGAAAGGGCGAATAGCCAGGACGCGGAGCGCACCGATCAATACTTTTCCACAGCGGAGATCGCGGACTTCTTAACTGCTTTTATCTCTATTGGTTTTTCAGAAAAAGTCTCAGGAGCCTGTATCCGCTTATTTTCATACGCAGGAAATTGGTTTTTCACACACTCAGTCTCTCCATAAGCGGAGATTCCGCACCTTTACTGCGCGCCAGATCCGCACATGTTCCGCCGATTTCCACAGGGAGGTGGTGCACCTGGCGCGGTGCATTAACCAGATAGTTACCTTGAATTGTGCCGGAAATATCTAGCGAGATCTCATTTCCACTTGATTGTTAGGGAATCGTGCTAAGATGCGATTACCTCCTACCCCGGAGGTACCCCCGGTCAAGCGGAAAACCAGCATCCATGCGGGTTTGACGCACTCAGGCGCCGCGGGAGATTTCCAGCAGGGATCTCCCTCGGCGCCACCGGCTTTTTTGGTGCCGGATGGCCATTTTGGGATCTGATTCAGGTTTTGAGGGGGAATAGGACGTTCAACAGCCACGCGGTTGCGGCCAGGCGCCGGCGCATCTCGCTCCAAAAGGACGTCAGCTTGTGTTCCTTGCCGGACCACTCCTCCAGGACACTCAGGGAGAGCGCCGCGGCGTTTTCGAGCTGTTCCTGTTGCCGGCGGTCCAACCAATGCCTGTGGATGGCCACCAGCGCCTCTATACGCGCCTTCTCCGCGCGCACCAGGTCACGATCCAGCGTCCGCGAGGGAAGCCACAGGATCTTGTGCGGATCCCGATCGACCACAGATCCCCCGGTGTTGCCACAGCCGGCGCACTTGCCGGTGTACGTCTTGTCACACTTCGCGCATCGCTTCGTCACCTTGCCGGGAATGGTGCGAACGATATTGAGCAACCGGAAGGCTTTGAAGTACCGGCGGATGGTGGAGACGTTCATCCCAACCATTTCCCCGATCGCCTCCTGGGTCCATCCCTCCAGGATCCCGCGGTGCTTGGTGATCTGGCCACTGGCGCCGCGGATCTCCTCGTCGATCCCGCGGTCCAGGAGCCAATGGAGCAACACGCGGCCGTAATCGGGCATTCCTGGACCGTTGCCCAACGCCGGCGAGGTGATGATCCGGCCGGTCCCTCCGCACGTCGGACAGGTGCGGAGGAATTTTAATTTCCGTTGTCCTAGCCGGCACTCGCACGGCCGCGCGTCCGGGAGGTTGGGATGCCAGATCCATCCGTAGCTTTTCCGGAAACCGGAAAGCCCGGAGCTGGAGTCAAACAGTTTTTCCCCAAAATGCGCGGCCAGTATTGCAGCGTGGTTGCGGCCAGGTTGAATTTCCGGCCGCGCACTTTCGGGCATGGCCAGGGAATAGAAATTCGCCTGGCCAAAGCCGGGATGGTGAGTGAGGATGCAAGCCACGTGCTTGCGTACGTGCCTCAGTTCATTCCGATCTGCACCGTCCAGGAGCACTGTGTCCGGCCGATCCGATAGACCATCAACCATTGCGTTGGATGATGGCCGCATTCCCCCTTGCAAGCCTTGTGAAACGAGAGTCTCACCGGCCAGCGGGACAACGGGGGAAGGAGTTGCCAAAGGTGTGCCATCATTTTCACCTCCGCGGTGCGACACAAACAAATCAGACTCCGCAGATTCTCCCGCCACAGGAGACACATGCGCGCTGGAGTCCGCCTGGCGCCTATCAGGTTGCCGCACCGCACCGGGGAACATGGTGTCCGCTTCCATTGTGTCAGCCCTTCCGCTTCCACCTATGCCACCATGCTCCCCGGTCCAATGCGGATGATTGGCCGCGACCGCGCGCATCTTCTCCGCGTGGCGCCGGCGCCGATCGGCGTCCCACGTGGGATCTGGCGCGCTGTACTTCGCGATCCGCTTTGTAGTGGTGGACCTGGTGATCGCCAACATGCCGGCGAGAGTCTCCTGGGTCACGCGGTCCACGTTTTTGGCGGGATCTCCTAACTGTGGGAGGCAACCCGCGTGTTCCATCGCCCACATGATGGAGAGATACTCTTTTTTGTCCCCCAGGCGATAGGCCAGGTGAGCGCGCCACAGCTTCCGGGACGGCGTGACGTCGGGGATGTTGTACGCGCGGAAATGTGGAGGTGTCTTCACCGGCGGATCTCCTGCATGTCGCTCCGCAGATCGCGACACTTCAGCTCAACGGACAGTACCTCCACCGTCCGCGTTCCCGGAGACATAAGCGCGGTCCCCAGGACCATCCGCTCCTCCCACAGTGTGGTGAGGAGTTTTCGATCGTCCGGCGTCTCCGCGGTGAGATAGATCTTCATTTCCGTGCTGGTATCGATCGCTAATTTCACCCCTGGATCTCCTTGCATATCGCTCTCGGATCGAATTTTAGTTCGACTGACAGACACTGGACCGTTTCCGTTCCCGGAGTAAAAATCGCGCCTCCTATGACCATCCGATCCCACAGCTTGGTGAGGAGTTGGTGGTCGTCCATCGTCTCCGCGGTGATGTGGAGCAGCGTCTCCGTCTTGCTGTCGATGGCTACTTTCACCTGGCGCGCCTCCCGTTTTTTCCCCCTACGCACGTCGGCGCCGCGGCCGGCGCCGGCGAGCTGCAGGGAGTTCTCGAGCTCGCGGCCGCTGTAGGGGGAGACTTGCGGCCTTTGGCCAGGTGAAAGGTCCGGACCTTATCCCCCTCGCGCCAGCACAGCTCTAGACATCCCCTGTGATTCCGGATGTGAGCCTTGGCAAAATAGGGAACCCGCTTCGTTCCCCGGATCTTGACGTAAATCTCCGGCGCCGGCCGCTTCCCCCTACGCGCGCCGGCGATCGCGGCGCCGGCGGATTTCCGTTGGCGAGGTGGCCACTTTTTTTGTAGGGGGGATTTCATGCGCTCTCCGCCTCCCAATATTTCAACAGCCACGCCGTCTCCGCTCCGTTGGGCACGGCCAGGGAGAGATCCGATTCAACCCGCAAAAACGCGCCGCAACTATGACAGCGGATGAACGTCCACGGCGCGATCTCATCCGAGATCCGCAGATCGCAAGCCGGACACTTTCGGATTAGGATCTCCACTTGCGTTTCTCCCGGTTCTGTTGGAGCTGCGCGTTGATGCCATCCTCCGCACCGATCCACCAGCGCCGCTCATCCGCCAGTCCTTTTTCGTACCCCTGGCGCCAGGTGCTGAGATCATCGCGGTACCGGCTGGCCTGGCGCCGGCCGTACCATGTCCCGATCGCGAAAGAGACAAACACACACCACACTCCGGCAACGATCGCGGCGCCTCCCCAACCGTGGAGGTTCATACCGCAAGCTCACTAATTGCCCACACGATCTGTCCGCCAAAAAAAAGATGCTCGTGATAGGACCACTGTTCCTTTAGGGTGATCCCGTTGGCGCGCTCAGAGCTGTCAACGATCGCTCCCGTTAAAGTGAGCTTCAACGGAGAAGCCTCGAAAGTACGCGCAAATCCTTCAACAACCAGCCGGCCAGTGTGCGCGTTGTTGACCTGGACGCGATACCTGGCGGATCGGCGCCATTCATCCGGAACGTCCCCAAAGCGGTCAAAGTTTTCCGGCTTGTGCGCGATGCCTTCTATTTCAGCCATTGCAACTCCTCCAGAGCTAACGTCTCGATCGCCACAGAGATCCAGGTGAGCTGAAAAAAACCGTCCGGATCGCGTGAGATGCACCAATCGGCCAGAGTGCAGATGTTGACGCCGGCGGCGCGGATCTGGAGCACCTGGCGCCGGCTCCACGCCTCTGTCTCGCGTTTAACAACCGCGTCCATCCGGCGGACGCGCTCCTCATTCTCCGGAGAGAGCGGGACTCCGGAATAGCGGAAGATCATCACTGTGTTGCGGAGCGTGGCGAGTTCCTGTCCGGTTATCACTGTCCGCCTCTCATCCTGGGCCACAGATCCCACAGGGATTTTGGCCGGCACTTGCTACACATCCAACGGCGCTCCTCGTGATCGCCACAGAAGCAACACGCGATCGAACGAAAAAGAGATCCGAATAAAACAGGTTGGCGAAAATCGGGCGCGGCTGGTTTCACGCGGTTTCCCCGGCAGTGATGGCGATCGCTTGCTCAAAGACCTGGACAGCCTTTAGGAAAACATCTCGCCTACGCTGTCCCGCCGCCAGAGCCGACGACGAGCCGACGCCGCCGCCCGACGCCGGCGGCGCGTCGGCGGCGGCGGCGTAGGCGGCGGCGGCGGCGTAGGCGGCGGCGGCGGCGGCGGCGTAGGCGGCGTCGGCGGCGTAGGCGGCGGCGTCGGCGGCGGCGTCGGCGGCGTAGGCGGCGGCTCTACATATTTTTACGGCGGACCGCGCCGTGCTTTCGTCAACGATGGGCGGCAACGTCTCCAGCTCGCTAGCGAGCTGGACCTTTCCTCGCGCCCGCAGCGCGATAGGCGCGAACAATCGCACGGCGCGGTCCGCCAAAAAGTAGGCCCGTTTCCGTTCCACCGATCTATCTGCTCGCGTACCGACTAGCTTGGGAATGAGCGGCTTTAGAAGTTGGCGATCTTCATCGCTCGCTCCATCGTTCAGTGACATCCCGAATCGGGTCAGGACGGGGCAGGAGCATTGCGGACGCGCGCTGTGATGCTCTCCGGCGAACCATGCCACTGCCTCCATCAGACACACTCCATCATGCCTATCATTGTGTCCTCCCGAAAGAAGGTGGAGGGTCTCCAGATTCAGCTCTGCATTTGACTTTGCTCCCATAAAAACTTCTCCTTCCTGTCTGCAAAAAATAAGTTCTTTTGTCGGGCGGCGCTCATGCGCAACCCGCGAAGCATTTGCTCAACCGTCCGCACCGGACGCGCTGTGAGCATTCAAAGGCCATGCTTGTCACTGGCGAAGTAATCAATTCGCCGGCTGCTGGAGTCCAGGAGCTTGCCATCCGCTCCGTACAGCGGCGCGAAGCGCCGTCGGAACCGTGCCACCTCGCGCCGCTGTTCCTCCTGCTCATGGAAATGGCCAAAGGCAAACTTGGGACAGGTGCAAGGGAGATCCACGTGGACCACAGGGAGGGGAAGTCCCTCCGCGATCTTGATCCGGCGCTCCGTGTTGTAAGCGGCCGTGGCGATCGCGCTCTCCACCTGAAAGGCGCGCCGCGCGTTGTATTCCTGGGGACGCTCTCCGTTCATCCTCATTTGCCGCTCCTATGGCTCACCAGGGCAAAGACCAACACAAACAGAAACAACGCCACAAACGCGAGAAGAAAATCCGTCACATGCCTCCCAACAGCTTGGTGTTGGTGATGATGATCTCCGGGATAGGGACCGTCGCGACATCGCCGGCGTGCACGTCGTCCGCGGCAAATTTCTCCACGGCGCCTAGAAGAAAAGTTTTAGTGATGACCGTTTGCTCCACCAGCAAGTCCGCCAGGCGGTCCACCTGGTTTTTGTCCTCGCCCTGGATCTCCACCATCACCACGCGCGTGTGTTTGGACATCTACGCCTCCACCATAGTGACCACCGCATCCGGCGCCAGGAAATACTTATCGCCGTCGCGATAGAAAAATCCGCTTTTGGTGAATTGATAAAGCGGCTTTCCGATAACGGCGGAGTTGGTTTTTTTGTCCACACCGCGGCGCACCAGCTCCGCGCGCACTTCCTCAAACGTCCGGGGATTCCCGAAAAATCCCTCACTCATCAACTTGGCGATTTTTCCGGGAACACCGGAGTCATCGATGCTTAGGACTTTTTGCCGGACAGTGACTTCGATCGCCGGCTTTTCCACGGCCAGGCGGATGAGCGAGGGATCCTTGCGGATGATGGCCAACACGTCCTCCCGGATCCGATCGGCCAGGGACAGATACTCCGCCGGCGGCATGAGCGGCGCCGCGGCCGGATCCGCGCCCTTGGGGATCTCGCGCGCGGCCGGCGTCATGGCGACTCTTGCGATCTCTGCCGGCGGTGCGGTGGAATCAAAGATCTGACGCTGTAACCTCGCGATCTCATCCCGCAATCCCTGGATTTCCTCTGTGAGCGTCTCCACCTGGCCGGCGAGACGCTCCGCCTGTTCCTTGTACATCGCGTCCTCCTCCCGATCGCGATCTGGCCGGCGCTGCACCTGTGACACCACAGCGCGGCCTCTGGCGATCGCGCGCGCCATCTCCGCGGCTACCCATGCCGGCTGTACATACGCCTTAGACAGTTCGCGGCCGTGGCACACAAAAAACTGTCCTAACTCCAGGGTGGCCACGTCCGCGGGTTTCGGCCGTTTCATTCCGGCCGGCATATTGTCGATCGCGCGCTTTACTTCGTTCGCCTCGCGCTGGACTCCGATCAGCCACACCGCGCAGCTCCGCAAGATCAGCTTGGCAACGCCGGCAATGTCCTGAGAATCGATCCACAGGTAATTTTTCAGCGCGGCGCCTTCGCGCGCCAGCTTCTCCGCCACAACTTTGACCGGAGTGTTTTTGCCCTCCGGGATAAACTTCCACGCCTCCGGGATGATGGTGATCACGCCGTTGGAATTTTTGTGGATCCACTCCAACGTGCTGGCGATCACCAGGTGCTGCAACTCCTCCGGATACGTTCCCAAATCCATGATGGAGAGTCCGCGCCCAATCTCTACGCGGTCCGTCCTGGGAAGGGAAGCGATCAGCGGGACCACGATCTTCAGGTATTCGCCCAAAGTCATGTACATGTCCTTGGACATGCTGTTGCGCGTCTCCCCTTCGAGTATCGCGGCGCGATCTTGGACATCGGCCAGAGTGCGCGCGCCTTCGCAAGCGCGAATGATCCACGGCTGTTTGAAGTCCATGCCCTGGCGCATGGCGGACTCGATGATCGATTGGACAAACTGCCAATCGGCGCGCTCCCGGAAGTAGGGAAGTATCTGCCGGCCGCTGAATCCCGATTCGCCGCGCTTGGTGAGAAACGCGATCGCCGGCAGTCCACTCCGCGAGATCAGCGCCTCCAGCGCTGTGGTCTTTCCGGATTCCTGCGTTTGTCCGGTGACAACGGTGTGCTTGACCGGGATCTCCACCGCGGCGCCGGAGCCAACCTCATATCCGAGATGAATGGTCTTGGTCACCAAATAATTTCCTCACATCGACGTTCAAAACCGTGGCCAGCTTGACCAAGGTACTGAGGCGTATATCTTTTTGGCCGTTTTCAATGTTGCTCATGAATGAGCGGCCAAATCCAGTTTCAAGGGCCAATGTTTCTTGGCTCCAGCCGCGAGCCTGGCGCAGTGATCGAGCTTTTTTTCCTATTCTCTTTCTGACTGCGATAGCTTCTTTCGTGCTCATGGGTGATTCCCGCTCCTCACTGGTAAAACGCGGAGACGTTCAGTTTTCGAGCGGGAGAGACACATGTCCCTTGCTCATAGACGGCGATGAATGCAACATCTCCGGCCGGCACCACAAAGTCCACGGCAAAATGTTGCGAGGATCCCTCTCCTCCCTGGCCTAAAAACAACTGCTGGCTAGGTTGGCCGTTTTGTCCGTCGATGATCTCCACGATCGTGGCGCATCCCTGGGATGGAACCAAGGCCATCACAGAGAGATCAGTGAAGTGGAGATCGATCGAAAACTGCGGGAACACCGCCACAATAGCGGCCACGTTAAGCCCGGTGGACGCGGTATCCACATACGCACTCACCGCTTTGGGAGTTGTGGGCGCTGTGGTGGCTGTGGTTCGGGTTTTGGGAAAAGCCGGCGCGGAAAAAAGCAGAAACGCCAGCAGGGAAAAAGCGTACATCTTCTTCATCGTTCTACCTCCGTAGAAAAAATCATCCCGCGTCAGTGATGCGGAGTTTGCCCTTGCCTGGGGACGCTTCATCGGCACCGTCAAAGCACCCATACTGGTGTTGCTCAGTACGGATGGCGGTTTGCAAGTCTTTCCACTCGCAAGGGGTGATGTCGATGTGGCGAGTGTTTGAAAAACCCAAGCGCACCATGACACCGTCAAAGCA
>Ga0209580_10000189_pt1 | contig 40541 bp, 49 predicted proteins | sample Coa_R1_5_FD_187153 | JGI IMG/M metagenome (GOLD analysis project Ga0209580, IMG submission 187153) | Surface soil microbial communities from Centralia Pennsylvania, which are recovering from an underground coalmine fire - Coalmine... | ecosystem: Environmental > Terrestrial > Soil >... | reverse complement strand
CCCTGCTGGTGGTCCCGGCGTTGATGGCATTCAAGTACGGCAAGCCGCGTGGCTACGTCCGCGATCTTGCGCTTTGGTATGCGAGGCCGCGGGCGTACTGCGCAGTGTCGAGGGATCGCGAGATCAGGTCGGCATATTTGAGAGAGGAATAGCAGTGCCAATCACGCTTGCCCAACACGAAAAGAAGCTCCACGAGCCGCCATTGTGTGAGCAACTGCCGGTACGCGATTACCTGGACAACGTTGTCATTCGCACCAACGGAGCGTTCGTTGCCGGTTACGAGCTGAAAGGTTCGACATCGTATTTCGCGAGTGATGAAGGCCGTGATCGCGAAAAACTGATGCTTGAAGCCCTGCTGCGTTCCATTCCCGAACAAAGCATGCGGGTGCAGATTCGGTATGAGGTAGTCGAAGATGTAGGAGACCTCCTTGATCACTACCGGGCGGGGCAGAAGTCCGAGCCAGATGAAGCCATTGAGCTGGACCGTCTGCGGGTCGAGAGATGGATAACCAAAGAAGCTGCGGGCCATTACATGCGGCCCATTCTGCACGCGTACCTGGTTTGGGACCCGATGCTTCATCGCCGTCTGGCAGGAAAGCCTCTCAAACCGCGAGGCCACCTGTTCAGCCTGTCCGCAAGAAAGTCGATTGAGCGGTCGCGCCAGGAGCATCAGGACTTGCTTGCCGAGTTTGAAAGCCTGTTGCGAGGAGTGGAGACCGCGCTCGAAGCCGCCGAACTCGGCGCGCGGCGGTTAAGTGATGAGGAGCTGTTCCTTGAAACCAAACGGGCGATGAATCCCTTGAGTCCGGATCGACGGCCTTACCGGCAAGACGACGAACTCGAATTCAAGAGTGCTCGCCAGCAGCTCGCGGACATCAGCATCGCCGATGAGACTGACACTTATCTGAACCTGGGCGGCATTCTGTATGCGTTTGTCAGCCTGAAAGATCTGCCGGACGCCACTTTCCCCGGAATCTTGAGGGAGCTGACTGCGCTTGATTTTCCCATCGTTTGCAACGCGCAGATCACTATCCCCGATCAGGCCAAGGTACTCAAGGGCTACAAGAGCCGGTTACGCAAGATGCAGGCCGCGCAGCGGGACGCGAATGGTGGTGTGCGTATCAATGTCGAAGCCCAAGTGGCTGAGGCTCAACTGGTCCGGGTACAGCAGGACATCATTTCGAGTTCCGTGAAGACGGCGAAGCTGAGCCTGGTCATCGGCACTCGAACTTCGCAGCCAGCAGTAACAACCGGCGCCCTTGAGCAGGCAGAAAGGACCCTCGACAACCGCCGCCAGCAGCTACTGTACGCCATCGCGCGGATGAATGGCGCCAAGGCGGTAGGGGAGACGCTCGCGAAGAGAAGGCTGTTCTTCAGTTCGCTCCCTGCAATGTCCGATGCCGATAAGCGGGATCAAGACCTGCTTACGTCAAATGCTGCCGATCTTGTGCCGGTGGAGATGCCGTGGCGTGGGACCCCGCGCTCCCCTCTTTTTCTGCTGGAGACTCCCTACCGGCAACTCCTGCCCTTCTCGCTCTTCGATTCCGGCATGAGCGACGCGAACATGCTGGTTATGGCGAAGTCCGGCGGCGGAAAAACCTTCATGGTCCAGCAATTTCTCTTGATGGCCGCCCGTGAAAATCCCTTGATCTCGATTATCGAGCGCGGAGACTCGTATCGCCCCTTGGTCGAGCTGATGGGCGGCCGGATGATCACCATGTCGCTCGACACCGACCAGACCATCAATCCCTGGGACTTGCCCGAAGGAGAAAAAGAGCCCCGCAAAGATCAAGTCGCGTTCCTCAAGAACCTGACCCGGCACATGCTCGGCGAGGGTCGCGCCGAAGACCCGGAACTCCTCGACAACCTGATCACCGAAGCCATCTTACGGACCTACAAGCGGGCGGCAATCCGGCCGTCCAATCCCATCCCGACGTTTTCCGATCTGCGCGACGAACTAGCGCAGTGGCGGGATGAAGACAAGAGTGAGCGAGTGATGGATGAGGCCCATTTGGCCGCAATCAAGCTGCGCAGCTGGGCCAGCGAAAAGGGTGTATACGCAAGGCTGTTTGACCGACCGACAACAATCTCGCTCGACCACCCCTGGTTGTTTTTCAACGTGGAGCAACTGAGCGACGACCCACGCCTGGAAACGGCGATGAGCTTGCTCATCGCCCACGCCACGGCGCAGCGGGCATCGGGGAAAGCCGGCCGGCGAAGCATCACCGTCCTGGACGAATGCTGGTTCTTGCTGGATTCTCCCGTGCTGGCGCCTGAAGTCGTTCAGCTTTTCCGCACGGCTCGCAAGCGCAATGCCAGTGTGTGGGGCATTAGCCAGACCGCCGAGGACTTCGTTGGAACCGCGGCAAATCCGAGGGTCCACGGCGCCGGAATCGTCAAGAACGCAACGACGAAGATTATTGGTCAACAACCGGGTGACATGACCGCGCTGCGCGCGCATCTGCACCTGAACGAAACAGCCTTGAACCAGGTCAAGCGCTTCATGGCGCCGGTCAAGGGCAGGAGCGCTGACGCGCTGATTGTAATTGGGGAGAAGGCGGAAACGACACACACCATTCGGATGTCACCTACTCCAGTGGATTACTGGATCATCACCACCTACGCGAGAGAGCGGCTCTACCGGTCCTGGTGGCTCGAACGCAACCGCGACATACCGACAATTCAAGCGTACTTGGAGCTAGCAGAAAGATTTCCTGCGGGCCTGGCCGAAATTGATCCTTTGCCCGAAGAGGTATCAGGCGAAGTAGCGAGAGGAGCGCGCCTATGAAACAAGAAACGATCGCATTTATTCAAAGCCTCCGTCTTAAGGCCAACGGTAACAAGCGCCGGCGGCTCTTGCTTGTGCTCGCCCTCCTGTTGGCCCCTTCGGCTGCGCGGGCTGCAGGCATGGGAGACATTCTGACTCTGCTTAAGACCATCGCCAGCACGATCCAGGGAGCCATTGGCGGCGCGCTGGGCGGGATTCAGACGCTCCACAATATGGTCAACAATTTCCGACAGCAGACAATTTGGCCGTTCGCCCAAATCAACCAAGCCAGGGTGTTCGTTACGTCCACCCGAGCGCAATACGGGGGACTGATGTTCCAGATCCAGGCCATCAAGAACAACAGCGCCACGCTCACAAATCCATCACGGTTGGAATCGCTATTCCGAAATGGGCAAACGGGAACAATCGGCCAATTGCAACCGCTCTATACCAACGTCTACGGCAATGTTCCTTCGGGGACGGACGCACGGCTATTGCAGCGCAACATGATTGATATGGACGATGCACTGGCGCAGGGGTCGCTCAAGACGACCGTCCTGTCAGACCAGACCACACAGGGAATGCTGGCTCTGGCCGATTCCATCGAGCAGCAGAGTGCAACGGCAGCTCCCGGCTCGGCGCCAATGCTCGCGACTCAGGCAGGAATCTCCGAGCTGGAGTCCCAGGCGTATCTGGCGAAAGTGTTGGCGTCCGAGTTGCGCCAAGAGGCAGCCAGGCTCGCTCATCAGAATTCGCTTCTGAAACAGAGCGCCAAGTCAACACGCAAGCTTATGAACCAGGCACAGCAAGTTCTCACGCACCCGTAGGAGTTTAGAAATGAAAAGGTTATTCGCGCGCACCTGGAAACTGATCCGCAGCGCCACGGCTCTTGTCTTGGCGGTGGTTGTCGTGGTGCTCATGCTGCCGGGCAAGGCTCGAAGCCAACTTGGGTTAGATCCCTGTTGCGCGATTATCTCGGCCGGGTTGAGCACGATCTCGAATCTCCTGAGCAGTGCTGTCGCAAAGCCGCTTGGAACGATTCAGCAGCTTGAACAGCAATCGGCCAACTTCGAGCAGCAGGTGGTCTTTCCCGTCGCAGCCATAAATCAGGCGAGAGGCCTTGCCGGACAGTTTCAGGATCAGTTTATGCACATGCGGCAGATCTTCCAGGTCCCGACAGCTAGCGCGACCCTTGCTACGCCACAGCAGTTGGAGCAAACGCTGCTCTCGCGCAACCCGGGCGCCGTATCCCAAATCAGCAACAATTACGCAGCCCTGTACGGAACTGTCATGCCTTCCACGGACGCTCCGCCGTCCGTGCGTGATCTCGTGGACATGACCGATGCCGAGGCCCAGGCGGCCATGAAGAAGGCTGTCGAAATCGACGCCCTCGCAGACCTGGAGTTGCAGGCGGCGGAGCAGATCAATCAGCAGTTGCAGACCGCAGCTCCCGGAAGCGCTTCCATCCTCGAGGCTCAAACCTCCGCATGGCTGGTGCGGGCGAATGCATACACGCAATCGGCGCTGGCAGAGTTGGTGCGCGTTCGCTCCATTGAGCTTGCAAACAGCGGCGCACAGATCAAATTCTCGGCTGCGCATGCCAGCAGTCTTCACAACGCAGGCAGCATGCTTCTTCAGGGAGCGCATTGAGCGATTAGTTGGGCTGAATCATGTTTTATTTTCAGCAACTCCTGAATACGGCCCTCGGCGGCATTGACGCGACGAACGTTGTCCCGGCCGTCACCAATATGGCCTTCGCCATACTGTTGATCGGATTTCTGGTCGGCCTGTATCAAGCGGTCCTCCGTGGCGGCGATCTTCAGGCGCTGGCTGTGACCGCAATCAAATACCTGGTTGTGGCCATGATTGTCGCGAACTGGTCGACGGTATTTCGTGATGTAAACGGATCGTTCAATACCGTGGCAAGTTTTATCGGCAACAGCTCTGGCGCCGGCGACATGTTCATCAATTGGATGACGCAGCTCCAGCAGCAAGCTCAGACTAATCCCAACCTTACGTTCTGGGACATCATCACAGGCGACACTTCAGGAACGATTACGGTCGCCATGCTCTTCATCGCCTACGTTATTTATGCACTGGCGATCATCGTCTTTTGTTTCTTTTACACGTTATTTGGTTGCGTGCTCTACGTTCTCGGGCCTTTGGTGCTGGCGCTGATTCCGGTTTCCGGCATAGGTCAACTCGGAAAGACCTATGCGATCAACGTGATGATCTGGAATACCTGGGGCATTCTCTACGCCGTTTTCGGCGCGCTCATCACCGCCATTCACCTCAACCAGGTCAGCGATGTTCTCGGCAACGGCTTCTTGGGCTTTCTTCGCGGTGTGCCCGATTCCGTAATCCTGGGACTTGTAAGCATCGCCTATGCCCTGGCCATCGCTCTGGTTCCGTTCATCGCCCGGAAAGTGATTTCAGGTGACGTGGGATCGACTGCGTTCGCTTTTGTGCGCGCCGGCGCGATGGCCGCCGGCGCCGCACTCTCGGGCTTGAGCGGATTCGCCGCTGGGTCAAACAGCGTGGTCGCCGGATCGGGGGCTGGCACTGGGGGAGCCGGCGGCAGCACTGCACCGGGTTCCAGCTTGATCGCCTCCTCAACACCACCACCGGTTCCAACAATGCCAGAGTTCCTTCGTTCCGGAATTCGAAGTGCAATGAATAGCCATGCCAGCCCACCCGCGCCCAGACCCGGCAGCGATGGTCAGACGGCGAGTCGCCCGGCTGCCGTTGCTGCCGGCGCTGGTGGTCCTGCCATCAGCTACCGGCCCCGCGGTGTCGTGCAGGTGGTCAGTTTTAACGCGGGACGGGCCTTGGGGAAAGCGGCAGCCAACCGGCGTGATGACCATGGCAATGAATAGAACACGAGGTATTTCGCTATGTGGACACAAGGTCCGATTTGGGAGCCCAAGGACTCCCAATTTCGCCCGTACAGCATCACCACCCTGATTCTCTTCTATCTCGGGAAGCTCTTGGGGCAGTTGTTCCGAAAGCGTGCATAACCACAGTCCAGCAGGAGTGATCATCATGGGGTCGAAGAACGGAAAAGACGAAAAGGCAGTAAACGACACCCCGACAACGGGCAAACTTCGCTACAGCCGCTACTACGAGCATGACGGCGCGTTGCGCGCGTACGCCAATCGCGCGATGGTCTTGGCCTTCCTGTGCGTCCCAACGACCCTGCTTGCCCTGGCATTCGCAGTCTATGTTCGCCTGCAACCGCCGACGGTGATCGGCGTGGACGACAGCGGCCAGGCAACAGTGGTCGGCAAAAACAAACCTTCTCCTTCAATAACCCAGGGGCCTGGCTCGGAACCAACGGACTTCGAAAAGCGGGCCTTCGTGCGCCAGTTCCTCGAACGCTACTTGAACTTCACGCCCACCAACGTGAGCCGCAACTGGGCTGACAGCCTGAACATGATGAGCGCCAATCTGCGGCGCACGGCGTTCTCCGGCATGCAGAAGGACAACCTGATCGGAAAGATCGAGGACGACCAGACCAGCTCGGAATTCCAGCTACGCTCGCTCGAAGTTTCGAAAGACGACCTGCTGACCTATACCGCGTTCGGCGTGAAAGAAGTCCATCACATTCACGAGCACAACGAGAGCATCGACAAGGTCGTGAGCGAATTCCATGTCCGGCTCGCAGTTGAAAGAAGATCTGAGCAGAACCCGAGTGGATTGATGATCGGCGAATACTGGGAGCGGCCGATCGAAGGTGAAAAGCGCGATTGGTTTCTGCAGCAGGCAGGCTTAAGCAGTTTTTGATCGTTGCGGGAGAGTTGAAATGGACCCAAAAACATCGAGCAGTATGCCACCAGCAGCCTCGGGCACAAGCCCACGTCGCAAGCGCCGGAGCGGCGACGACGCCGGCGTGCGCTATTTCCTTCCTAAGCCTGGTTCGTCACCTGCCACTCCCGAGTTAGGCCAGGAAGCAGCGAGTGAAGGCGAGGCGTTAATTCAGGCTTTTCGGAGTGGCCAGACGTTTTACACGTTAACCGCCTGGAAGGCGGTACCGGAGGTCAATGGCGGAGGCAGCCCTGTGATCGTGAAGCAGGCAGTTGCCCCAAAGCAAGTTCAAAGTTAGTTCCGAAGTAATCAGCACCGCGAGTTTCAGATGACCAAGTAGTTGTTGGTCTTTTGAGAGCCCCGCTCACTTGTGCGGGGACAATGTGCTGACTGGAGCTTCTCGCACTTGAAGACCTGGTCGAGCGAACCCGAAATGGGAGACCAGGCAAGAGAGCGAGGGGCTTGCGGTCACGCAAACTCCTTAACTCTTTCCGTCTCCCCGAGAACCGATGAGCTAAGGAGAAAACAATGACGACGAAGAATACCAAGACGAAGAGATACAGAATCCCGGCCGACCAAATCCAGAATCTTGAGATCGACCGCAACGGACGGCTTGCGCCGCGGTTGCACGATCTTGAGCCACTGGAAAACACGCTGCTCAGCGTGCTCTATCCCGGAATCAAGGTCGCCAGTGTGAACGTGCCGGCCGAGCCTCTCGATGACTACGAGGAATCGCAGGTCGAGAACGCTCTGGCACGGCTCGTTTTCAAAGGGGTTCACTACAAGTTGGTCGGGGCCAGCGGTTCGGCAAAGAAAGGAAAGTTTTACTTTGTCGATCACGAGCACAGCAAGGCGATTGCAGAGCGGTTTCAGCACTGGCCGCAGGCAGCGATCGTCTATTTCGGGATCCTTGTCTCACCCTGCAAGGTGATGATGGAGGCTCCCGATTCGCGTGTGCTCGTGGTTCCCGACAGGAAGCTCGGAACCAATGACTGCCGAGGATGGATCAGGCGTTCGTTGTTCCAGCTTCTCCAAGAAAAGCACGACCAGGAACTCCTCATCGCTCAGATTGATCGGCTTCGCCGCGAACGGCATGGAACTGTTCGTGACGAAGATCTGGACGAACAGGAAAGAGCCATCCTTCTGCACGAGGCCCAGCGGGAGATTTCCGCAAAGCGTCTGCCGGAGGGACGGTTCTATCAATTCCGAATGGCCTTCGCCAACACGCAGGCCAAGGGCGCATTCAAAATCATGGAGGATGACGTTTCAGACGCGCTAGAAGCAGATTTTGTTTTACCTGATAGCGCGGTGAAACCGGGGCTAAAGATACCGGCGGTGATGTACTCGATCATCGGGCCGGGCAGAAGATTCGCGGGCAACATGACAGTTGGAATCCGCGAAGTCTCCCGCCAGCTCGAGTTTGAGTCCAGTTACACGCTCGTAGAACATGCTCCTGAAGACTCAATTCAGCTGGAAATTTTACCACAGGCCATGAAGCAGGTGGCGAAGCTGAGTGAGGCAGTTGGACAAGGCCGCTATGAGGACCTGTTGGAACTCTTGGGCCGCCATCCGGACAAGGTTTCAGTAGACCTATTGGACCAAGACGGCAGTGAAGAATTCCGGGTCGTTGAAGGCTTGCTCCTGGCCGATGCCAGCGGCGAGATCGTTCGTCATCCTTACGTCAACAATCAACTCAACAAATTGCTCGCGCGCTGGGCATTCAAGACCGCGACCGGCGGAGGCTTCCGTCTTCCTGCATTTGCTCTGATGGATGACGGTTATCTCTTCCTGAAGGACGGCCAGGTGTTCTCGGGTTCCGACTGGATTCCGGAGCACAGGGCTATCGTTTCGCTGTCCTCGAAGTACGGGCTGTGCGTTCGTTATCCCATACGCATGGCTGACGATCTTCTGCCGTTCGGGAACCTCTCGGACAAGGAGCTCGTTTCTCAGCTAAACGCCGAGCTCAAGAACGACCCCTGCGGTTCGGACTGCCTGCTCACAGACGATGAAGTGCGCGATCTGGTAGCGCGGCAGTTGCGACTTGAGGGCACCTATGTCCTGCACTCAGAGACGGCAAAGAAAAACGGCGGCGATTACGACTTCGACTGGATCTGCGTGGTCGAAGAAGACCGGTTCCCACGTTTCGTGAAGGACCGGTTTTCACGAGGAGTTGGGGCGCAGCAGGGTAAGAACAAGGCTAACAAGGCCCGCGATCCATGGTTCAACCTGGAGCACGTGGCCATGAAGGCCCGCGGGAATCACATCGGTTCGATCACCGATCTGATGACCTCCTGCCGTGCGGCAGGCCGCGATGATCTTGCCCAGCAATTGGCGGTCGAGCTTCAGAACGCGCTCGATAGCCTTAAGTGGCAAGTCCAGCCCGATCTCAAGTTAGTCGCTGAAGTACGCCAGCAGGTACGCCAGGCGCCGTGGCTGCGCTACAAGAACGAACGTCGCGTATCCGATCTGCCGCTTCACGTGGAAACGGAGAAGACCGACCGCGTTGGCCATCTCTATAACCACGTTCGCAAGCAGATTGAAGACTTGCTGACGAACAAGGCTCCGATTGAGGCATTCAAGGCGCTGGTGGTGGGCGAAGACGTCACCCGCCAGATGCTCGAAGATTGCCGTTTCATCAATCGGGTCTATGCCGCGATGGTGGGTAAGATCGCCGAACGGCGCGAACGGCTGAAAGAACAACTGGAGAAAGCCAAGGCGGAGTGGGAAGCCGTGCGGCAGTCTCAGGATAAGGAACTGCGGCGGCAGAAGCTGTTTGCCTCGAACCAGGCGCACGGCGCATGTCGTGCGGACGAGGAACGGGGCAAATACGAGATGAAAGCCATTCTGGCTCTCATCCGCATCTGGGCACAGAACAAAACCGAGAGTCGTACCGCCTGGTTGCAGGCGCTCAACCGCGTCGTGTGCACGGGAGAGCGTTCGACAGGCTCGATCTTGTTTCTCGCCTTCCCACAGGAGCTGATCCTGAAGCTGGCGGAGCGCACGGGCGGAAGGGCCGTGCGCGTGCACGTCCCCCGGCTTTACGAAGGCTTCGTTCGCATCGACGAGCAAGGCCGCACTTTCCTGGTTGATCCGCTGAAGAATGGAGGACAGAAACACACCTTCCTGTTCAAGTACGCAGACGGGAAGATCCTCCTCGACGATGACAAGTCCGAACAGGCTCAGGCCGAGACCGCACAATCCGGGGTGACGGCGCAGGTCGCGGTTTCGAAGGAAGCCGTGGAATCTTCGTCCATCACTCTCGATGACGACGGGCCGGAGGCTTCCTGGGTCATGTGAGGCAGTAACCGCTTTGAGCGGAATCCCCAAAGGATTCCGCTCAGGGCATCGCGAGGGACCATGAAGCGAAGTTTGTTTCTCATCCTTTATATATGGGCTGCGTGTGCCAGTAGCGCCTTCTCGCAGACCGCCGCCCCCGTGGGCCCCGTTCACGTGGCCACGGCTATGAACCATTTAACCGTCCTGGAATTTCACGAGCCCGTAACGATGGCCGCGGCCGGCAGCGCGGATTTTCAGATTGAGCGCCAGGAGGACAAGGTTTTCATCAAGCCCACCAAGTCGGGAGCTTCCACGGACCTGTTTGTGTGGACTGCTTCTCGCCGATTTGCGTACGAGCTTGAGACCACCCCAGAGGTCAAGAACATGAATGCTTCCATTGACAATCCATTGCCACCAGCACCCGTAGCCCCGCCGAACGCAGCATTCAGCCCTCATGCCGAAGAGTTAGCCGACATGATGCTCACCCGCGCATTCTTGGGAGCGGTAGAAATTACGCCAGCTAACCGCAGGGCGTCGAAGGGTACCGTGCGAGTCCGAATACAGCAGGTGTTTCGCACCGAAACCAGCATCTACGTCCGCTACAGCATAGAAAACGATGGCCAAAGCGCGTATCACGTGACACCACCAGACGTTTTCGAGTTGCAGGCCGGTCGCTCAAATCTTTCTCTGCCGAGCTTTGCGCACGAACAACTCGATCCGCGGGTGCTTGGGAAACTCAACGATATTCACCGTGTGTCCCTTCCGGTTCCTCACGCTGAGGCTGCATCCGAGGATCTCGCTCCCGGTGAGTCAACCAAGGGCGTCGTCGCGATACGCCAGAACTTAAGCTCGCCGGCCGTCGTGCAACTGGTATTCGACGGCCAGGTCAAAGCGACAATTGTGCTTTAGCCATGAAGATGAAGAAAGATGAACGGGCCTCGGCAATGGTGGAACGCTTGCGCGAATTCCACGACGCGGACCGTGGAGAACGGATGCGTGACATTGTGTTGCGCTGGGTCGAAGACCCACTGAAGCCGAAAACTGCCGCGGGAAGGCCTCGAATCAACCCCACTCTTCTGCTGCTCGCGTCCCTTGCAGTACTGACCGCGGGCACTTTTCTGTTCTTCAGCCTGGTTACGCCATGACCTACTCGAATGAATACCGCCTCGGGCGGCGCATCTACCACCAGCACCAGGAGGAGAGCCTTGCGTTTGTCCTCGCCGTGGCTGGCATCATTGTGATGGCCACTGCGTACTACATGCTTTGGGCCCGGCTCCACCTACGCGCGGGCCAGCTGATCGAACTGTCTCTATATGCGGTTTATGGTCTTGCCGCCACTGTTTCCGCTATCTGGTACCTCACCACGTTACGCCGCAGGCGTGAGCGCAACTGGCCGCATCCTCCCTTATTTGTGAGCCCGGAAAAGGACCGTGGGGCGGTCGCGGCGGCGAACAAACAGAACGCAATCGTGCTGGGCTACAACGTACACGGCGACCCATGGTACTGGCTCGATTCAACGCGCGTGATGCAGTCGATCGTGTTCGGCGCGACCGGCTCGGGCAAAACCACTCTGCTTAAGAACATCATCATCCAGGACGCGTTTCGGCTGGTCGGGCCTCCCGGGGACCAGCACCGGATTCCGATGCTGATCTTTGACGGCAAGGGCGACAAGGAATTTCTCTACGATCTTCTGCCCGCCCTGGAGACTGCCGGACGGATGCGCGATTTGCGCGTCCTCGATCCGTCCCGGCCCGACATCTCCGCCCGCTACAACCCCTTTTTCAGCGAACACGGACTGTACCAGGAACACGCAAACTTTGTCTTCGAATCTTTCGACCTCAGGCAGGACTTCTTCCATGGCCACCAGGCCACCTACCTGAGCGACCTGGTGCGCGTTCTTGCCCATGCCCGGAAACGCTTCAACATCCATGACGTGCTGGTTTTGGCGCTTGACCAGGCGGTGATGCTGGAGCAAATCGCAATCGCTCGGTCGCAGCTTGACGCGGAAGTCGCGGCAAACCATCAACGCCGTTTGAATTTCGAGATGTCGGTTCGCAATCTGCAACAGTCGTTTGCGGACCGGGAACGAGTCCCCAAGATTCAGGGGCTTCTGAATGAGCTGATGACCTTCCTCGAAGATGACCTGTCCCTTATCACCGGCGCCTACGACGGCTTGTTATCGCTCGACGAAGTGATCGACAAAGAGCTGATCCTGTTTGTTTCTCTCAATACCAACAAGAACTCAAAAGCGGTAACGGCTCTCGGCCGGATGCTGCTCCAGAACATGCAGCTGATCATCGGCAAAAGGTATGAAGACGAAGAGCTGCGCCGTCGGGAGAATCGTCCGATGGTAAGCGCCATCCTGGACGAGTTTGCTCCGTTCGCCTATTCCAATTTCGCGCACATTCTGCAAACAGCGCGCGGCACCAATACGGCCTTCCTGTTTGCTCTCCAGGCGTTGCCACAGCTGCAGACCGTTGGCCGCGGCTTCAGGGACGACGTGTCTTCCGCGCCCAACACCACCATGCTCTTGCACACGCGGGACGAGGAGACGGCACAGTATTTCCTCAAAGCCTCGGCTCGTGTGCGGCAGAAACGGCGCACCCTGACCATCCAGCGAACCGGCATCTTCGGGGAAAAGTACGAGCCAATCGGTTTTGGCAGCGAGACCGACATCAAGGACACTCGCGCCCAGGACGAACACATCAAGAATCTGCCCGTTGGCCAGATGGAGATCCTCATGACCGACAGCAGGCAAGGCACATTGCATTCGCATCTCCATGTGCGTAGGCCACTCAGCTATCGCTTCCCAGGACTTGAGCCTGAGATCTACCCGAGGCTCCACTCGCCCTCGCACCTGGAGGGAGCCAACCTGCGCTTCAAGGACGCCAATATTTCCCAGCGCGCCAAGCATTTGGCCATGCGCACAGGACGGCTGACGTGGATGTGAGCCTTGCATTACGGATTGCCGTGGCTGCGCTGTGTGTTGCGGCATCATCAATTATGTCCTTCGGTCAGGCGGCTCCGAACAGCTTCGATCCGGCCAGGCGGCAGGCGCCTGTAAAGGCACCAGAGGGTTTCATTGATTTCACCCTAAAACGCATCAATCCCTCTGACCAGGACTACGGCAAGTGTTTTGATGAAGGCCGCGACATGCTGATCGCGGAGAGCGTCAAGAACGGCTATTTCTGGTCGAATCTGGTCGCCTTGGGACTGCTCGGTAGCCTGTTCCTCATCGTTCTTTATCAACACAAGATTCAGACCAGGCGGGACTGGACCGCAGCGGGGATGCTCGGCCAACACAAGCACGCAATGGCCCGCATGGCTGCCCGGATGGAAGAGGTCACTAAAGAGAATCGCAACCTTATCGAGGATTTGGCCGCAGTGCGAGAGGCGGCACTGCAGGCGGCGCCGTCCGAGGATTCGCCCGAACATCGAGCGTCTGCTGCGGTCAAGAGTCAAACCGCAGGGGTCAAGACGCCAATCCCGGCAACCGGAACTGTTCCGGCCAAGCCGGTAACCGAACGCAACGCTCGAACAACCGCCGCCGCAGCAGAGCCTCAGAACCAGATGGCGCTGTTCAAACAAGATGCGGCTCTCATCATGCGGGTCAATTCCCTCGAACAGCAACTTGTTCGGTCGGAGGAACAGCGCAAAGAACTCGGCCGACAATTGAATGAAGCCGAGCGCAAACTCCAAGCCGAGCAGCAGAAAAACCGAGCGCTAAAGGGCGCGTAATTTGAATATTAAGGAGTCGCAAGAATGGCAAACAGATTCGATACAGGCGGTGAATTGGGTCCCATCGAAGGCCGCGACGCACGCGAAGAGCGCCTCAAGCAGCTGCCGCCCAATGCAAAGGAACTGGCCATGGAGAGCGCGCGCCTGGCCGACCTGTGCCAGTACTTTGCCGCGAAGCGCATGGACATTCCACAGCAAATCCTTGATCAGGTGCTCGGTCTCTCCCGGCTCCCAATTCGGGATCGGATTCGCCCGCTCAACGATATCAACCAGGCGCTCATGGAGCATAGCCACCGTGTTGGTGAAGATCCTCAACTTCGGCAGTAACTGGTGGGCCCGTTTCGGCCAAGACGTTCACGATCGTTACCGGTTCGCCCGTCACGCGGCGTACTTCAACTCGACCGGCTTGCGCTCCGGGAACAAGGTGCATCGCCATTGGACGCTACCCGGTTTGATCCGCTTCAACGGCGTCTGCGGATTCAATCCGCACTTTCCCAACCGCGCTCTGGGCAAGACGTTCGAGTGCGCGGATCTAACGTTCGCTTACGGCGGAAACCGTCTTCTGCTGGTGAAAAACGCCAAGCAAATGCTCCTGCCCGATTTTTACCTCGTGGTCTTGTCCTCGGAAAAGCGCGGCGCGATCAACTTCGGCGAAGCACGTTGGAAATCGGACTCGGCCACGGCGATCGCCGTTAGTTGTTCGGGCGGCAGACAGGAAGTAATGCTACTGATGAAAGCCCTGGATAGAGTGCGGACTTCGTTGGGAGTTTGGCGGCTAAAACCAGCGCCCAACGAGCGCTACGGCGCGTCGCTGGAACTCGTCGACGAAAAGACATTCAACTGAGGTTTTGCACAAATGCGCTACGCCAAGAATAGCCTGGTCATCAACCCCGAGCGCGACATTGCCTTGCTGCGTCAGGTGCGAAACCTGCGCTTCGTGAGCCACAACCAGCTGTTCGACCTGATGCAGCATTGTGGCCTCGATCACTGCCGTTCAAGCTTCAACTGGCGCATCCGGCGTCTGGTCAAATCCGGCCTTCTCTCCGTTTGCGAAGGTGTGTTTTCTCGTTCGACCGTGTACCGGATTACAAAAGAAGGGCTGCTGATGCTCGAACATCACGGCCATTTTACGGCCATCCTGCACTCTCGCACGGCGCATCTGCCGCATACCTCTCAAGTGCTCCATGCTCTGGAGTTGAACCGGATTCAGCTTGCTCTTGCCCGGCAAAACCTGCTCGCTGGCTGGCACTCGGACGTCGAGATAGCCTCCTTCAACGCCATCTGCCGTGCGCCGTACCAGAAGGACTATGACGCAATCGTCGATGTGTGGGTGGGCGCCAAAAAGGCCTGTTTTGCGCTGGAGTATGAGCGCTCGCTCAAAAGCGCCAAGCAATACGCCCGGGTGCGGCGAGCGCTGGACTCCGAGCGCCAGCTCGATTGCATTTTGTACCTGACTTCCGGCGTCGAGATCCTGGTGCATCTGTTGCACGAGTTCGAATCGGTGACGATGAACGTAGCCTTTGCCTGTGCCGGCGATTTCGCGAATCTTTTGCTCGATACCACTGTGCTCACCCTGCGCAACCTGACTGGGCTGAGGTTTCGGGAGCTTCTCGAATGACGAAGCCTCGTCCAATGACTCGGCATTGCCCGCTGTTTGCCTGTTCCCCGCCGCTCAGACGACGCGATGTTGGCGCGAGGCTGGGGCTTTTGGAGGGCGTGTAAAGTGCCACACCTCAGAGACTTCCCTTCTGACTCCCCTATGATTTTCGTCTCTCGGGAACTGCCGTGCGCAGGTGGTTCTGACCCAGGCAAGATCACGCCTTCCACTACTGCAGAATATGCGGCCCGAGATAACGCTCGATTGCTGCCACAGCTTTTCTCAAAGCTGTGCCCAGGCTCCGCTCACAGCCGAGCCATCGCCACCCCGTTGTTGTCCAATCTGTTCCTGCGATCGCACGCTAACGTCCTTCTTCTGGCCGACGAGGTCTCGCCAAGTAAGTGCTTGGTCGTGCACGAAACGTGTGGCGACGAGTGGGTTAGGTGCACCCGCCCGCATCGACGGCAAGCGCAGTTCACGTGTTGGTTGTTTGTCGCAAGATTCAGTCGTGAGCAACCAAGGTCAACCGCACTCAAGTTCTCGCATGAGCAGCTTGTGGATTGAAAAACGTCAGTCCTGAGGGACAGAAAGGAACGGCACATGTCTTTGAGCCGAGGAGCAATCAGGTTTGAGCCGCTGTTTACAACCGCCGATATTGGCCTGCGCCAGGATGCCAGCATCGAGCACGTAGTGAAGGTCTTTCTCAATGTTGGAGAGGCTCTGGCATCCCGCTGGATCGAAATGCCTCGAGGCATCTTGCTTCTCCAGACGGTTCCAGATGAGCCGGCTTCTGGCGCGATCTATCTGTACGACCGCGAGCGCCACATGTTCTATTTTGTATCCTTCCCTGACGGACAGGACGATGAGATGACCATCGCAGAATTCGATCAGCTTGTACGTGAATACGATCTCGTTTCGCGCGCAGCAAACCCCTCTTTGCTTTCGGCCTGTCTGAGCAGGACCGGCCAGGCCTGACGCGAGGTAAAGGATGAAACCTGGCCAAGTGACGATGGAAATGGCGGCACGGTACTTTCGCTTGTTTGTGAATCGCTGGGCCTATACCGTGCAGTCGTACAGGCCGGATTCCAAGGGCAAGCATTATTACTATCGCCCGCGGGACGCACGCCGGCTGACACGCGATAGCATGTGTGAACATCTGAACGGCCGGATCACAATTGGCATCTACGCGCTTAGCCCGAAGACACAGCGTTCCAAGTGGGTAGCCATCGACGCGGACTATGACAATGCGCTGGACGATCTGCTGAAACTGCAATGGGAGCTGAGAAGGGACGGCGTCGAAGCAGCTCTGGAAAAATCACGGCGTGGAGCACATCTCTGGATCTTCTGCGACATGCCTTTGCCGGCACGGCACTGCCGGATCTACATCTACAATCTCGCGCGGCGATTGAAGGTGCCCGTGAAGGGTGGCGCCGGGCTGGCAGAGGGTATTGAAGTCTTTCCGCGCCAGGATGAGTTGGCCCCCGAGGAGTTCGGGAACGCCATTCGCGGTCCACTGGGAATTCACCGCGGCGCCGGCAAGCGGTACTGGTTTTACGGCGCCGACTACAAAATCGAAGCCCAACTCAACTACCTCGAACGGCTCAAGAAGATCACGGAAGCCGAAATGCTGCGCTTGATTGCCGGTCTCGAAATGCCCGAGGAGTATCGGCCGCGACCGAAAGTCGAGTTGCCTCCTTACGATCCAAGTCGACGCGAGTTCCGCATTCTTGATTTTGTGCGCGTGGGACGCCAGCGCTCGGGGAACTATTGGACACGCTGCCCCTCCTGTGCGCAGCAGGGGCGAGACAGGAGTGGGGATAACCTGGCCATTTCTGTTGCCGATCCACGCAAGTACAAGTGCTGGGCGGGGTGCACGCGGGAGATGATTCGCGCGGCAGTCGGCCGGCCAATCTCCGTCAGGAGGGTGGGATGACGAAAGCTCTGCCGGACCACGAACTGGATCGTCGCGAGGTGCTAGCCAGGCAAGGACTGAGATTCCCTGCCATCATTCTGCGCCACCTTCGTGGTGCCGGCATTTACTGCCAGCCCACGGTATCAATTGAGCACCAACATCTGGCCAGGAGGTACGTTCTCCGCGGGGTGGAGTCCGGCGGAGCTGTGGCCGACCTGGGCGCCTATACCAGCTTCACCGATGATCACGGAAACGAACTGGCGTGGCTGCAGCGGGTGGACACAGTGGGTGTCAACGGCGTGCATGCCATCGTAGTTGCGCCGGTGCTGGTTAGGATCGAGATGCTGAGGGTTCAGCGAACCTACGACGTCCTGATAACCCGGCACAGCCTCCGAACGACCGCTCCTGGACAAAGACCGCGCCTGGAAAGCTCCATCGTTTTTTATGGACGCCGGGGCACGCTGGAAATGGAGCTTTGGGGTAAAGACCGCGCATTTTGTGGAGCCGTATCCCCGGCCTTCTACAGCCGCAGTGGAGACGCGCTTGCAGTTCCCAATGAGTTCCACGATGCAGTGACACGTATGTCGGCCGCCGTCTGTTGTGCTGGGTGCCGTCACAGTCATCTGTTGCAATCAAAAGCTCTACTACGTTCGAGCGACGAGGTAGCGAGCACTGCGGTGATCTCGGGAGGAGCGGGCTAAGATGTGTCAGAAAGGCGAATCCGCGCAGCGCCCCACAATCGATGAGATTCTTGGCGACCCTACCACCTCCGGCTGGCTCAAAGCCGCTCTTCGATCTGCCATATCGCGTGATCCAGTCGATGCTGCCAATGATGCGGACGTGCTCGCCCGAGTATTGAACGACCGCTGTCGTCACCTTCTTGAAGAATCCAAATGAGCTTAGACATACAGGCCCTGAACTCATCGACGGGCGGAGCGAATGGTTGACGATCGAAGTCGCTGGAGATGCAGAATCCAGGCGGCAAAGGCTGCTCAGCGCCGCCATTCGCGGAGCCTGCGAGGCGGTTTGTCCTCTTATAAGGTGCCGTCCTCAGGCCGGCCGAACATGCAAGGCCGATCGCCTCCTTGCCGGACAAGGAACTGACAATGGCTGCCAGAAAAGCCGAGAGCCGTGTACGGTCGAGACCACAGATCTCGCCAGGTCCTGCCCCCTGATGCCTCAGCGATCTCAATAAGTGTGAACACAGCCTGGAGGGTTTCACGCGACCTCTTGCGAGCCTGCGCAGGGAACTCGTCACTCCCAAAGGGAAGATAAACCGCAGGGCCAGCCTGATATCTGAGAACGTAAGAGCACAAGCCGCGCGAGACCGACGAATTCGTAAGCCTGCTAGAAATACCTTTTGATCCCGTAGTTATTGAATGGGGGGCGCGAACACCAGTTGGCGGCTAACTACTTCGTTTCCTTTGATGAATGGAAAATCCGGCCATCCTGTGACATGTCCTCCGCATCAGAGTATGAAAGAGATGCTTGATTGGAGGATAATTAATCTGCTATGGTATCCGCTAGGAGATCTGAAATGAGTGCAGCACCAAAGATGGCCAGAGCTAAGCTCTCCACGACCGTCGCTTCCGAAACTTACGAGTTCCTGGAAAGGATGGTGGAGCGCGGCCAAGCCGCCACTCTCGCTGAAGCGCTTGACGCCTCAATCAGGAGGGTTCGGCAGTTGGAGAACCGCAGGCGATTGGCTGATGCGACCACCCGCTATTTCGAACATTCGGGCTCCCAGATCCTGGCAGAGGAGGATGCGCTGGCAAAAGACATGATGTCAGCCGCGAACGACATTGACTTCGAGCAAGAGATCTAACGGACCAAGACGAGGGGAAATCTGGTACGCGAATACGGGTGGGAAAAAGCACGCCGTTGTAATCGTGTCCTTGGATCAAAGAAATGCAAGTGAGCACGCAAATTCGGTCCTAGCCGTTCCGTTTGGCAGTTTTGGTGCGGAAGGTCCAACATCCATGAGGATGGAGCCCGGAGAAACCGGCTTACCTGAGCCTTCCTTCTTGAAGGCTCACTTCATCGAGGTCATAACAAAAGATTGTTTGGGCACCCGTCTTCCAAGGGTGTTGTCGAACCGGCAGATGCGAGAAATCGTCGCAATGGTGAACCGTGCCATTGACCCGGATGCTCCCTACGAAGAGAAGTAGTTCATGATGCCATATCCTTAAATAACGTTTCTGGCTATTGAAGGAAGCCTTAATAAGTGCGCAACTCACCTAAATGGCCATCAAGGCTCGGTCAATACCTAACGACAACCGTCGCCGGTGAGCCGGTCAAGGCTTTCATACTCCCTCCTCTGCCGCCTGTCAGGCTGGATTTAATGGTCTCCATCAACATTTTGAACGTGCGAATCGAGTGCTCGGCCATCTGGATGGATTGACGGTCCTGCTGCCCCATGTGCGGTTCTTGCTTTATCTGTATGTGCGCAAGGAGGCCTACAAGACTCCTTGGGAATTTCGCCGCTCTCAGAACTCGATCGGGGGGAGCGGACCCGGAAACACATCCTTTGTCCCGCCACCCGCGGAGCTGATGATGCAGTGCCTGGCCAGCTTCGAGCACTTCTTACACAACGAGAAACATGGCCTGCCGCTCCTGGCACTACGGTTACTGTCGCGCTCAACCATCTGGTGCGGATTGGAAAAGTGGAGGAAGTCACCGGGAAGACGGGAGCGCATGTTTGCCTACTCCCGGTACTTCAATATGGTGAGTTAAGGGACCGAACCCCGCGTCCCTGATCTGTCTTTTGCATTACCGCGCCTTCAAATTTTCCAGACATTTCGGAGATCACCCCATGAGCCCGCCCAACGGACCCGCAAATGGATCGGCTGGCAGTGCAGTTCAGCCTAACCAGCCACCACCTAAGCCGGCAGCCGGAATGAATGCTGCCCAATTCAGCCTGGTAGAAATCAAGGAATTCATAGCTGCGTTGGAAGTGCCTTTTGACCCGGCCGTCATTGAATGGAGGGTAACGAATACCAGCAAGGCTAACGGACGACTCCGCGGTCAAGTCATTCCGTATGCCGACCAGAGAGCCTATACCGACCGGCTTAATGCACTCTTCACTCCCGGAGGCTGGACGCGAAAGTACACGGTTCAGACGAGCGCGAACTTCCAGCGGAGCCAAGATCAAAAGACCACTGCCAAGATCTTTGTGACCTGCGAGCTCACTATTTTTGGTCTGGGCTGCCATTCGGCAACCGGCGAAGGCTGGTCTGACCGCGAAAACGCAGCCACGGCGGCAGAGGCCCAGGCTTTTAAGCGCGCAGCCAGTTGTTTTGGGCTGGGCCGCTATTTGTACTACTTCAGAGGAACCTGGGTAGATCTAGACGACAAGAAACGCCCGAAGATCAGACCGCAGCTGGCGGCGTGGGCCACTCCGCAGGGCTGGCGCAACGGCCTACGACCCGATCAAACCGCCACCAACCGTCATTCTCAAGACCACTCCGGCGGCGCGGCCACCAAAGTTATCCATAATGATGGCGAGCGAACTCCCCTGGTTTGCCACATCGAAGACATGCAGCAGGTTCTCGGTCCGTCTCTGTACAGGGGCTTATTGCGCCTCGCCCGGGCCTGGAAGCCGGAACAGATTCAGGATGTGAATATGCAGGAGAAGACTCTGGAGCGCATGCGAGCCGCGGAGCGGGGCTTATGCCGGGTTGAAGCTGCGGTTGTACAGGTAAGCGCAATAACGCTCGCGGACATCTTGAAGTCGATCAAAGTCCGGGGCATCGATCGAATCGACAATCTGGAAACTCTGCACAAACTTGTTATGGAACTTGAGGCAGCCGCCGGTGGAAGAGATTGATTTCAGAGACTGGCTGGGTAGGGAGCTCGGTCATGATTCGATCAAGATCCTGAGGAATTTCCTGCTTAATCTCCGACGGGCCCTATTGCCGACAGCACTTGAATTCATCGAAGACCCTGCTCGACTGGCTGGCTAAGACATGCTCAAGCACTAGCTCCAATCTCCCAAGGCTAAAACGCTCTTCTCGCTGGAGATTTCAATGACGTTACTGACTCCAATTCCTCAACAAGCCCGGCTGGTGATCGAGCCCGAGTGTAACCGGTGTGGGCCGATTTGTGCAGCAGAAGATGAAGCGCTGGCGATCATCCAGTGGGCTGGGGCCCACACCGTCGCGACAGGTCATGTCGTAATCCTCAACGGGACCGTCGACTTTCCCGAAAGGGAGGAAACGGTCTTTCCCTCGGAACCTTCAGCAAATCTATTTGCCAGCGAACCAGGCTCTTAAACATCCCGCCCTTCTCATCCCCATTCCTCTCAGTCCCAATCCTCCGCTGCAGTCTCCCTCCACTTGGCCAGGCGCCGGCTAACGGCGCCTTCGCCCTTTTTGCACACTACGAAATCTGAGGCCCTCGGTCCTGGACTGAGTTCCGTGGGATAGAAGCCGTAAGGACTCCTAGAGACCGACCAGATACCTCGCGGCCCCAACTTCACTGTTTACGCATTCCCTACTGCGGCAGCTTTGTCATGAGCCAATCTCTCTACGCAATGCAACAGATCCGTAAGCTTCGCGGCGGATCGCAGGCGCAACTTCTGCGAGCGTCCGACGGGAAGTATTACGTAATCAAGAGCGCGCAAAACCCCCAGCATGTACGTGTGCTGGCCAACGAAATGCTCGCAACGCGGTTAGGACAGCTATTGGAACTGCCTGTGCCGAGTGTCGAGGCAATTGAAGTTTCGGAATGGCTGATTCAACACTCCGGCGAATTGACCATTGAGCTGGCAGGTTCAGCTATGCCGTGGAAGCCGGGCCTGCACCTGGGCTCACTGTACGTAGAGGACCCGACCCTTGCTGAAGTGCTCGATTATCTGCCAGAGAGCACGCTTGATGCGGTGGGAAACCTGTCAGACTTCGGCCGCGTGCTGGTGCTGGATCGATGGGCCTGCAACTGCGATGGCCGCCAGGCGATCTTCTCCCGCAAGGCGCGTTCGCGCAAATACCGCGCCACGTTATGTTGCGATCCTAATTATGTGACGGTGGACCGATTCGCCCACGCTGGGTGCGGGCTGCAGGAGGGTTGAGTGCAACATAACTGGACGAAAGCTCAGCGGATGTAGAGCCTCCCGCCGGGAGGTTTTACATGTTCAAAACACTATATTCCTGTCCACTCACTATCACCCGGCATGAGAACGGCCCTCTGCACGAGTCTCGTCGTCTTTACCTGGAGCACCTAGCAAAGGAAGGAGCTTCTCGCTCGATGCTCTTGCGGGCCTCGGGCGTCATGTACCGGGCCGCAGTGAGAATGAATCTCGATGAATCCAGCCCAGTCGAACAAACCGCCGTAGCTGCCGCTGCCAAGGAATGGGCGAACCGAAGAGACGGCAACCCTAACCGGCGATCCGCGGCACCTGCTGAAAGAGAGTTTCTCCAGATCACGTGCGACTGGCTTCGCTTTGCCGGCAGGTTACAGCCTCGTCAGACAAGGGTGCAGCACCAAAGTACAATCGAGGCCTTTTGTCTGTATCTTGAAAAAGAGCGTGGGCTGGCGTCTGCTTCGATTCAGAGCACAGGTATCCATCTCAAGAACTTCTTCAAGACCATACCAAAGCGGGATCTCAATAAAATTACCACCGCAGTTGTTGAGGACTTCCTCCGGCAAAAACGGGAAGCAGGCTGCACGCGTGACGGCCTTTGCTCGCTCATCTACGCCTTGCGCGGTTTCTTCAACTATGGAGAAAGACAGGGCTGGACGAAGCCAGGGATCGGGTCTCAACTCTACGGACCACGAAAGTACCGCGAGGAGCAACTCCCGCAGGGGCCTTCCTGGGCTGATGTCCAGCGATTGTTAGCCACGACAGAAACTGATCGTAAGGTCGACATACGCGACCGAGCCGTGCTTCTTCTGTTCGCCGTGTACGGGCTCAGAGCAGGGGAGGTAGAGCGGATTCGTGTCGAGGACATCGATTGGGAACGGAAAACCCTAACCATCCCGCGCACCAAGCAGCGTCAGGCGCGGGTATGCCCACTGATTGATTCTTTGGCGGATGCAATGGCTCGATACATCCGCGGTGCGCGTCCGGCAACCCAGTACCCGGAGCTGTTTCTACGGTTCAGGGCGCCTCATCGGCCGTTCCGGCACGGTGGAATGTATCGTATCGTCAGGAGACGCTTAGATCATCTTGGTATCTCCTGTCCCCGTCCGGGGCCACATGGCCTGCGCCATGCTTGCGCCACACATCTTCTAGCGCAAGGCTTCACCCTGACGGAGATCGGAGGCCATCTTGGGCACCACACGTATACCGCGACCAGTGTTTATGCAAAGGTCGACATGCCGACGCTGCGTGCGGTTGCGGACCTCGATCTCGGAGGTCTGGTATGAGACTGGGCGAGGCGATACGTAAATATGTGGCGGCAAAGCGGTCCTCCAGCATGGCCTTCGACCACGGAGCCTACACGCTGCGGGTATTTAGGAAGACTGCAGGATGGCGCACGTCCATCAGCAAAGTGTCTTCGGACGTAGTCCGAGCGTTTCTGAACAGCCACGGTTCTGGAACTCGTTACTGGAACCACAAGTACCACACCCTCAGTGGGCTCTGGGCATTCGCGATCCAGCGTGGTTACACCGACTGGTCCCCACTGCCGGCGCGAGCCTTGAAAGAGCTGAGACCCTTCACCCCGTACATCTACACGCATGAGGAACTCAAGCGACTGATGGGAGGAATCAACACCTACCAGACGAAATGGTACCGTCTGGAGCCAGTCACCCTTCGAGCCATGCTGTTGTTGCTGTATGGTGCAGGTCTCCGCATCGGCGAGGCGATTCGCCTGGCCTGTTCCGACGAGGATCTTTCCGAGGCCACACTCACCATTCGATGCACGAAGTTTTACAAGACCCGACGCATCGCCATCGGCCCACAGCTATCGAACGTGCTCCGTGAATACGATGGCAATCGCCGAGAGTGCGGTCACTCGCGACACGATGGCTCACCCTTTTTTACATACAATAATGGAGGAACCGTAGCGCGCGGTGTGCTGGAAACCAGCTTTCGAAAGCTCCGACATCACGTCGGCATCGGGCCTACAACGGGACGCAAGCAGCCACGCGTTCACGATCTGAGACACACCTTTGCCGTGCACCGCGTGATCGCCTGGTATCGAAGTGGGTTGGACGTTCAGCGTTTGCTGCCGGGACTTTCTACGTACCTCGGCCACGTCGATCTCGCTAGCACTCAAGTCTACTTGACCATGACCCCGGAGCTGCTGGCGGAAGCATCTCTCCGCTTCGAACGCTATGTCGGGGAGGTGGTTCATGGAGAAGCATGAACTCCTTGGCCCATGGATACGACGCTTCCTGCTGGAGTATCTCGTGCAGGAAAGGAACATGTCTCCAAACACCCAGCACAGCTACAGGGATGCGCTCCGACTGCTCTTACCGTTCATTGCGGCCCGAACAGGGAAAGGTCTCGATCGCCTGCAAGTGGCGGACATGTCCGCCGATGCTGTCCGTTCGTTCCTCAGGCACATCGAAGAACAACGCAAAGTCAGCGTGCAAACCCGCAATCAGCGCTTGGCTGCCATCCATTCTCTGGCACGCTTCATCGCCGAGCTTAATCCCCAGCACATCGCCTGGTACGGCGAGATCAGAACGGTTCCCTTCAAAAGGGCCAGTCGGGAGCTGGTCCCTTATCTCGAGAAAGCGGAGATCAACGCGATCCTGGACGTACCCGATTGTTCCACTGCTTCCGGGCGCAGGAACTACGTGCTTTTGTTGTTCCTCTATAACTCCGGAACTCGTGCCAGTGAAGCCACCAGTCTCTCGATTGCAGACCTCGATCTGCGTCCACCACCAAACGGCACGGCAAGCGTACGTATCAAGGGAAAAGGTGGCAAGGTGCGGCGCTGCCCCCTTTGGAAGAAAACGGCGGAGGAACTAGCGCGGCTCACTGCGGGACGCTCTGACAAAGACAGGGTGTTTCTGAATCGTCACGGAGAACCACTCACGCGGTTTGGCATATATGCCCTGGTGAGGGAATGCGTCTCCCAGGCCGGCAAACGTGTGCCCTCGTTGTTGTCGAAGCGTGTGAGTCCTCACACACTCAGACATACGACGGCTACCCATCTGTTGCGTGCTGGTGTTGACATCAACACGATCCGTTCGTGGCTGGGACACGTCTCACTGGACACCACGCAGGTCTACGCCGAGGTCGACTTGGAAATGAAAGCCCGAGCACTCCAAAAATGCGAAGTGGGAGACCGGAAAACAACTCTCGTAACTGATTCTGGAGGGCTCATGGCCTTCCTCAAAAACGTATAGCCCGACTGACTTATGTGGTCTCTGGAAAGGATGTGGACCGCTGCCTGAGCGGGTGTTCGATCCGGAGATCACATAACTAAAATCGCAACATAAGGTGGCTTATGTCGTCGAAAACATAAGCCACCTTTATCGACCAGGGGCATTGCTTCAACGCCGGCAATTGGGACTTTCCTGACTCGTCGTTGAGGGGAGTGTACGCGAGAAATTGTGTGTACAGGCATGTAACCGGCTGGGAGGCATTTGAACCCGCTCTCACCCTGGCGGAAGAGATGGACATCGACAGTATCTGGCGGATCGCCGCCGGTATTCCTTGCGAATGGTACGAGTCGGATCGTGACGGGCTGAATCGGTTGGTGGAGACTCTTTACAGGCGTCGCGGGATGATCCGCGAATTGATTACCACATTCCGCTCGTCGAGCCGGACACCGTTTCCTCACTGGGTTGTACAGGGCTGATCCCATGCACACGTTTCCATCTTATTCAGGAAACAGGCCATGCCCGAAGCGCCTAGCACCCGCCATTGGGACTCCGCAGTCAGGATTCCCTGCAGGAGTCAACGCATCGTCGGACCCTTGTGTTCACGTGAAATGCGTGCTACACGGAGTATTGGTAGCGTGAAGGGCACTATGGCTGTTTCACGAGGAGACGCCAAGCAAAATTTGACAGTGAGTCTCACCCGGGACGTACTCAGGAAGGCGAAGATTCTCGCCGCCAAGCGCAAGACGTCGATCAGCCGTCTCCTGTCTCAGGAGATTGAATTCCTGGTGAGTAGCGAAGAGCAATATAAGATGGCCGAGAGACAGGCCTTAGCGCTTCTCGACAAGGGCTTTCATCTGAGTGGTGCAGTTCGCGTAAGCCGGGATGAATTGCATGAGCGGTAGAACTTTTGTGGACACGAAGGTGCTGATTTACGCGCATGATGTTGATGCCAAGTCAAAGCATCAAGCCGCAGGAAATGTCCTTGGTGGACTTTGGAGCACGCGGACCGGCGTTCTCAGCGTCCAGGTACTGCAGGAGTTTTACGTGAAGGTCACGCGCAAAATCTTCCGGCCGATTTCCAAACAGTCCGCCCGCAAGGTGGTGAGCGCTTACTCGGTGCGGTGTGCCGACACGAGCCCGGTCACGGCTAACTATTCAAATAACTTACGGCCCTCCCTGTGTCGAGTGCATAATCCCCGGTAAACCTCTCAGTCCACCTCATCCCCGTTATCACGAAGGAAACCTATGAAAGCATCAGCCATATCCGGTGCGTTGCAGTCCCTTGTATCCACGCGCCAACCTGTCTTCCTCTGGGGCGGCCCCGGTATAGGAAAATCGGCGATCGTTCGTCAGCTTGCAGAAAGATTGACGGTCCCGCTCCGGGACGTGCGCGCTCTCTTGCTCGACCCCGTCGACTTACGCGGGCTGCCGTTTTTGGGCCCGGATGGCCGGTCGAAATGGGCTACGCCGGAGTTCCTGCCGCAGGATGGCTCCGGGATTTTGTTCTTGGACGAGTTGAACGCGGCACCAGGGATGGTACAGGCCAGCTGCTACCAGCTGGTGCTGGATCGGAAGCTCGGGGAATACGTCCTGCCTGACGGCTGGGCCATCATCGCGGCCGGTAACCGCGACTCCGACCGGGCGGTCACCACGCGTATGCCTACGCCACTGCGCAACCGCTTCGTCCACCTGGAATTCGAAGTGGATGTGCAGGAGTGGACGGAGTGGGCGATTGGCGCCGGCATCCGGCCGGAAGTCATAGCCTTTCTGCGCTTCCGCCGGGAGCTGCTCAGCGCTTTCGACCGCGACGCAAACGCCTTTCCGTCGCCCAGATCCTGGGAGTTTGTGTCCCGCATTCTCAGCGCCAGACCGGATCGCTCCATCGAGCACGAGCTGTATGCGGGGGCGGTAGGAGCCGGGGCGGCCACGGAATTCTCTGCATTTCTGAAGACTTTTCGGGAGCTGCCTAATATCGATGCCATTCTGCTGAACCCGCTCAAGGAACCTGTCCCAGAGAATGCCGCGGCGCAATATGCCGTGGCATCCGCCCTGGCGCACTGCGCAACCGATACGAACTTTGATCGTATCTGTACGTACCTTGGCCGGATGCCCACCGAATTCAGCGTGCTGTGCGTCCGCGACGCGTCACTGCGAGAGCCAGACATTCGTCACACCCCTGGATACACGAAATGGGCGATTGAGAACCACCATGTACTAGCCTAGCCATGAATCGGATGGACTTTTCGCGCGAAGACGTATGAAAAGTGGGCTGATCCTGCCTTCCAACTCTCCGAAGCCATTCAGCCCGGCTGAGTCCGGCCTTTTGCCCGTGGCGGTGCCGGGCTGGACGATCAAGCAGCTTGAGCCGTAGCCGACCCGTAGCTATAATGGCTACATAAATGCTACAGGAGAATCCAGATGAAATTCGTAAGTACCCGGGAGCTGCGCAACCGTCCAGGGTTCGTCCGTGAACTGGCGCAAAAGGAAGACCTGGTGCTGACGGCAGACGGGAAGCCCATCGCTGTTCTTCTCGGTATCGAGGACGATGATCTGGAAGAAACAGCGCTGATCATTCGCCAGGCGAAGGCGCAACGTGCGCTCTCTCGCATGCGCCAGCAGGCGGCGCGGAGCGGCGTCTCACAGGCTACCCCGCGCGCGATTGAGGCGGAGATCCGGGCGGTACGCCGGAAACGGAAGCCTGTATGAGGGTCGTAGTCGATACCAACGTCCTGGTTTCCGGCATCATCAACCCTCATGGCTCTCCCGGACGAGTCGTCGATGCTATCGTTTCTCGAACTCTTACCGTCCTGCACGACGACAGGATTTTGTCGGAATACCGTGAGGTTTTGCTGCGACCTCTGTTCGCGTTTCAGCCCAGCGACGTTAACGCTCTTCTGGATTTCATCGTATTTTCAGGCGAACACATCGCAGCTGGACCAGTCGATATCGTTCTTCCAGACTCCACTGATCTGCCTTTTCTCGAAGTCGCGATTGCAGGAGCGGCCGATGGCCTGGGAACGGGCAATCTCAAACATTTCAAGCCTGCGCGTGGCCGTCACCATGTATCCATTTTGTCTCCCACCGAGATCCTCCGGCTGATTTAGGTCCCGGGTCGCACCGACGATTCCATTCCTTTTTATCAACCACGATTTCGCCGAGACGCTTTTGCATTCCAGGGCGATTGGCTACTCATTCCGCGCCTTGCTTCATTCCAGGAGCCAACAGCGCTATAAGGGCTATCGCACCTCACCGGAGTGCTACATCCCAACAAAAGGAGCAACCTCTTGTCATGACTACATCTGTCCTTCCACAGACCTCGCTCTTTCAAGCTGAGGTTCCATTGCCTCCGAAGGAGGGAGGCTCTCTTTCGTCCAAGGCGATGCTGTGTACGGTTTCCGTTAGTACCTGGTCGGGCTACAAGTACGACCGCGAGGCCTCCGAACAGATCGCCGAGCTCCACGGCGCCGACAAAGACTCGGGCCGCTTCAACAAGCGCCTGGTTCCGCGCAAAGAATTGGAGGAGATCACCAAGCTGGTCGGCCGAATTCGGCGCGACCACGAGTTTGTGACTCTCCCTTGGAGCGATAACGGCTTTCGGGTACTGCCGGCCGCCGCCTACATGGACCACACCAACACCATGCGCGGCCATGCGGCCGAGTTCCAGGCCGTGGTATCGCGCTTGGCGGGAAGGTTCGAGGAGCTTGTCTGCAGCCAGGGCCGGCTGGGCACGCTGCTTAAAGTCGAAGACTATCCCGGGATGCGCGAGGAGAATGGTAAATTGTGCTTTGCCTTTCCCAACGAGCTTCGGGATAAATTCTCCTTCTCGACCAAAGTGCTGCCCCTGCCAGACGCCGATGACTTCCGCGTCTCCATGGGCGACCAGGACCGGGAACGCATCAAACGCAAGATCGCCGAGTCGATTCAGGCCTCTCTGCGAGTGGGCACGCGCGAGCTCTGGCAACGGCTCTATAAGGTCGTCGCACACATGTCGCAGCGCATGACGGAATATAACGCCGCTGAAGACGGACAGAAGCCACGGCTCTACGACTCGATGATCACCAACATCGTGGAAATTGTGGACGTTCTGCCGAAATTGAACATCGGTGGGGATACGGAGCTGGATCGCATGGCCTCTGAAGTTCGCAGATCATTGGTGGTCGACCCCCAGGGGCTTCGCAAGTCCGAGACCGTCCGCTCCGATACTGCCAAGTCGGCCGTGGATATCGCGCAACGTATGGCAGCCTACATGGGTGTGCCGGCGACCGCGGCCCGAGTAGGTACGGCTCAAGCGAAGGAATCGGGTGCTACCGTGAATTCGTAAAAATGTACTCCAAATTATTCCAAGATCGTCGGCAATCCGCGAGTTGACTCATCAAATGACTACAAGGGCGTTTCTCAGTACTAATCCGACCAGATCTCCCGGAAGGCGACGACATTATCCGGCCGCTTGACCAACCCATGCTATCAAGTAGACACTCGGCGGCATGATGCCAGCACTTCGCCTGCCGAGTCTTGTAATCTCGTTTAGCCGATCTTTGGCCTGCCGGACGAGCGGCTTACCATTCGGCATGTTTCCGGTTCTGGTGCGCAGCCATATGTGGCAGGCACATTACTCGCTAGACAGGAAGTCATGCGGATTCGGGGCCTGGTGCGTGGGTTCGACCAGCTGTTATTTTCGAAGTAGTAGACCGCTTGCTTTTACTAACAGGACACCCTATCACCGAGTTAACGCCCGCGCGCACGAATATGTCCTTTTTTAACTGTTTGCAGCAGCGTAATCAGACCTTTCAACGCTAGCGAAGGTTCACCTCGCCAGACCAGATGAGTACGATTCGCGGAAACGCGTGGCGGCAGGCTGTGCTGGTTGACTTTCTCCGCTGCATTTAACGTAGTCAGCACGGACTTGGGCACAATGGCAAAACCCGTGCCGGCAGCTACGCAGGCAATCATGCCTTGATAAGACGCAAACTCAAGCGTTCGCTCCGGCGATACATTTTCACTGCCCAACCATTCTTCAAGGCGTTTGCGATACGAACAGCCATGGGCGAATGCAATTATCGTGCTTCGCCCGAGGTCTCTCGCCTTTTGAACGTTTGCCGTCTGCTTCGACGTGATCAGTACCAATTTCTCCCTGAATACCGCAGCAGATTTGAGCTCTGGCGAGGTGAACGGCTCGGAGACAAACGCGGCTTCGATGTCGAAGTTCATTACGCGATGAATTAGAGCCCCCGTTGTCCCCGTAACCAGTTCCACTACTACGCCTGGAAACTCGGCATGGTACCGGGATAGAATCGGCGCCAACCGGGTTCCGGCGGTGCTTTCCAGAGCACCAAGGCGGAATGTGCCCTGGGTTTTTCCCGTGCGAAGTTCGTGTACCGCCTCATCCGCAAGGCGCAGCAGGCGCAAAGAGTAGTTGTGGAGCGTGCGACCTTCCGCAGAGAGGTTGAGGGTCCGGCCTTGTCTTCTGAAAAGCCGAACGCCGAGATACTCCTCGAGTTGGCGGATCCGCTTAGTCACATTCGAAGGCACGCGGTGGAGCTTGGCTGCCGCACGGACCACCCCGCCTTCTTCCACCACGGCTTTGAAAATGGCCACCGACTCCAAATTGATAGTTTCCATAAAGAGAATAATAGTTCATAACAATTCATTTGCCAGAAATGATTGTCTTCCAGTCTAATGTTGGGTGAGGTTGTTGAGCGTGTTTTCGATTCGGTCGGCGTTGACAGAGCGGGCATCGGCGTCACCCGTGGCGATCTCTGCCGCCGGCATGATCTCTCTAGCAGTCGCCATGGGAGTGGGACGATTCGCCTTTACTCCGCTGTTTCCGCTCATGGTCCGGGATGGACTGCTCACAAGCGACACGGGCGCACTGCTTGCAGCCAGCAATTATCTTGGGTACCTGGTGGGCGCGACGGTGGCTGCTCGTCTACGGATGGGTGCGACGTCGCTGTTAAGGCTGGGTCTCATCGGGATCGTGCTTGTCACCGCGGCGGTTGGCTGGACATCTTCCGTCTTGGCCTGGTCACTGCTGCGATTCCTTGCTGGTGTACTAAGCGCATGGTCGCTCGTGGCGACGACAGCATGGACCCTTGCATGGTTAGCCAGGCTCGGTCGCGCCAACTTGGCAGGCACAGTGTTCGCAGGCGTTGGCGTCGGCATTGCCGGGGCTGGAGTGTTCTGCCTGATTGCGGCTCGCCCCGGTGTGCCTGCTGAAAGGTTGTGGGTTGAACTTGCGGTGCTGGCATGCGCCGCAGCGTTGTTACCGCTAATCGTGAGCCGAATCGGTCCCCAGACCAGCGGCAACGATCACAGCGTAGACATTCACACTACGGAGGACGCCTGGCGTTCGCGAACCACTGGCTTACTCGTATGCTACAGCATCTTCGGGTTTGGATATATTCTTCCTGCAACCTATCTGCCCGCGCTTGCCCGCCAACTGGTGAACGATCCCAGAGTATTTGGTTGGGCTTGGCCGGTTTTCGGAATCGCCGCGGCCCTGTCTACCGTGATCACATCGTGGGGACTGCAACGATTCAGTCGTGTCCAGGTATGGACCGCATCAAGCGTGCTGATGGCAGCCGGCGTGCTTCTGCCAGCCCTCTGGGGATCGATCATAAGTATTGTGGTTGCGGCGTTGCTTGTCGGCGGCACTTTCATGGTCATTACCATGGTTGCGATGCAGGAGGCGCGGGCCCGTGCCGAGGATAACGCCACCGTTATCCTGGCGCAAATGACCGCAGGTTTTGCGTTCGGACAATTGGCTGGACCGGTGGTGTCCGCGGCTCTTGGTCGAATCACCGCTGATGCTTCGTTTGCGCTGAGCTACGCGATGCTGTTAGCGGCCGCGAGTTTGATAGCCAGTGCGATGTATCTGTCGTACGAAAATCGTGAGCGAAATCGGATCAAGGAGCATTGAGATGGAAAAGAGGGTTGATGCCGACGCTACCCCGCAGGGCTTCGGCAATACGAAGACAGAACGTCTGCCTTGCCCCGAACGGAGCGCGATGAACGGTGCCCAGCGCGCGGCGGCCGACGCGATCATCAATGGCCCCCGCAAGGCGATCTTCGGCCCGTTCGTTCCCTTACTACAGACTCCGGTGCTGTTGGAGCACGTCGGGAAGGTTGGCGAAACTCTCCGATTTCAAGGCACGCTGCCGAACCACGTCCGTGAACTTGCCATATGCATTGTCGCGAGAGAGACAGGGAACCAGTTCGAATGGCAAACGCACGCTCCACTAGCCATTCAGGCGGGCGTTCCCGGGATCGCTATTGACGGCCTAGGTGAGGGCCGCCGTCCAGGCGGGCTCGAATCAGAACAAGCGTGCGTAGTTGATTTCGTCAAGGAATTGATGTCGCGTCACGGCGTCTGTGACCAGACATACGTCGAAGTGGTATCTCATTTGGGAGAAGCTGGAGTCGTTGAACTCACTGCTTTGGTCGGCTACTTCGTCATGGTGTGCTGGATTATGAATGTGGCGCGAACGCCCGGTGCAGTAGGATCGAACATTCCTGCCCTATTACCCTTTCCGAGATAGTGTCGGCTTCGTTTTATTCGAAGGGTGGGCGAACCAGAAATTGTCACCAAACGGCTTCGAGGAATTAGTCCTGTGAAGTCGGCTTGTGGAACGTGATATCGGAAGATAGCGTTAGCAAATCGGCAGATATCGATTGTCCTCACGAGCAGACTGGAATTCAGTCGAGCCCATTACGACTCCGGTTTGTCCTCGGTGTGGCGACCCCTGTTGAGAATAATCCTTCGAAGTAGAACCTGCCATTCTTGTCCAAGTTTATGGCTGTACCGGCGACGAATGCTCGTTCCAGAAACGGAGATTGCATGAAAAGAGAGAACGGCCTGGAACGGAAGCTGACACGCGCCCGGACGCAGCTTCTCCTGAATCAACCATTCTTTGGAACACTGTGTCTTCGGTTGAAGCTGGTATCCGGTACCGTGCCGACGATGGCTACTGACGGGAAGCACATTGTCTACAGTCCCGATTTTGTCAGTAGCCTGCAGCCCTCCGAGCTGGAGGCGGTCCTGGCGCACGAAGTCCTCCATTGCGCTCTTGGACATCACTGCCGCCGCGGACAGAGAGATCCGCGACTCTGGAATGAGGCTGCCGACTTCGCCATCAACCCGCTGCTGGTTGCCAACGGATTCACTCTGCCGGCTGGAGCGTTGATCGATCCCGCCTACGACAATTTGAGTGCCGAGGAGATCTACGCCAGGCTTCAAAGGAATAGTAGCGGAGGCAGTTCAGCTCCAGCAGAAATACCAAGGCCATCGGCCGCTGGCGATGGGTCCGAAAATGCGGAACAACGGCAAGGAACCTCATCGGCCCCAGGCGGTTCGGACCATCGGAAGCCCAGCCAATCACCCGAAAGCGAGGAAGTGAATAGGGAGATCTCCAATTCGCATCGACCAGGTGGATTTGGAGAGGTTCTGGACGCCACCGACGAGGCCGGCTGTCCTGCGTCAGACGCCGAGAATAGCCGCCAACAGCACGCATGGAGCATCGCGGCTGATCAGGCGATACGCTCGGCCAAGGCCTGTGGACATGAGCCGGCCAATATCGACCGGCCTCTTGCCGAGAGCCGCGAATCCAAGCAGGATTGGCGGGCCATTTTGCGTGACTTCATCGCCGCGCGCATGCCGTCCGACTATCGCTGGAACCCTCCGAATCGTCGTTATGTGGCGTCGGGCTTGTATTTGCCGTCAGTCGAGCGCAGCGGTCTGGGAACGATTGTGATTGCTGTAGACACATCTGGTTCTATCGGCGAGGAAGAACTGGAGCAATTTGCCGGCGAGATCTCCGCGATCTCCGATGAAGCTCAGCCGGAAAAGATTCACGTGGTCTATTGCGATGCCGCGGTGCAGCCCGCGCAAGAATTCGGGCCGTCCGAGACGGTTCAGTTGGAGCCAAAGGGAGGTGGTGGGACCGACTTCCGTCCCGTCTTTCAATGGGTGGAAGAAAACCGCATCGATGCCGTTTGTCTCGTCTACCTTACCGATCTCTGCTGCCACTCCTATCCTGATCCGCCAGATTACCCGGTCCTCTGGGTGACGGAATCCCGCAGGACGGCTCCATTCGGCGAAACCGTAAGAATAGGTCCTGAAGGGCGCTAGCTCTTATCTGTCATAGTAAGATATTAGTGACATATACTATAATCACGTCATAAAGTGAAGGCGTGACATGGGTACCGAAACACGCACACGCGTGAACGAGAATGGGCGGGTGGTGATCCCGGCGTCTTTTCGCAAGGCTTTGGGAATCAAAACCGGTGACGAGCTTGTCTTGCGGCTTGAAAATGACGAGCTGCGCATAACAACTTTGAGACGCCGATTGGAACAGGTGCGGCGTCTGGTTCGAAAACACGTCAAGCCGGGTACTTCCCTGGTCGACGAATTGATCGCCGAGAGACGCGAGGCTGCCGGAGATGAGTAGGATCGTCCTGGACGCGTCGGCGCTCTTGGCACTGCTGAATGGAGAACCGGGAGCAGACAAACTGACGCCGGAATTATTGAATGACGCTGTCAGCAGCACAGTCAATCTGGCCGAGGTCCAAGGAAAGCTGGTTCACCGCGGGGTCCCTTCTGATGATGCGTGGGAAGCTGCTATCGCGCCTATTCGTGAGGCGGTTCCGTTCACAGCCGAGCAGGCGAAGCTGGCTGGCTCTCCCATCTTGCAAACCCGTTCTCTTGGCTTGTCTCTCGGGGACCGGGCCTGCCTGTCGTTGGGCGTGCTGCTCAAGGCTCCCATCTACACGGCGGATCAATCGTGGGGCAGATTGAAATTGGGAGTTCGTATTTATCGCATCCGTTAAATAGGCGGACGGCGAGGTTCGGGTTGCTTCTCAGCCGTGAGTTGGTCCGCCAAGTTTGGAAGGTGCGGGAGCTCTAGCATCCCCAGGAGTGTTTGTCTCCGACTCAGCGAACTGTGAAATCTGGTCGGGGAGGGGAGATTCGAACTCCCGATCTCGTGCGCCCGCCTCACGGACGAACGCGGATGATCGTCTTTCCCTTGATCCGCTCGGTCGGGTTGAAGGCGGCGACGGCATCGTCGAGGGCAGCCACGTTGCCGATGTTTGTCCGCAGCCGACCATTCCGTACTCGCTGGACGACCTCACTCAATTGAGCGCGATCGGGTACGACGACGAAGTCGATAGTCAGGCCGCCGGCGGGCCGCGCCGCGGTCGGGCCGGCGATGGTCACCAGCGTGCCTCCGGCGCGAATCACGCCCGCAGACCGCTTCGCGATGTCGCCGCCGAGGACATCGAAAACCAGATCGACCCCGCCGACATCTTCTAGGGCGTCGTTATCGAGGTCGACGAACTCCTGTGCGCCGAAGTCGAGAGCCGTGTGGCGGTCGGCAGCGCGCCCAGTGCCGATGACGTACGCTCCGGCCTCACGTGCGAGCTGGGTCGCCATCGAACCGACTACGCCGGCCGCACCGTGCACGAGGACGCTCTGCCCAGTACGAAGGCGGCCGTGCTCGAACAGCCCCTGCCACGCGGTCAGGCCCGGCATCACCAGGGCCGCGCCCACCGTGAAGTCAACGTCGCCCGGTAGCGGCGCGAGGTTGCGTGCCTCGACGGCTACATACTCCGCCAGCGTGCCGTCGCGAGTCCAGTCCGTGAGGCCGAACACCCGCTGTCCCACCGACAGCCCGGTCGTTCCATAGCTGAGGGCGGTGACCACTCCGGCCAGCTCGTGGCCGGGGATCGAAGGCGTCCGGTCACGGCCGAGGCGATCGATCCAGGTCGAGGGCCACGACAGCTCATCCCCGGTGAATCCCGACGAATGAACCTGAACAACGACATCGCCGTAGTTCGCGCCCGAGAGGCCGGCGAGCGCCGCCCCCTGCGGCTCGGGCCGGTCCACCAGCTTCATTCCGGCGGTTCCCGCAGCCCGATCCGTCACCACAATCGCCTTCATCGGTCACCTCCCTGTGTCGAGTTCTTGCCTGTAAGGTAGCCGCTCCATCCCTTGTCCCTGGACCGGTTATCGGACAGACACGGATCGATCAAAATCTTGGCCTGGAAAGCCAGTCGCCGTTTGTAAACCAGATTCTTGCATATCAGGCGCTGGCGATGCTGGCGAGGTTGTTCCGCTACGGAAAATTGACTCACCCCGGAGGATTCGCCAATCTCGCCACTGGGCGGGTGTCGTCACTCCCGATCGATCCGGCTGTATTACGTTGTAGGGTGAATCAGTCATCGTCTTTTCCTCAGTCGAGTTACTCAGCCGCCGCTTCTGGCGTAAAGAAATCGCCCATGCTTATGTTCATCTGACGCGGCGACGCAGTGCCACTTCTGATCAATATTCCGGAAACCGTAGAGTGTCATTTGGTGAGACGTGGACCACATTGTGTGGACCGCCGCCTGTTTATGTCGCGCAGTGCGTGCCGGGACAGCAACGCGCAACACGATTTGTTTCTTGCCGGAGAATCTATCAACTCGGTTCCAACGTTCACCGTCAAACGGGAGAATTACCGACCAATCAAATTCAGGCAGTCCGTTCGACCAGCCAGCTGCACCCTGGTATCCGATGGGCAAGGCGAACCCGCCTGCCGCAAGCCAGCGGCTTTGGTGAGGCCGCACCCAATGCGAACATGCCCCAATCCGGAGGAACCACGATTCCTTTCCGCCGCGCTCGGCGTGGTATCGCTGTAGGAACTCTTCACCCAGCACGGCGAGAACTTCCTTCCACAGTGCGGGGTCATCTTGCGCGGTGAGTCGGTCCCCGACGTAGTTCATTGAGATCAGTTCGTTCGTCACGATCATCTCCTTTTGAATTTACTCTCGTCGGGGAGGGGAGATTCGAACTCCCGATCTCGTGCGCCCGAGGCACGCGCCTTTAACCAAGCTAGGCCACTCCCCGATGTTGGTGGCTCGTCACGGAATTGAACCGTGTCCACCGGCTTTTCAGACCAGCACTCTACCGTCGAGTTCACGAGCCAAATCTGGTGGACGGTGCGAGACTCGAACTCGCATTGCACGGGTGCAGACCGTGGGTAATCCCCTTATACGAACCGCCCAATTGGGGCGAGATGAGAGAATCGAACTCTCGTGACCGGAGCCACAATCCGGTGCCTAAGCCATTCGGCCAATCCCGCCATCGAATCTGAAGCTGGTCGAGTGAATCGAACACTCGTCGGAGAGGTACAAGCTCTCTGCACTGCCACTGTGCTAGACCAGCAAACTCTTGGAGCTGGCACGCAGCCTCGAACTGCGGTCGGGCGCTTACCATGCGCCTGCTCTTCCGGTTGAGCTATACCAGCGGAGCTGGCGCGGCGATTCGAACGCCGATCACGGACTTACGAGGCCCGCGCTCTTCCCACTGAGCTACACCAGCACAAACTCTGGAGGCGGCGGGGAGAATTGCACTCCCGATGATCTGCTTTGCAGGCAGACGCTTTGCTGTCTTGGCTACGCCACCTCAAACTTTGGAGCGGAGTACGGGAATTGCACCCGTGCTTCCGGACTGGCGATCCGGGGTACTGCTCCTATACGAACTCCGCCCTGGAGCGAGCAGCGAGAGTTGAACTCGCGTCATCGGGTTGGAGGCCCGAGGCACCAGCCGCTATACCATGCTCGCTCTTCTAAAACCTTGGCAGGGGTGACAGGATTCGAACCTGCTTAAACTGGTTTTGGGGACCAGCGCCCTTCCCATCGGGTCCTCACCCCTGTGGCGGTCGCAACGGGAGTTGAACCCGTCCCTCCTGATAGACAGTCAGGCATCCTGCCGCCAGACTCTGCGACCACACTCAATTTGGCTGCGAGGGCAGGATTCGAACCTGCATAGACCGGGTCAGAGCCGGTGATCCTATCCAGTTGAATGACCTCGCAACGTGAGGAGGGAACAATCAGCGACGGTGTTTTCTTTAAATGAGAAGTAACCGTAGCCTTCACCACTCCTCGAACTTCAATTCGAAATTATCTGGCTGCCGGGGAGCGAATCGAACGCTCATGACGAGATTCAAAGACTCGTGTCCTACCATTGAACGACCCGGCATCACACCTCCATTCATTTCCTTCCAAATACACAAGACTCTTGGTAGCAGCGGGGAGAATCGAACTCCCATCTCAGCCTTGAAAGGACCGCATCCTGGCCGTTAGACGACGCTGCCATTCCTGCCAGTGCATAACGAAATGCATCGCAAAAACTAAAAAGGCCTCCGATTTTGCATCGGAGGCCTTCAAAACCACTCGTAAAGATTGCCCCCGTTACATAAACGTACCTTTCCCCGCTCCTTGCCGCGCTCCGGCGGCCGGTGTTGGGAAGCAATCGGTATGGGGCTTACGTATCATTGCTGAACTCAATTACTACTCTGCCATCCTTCTATAACACCGTCAACAGCAAAAAGTGGCAGGCAGGCCGAGAGTCGAACTCGGATCTGCGCCTTCGGACGGCGCCGTGTTCATCCGTTACACCACCCGCCCAACCGGAACTCGCGCCGGGAATCCAACCCGGATCTCTTCGTTAGGACCGAAGCGTCATCATGCGTTAGACCACGCGAGCAAAAACTGGAAGGGATGCAGAGAATTGAACTCTGATCTCAAGGTTCGTAGCCTTGCGCCCTCAATCCGTTGGACCACATCCCCAAACTGTTTGAAAGGCGCTGCCGGACTCGAACCGACATTCAGAGCTTAGAAGGCTCTGTCCTGATCCAGTTGAATGAAGCGCCCTCGTACAAAACCTGGTGCGGGATGCAGGAATCGAACCTGCTTCGTCTCGCTTAAAAGGCGAGTGCATAGCCACATCTGCCAATCCCGCAAAACTTTGGTGGGTGACGCTCTGCCCCATCACGCGCATAACCCAGCGCGCGACGGGGACCCCGGAGGAATCGAACCAGCCTGGTCTCGCTTAAGAGGCGAGTGCATCAGCCATCTCTGCCAGTCACCCGTAAAAACTTGGTGCAGGATGTTGGAATCGAACCAACACCTCGCGATTATCGATCGCGGGCTCGACCTTCGAGCTAATCCTGCCTTGGTGCGCCGTTCGGGAGTTGAACCCGCATCTGTTGGGTGTAGGCCAACTATTCTGGTCCGTTGAACTACCGGCGCAAAAACATGGTGGAGGGTACAGGAGTCGAACCTGCCTAGCCGCGCTAATCTGGCGCCGAGGTGCTTATAAGGCACTGCCCCTCCCGGAGGACCCTCTTCAAATTGGTGGCTCGCGATGGATTCGAACCATCCACGACGGCTTTATGAGAGCCACGTTCTTCCTACTGAACTAGCGAGCCTCTTTCCAAAATTGGCTGGCCGGGCAGGATTCGAACCTGCGCATAGCGTGAGTAACAGTCACGTGCCTTTCCAGCTTGGCTACCGGCCAAGAAAACTTGCGCAAAATGCAAAAGGCCCCGACTTTTGTCGGAGCCTTCGAGAAATTTGAATCTGAACTTGGTGGTGCTATGGACAGACCAATCCCGAAGGCCGAACGCGATTGACGCGCCGTCTCATCATGGATTTGATCTGTATCAACATTACGAAACCGACTATAGCATGCCTCTCTAGGTGCGATCTATTCGAAATGCGGGCAATCGCCTAAAAACACACATTCAAAAGCATCGCGTGACTCCATCTTCATTTCCTTAAGTAGCGGACCGATCTTTGCCAGTTCCCGTCTCGACGAGTGCGGCCTCACCCACAATCGCCAACCGTCCGTTTGATGCCCAAGCGTCCCTTGCGGAAGCCGAAGGGGAGTTCGGACGCCTCATCCAGCAGACCTACCCTAGCCCCACAAGAGGTGATTCCCATCAGAAATGCAGGAAGATTGAAACTTGGGTTCTATCCTTTACCGCAAAGCGAAGCACAGAAGCTCAAGTCCCACCTTGCTTTCCCGGCTGAGCCATTCGCGGCGCTCGATCCGTGTGTCGGAGACGGAGCTGCCTTTGCGACCATTCTGGAGAACACCACAGCCCTGCGCTACGGAATTGAGCTTGATTCGTATCGCGCCGAACAGGCGCGAAAACTTGGCATTGATGTTGCGCACGGCAACGCTTTGGAGACGCAGTGCCGGGTCGATAGCCTGGCTCTGGTTTATCTCAACCCGCCCTATGACTTCGAGGTAGGCAGGACCGACAATCAGCGGATGGAGTTGGTCTTCCTGCGACATACCGGGCGATGGGTCATGCCGGGTGGCATCCTCATCTTTATCGTCCCGCAGCGGC
>Ga0209580_10000187_pt1 | contig 40841 bp, 41 predicted proteins | sample Coa_R1_5_FD_187153 | JGI IMG/M metagenome (GOLD analysis project Ga0209580, IMG submission 187153) | Surface soil microbial communities from Centralia Pennsylvania, which are recovering from an underground coalmine fire - Coalmine... | ecosystem: Environmental > Terrestrial > Soil >... | reverse complement strand
CTGTTGATTGGCAATTATCATTTTGCCCACGATTACGGGTGTGTGCACCCCGGCATGCCTCTTGGCCGCAAGCATCTCCGTCGAAGCCGTGACGCCCCCACTGGTGGGTTGGGCCTTGCAAAGATCCACTCCCAGACTAGGTTGCCCTACCCTGGAAGTCAATGGATTCGATGCCGTCAGCACCCCTTTGGTTCCAATCTGTTGCGACGTGTTCTTAGTACGAACGCTGCGAAGAACTTCCTTTAGACGCACAGATTTTCAGGGTGTGGCTTCCCCAGCCTCACGATGACCATCCGAAAAAGACGGCGATCAGTCCAATCGTGTCGATAAATCCATGGGCTAATACGCAGACCCACAAATTCCGTCCGGACAGTACGTCGGAGGCCGCGCAATCGGTCACGAATACGATTCAGGTAGGCGTCAATCTTCTGCTGGGCCTCGTCTGCGATAGCCATCTATTTCTCCTCCTTCAATGGAGTGAGCAGCCGGCTCATGCTGGAAGAAAACCGCGCCCAGATCGCAGCCATCTCTAATGTTCGCTGCCTTCCCGCCGTCGTCAGCGCGTAATATTTCCGCGGATGCCCCGCATCCGATTCCACCCACTCACTCTGCACCAACCCTAACGTCTTCAGCCGGCTGAGCAGGGGATACACCGTCCCCTCCGACACGATCAAATCCGAGTCGCTCTCCAGGCATCGCAGGACTTCGAGCCCATAACGCTTTCCGCTCCACAACGCAGCTAGAATCGCCAGGTCGAGACAACCTTTGCGAAGCTGGACTTCCCATTTGTCGGTGACTGGATCGGAGCTCGGGATATCAAGCACTGGAATACTATGCAGTACAAGGTATGATGTTGTATACAATAAAAGATATCAAGTGCAGAACCGACCTTGATCGATGTAAAGAATTAATAAAATTAATAAATATAAGTTTAAAAATTAAATAAATTAAGTATATTTATTGGAACGCGAGAAAGCAATGGATTCTACAAAGACCACCCCGAAGGACTGGCAAGAATTGGCGCAGATCACCCAAGGTCATCGGGTCCTGGTGGAGCGAGTTCGCTTAGCCGAAAAAGATATCGCCATTGAGGGCAGCTTCGAACTCCCGCAACTGGCGCGCCTCTCCATGGACGACCAGATCTTTATCACCGCTTTCGTCCGCTCGCACGGTTCGATCAAGGAAATGGAGCGAATCTTCGGTGTCAGTTATCCCACGATCAAGTCGCGGCTGACACGCATCGCCAACAGCCTCGAATTCGTCGAGACCAACCCAACACCCTCGAAGTCCGAAATCCTCGAACGCCTGCAGCGAGGAGAGATCACGGCGGAAGATGCCATAGGCGAAATGGAGGCCCTGCAATGATTCCGTTTGTTGCTGTCGTCAGCCTGCGCAACCACGAGAGCCGTACTTTTCGCCTGTGGGTGCCGCTTTTCTTGGTCTGGTTATTGCTGTTGCCGCTGGCTGTCTTACTTTCGCCCTTCATCTTCATCGCGTGCCTGGCGTGCCGCGTGAACCCGCTCCGCGGAGTTGCGGTCATGTGGCAGATCTTGAACGCGCTGGCTGACACGAACGTTGAGGTCGAACACCGCAGCGCCGGAATGTCGTTCCACATCCTGTAGAACGGAGCGACGGAACAGGGTTTGAAAGGGTGCTGCTTCAGCCGCACCGAAAGAGCGAAAAGAATGGCGGCTTTACGGTTTGCTGAAAAACTGGATTTTGGGTGGCCTCGATTTTGGGTGGCGCAGTGCTTTTCAGCGCTGTGATAAAGCCTCTCTTTTCTGATGGGCTTCAGTGTGTGCGTGAGATCTCGTTTTGCGGATTCAGGGTGGAGTAAGGCCACGGGCTTCTAGCCGCGAAGCGGCGAAAGAATAAAGCCCACGGCGTAAGCCGTGGTTACGAGTGAGAAATGATCAAGCTCCAAACGGGGCGAAAGAGAAGTTCTCACGCGCGCACTTTAGCCGTGAGGTCTGGCAAGCAAGTTTTCAGCAAACGGCTTAGCCCTTGAGGAAATCGTAAGGAGCCACTATGAACGAACATCGCCGCCAAATTCTGCAGATGCTTTCGGAAGGCAAGATCAGCGCCGACGAAGCTGAGCGCCTGATCGCCGCCATGGAAGCGCCGTCATCGCCCGCATCATCCGACATTGGATCATCCGGGGCAGGGAAAGCGCGTCCCAAATATTTGCGAGTAGTGGTTGACTCCGAAGAAGACGGCGGCCACGAAGGCCCAACCAAGGTAAACGTGCGCGTGCCCATGCAGTTGCTGCGCGCCGGAGTGCGCCTCGCCGGATTGATTCCTGCGCACGCCCTGCGTCGCGCTAATGACGCCATGCACGAGCAGGGCGTCCCCATCGACCTGACGCAGATCAAGCCGGAGAATCTGGAAGAACTAGTAGAGCAACTGAACGACTTGACGGTCGACGTTGATCAAAAAGACGCAAACACGAAAGTCAAGGTCAGAGTCTATTGTGAATAGGGCAGCACGCCAAAAGACCGGCATGAAATTTGAAGTTGTGGTGTCTACCTTACTCTGCTCGACTCTCGACTTCATAAATACGGTGATCGAGATTTGGACGGGCTTCCCGAAAATGTTTCTTTCGTGGTAAGCTTTTGGCCTTCCCTCCCGGTTTCATTCGGGATCCCCACCGATATATTTCCGAATTAAGAGGAGGACCTCATGAGTGACCCAGTCGCGCCGGTTGGGAGATTTTCGCCCGCACCTTCGATCATCGTTGACCGCACCGCAAACTCCGTCAGCATCACAGGCAAGATGGAACTCTATGGCCCGCAGGCAACCGTCGCCCGGGCAGGTACCATCGAGCGAAACATCAATTCCACTTGGACCCACAGTTTCGATGATGGCTATTCGGTTTCCTGCAACATCACCGTTCGGTTTCGCAATAAAGATTCGCGCGCGGGAGACGGAACGCAAATCGAAGCGCTCAAATGCGACGGCCCTTCGCATGTCACCGACTATCCACTCTTCGACCGCTCCATGACACTGAATGCGACTGAACCAGATGCCTTCACCTGGACTCCCACCCATGAGTTCGGCCACATCCTGGGTCTGGAGGATCGTTACAGCGAATCGATTATGAGTCAGATCCGGAGCACCTGGGGCGGAGTTCGCCACACAGTCGCAAGCCAGGGATACCAGACCAACCTGATGGCGGTTAGCGGCGGAGTGCTGGAAAAACAAAACGTCGGAGACCTGGCCTCAGAAAATGCTCCCAGTCCTTTTTGGATCAATGATGATGATCAGGTCCGCGATTGGGTGAACGCGCATTCGTGCATCGAAATCAATCTGCTGTCCACCAATAACAAGGTGAAGATGTTTCAGCCTCTGGTGAGTGGCTGGATTTCCGATGAAGACGTGGATGCTATGACCCGGATTTGCAGTAGTGTGGACGACACTCAGGAAGCCAAATCCATACAGAAAAGCATCGACCTTCACTCGTTTAGCAGTATTGGTCAGCGCACCCGAATGAGAGTGAGTTTCACCAAAATGCCGGGTGGCTGGATTGGTGGCTGATTCGGCGAGGCCCTTCTCTGGTACACAGGGCGCCTTCCGCAGAAATGTGATTCCGGGCGTTTCATTGCAGGGCAGGTTGGAGGCGGCTGTGGCGTGAACTCGCTTTATCGCGTGAACATGGCCATCAGCCGCGCTTTTACTTCGGGCCATTCGCTGTCCAGAATGCTGAAGTAAACCGTGTCGCGCACACGTCCTGTCCACGTAAGCGTATGCCGCCGCAGCGTCCCCTCTTCCTTCGCTCCGATCCGCAGGATCGCCTTGCGTGACTTCTGATTCAGCGCATCGGTCTTCAATTCCACACGCATGCAGCCCCAGACCTCGAACGCATGCCGCAGCATCAGATACTTCGCCTCGGTGTTCACAGCGGTTCGTTGCCACGCCGGGGCAATCCACGTAGATCCAATCTCCACCCGCCGGTTGGTGCGATCGATGTTCATAAATCGCGTGCTGCCAATCGTCTGTCCGGAAGTGCGTTCCACCGTGGCAAACACTACGGATTCCCCGCGCTCCTGCTCGGAAAATGCTTTGTCGATAAGCGTCTGAAAGTCGTGCCGACTCTTCATTGCATAAGGAATCCACCGAAAAATGTCCTCCAGATCGTTTTTCGCCACTTCCCAGAATATTTCTGCATGCTCGCGGCGGATGGGCTCGAGCCGCACGACCGAACCTTCCAAGGTCACAGGAATAACGATCTCCAGCGGGTTGACAGCCAGGCTCATTTTGTCTTTCCTTCGTGGTACTTCGTTTCTTTCGTGATTTATGATCTCGCTTCCATTATCTTGCATCTTGCGCTCATTTCAGGCATCTCAACAGGAACGGCTCAGTGTGGGCGGGCTAAGATCGCGCGAACGTATCCCCGTTGCTCTCAAAATATGACCTCACGCGTCCAAACAAAGACCTCGAAACCATCCCGTCAGGAGCGTTGTCGGTGAAGGCCCACTGTCTCCCATTCTCGCAAATCCCGCATACCACGCGCCTTTTCCAAGATCTCCTGGCCTACACTCCCAAAGTTCAAAACTTTTATCCTCGATCCCCGTATTTTCATGAGTGGCTGAAAGAGCAAGCGGGACAGATTTCCTACGAGGGCTCGCGCCGCCTGCACGTGACCGACATTCTCGAACGGCAGAATCGTTCTTGGAACGCATCGGAGAAGACACTCGCCAATCTTGACCGCCTCCGCAAAGGCGCCGCCGCCATCGTTACCGGACAGCAGGTCGGACTTTTCGGCGGACCCACATTTTCCCTCTACAAAGCGCTGAGCGCCGTCAAATTGGCAAATGAGGCGACGGCCGCCGAAGTCGACGCCGTCCCGGTTTTTTGGCTCGCCACCTACGACCACGATCTGGCTGAGGTGAATCACGTTTCACTCCCTCGGGCCGATGGCTCGCTAGAGGTCCTCACGACTGCAAGCAAGGACGTACCCGGGGCGCCCGTCAGTTCCGTTCGCTTCGACGACGAGATCAATTCCGTAGTCGAACAGGCCGTCGGATTGCTTGGCGACACCGAAGCATCCCAGATCTTGCGCGCTTCCTACCGCCCCGGCGAAACGCTCGGCAGCGCTTTCGCGCGTCTCTATGCCCGCGTTTTCGCCGAATGGGGCGTGATTCTGCTGGATCCCTCGGATCATGAATTTGCCCGCGTCGCGGAGCCAATCTATCGTACCGCGATCGATCGTGCGGGTGAACTTGCTGCCAGGCTTGTGGACCGAGGCAAGGAACTTGAAGCCGCAGGCTATCACCAGCAAGTAAAGGTCACCGAGTCTTCGGTGCTGTTATTTACCACCAGGCAGGGCGCGCGCACACCCATCTCGCGACGCATGGACGGAGACGTTACTGAATTTGCGATCGACGGCGAGGCCGCAGCCGAGAAGCTTTCGCACTCGCAACTGCTTGCAGAACTCGATTCGCATCCTGAGCGATTCAGCCCCAACGTGCTGCTGCGACCTATCATGCAGGATTTTCTCCTGCCCACGCTCGCCTACACTGGCGGCGCTGCCGAGGCCGCCTATTTCGCTCAAGCCGGCGTGGTGTACGAAGCACTTCTCGGCCGTGTGACCCCGATCCTGCCGCGCTTCTCTGCCACCATCGTGGAGCCGAAAGCGCAACGCTTGCTCGAGAAACATGAGGTCGCCATCACTGATGTCTTCGACGGTCCGGAAGCATTACGCCGGCAAATCGCGGCCAAGAACCTACCGCGCGATCTTCAGGCCGCTTTTGATGCCGCCAAGAACTCCTTCGACGCCAACTTTTCGGCGGTCAAAGAAAGGTTAGAGAAGCTGGATAAGACACTGGTCGACGCTGCGGAGACCGCCTGCTCAAAAATGCAGCATCAGTTGGAGAAGCTCTACGCGCAGGCGGCCCGCGCCGAGGCGCTGAAGGGCGAACTGGTAAACCGCCACGCCGAAGGCCTCAGTCAAGCTCTCTACCCGAACAAGGGCCTGCAGGAGCGCACCATCGGCGGCGTCTACTTCCTGGCGCGGTACGGCCAGGACCTGCTGCATCAGTTGTACGACACTATCAACTCCAGCTGTCACGACCACCAGGTCGTCGAACTGTAGTTCCAACCGCGACCTTCAGTGGGGCAACAGGACTTGAATTTCTTTTCTTAGCTGCTCGTATGCGGCGTCACTAGAAGATCCGTGCACTTGTTGAACGATCTTCCCAGAGGGGTCAAGCACTACAAGGTAAGCGTCATCAGGCTCTTTGTAGGCGACCAGCCTCTTCAATTCCGATTCACCCTGAAGTATGGGGACGAAATGGCCGCGCATATTCTCCTTGATACCTTTTTTCATCCCTGAGATCACCATCCCACGAACCAAGCGCGGCACGTCTTCGAGCACGGGCAGTTGATACAGCGCGAATCCTGTTTGATTGCCGAATTCTGAGAAGATCTTTTCGCCCCATGCGCTCGTGGGCCCTTTCGATGCCTTGGTGAATCCGAACACGAGCACTGCGACCTTTCCGTTCGCATCGTCAGGGAGCATTACCTTCTGTTCAGCAAAGCTTTCGCCCTCAATGCGAGGCATCGGCTGTTGAGCGTACGCCCATCCCGAAAAGAAGACGACCAGCAAGCAATTAAAGAGTTGAGCGGCCCGGAATTGTTTTCGCATGGGTAGCGCCGGCCTCTGGCCGGCTGTCGCGAGGGCATTTTGCCGTCGCAATGCTGGTAACACTACTTGCTCTCGCTAGTTGCGAGGTAAGTTCCAAGCCCGATCATGATCGCCCCGGTAACTGTTCGCTGCCGGCGTCGGAACGTGGCCGAAGATCGAATCCGCTCGCCTAGCGGCCCTGCCAGGGCAATCACGACCAAGTCTGCGGTTGTGTTCAACACGACCGAGATCGTTCCCAGCGTCACGAACTGCAGAAACACGTGCCCGCTTCCGCGAACCACGAATTGCGGAATGAACGACAGAAAGAACAGCGCAGTCTTCGGATTGAGGATCTCAGTCGCGACGCCTTGCCAAAGTGGATTGCGGGCCACTTTGACGTTCTGCGGAAATTGGTCGCCGGCGCTCGCGTCCTTGCGCGCATCGAGAATCATCCGCACGCCTAAAAAGCAGAGATAGGCTGCGCCAACATACTTCACAGTGGCAAACGCCATGGCGGACTTGGCAAGAATGATGGAGATGCCTAGCGCAGCTGCGAACACGTGCACCATGCCGCCTAAGAACGTCCCAAACGCCGACAGCACGCCCTCACGTTTCCCGCCCGCAAGGCTGCGCGCGAGAACATAAAGCATGCCCGGCCCAGGAGCGATGGCCAGCAACACGGCTGCCGTCAGAAATAGAAAGATTCGCGTCCCATTGAACATGACAACCCCACTCTGTTGAGATAACACCTAGCTACTTTGCGAGCCAGCCTTCCAGTTCCCCGAGTGATTCCACGCGAGGCAACTCGCGGCCACGATACGTCCCGGAAACATCGAACAGCACGGCATCCATTCCGGCGTTGCGTGCCCCAACATAGTCCACCGAATACACATCGCCAACGTAAAGGCTGTCAGCAGGGTCAGCCTTCATTCCGCGTAGCGCTGCCGCGAAGATTTCCGGATGCGGTTTCTCATGCCCGACATTACCCGAGTCGGTGATGCTGGCGAAGCAATCGCAGATGCCACAACGGCCAAGCACCGCATCGATTCGGCCGTCTGCATTCGAGATCACGGCAATCGCGTAGCGTGTGCGAATCCGCTCGAGCGCCGCGCGTGTGCCGGGTAGAATCTGGTCCCAATTGGCAGATTTCTGTGTGTTCTCGACCACCTGGTCGCGCACACTCGCATCGAATGCGTTCTGTTGATTCAGCAGATGAGTGTGAAACGTCCACCAGAAACCGTGATCGATCTTGCTGCTGATCAAGTCTTGGTCGAATTCCTGCTTGGTACGGCGCTCCAGTGCCTGCCACTCCTCAAGGCTGGGATGCTTTTCCGCCGCGATCGGCGCCAGGATGCGTGCGCGGTTAGGGAAGAGCAGAGTGTTACCGACGTCGAAGAAGATGAAACGGCGCTTCGCCATGAATCCATATTACCCAACAACATTATCCAACGTCGCCCCGGGCGCGCGCTTGAGAGATTGACGGTGCGTCCCGATGACGATGTAATATCGAGTACTCAACCATTCTGACTGAGGTTCCTAACGCTCGATCCGATGGCAATCGCTTTCGTCTCAGGGTTTGCTCGAACCACGCGCGCGGTGCTGGCAATGTATCCGATGGCGCGCGCCTCGGCCGCCATGTTGCCGGGGGTAGCGGTGGCGTTTTTCTCGCGCGAACCGCGGCAGGATATCTACAACATTCTCTGGGCGGTGGTGTTCGGCTTTGCCACGCTGAACATTCTGAGCCTGGCAACCCGGCGCATGGAACCGGGGCGACGCCGTATGACATTCGGGGAATTCATGGCCGTGATGGTTGTTGTGGTCTCCGTGTTCTTGCTGGGTTGGGAGATGCTCAATGTCTTCCACATTTTCCCCATCAAGCTGAAGCGTTAGAAGGACTTAACCGCCACGGGCATGGAATTTCCACTGATGTTCCCGAAGGAACACTTTTCTTACGGATGTGTACGTACAACATTATAGGTACTAGGAAAGTTTATGCTGGTCATGAGTTTAGCAGCAAAAATCAATTTCAATTTGCCCGTGGATGAGAATGCCAAGACTGGCGAAGCCGTCGTTGCCCCGTCTAATCGATTTTGCGGTATGATTCGCGTAGATGGCCAAGACCCCGCCCAATTTTGAAGTGACTTGTCCGTGCTGCAGCGCGGTGCTGAAGGTCGACACCGAGACCGCTTCCGTCATCGCCCACACGCCTGCGGTCAAGCCGAAGACCTTCGCCGACATGGAAGCTGCGGCCAAGGCCATGCGCGAGCAGGACAGCCGGCGGGAATCCATATTTCAGCAGTCGGTGGAAGCGCAGAAGCACGCTTCCGATCTCCTCGAGAAGAAGTTCCAGGAAGCGGTCAAGAAGGCGAAAGAGACTCCCGACACGGGCAAGCCGATTCGCGACTTCGACCTCGACTGATTCATGCCGGCACCCACTCGTCCGCTACTGCTCGGCCATCGCGGGGCGCGCGCCGTCCGATCTATTCCTGAAAACACGCTGGAGTCCTTCGATCGCGCCCTGGCGGACGGGTGCGACGGATTTGAATTCGATGTGCGGCTCACCGAGGACGAAGAGGCTGTGGTGTGCCATGACGCGAAGGTCTCCGGATATGAGGTTTCACGCACGCCAGCGAAGCAGCTTTCCCGGTTGCCGCGGCTACGGGATGTGCTCCAGCGCTACCGCGATTCCTTTCTCGACATCGAGTTGAAGGTTAAGGGGCTGGAGAGAATTACGCTCGACCTGTTCCTGCGGCACAAGCCGCGCCGGGGATTCGTGGTTTCCTCTTTTCAGCCCGGAGCGCTCAAATCGGTGCATGCCCTGGACGCCACCGTTCCACTTGGTCTGATCTGTGAGTCCACGACTCAACTCCGCCTTTGGGGCGAACTTCCGGTCCAGTATGTGATTCCCCACCACGCATTGGTTGACGGAGAGCTGATTCGCAAAATAAAAGGAGCCGGAAAGAAAATTCTTGTCTGGACGGTCAATGCGCGGGCGGACATGGAGCGCTTCGCTGACCTTGGCGTGGAGGGCATCATCTCGGATGATACGGAACTTCTCTGCCGCACTCTGTCAACGAGGAGTCGCAGTGATGGAATATCCGAATAAGAGTGAACTGAGCGACGAAGAGTGTGTTGTCCCTACGGGACTCGGGACTTTCTATCCCAGCCAACCCGGCATTGCCATGCCGGGCTTTCACATTCCGCCGCTACGCGGCTGCATTTCCGATCGGGGTGGTCTACCGCTCTACCCAACCCCTCATCCGCTCTACCGACGCCTCGTCGTGACTGAGACTTTTTACTGCGCGCGGGCGGCTTTTGCGTTCGGTGAGGCCAGAGCGGCCTTGGCTTCTTTGATGCCGGCCTGAATCAACGTCTCCCAGTCGAGATGCGGAACGGGGGATGCCGCGGCGGCCTGATAAATCGCGAGAGCATCTTTTGGACGGTTCAACTTCTTCAGGCACACACGTGCGGCGCTCAGTTGTGCGGTCAACGATTGCCGCTCGGCGGGGTACGCCTTTGCCAGTTCCTGATATTCCGCGAAAGCGCGCTCGAACTCCTGCATCTCTTCAGCACCCTTGCACAGTTCGAGCCAGGTGGTGGCCGGCATTTTGCCGCCGCCATTGTCGATGAACTCGGCGTAATCCTGAAACGCCGCTTCAATCTGATGCGCTTTCAAGTGCAGCGCACAGGTCTTAACGGTCGCATCAAGATAGGATTTCGTGTCGCTCTGGCGAGTGTAGATCTGGCGTAGCAGAGCCCAGGCATCGAGCGAATTCGGATTGGAAGCGACGTAGCTGCTGAGCAGTGCCTGGGCATCGGGGAGCTGGCCGTGCTCCATCATCGAACTGGCCTGCTCGAGCTCGGCATCATTGGTCCACGCGAGTTCTTCCTCGATGGCCTTGTTAGCTTTCTGCTCGATGCCGGAATAGCGAATCGCAACTGCCGCCAGCGCTCCGAAGACAAATCCGCCGACGTGGGCCCAATGAGCCACGCTGCTGATCGATCCGAATAGTGTTCCATAAAGAATTTCGACCCCGAGCCACAGCGGCAGTAGCCAGTATGCACTGGCCTTGAAGCGCCACAGGCGGAACGGATTGCCGGTGCGTAGAAGCCGGAGCATGCTGAACCACCAGATCCACGCCATCTCGATTTTCATCTTGGGGAAGCGGACGAGGAAGGCCCCCATTAGCGCGGCCACGGCTCCCGACGCGCCGAGAGTAGGGGTGATGCTACCCGGATTCAGCCAGGCGTGAAATTGCAGCGCGGCCGCGCCCGCGATCAGGTAGAACGCGGAGTACAGCCAGCGTCCCCAGACATCTTCCAGCACGAATCCCGCGAGCCACAGAAACCACATGTTGCCGATCAGGTGCATCCAGCCGCCGTGGAGAAAGTTGGCCGTCAGATAGCTCAGGGCGCTGGGATGGGACGGAATGAATGCGTACTGCTCGGTGATGGAAGTCGACGAGAGCTTTACGTACTGCTCGTTCAGAGAATCCATCTCCTCCTGAAGCTTGTCCGGATCCTCCATCAGCTTGATCTTGGCGTCGTAAGCGTTGATGACGTCGCGGTAGGGGCTCTGCACCTGCTTCCATTGATCCGGATGGCTCTTCTTGAACCCCTCGACCAGCCGCTCTTCCTCCGGATGCATCTTCAGCTCGGGATGCACCGCGGCCAAGATGAGGATGTCAGACTTCACCTCGCCCAATTGCGGCGCCTCGTCGTGCATCGACATCGTGGTGAAGAGGAAAACGACTGTGTTAATGGCGATCAGGGCCAGCGTGACCACTGGCCAGCGGCGGGCCGCCATGTTTTCGTGTTTGATGGGAATTAACATCGCACCGCCCCCGAAGACGCAGAAATTTGACTGTGTCGGCGACAGTGTAGAGTCGGCACCGAGGCATTCCCAGATGACTCACGGTCGTGGCCAATCTTTAGTAATCAGCGGGGGACCGGGCTGATCGGAGGGAGGTCTGGTCGGTAGTCGTTGGGCGTTGGTTGTGGCGAGTGTCTGGGCCAAGGGATAAGATCAGGCGCTCAGTTAGTGCACTCGAGATGTTAGTGCGCCGGGATAGTGCAGTGAAGCTAGTTGATGATCTAACGGGTGAGAGTCCCGTCAGTGCAGATTACCCAGTTGGCACTGTAGTTATATTCGGCGACGGCACGGGTGACCAAGCCGTCGGAAGCCCGGATGTAAACGCCCTCGATGGCCGGACGCAAGTCTGGTCTGCTCCGACAGGAGGGTTAGCAAAGCAGCAGTCGTAGCGAAAGCGAACCGTAGTCAAGCCTCGAAAACGGACACCCCCCCAGAATCGGAGTGTGAGGTACGAAGGGATCAAGCCGAAACTTTTATCACACGTTGAAGGCCAGTGTCTTCGGTGAAGCACTGGGTAAGAACAGCCGAAGAGTTCCCCGTGGTCTCAGAGGACGACATGTTGCGAAAGGCCATCAACGAAAGCTCAGAACCAGTGGTGGGTCGCCTAGGCATAGAAGAACATGCACAGCGAGGGCATCTCATATAAACCGCAGTGCGGCGAAGTTGAGATGTGCCCGCCACTGGGGCGGATGGGGTCGATTAAGCGTAGAGGGAGCCCGGTCCGCGCCATTGCCTTACCCGACAACCGGCATAAAGTAAAGGATGAAAGAGCCTTACAAGAAAGGGTAGCGAACCACTTGGCCTCGAGTCTTGCGCTGCTACCGCGAGGGGCCCAGCGAAGCGTGGATAGAGGATAGGCGGGGTGGCCATTGAGCCGCGAAGAGATACAACCCGGACGCCGACGCGGTTAACATGCGCGGAAGGCAACGTGGACAGGAGCGATAAGGCGGGGTCCTGTTCAGTCCGGCGTGGTCGAAGACCCCACCGCATGCGGTAATCAGCGCCCGTCCGGGTTCTGTGCGGGAAGGCAGCTAGCACATGGTTGTCCCTACCGCGATCGGCAACTTGCAACTCCAAGACTAGGGGAGCGTGTGATAGTGATTAAGTTCTATGTTGACCGCAAAGCATCCGATCAGGATTTCTCGGTTCTGTCGCGTTACCTTAGTAGAAGGCTGAAACTACACAACAGAGGAGTGTAATTGCCATGAAGATCAAATGGCATTTCTTCCTTATCTTGCTTATCTTGGCGCTGGTGTTTCCTTTCGCCGCCACCGGAAAAGCTCAGCAGGACATTCCTCCAGGCGTTAAGTACAAGCCTGCGCCTGACCCAGTCAACGCGGCGGCAAAACTTAAGCTCGAAGGAGCACTCGCCAATGGCGCCGCATTCCCCAAAGAGTTGTTTGGCGAGAACTTGATTTGGTGCGGGCCGACACTTTGGAAGTTTCTGAAACCCTCAGCGGATAAGACTTTGGTGGAAGCTCAAATACTTACTATGAACCTACCCATGCCAGACGGCGTGATCGTCACCGAAGGCAGAGGTATGCGAAATGAACAAGAGAAGCGGAGCTTCTGGAAGGCCCTCATGGCCAACTACCCGTCGCTCCAAACTGGCAAGGTGCGAAAGCCAACCTCCCGAGAAATAGGCTATTTCTGGGCAACGACTGTTTTCGATATCGATGAGCCTTTTTTCGCGATTGACGCCGGATCTCAAACGTTCGTTGTGCACATGGGGCGAGAACATGACATCTACACCTTCGATCTTTTAGGCGATCTTCGAGACTTAAGCGGTACTGCGCTGGAAGCCTTGGACGTAACGCGGCTCGAATCCAGTTATCCAGTTCCACCAGGCGCATCCACCGGTAACGACCAGGCGGGTCCGGCGGTAATGCATGAATCGGGACAGCCAACAGGGAACTCCTGCTTTGCTGGTGCGAACGAGATCAGAGTCAAGCAGGAAGAAATCGAGGGCAAGCTCGTTCACAAGGTTCAGCCGGTTTACCCGGAACAGGCCTTGCAAGCTGGGATACAAGGGACCGTCGTGATCTGTGTCTTGATCGACAAAGACGGCAAGATCAAGGACCTGAAGCCACTGTCCGGCCCGCAAGAACTAATTCCGGCAGCGCTAAAGGCGGTCAAGAAATGGCGCTACACGCCGTTTCAAGTAAACAACCAAACTGTAGAGGTCGACACTGACATTCGAATGAATTTCGAGCTGACAAGATAAAGCGCCAGATCAACGGCAAAATGGTCCGCAGTGAGCACTAATACCATCACAACCCCTTATATTGCGGTTTCGTAAATTAAGTGTCGTCACCAGGCGATACCGCTCATTGAGAGGTTTTGAGCGTAACAGGATATTACGTCAGTAGAAGCCGCACTCTCAAATGTTTGTGCGGCGGAGGCCGGTCATGGTTTCGGGTGATCTGCGGTGTAGGGATGGCAGCAGGGATCCTTAGCGGGCGTGAATTCCATGACTTCAACTCGGGTGCCGTCGGGATCGTAGACATCGAGGCTCCACTTGCCGTCGCGCCCAATTTCCGGTCCGTCCAGCTTTTCCAAGCCGCTCTGGTGCAGCTGGTTTGCAGCGGATTGAATTTTGTCCACGCCCAGCGAGAAATGATTTTGCACACCGCGCTCCTTGGCGTCTGCCTTGGCAGGAATGTTGAGCATGTACTCGATCCAGTCGGTGCCGTCGGGGACCTGAATTTCCCACCAGTCGTCGCTGGCGTCGTTGAAACCACCATGCCAGTACATGCGGAAGCCGAGCAGGTCCCTGTAGAAGCGATCTTCGGCCGCGCGATCCCTGACGATGAAGCCGGCGTGCAGCATGCGCGTGCTGAGCTTTCCGGCGGGGGCGTTGGACCCAGTGAGAGGGTGAAGCTGGACGAAGGCGATGGGATTACCTTCGGGGTCGTGCAGCGAGAAATACGCGACCGAGTTGATGTCCCGGGCGAGGGGGCCAACCGCGACGTTATGGGCAAGTAGGTAGGTGCGCATCCGGCCAATGTCGGGTGTGGCAAACGCGATTTCGAAAAGAAGGTTTGGGGGTGGAGCAGCAGGTGTTTCGGACAATAGAACTTGCTGGCGATCGCTAAGGATGAAACACGGGCGCGTCATGCCCGTGCAGCCTCCGCTGCGTGCTGGTAAGCCGAGCATTCGGCTGTAAAAATCAGTGGACTTGCGAAGATCGGTGGAATAGATGCGGACGTGCGCGATGCCCGTAATCGGCGGGCGCGTGGGCTGGTCCTGAGCAACAAGGGGTGCAGCGAGGCAAAGGCCGACGTGACATGCGAGCAGGAACAACGCGGTTCGATTCATTTATGCCTCAAGGGATTCTGACATGGAATTGAGTCGTGCCCCTGTCCAATGGAGCAAATTCATGTTAGTGATCTTGGTCGTGCGTAATTAGGTTTTCCAACAGCATCCGATGATCCAACTCGGTTGCTTCGATCTTAATCCGAATGCCTTTCGAGCGGTGAGAGTTTGGCGCGGACTTGCCCGCTTTAGAGGAGAATGCGCGGGATGTGGAAAACAATTCACCAATCGCAGAATTCACGGTAATTGTAGTAACCAGCGACAGCATTCAAAACCGGGTTAATAAGATGACTATTAATCCGCCGCTGCTTCCAGTGCGGATCCAGTGCGGGCGGGACGTTGCAGAAAGGCAGCACGTTCGGTTTCAAACTGCTCCAGATTCGCTCCGAACTCCTGCTCTTTCCATCCCATGACTGCGCCAATGCGCAAAGCCGCTTCGCGGCTGCAGGATTCGGACCAGCACGCACCCAGCGCGACCGGCACGCGCCTCAGCAGCACGTCGCCCAGAGTGACGGCGTATTCGTTGCGGTAGGCCTCGACGACCTCCGCCACGATGTGTGAGGTGTGTGGACAGATGGGTGCGCGAAGATCGGCGCCAACCAGAGCCATGCGAGCAATATCCATGGCGTGCTGGCCGTGCCATTCCATCATGCCGCGGGCGGTTTCTTCGCTGACCGATCCGGCGCGGGCGATTTCGATGACTTCCTGATCGAGCATAGGATCGAGCGAACTGCCCGGACCGACTGCCACGGCTTTCGGTTCTTCAACTGAGATCCCTATCTTACGTGCACACTCGCGGGCGAGGGAAGCGGCGGTCGTGAGCTTTCCGCCGATCACGGAGATCATGCGCGAGGCGCCTTCGTCGCTGTGGTCGTGCAGGAAATGACGGCGCGTCACGGCAGATGGCTTGTCACCGGGCGAGTTTGGCAGCGGCCGGATTCCCGCGAAGGCGTACTTGATGTCATGCGCTGAGAGCTTTGCTTTGGGGAACAGCCCAGCCGCGGTTTGCAGCAAGTATTCGATCTCCTGTTGAGAGGCCGAGGTTTTTCCCGGATCACCACTATCCGGCACTTCGGTGGTGCCGACAAGAATCTGTTCGTTCCACGGCAGCACAAAAACGGGGCGTCCGTCGGCGGCTTCGGTGTAGAGGGCGGCGGTGGGAGCTCCGGAAAATCTCGGCAAAACGATGTGCGATCCGCGCACGCCACCGATCATCGGTTTCTTCGTGCGCACGGTTGAGCGCTGGCAGATGCGGTCGGCCCACGGCCCGGTGCAGTTGATAACCCAGCTGGCGTCGACCCGCTGATCCTTTCCCGTGGTGCGGTCGCGTAAGAGCACTCCGCGCGCGCGTCCCTGACCGATATCGACGGCCAGCACTTCGCAATGATTTCGGACCACCGCGCCGGCGGCCGCGGCTTCCAGCATCCACTCGGCTACCAGGCGCTCGGGAAATTCGCATTGAGCGTCTTCGAAGTTGAGCATCAACCACTGGTGGCCGGCGTCAAGCGCACGTTGCACGCGAGCCATCTCCATCTCACTCAGGTCGGGGGACCTCTTTTTCGCCATGCGCTGGTAGAGCCAGAGGCCGGCACGCACTTTCATGGCGCTGCGCTGGCTATTCTCGTTCAGCAAAAACAGGAAGTGTATGGGATGGACCAGGTGAGAGCGTTCGCGGAGCAGGCGTTCACGCTCGCGCACCGATTCCCGCACTAGATCCAGTTCGCCATGCTCCAGGTATCGCAGTCCGCCATGGATGACGCGCGTCGACCGGCTGGTAACGCCGGAGGCGAAGTCGTTCTGTTCGACGAGCAGAGTGCGCTTGCCGGCGCGGGCACACTCGCGCGCGATAGCCACTCCGTTGATGCCGCCACCGATGACCACCACCTGAAAGTGCTGACCTTCCAGCGAGGATCGAGGTTTTATGGCTAAAGTCATGTATTTACGTTAGATAAAGATGTCTCGAGAGCGACATAAAGCTCCTTCTGCCGGAGGACACGTTTACCTGTGTTCATTTTGCGCCATCGGAAGAAGGAGATGTAGGTGACGATGGTCCATTTGACTGTGGCGCAAAACCATCCCCTGAAATGATACCGAAAGTAATGTCGTTGCGCCGGATTTGGCATTGGGGTCCGTCGATCTGTTCCGGCTGTGAACACCTTGACGAAATTCAAAATCCCCACACTGTCGCAGACTACGCGGCAAGGATGGGCCAACCCTCGGATTTTGTGTCTTCCATCAGCGTCTAAGAAGCAGGCAAGAAGTTTTGGCAGGGGTAGGATGCGGTGGTTTTCGGGGCGGTTGGCATCCGATCGTTGGGCTGGCGCCGGGGGAAATTCGCGTGCGTTGCTTCGCGGCTCCGCTGTCATTTACATTGGTTGCCGAATGCCCACCACAGGAGAGCGTTTCGAACGAGCGGTCGCCATCATGGAACGTCTAAGGGCTCCGGGCGGCTGCCCCTGGGATCGGGAACAGACCTTCGATTCCATCAAGCCCTACACCCTGGAAGAGACCTACGAGGTCCTGGAAGCGATCGATAATCGCGACTGGCCCGAGCTCGCTGGGGAACTCGGCGATCTGCTGCTGCAAGTGCTCTTCTACGCCGAGATGGCGCAAGAGCAATCCTCGTTTTCGATTGACGATGTCCTCGACCGCCTTTCCGGCAAGCTGATCAACCGGCATCCGCACGTGTTCGGCGATGTGAAGGCCGATACTTCGGATGAGGTGAAGCGCAATTGGGAAGCTTTGAAGCACGAAGAGAGGAAGCAGAAAGAGGGAAGCGCTGAAGGCGACACAAAGCCGGAAAAGCGTTCGATCCTTGCGGGGGTCTCGTCGAAGATGCCTGCACTGCTCGAGGCGCAAAAGCTCAGTGCGCGCTCGGCACAGATTGGATTTGATTGGCCCGATGTTGAGGGACTCTTTGACAAGCTCCACGAAGAAACGGAAGAGTTGCGCGAACACCTGAAAGAGTTTCCTGCGCCAGGACCGCGTCCGCAGGGACGAGGCGTTGCCGGGTCGGGCCGTACCGTGGTCCCCGAGGTGTTGCAAGCTCGCTTGGAGGAAGAAGTCGGTGATTTATTCTTCGTCCTGGTGAACATCGCGCGGTACCTCTCTATTGATCCGGAGTCTGCGCTGCGCAAGACCAATCGCAAGTTTCGGCGCCGCTTTCAGTGGATGGAGGCGCGACTCCATGAAGCGGGCCGCTCCGCCGATGATGCCCCCATGGAAGAACTCGAATCGCTATGGCAACAGGCCAAAGCCCACGAACGAGACGCCGAGGAGAAGAGCGCTTGAGTGCGGCGACCGTCGAACTCCGGCGATGTCACGGTATTGAGGAATTTCGGGCGTGCGTTGCCTTGCAGAAGGAAGTGTGGAATTTCACGGATGCCGAACTCGTCCCGTTGCGCATGTTCGTGGTTGCCGACAAAGTGGGCGGCCAGGTCATGGGCGCGTTCGACGGCGACGTGATGGTCGGGTTTGCATTGTCGGTCCCCGGAACGCGCACAGGACATGTCTATCTTCACTCTCACATGCTGGCTGTACGCAAAGATCATCGCAACAGCGGCCTCGGACGGCGTCTGAAATTGATGCAGCGGGAAGATGCGATGGCGCGCGGGATTGAGCTGATCGAGTGGACGTTTGATCCGCTGGAAATCAAGAATGCGTATCTGAATCTCGAAAAGCTGGGAGCGATTGCGCGCCGCTATAACATCAACCAGTACGGCATCACTTCGTCTCCTCTGCAAGGCGGGCTCCCCAGCGATCGGCTGATTGCGGAATGGTGGCTGAAATCGAAACGTGTGGAGACGTTACTGGAAAAAGGGAAGAACCCTGCGATTCAAGCCGAGTCCTCTATTTCTGTTCCTGCCCTGATCTACGACTGGAAAGCATCTGCCGAGACACGTGCCAAGGCGCAGCAGGTGCAGGAGCGCAACCGCGAGCAGTTCTTGCGCGCCTTCAACCACGGATTAGCCGTTCTGGGCTATGAGCGGGACGCAGAAGGTAATGGCAAGTTCTTGCTGGGTCGTTGGGATGAGAAGTGGTCGTACGCATCGGAAAAATAGGTTTCAAAATTACATCGTTTCAAGGTTTCAAGGTGAACCCCGGCGAAGTCAGCCGGAATGCTGGAACCGCAAGTCATTTGGACCTTGAAACTTTGAAACCTTGACACTTAAACAATGAAAATCGAAGCCATCACGCTGCGCGAGATCCACATGCCGCTCGTCCATTTCTTCGAGACGAGCTTCCATCGCCTATACCATCGCCGCATTCTTCTCGTCACCGTGCACAGCGAGGGTGTCGACGGCTGGGGAGAGAGTGTAGTTGGGGAAGATCCGTTCTACAGCAGCGAATGGGTCGACAGCGCGTGGCCTACGTTGACCCAGTATCTGATCCCGGCGCTGCTCGGGCAGAAGATCGATTCCGGGCGCGAGTGTTCGGCCCTCTTTGCCAGAGTGCGCTCGCATCGCATGGCCAAAGCGGCCCTCGAAAACGCCGTTTGGGACGCCGAAGCGAACCAGAAAAGGCTACCGCTGTGGAAGTTGCTGGGCGGAATTCGGCGGGAAATCCCATGCGGCGTTTCCATAGGGATTCAGGATTCAGTCGAGCAACTGCTCGAGAAGATACAGACTGAACTCGCGGCCGGCTATCGCCGCATCAAAGTCAAGGTCAAGCCCGGCTGGGATCTGAATGTGCTGGAGCGGATTCGCTCGCGGTGGGCTGATATCACCCTCAGCTGCGATGCGAACTCCGCCTACACACTCGATCAGGTCGAGCACCTGCGCAAGTTCGACCAGTTCAACCTGCTCATGATCGAGCAGCCCTTGTGGAACGACGACATTTACTATCACGCGCGGCTGCAGAAAGAATTGCGCACCGCCATCTGCCTCGATGAATCGATCGTCACCGTGCGCAGTGCCGCCTTTGCCGTCGAAACCGGCGCCTGCCGCATCATCAACGTCAAAGTGGGGCGTGTGGGCGGATTCTCCGAAGCGCTGAAGATTCACGACCTCTGCCACGCCCACAACATTCCCGTCTGGTGCGGAGGCATGCTCGAAACCGGCATCGGGCGGTCGCAAAACATCGCCCTTTCGACTCGGCAAAACTTCAGCTTGCCCGGAGACGTGTCCGCGTCTAAGCGGTATTGGAAGGAAGACATTGTTGATCCGGAGATCGAAGTTTCGTCCGTAGGGATGATCGCCATCACCGACCGGGTGGGAACGGGTTACCGGGTCAAGCCGGATTTGATCGACAAGCTCACGGTAAGGAAAGAGACGCTGCGGGCCTGAGGCGTGTCTTCGCGAAGTGATGGCGGGGGCTAAAGCCAGCAATTCCTTACCTGCCTAACGCGGCGCTGAAGCGCCGCTCTTCCACGGTGCTCTTGCACTGCGCGTTTACACGGCGATCTGACTTATTGGTCCTTCTTCGCCGCCGGCGGCTCCGGTTCGTGATTGTGCGCCAGCTTCTCTTGCTCGGTCTTCAGGATGTCCACCGCTTTGGCGAAGGTCAGATCGCCGGGCACAGGATGGAAGTCGCTGAGCTTCTCGTCCGAGATCATGCTGAGACTTTTGAACAAGAGAATCTTTCCCGTGATCTGCAGGTTCATCGCGGTGATCTCCCAGTCTCCGTCGCCGACGTCCGCCTGCTGCACGCGGAAGTGCCCGCCTTTGTCGAGGTGACCGAAGAGTCCCCACCCGAATGAAACTTCACGAAACAGTGTGCCATCGATTCTCGCGATCCGATGCGCGGTGGCATCGATCAGCAGGTATCCCTGCATGCCCTCGAGCACCTGCTCCTCTCTCGATGGAGGCGAGTATGCGGGATTGGGCGTGAATTCCAATCTCACCAGTTCGTCTCCAGGCTTCCCCAAGTCCGCGGAGCCGGCCTCGGTGCCTGCGTATTTGTAGCGGAAGGCATCGGGTAGGGCTTTTACGATGCGAAGCGTGCGGTCAGCATCGTCATTCTCGCGCGCCTGTTTCTTTCGCAGTTGTTCGGGATTGCCTGCCAGCCACTTCAAGTGATCCGTTTCAGATTTCTGTTGCTGCGGAGTGAGCGGCTGATCGTTGATCGCAATCATCATCCCCGCCATGGCGTCTTTGGTTTCGACGTAAAGCCTGGTCTGCGATCCCTTGGGGGTTTGTTTTCTGGATCGGAACATCTGCTTCTGCGAGGGTTGATTGGCCGCAGCCATTTCCTTCGCAACCGTCTGGCGGACCAGTTCGTTGGGAGAAATCTGCGGCGCGCCCTCCTGGCCATGAAACAGGACCGGGGCAATGGAGCAGATCGCGATGCAAACCGCGAGTTTGTTTCGCCGGCCAAGCATGCACAGTTAGTGTAGCAATCACCCGCAAGAGGTTGCAGATGCAACTTCGAATGCACCTTCTAGTCAGATGCCCGCCGACGCTGGCTTGCCGCCCACTCTGAGAGTTGGGTATAGTCGATGCAGCGGCGGCCGTCCCGGTAAACCTGCCTTCCCAGAATTCCGGTAAGCAGTATCCGCTTCCAATAAAGGAGAACATCATGAGTGCTCCGTTGTCGGCAGACTTGGCGCAGATTGGCAAATCCGTGGTCATCAAAGGTGAGTTGTCGGGCAGCGAAGACCTTTACGTCGATGGTCAAGTAGAGGGCAGTATCTCGCTGAAGAGTCACAGTTTGACCGTGGGGCCGAATGGGCAGGTGAAAGCTTCGGTGGAAGCCAAGGGAGTCGTGGTGCAGGGAAAGCTCGAGGGCAACGTGCAGGCGAGCGACCGCGTCGAATTACGCAAGTCGGCCGTGGTCACAGGGGACATCAGCACCCAGCGCATCGCGATTGAGGAAGGCGCTTATCTGAAGGGGAAGGTCGACATTTCGGGCAAAGCGGAAAAGGCCGCAGGAAAGTAACTACTAGCAGAGCGTATTGCAGGTTAAAGTTTTAGTTGCAAAAGCTGTTTCAAGTCCCAGAGCACTCGCTGCCTCGGACGTACCGGAGTAGGTCTGATGGCAACGGTGGCGCAGAACTTCATGAAGCTTTTTCGCGGTTCATCGAGCGGTTCACAGGCGGAGACGCCGCAAGTATCGCAAAAGCTGACGCGCCGCTCCAGCGGCCTTGGCGAACTCGCGCGTTTATGGGAGTCCGAGACACCGCTCTGCGTTCTCGATCTCGGCTCGACCTCGCCTACCAACATTACCTTTTTTACTGGGCGCACACACAAGATCTACAGCGAAGACCTTCTGGTGGCTTCCACAGAACCCCATCTTGTCATCAAAGATGAGCAGGGCAATGTGACGTTGGATAGCCGGAAATTCTTGGCGGATAACCTGCTCTATCCCGCCGCACATTTTGACGTGGTGCTCTGCTGGAACTTGGCCGACTATCTCGATGAGAGCCTGGTGCGTCCGGTGATGGGGCGTCTCTGGTCTGTGCTGAAGCCGGGCGGCATGTTGCTTGCCTTCTTCCATACCAAGGATGCCGGGCCGGATTCTCCCTGCTACCGCTTCCACATCATCGGGAAAGACACGCTGGAGATGCAGAAGATCGTAATGCGCCGTGAGGCTCGGCGCGGGCCGACTGGAGCCATTCACACCGCCATCATCGACGGCTTCCGCCTGCAGCGAGTCTTCAATAACCGCCACATCGAAACTCTCTTCCGCGACTTCGCCTCGATCAAATTTTTCCTTGCCCGCGACAACGTCAGAGAAGTGCTAGTTGTGCGGTAGTGCTCGAGCCTCAGATTTCGTTTCCGTGGGGATTAACGTTTTCGCATATAAGACGTTCCACTATGTAATTTGATTGCGTACTGGTTCTGGCACCCCAAGCAAGGAGTCGAGGGCCGAAATGAGGTTCTTTCGGATCGCCAAGCCAATCTTCCTCCGGCGTCTGCCACTCTGCTTCGTCGCCATGCTTGTAGTCGCGACGCAGAGTCTCGGCCAGGCGGTCCGGTCTGACGAACCGCACAGCGATACCGTGAGGGGGACCGTGATCAACGCAGTCACCCAAGCGCCTATCCCGCGTGCGCTGGTCGCTACATCCGACCATCGCGCCGGAGTCCTTACCGATGGAGAGGGCCACTTCGAAATCACTCTTCCCAATATAGAAAACGGCTCTGCTGGTGACGTAATGATCTTCGGTGGTCAACGGCCATTTCCTTACGCGAGGCGTGGAATTGCGTACTGGTTCACGGCGCGCAAGCCGGGTCTCCTGGACGGTCCCGACACAAGAGCACACGTCGCGCTGTCGTCCGCCGATGACCTTACCATCGCCCTCATCCCCGAAGCGATCATCAAAGGACGGATTACTCTCGCTTCCGGAGATGCCCCTCTTGGCGTCATGGTTCAACTCTTCTCGCGCCAGGTGCGCGAGGGGCTTCCGCGTTGGACACCATCATCGACTGTGCGCGCGAACTCTGCTGGAGAGTTTCGTTTCGCGGAACTGGAGCCGGGCTCCTACCGAGTGGCGACCGAAGAGTACATGGACAACGATCCCCTTACCAATATTCCCGGCTCTCAGGTATACGGGTTTCCGCCGGTTTACTATCCGGGCAGTTCCGACTTCTCCGCCGCATCGACCATCGAACTCACCGCGGGACAGGAATTTCAGGCCGACATCTCCCTTGCGCGGCAGCCTTACTACTCGGTTAAGATTCCGGTCGCAGGCGTCGAGACGACAGGCGGGTTGAATATTTCCGTTCAAGGCCAGCGCGGACCGGGTTACCGCTTGGGCCAGAATGCCGCTCAGCAGGCGATTGTGGGGCTATTACCGAATGGCATTTACGTCGTGGACGCCTCAACACTCGGCCAGAACTCCGTGAGTGGCAGCGTAAGCATTCGCGTCAATGGAGCGGCAATCGATGGACCTACTCTTACCCTGGTTCCGAAGAGTTCCGTAAGGCTGGATGTGAGAGAAGAATTTACAGACACGAGTTGGAATGGCTCTGCAAGCTGGAATGACGGCAAGCACACGTTTTCCTTGCACGGTCCTCGAACTTACCTGCAAGCCACGGTCGAAAGTGCAGACGATTTAGAGCAACCGCGATTCGGATCCATTCGTCCGCCAACCGGATCGAATGACGATAGTTTGGTGATCGAAGATCTTTCTCCGGGGCGATATTGGCTGCGACTGCACACTTCGCGTGGCTACATTGCTTCGGCGACGCAGGGGTCCACAGATTTGCTGCGGCAGCCGTTGACGATTGGCTCAAGCACAGCCACACCGATTGAAGTCAGAGTGCGCGACGATGTAGCGGAACTTGACGCAACGGTCGCAACCCTTGCCCTGCAATCAGCGACAGCCTCAGGCGAGGGATCCGCCGAAGCTGCGGTTGTCTGGATGTACCTCGTTCCGTTGCCCGGGGGGTCAGGAGAATTCAGGGAGATCACAACTTCGAGCGGCAGCGAATTCATCTCTCCAGGGATGGCTCCCGGCGATTACCGCGTGTTGGCTTTTTCCACTGCGCAACCGCATCTTGCTTATCGCGATGCCGAAGCGATGAAAGCATACGAGTCGAAAGGTCCCGTCGTTCATCTCGTGGCGGGTCAGAAGACCACGGTACAGGTAGAGACGATTGCGAGCGAGTGATCAAACCATGTCGGTTTCCTCCATATCGAGGTGTGCGTTCGTGCTCGCTGCGTGCAGTGCATTACTAGCCCATGGATTCGCAGCGGCGCAAACCACAAATTCTCAAGGGCCTGCTAACGCTGCGGCAATCTACAGAGTCGCCGGAACCGTGGTCAGCAAGATCGATGCGCATCCGCTCGATCGGGCGCGCGTCACACTGCGAGACGCGAAGAACTCACAGAAGTTCGAGTCCGTCATTACTGCGGAAGACGGCAGGTTCGCGTTTGAGAACGTTCCAGCTGGAAAGTATTCGCTCGGCGGTGCGAAACGCGGGTTTATTACCGCCTCGTACGATCAACACGATCTATTCTCGACGGCAATCGTCACGGGAGCAGGACTCGATACCGAAGCGCTGGTGCTGAAGCTGGCGCCCAATGCCGTGATCTGGGGCAAAGTGCTCGACGAAGCCGGAGAACCGGTCCGTCATGCGAGCGTTACTCTGTACTACGACAATCACCTGGAAGGTGTGGACCACATACAAGAGCGGAACGCTGCGCAGACCGACGATCTGGGTACCTATGAACTGCCGGGGTTGATTCCAGGAACATACTTTCTATCGGCGCGCGCAACTCCCTGGTATGCGGTGCATCCTCCCTCGACATCTGGTCCTCGGGGAAAAACCACCGTTGATCGTTCGCTGGATGTAGCTTATCCGGTTACCTACTACCCAGACGTGACCGACTGCGACAGCGCCGCGCCGATTTCGTTAAGAGGCGGCGAACGCGCGCAGGTCGACATTCACTTGAACCCGGTTCCTGCCCTGCGCCTTCTCTTTCGCGTCCCGGGCGATGCGCGACGCGGATTCGCCCTTCCGCGATTGGAACAGCCGGCCTTCGAGGGCTCGACATTTATGCAGCCCAGCAGTGCATCTCAGGTCTCGCCTGGAGTGTTTGAAGTCACCGGAATTCCCGCTGGGCATTACAACCTCTGGGTGCAAGGGCAAGGCACAACCGTGCGGATGAACGGAATCGATCTCAGCAAAGATGGCGAGCAGATCGATGCCGCTACCGCCGAACCGGCAGGCAACCTGAAAATTTCGGTGCAAATACCAGGAGAGAGTTCCATTCCCAAGGGATTTTCGGTTGGGTTGCGATCGAAGGGCAAAAGTATGAATGGCTATCGCGTGCTCGATGCGAAGGGAGAAGCGGAGATCGATCAAGTTCCGGCCGGCCGTTACGACGTTCTGGTGTGGGGAGCACGCAAGCCATATTCCATTGCACGGATGACGGCCGAAGGAGCCGACGTTTCGGGGCACAGTGTTGTTCTCGGGCCGGGTGCGTCGGCCTCTGCCTCGCTCACACTCGTCGCGGGTAGCGTCGAAGTCGAGGGAGTCGTGAAGAAGGCCGGCCAGGGATTTGCCGGCGCGATGGTGGTGCTGGTTCCCAAGGATCCCGACAACCACCGCGATCTCTTTCGCCGCGATCAGAGCGACCTTGATGGCACGTTCAGCCTTCACGCAGTTGTGCCAGGCTCCTACTATCTCGTGGCAATCGAAAACGGGTGGGACTTGGACTGGTCACAGCCCACCGTCATCGCGGAGTATGCGAAGCATGGTCGGTCCATTGAGGTTAGCGATTTGGGAAAGCCCATGAGCCTTACCCAGGCCATCGAGGTGCAATTGAGATAGGGCAGAGGAAGGAGCAAAGAGTCGCGCACAATGAGCCGCGAGGGCGGCTAGGCTGCGGACGCGTTGAGGGCCTGGAATTCGGCTTTCCACGAGGGACGATCTTTCCAGATGATGATTCCCATGCGGAAGAGGTAGTGAGTCGAGATCTCGACGCTATCTGTGGTTCTCGTTCCGTTGGTCAGAATCCGGCGCACTTCTTCGGGGACATACGCTCTCCGCACCGAGGCGACTCCGTCGAGGCGAGAGACATGACTGCGCATCAGAGGAAATCCCGCGAACACCAGCGCCAGATGTAACGGATGGCGGATCAGGTCGTTGATCAAGACGGCGCAGCGGCTGACGCGCGAGGCTTCGTCCACGAACCGGGTTAAGTTCTCGGGATCGAGATGATGCGCGAAAAGGCTGCAGCTTGCTAGGTCGAAGCTCTCGTCGCGGAAGGGAAGAGCCAGCGCATCGGCGACCAGCGCACGGTGCCCCTTCCGCAGATGAGAGGGAACGCGGTCGAGATCGGTGATATCCAGCGTGATTCCCTTTTTCGCCAGCTGCGACGCCGCGACTCGCGGGACTTCGCCATGTCCGGATGCAACCTCCAGCAGCGAGAAGTGCTTTTGTCCCGTTGAGGATGAGACGCGTTCGACCAAGCTGCGAGTGGTGGCTACGCCTCCGAACCACCGATTGATCCGGCACAAATCCCGCAGGGAAGTCTCCGCATCGGGTACGGGACACTGATCGGAGTCGAGGATTTCTTCCGAGTCGACGCGCTGCATGCAGAGTTTTGGGTTGCCCCAGTTGCCGAGAGTATAGACGAAGTAGCTCGCCCAGATGTCAACAGCAGGTCAACAGGGCTACTGGACCTCAGCCAACTCCTCTTCCAGCAGTTGTTTGTTATACAGGTCGCTGTAGTAGCCGTTCAAGGCCAGAAGTTCGTCGTGGGTGCCAAGTTCGACGATGCGTCCGCCATGCAGCACGGCAATGCAATCCGCGTTGCGCACGGTGGACACGCGGTGGGAGATGAAAATCGTGGTGCGTCCCGTCATCACGTCGCGCAGGTGGTTGAGGATCTTGTCTTCGGTGTGAGTGTCGACGCTGGAGAGCGCATCGTCAAGGATCAGGATCCGTGGATTGCGGATGAGCGCGCGAGCGATTGCTGTACGCTGCTTCTGCCCGCCGGAGAGGGTGATGCCGCGCTCGCCCACCAGCGTTTCGTAGCCCTCGGGGAAGTCCTCGATATCGACAGCGATATTCGCGGCGTCGGCGGCATCGTGAATATCGGAGTTGCTGGCAGAGTCGACTCCCAGGGCGATGTTCTCGCGAATGCGGTCGCTGAACAAAAACGTCTCCTGGGGAACGAACCCGATGCGGCGGCGCAATGATTCCAGAGAATAGTCGCGGATGGGGCGGCCATCGATCAGCACCATGCCTGCGTCGGCGTCGTAGACGCGCGGAATCAGATTGACCAGGGTTGTTTTCCCCGAACCGGTCGGGCCCACGATGGCGAGACTACTACCTGCGGGCACGCGCAGGTTTACGTCGCGCAGAACGGGCTTGCCGTCGTAGCTGAACGTCAGGTTGCGGAACTCGATCTCGCCGTTGATCTCGTGGGCGTCCGCATCTGGCGCGTCCTTGATCTCCGGCTGCTCTTGCATGATCTCGTTGATGCGGATAAGCGACGCGGTCCCGCGCTGGAATATGTTGATGACCCAGCCCAGAGCAATGATCGGCCAGGTGAGTTGCATCATGTAGGTGCTGAACGAGACGAACTGGCCGACGCTCATGGAGCCGTCGAGCTTCAGAGTGGTGGTGATTCCGGGATATGTGCCGACGAGACTTGTTACGCGGGTCAACGTTAATTGTCCTGTGAGCACTTCTCGTCCGCCGAGCCAGAGCACTAGAACCACTGCACAACCCAGCATCAATTCCAGGGTGGGCCAAAGCATGCCCATCAGACGCACCAGCTTCAGGCTGCGGCGGATGTACTCTTTGTTCTCGCGCTCGAACGCTTTGATCTCGGCTTCTTCTTGCACATAAGCCCGGATCAGGCGAGCGCCGGAGAAATTCTCCTGGGCGCGGGCGGAGATATCGGAGAACATCGCCTGAATGCGTTCAAAACGTTCGTGAATACGGCGTCCGAAGGTTTGAATGACGACGCTCACAGCTGGCAGCGGCAGAAACGTGAGCAGGGTCAGCTTGGGGTTAATCGAGATCATGAACGCCAGCGCGCCGGCCGTATAGACCATGGTGTTGGCCGAATACATGATCGCCGGGCCGAGCAGCATGCGGACGGCATTCAGGTCGTTGGTTGCGCGCGCCATAATGTCGCCGGTGCGGTTGCGTTGATAGTATGAGTAGCTCAGTCCTTCGAGACGCGCGAAGAGATCGTTGCGTAAATCGAATTCGATATCGCGCGAGACGCCGATCACGACCCAGCGCGTCAGGAACTGGAATATTCCCTTGGTAACGGCAATGGCGAGCAGCAGTGCGGCGTAGACCAGAAGCTTGTGGCGCGTGACGCCTTGATTCAGATCGTCAGAAGCCTTGCCGATGACCAGCGGGAACAGCACCCAAATGCCGTTATGCAGCAGCACACAGCCTGTGCCGAAAGCGTAGGCCCAGCGATAGCGCTTCAGGTACGGCAACAGCGGGCGGAGGCTCTTAAGAAACATGCAGGTTCAGTAGATGAAATTCTAGCAGGCAGGGTGCAAGAGTTTGGAGCAGTTCGCTCTTCCCTAGCGAGGAACCGCGACCACTGGGGCTAAAGCCCATCTCAGCGTACTCCGGCTACGCGGCGCTGAAAGCGCCGCTCTTCCACGGTGGCGCACGCATTCACGGCGATGCACGCAGTTACGGTAGCTAGAAGTGTGTGCGTGAGATCTCGCTTCGCAGATTCAGGGTGGAACAAGGCTAGCGGTTTCCAGCTGCGAAGCGGCGAAAGAATACAGCCCACGGCGTAAGCCGTGGGTACAATTGGGGAAATGATCCAGCCCCAACGGGGGCGAAAGAGGAGTTCTCACGCATTCTCTAGAAGCCACGGTACATCATCTGTCCGACGCCACCCTGTTGTGTCAGCGTGATCATCAGCACCACGAGCAACGCTAGCGCGTAGACGGCGGGAAGCCAGAACCAGCGCGAACGAGATATTAGCGACAGCAACCCCGACTGCTGGCGGGATGCGTCTGCTGGAGCTGTTGCCCGGTTGAGAGCATCAGTAACCAGCAACACAACGCCATAACCAGCGGCAAGAACCGCGATCAGCAGGTAGAGGCTGGAACTTAGGTAGTGAGACGAGTAGCTTTGGGGCGTCACGACCGCCGCCAGCATCTGGCGCGCCTGCGCCGGGGAATTCGCGCGAAAGAAAATCCATCCCAGGCTGATGAGCGCGGCCGTTGCGAGCCAGGACAGCGGAGTCCAGATGCTGGGTGGTTGCCAGTTGAATCTGCGTTCGACCTGCTGCAACAGGCGTTGCGAGACCAGCAGCACTCCGTGATAGCAGCCCCAGATCAGAAATAACAGAGTGGCTTTGTGCCACAGGCCGAATACGACCATCGATAATGCCAGCGCCATATGACGCCACCACATCTCGCGGCGCAGAGGCGCGAGTGGGAAAAAGACGTAGTCGCGGATCCAGAACGACAACGACATGTGCCAGCGCGTCCAAAAGACCGAGGGGCTCGTGGAGGCAAAGGGACGGTCGAAGTTTTCGGGCACGGTGATCCCCAATGCCTTTGCCGCGCCGATAGCGACGTGGCTATAGCCCGCGAAGTCGAAGAAGAGTTGCAGTCCATAGCCGAAGGCGAGACAACAGACGTCGGTCCCGGACCACTGCTTTGCGCGGTCGAATCCACTGACGATTCCATCTCCTGCCAAAATCCCCTGGCCTAGTAGTTTGCCAAGTTGCATCATGAAGACGCCGATGGCGATTCTTCGCAGTCCCAGCCCGATGGCGCTCCGCGCGGTTGTTTCTTCGCAACGGAATTGCGGGAGCATGTCTGGCATGCGGCACACCGGCCCCGAGATAGTGACCGGGAAGAACACCATGTAGAGGGCGAACTCGGCAAACGTTAGGTCAAGTTCCTCACCGCGGTAGAGGTCGAAAAGATAGCTGAGGGCCTGAAACGTCCAGAAAGAGATTCCTAACGGCAGTGCGAGGCGAGTCGTGTCCTGTAGTGACGACGGCAAAATGTGGAGGGTGAGTTGAGGAACATATTTGAAGGCGGCGAGCAAGGCCAGATTGAAAAAGATCCCTGCCGAGAGCGGCAGCCAGTGTGGCTTTGCGCGCAGCCACTTGCCAGAAATGAAATTGGCGACGATCGAAGTGAGCAGGACGGCAGCGAACCAGGGCTGCCATGCCAGGTAGAGGGCGACGCTCGAACCGAGAAGAACGGCTTGTCGCACGATCGGTGATCGAACTTTCGCAAACACCGCGACGCACACCAGGAAGAGCAGCACGTAGCAAGCAGCCTGAAACAACATGCCCCCGATCTCCAACTCAGTACGCGCCCCCTTTCCTGTGGATGATCTGCTCCCGCAGCTGCAGAGCGGCGCGGTTCGACGGGTCGAGGGTAAGAGCTTTCGCCAGGGAACTTTCGGCGGCGATGTTGTCGCCAACCTGCAACTGTGCCTCAGCTTCTTCGGTGAGGCATAGCAGCGCCATGTCTCGGTTGGCAGTGTAGCGCAGGGCTAGGTCGTATTCGCGGATGGCGTCATGGGACTGTCCGCGGCCCAGGAAAATGTGGGCGATGTTGTAGTGGCAATATTCCGTCCGGGGCTGAATCACGCACGAAGCCTGATAGTGCTCGAGAGCTTCGTCGATGCGCCCGGCGGAGAACAATGCGTTGCCATAGAGCTGCTCGAGCCACATGTCGGGCTGACCCCATGCCGCTCGCGCATGGGCGAACAGTGTTACCGAGTTTTGCCAGGAGGGTAGGTAGCGTGCTGTAGTGACACTCAACGCTATCGCGATGCAAAGAGCCACGACAGACAGGGAAACCCGCGCGAGGACGGCATCGGCCACACCCCAGACCAGCGCGATCATCAGGCCTATTGCGGGGATGTACGTATAACGGTCGGCCATCCCCTGAAAGCCAACCTGAACAATTCCTATCACCGGAAGCATCGAGATAACGAAGAAAAACCATCCAACTGCGATGTAGCGCGATCGGCGCAAGTACAACGCCAAGGCGCTGATGGCAATCAATATCGCGGCGGACGCGATCGCATCACCGAGCGGCGGAGAAAATCGCAGCGGGTAGTACGTCGCAAGTTTCGCTGGCCAGACGATCTTGCCGAGGTAGGCGACGTAGGAAATCGCTGCGTTCTCGATGCGGATGGAGACCGGCAGAAGCGACAGGCCCATCACCGATCCTCCCGCGCCTTGCGCCATCTCGGTGAGCACCGAACTCCCAGCACTCATCGCGAACAAAGGGAGTTTCTCCAGAGTAAGCTTCGTCCAGCGGCGGGGCGCGGCAAGTTCCTCGTAGCGACGCAACGGCCAGTAATCGAACAGGAGCAGCAGCAAAGGCAAGCTGACCGCCATTGGCTTCGCCATCAAAGGCAAACCAAAGAGAAACACGAGCAGCAGATATCGAGTCCATCCGCCGCGACGGACGTACCATCCATACGCGGCCACTGTCAGCAAAGAGAACAATGCGCTGAGCAGACTTTTTCTCTGCGCGATCCATGCGACGGTCTCCACGTTCAGCGGATGAACCGCGAACAGCAGAGCCACGAAAAAGCTGTGCCACACCGCGCCGGTTGCCTTCTGCAAAATCCAGAACAGCAGCAAGACATTCGCCGCGTGCAGCAACACATTCACGCCATGCTGCGCTGCCGGGTTTAGCCCGAAGAACTGGCAATCGAGCATGTGCGAGAGCCATGTCACCGGATGCCAATTCGACTGCTCGAAACTCGTGAACGCCCAGCGCATATTGACGAGAGTCAATCCGGTGCGCACGTGCGGATTGTCGGTGACGTAGGCATCGTCATCCCAGAGTCTGAGGAAATCGTGTTGTAGGACGGAACGGTAAAGCAGCACTACGATGGCGACGAGCAGTGCGCCGAGCAGCAACTGGAGCAGTCGTTGGTCGTTCGTCGTTGGTCGTCGGCCAGGACCAGACAGTTGCATGGCGGGAACGCTCTTGAAAATGAAGCTACGAGTATACGGGCGGGAAGGCGGCCTCGGGGAAACTAAGCCGCCGACCTAGTCGTCTACAATGTCGTTTGCTTCCCTACGTCAATTTGGTTGAAGCGCTTGATGCCGCGCCCACGAATCGTCCGTTCATCACAATGTGGGTGGACGAGGACGATCACGAGACGGCCACGTTCGGGGAATTTCGCTGTCTCGCGCGGGCCGAGGCCGCCGCACTCGCTCGCGAGGAAGTCGGACCAGGCGACCGGGTAGTCCTCATCATGCCGCAGGGAATTCCCGCCATGACTACTTTCGTTGGGGCCATGATGCTGGGCGCGGTGCCGGCATTCCTCGCCTATCCCAATTTCAAAGTTGAGCCATCGAAGTACCGGTCAGGATTGACGGGTGTCACAGCCAATCTCCGCGCCATGGCGGTCGTGATCGATGAGAAGTTTCCCGACGAGATGCTGCCGTGCGTATCTCTCGGACCCGAGACAAAGCTTCTTCGCGCTGGACAGAACACGGGCAACGTTAAGTTGCATGACGGCCTACACTCCGCGCAGATCCGGCCTGACACTCTCGCCTTCATTCAACACTCTGCCGGCACCACGGGTCTGCAAAAGGGAGTCGCTCTTACTCACGCCTCGGTAATCCGGCAGCTGGGGCATCTCGCCACCGCGCTGAAGATCGACAGCGCGAGTGACCGCCTCTACAGCTGGCTGCCTCTCTACCACGACATGGGACTGATCGCGTCCTTCATGTTGCCAATGGCCTGCCACATTCCGATCGTGATGCAGTCGCCGCTCAATTGGGTGATGCAGCCGGAATCGATGTTGCAAGTTGTGAGCGAATACAAGTGCACCCTGGCGTGGATGCCGAACTTCGCGCTCCAGTTCGCTCCCCGCCGCACGCCGCAGAGTCGATGGGCAGATTACGACCTATCGTCACTGCGTCTGCTCATCAACTGTTCGGAGCCGATCCGCGCCACCAGCATGAACGAGTTTCGAAGAGCGTTCAGCATCGGGGAGGGCGTACTGCAGTCCTCGTATGCAATGGCCGAAAATGTTTTCGCCGTGACGCAATCCACCATCGAAAGAGGTCCGGTGACGATATCGGCCGACGGGCAACGGTTTCGCAGCGTCCACCGAATTGTCGAGGTTCCACCGGAGACTCCCGGCGCGATCTCGTTTATGTCGTCCGGTTGCTTGCTGCCGAACCAGTTGGTGAGAATTCTCTCGGACTCAGGTGAAACGTTGCAGAATGCCTGCGTCGGCGAGATTGCCATCCAAAGCGATTGCCTGTTTGAGGGCTACTACAATCGCCCGGAGTTGACGACACAGGTGCTCGTCGATGGCTGGTACCGCAGCGGCGATCTCGGATTCCTGCTCAACGGCGAGCTATTCGTGGTTGGTCGCAAAAAAGATCTGCTTATCATCGGTGGCGAGAATATTTACCCGCAGGATATCGAGGAGATCGTCAGCGCGCATCCGGCGATCCACGACGGCCGCGTGATTGCGATCGGTGTATACAATCCGAGCCTGGGCACGGAAGATGTGGTCGTCGTGGCTGAAGTGGAGAAGGAAGAGCTGTTGTCGGATGCCGTGATGCTCGAACAGGAGATTCGCAGCCGAGTGGTCGCAGGACTCGGAATTGCGGTACGCACCATTCTCCTGAAACCTCCGAAGTGGATTGTGAAGAGCACGGCGGGGAAAGCCGCACGGTCCGCTACGCGAGACAAGTTATTCCGGGAACATCCGGAATTGAACGCTGAGGCGTAAGACATCATCGTTCAAGAAAGCCAAACCATGACCCCCGAAGCGCAGCAAATGGTCGCGTATATCGTTGATTTGATCCGCAGACCAGGTGTGACGATCGATGAGAACACTGCGCTTGTTTCCTCAGGCCTCATCGACTCGATGTCTCTGGTCGATCTGCTGCTGAAGCTTGAGGACATTACGCACAAGCGAATCCCTGCGGGAAAAGTACAGCCGAAGGATATGGACACCATCGCGAAGATGTTCGCGACGGCCGAAAGGGTAGGAAAGCCCCGTAAGTAAATTCCGGCGCTTGTGGTGACGGTTCGCAGACTGTACATTTAAATTTGGGTTAACCTCTGTATTCCTGCCCATGCTTCACTCGACCCCAACGCTGTCCAACGACACTGTAGCCGATATGGCCCGAGCGATCGAGCTCACGGTCGTGTTGCCATGTTTGAACGAGCGAGAAACGGTGGGCACCTGCGTACAGAAAGCGGTCGCAGCTCTTCAGAAAGCAGGCATTTACGGCGAAGTCATCGTTGCCGACAACGGATCAACGGACGGCTCGGTGGAACTGGCTGAAACCGAGGGCGCGCGCGTGGTGCACGTGGAACATCGCGGCTACGGGAATGCTCTCCGCGGCGGCATCCAGGAGGCGCGCGGCAGGTACGTGCTGATGGCGGACTCGGATGACAGCTACGATTTCACCCACATTCCTCGATTCATCGAGCAGTTGAGAAATGGCTCCGACCTGGTCATGGGCAATCGCTTTCTCGGAGGGATCCGCGATGGGGCTATGCCGCCGCTCCATCGCTATCTCGGCAACCCGGTGCTCACGGCCATAGGGCGACTTTTTTTCGGTTCTCCGTCACGCGACTTTCACTGCGGCATTCGCGCCTTTCTCAAAGATAGCTACGAGCGCATGGACATCCGCTCTACCGGCATGGAATTCGCCAGTGAGATGGTGGTCAAGGCCAGCCTGCTGCGGATGAAAGTGAGCGAGGTCGCGACGACTCTTTCTCCCGATGGCCGCAGTCATCCGCCACATTTGCGTACCTGGCATGACGGCTGGCGGCATCTCCGTTTCTTGCTGATGTACAGTCCGCGCTGGTTGTTTCTCTATCCGGGGATTGCGTCGATTGGGGTTGGTCTCGCCATTTGCATTTGGCTGATGCCCGGTCCGCGGCGAGTTGGCGGAATTGTGTTCGATTTTCATACCCTTGCCTACGGATTCGGCGCAATCCTCGTCGGATTCCAACTGCTGGCCTTCGCAGTGTTTACCAAAGTATTCGCCATCACCGAGGGACTGCTGCCGGAAGATCCCCGCCTGAATCACATGTTCGAATACATCAAGCTTGAAACGGGACTCCTCGCCGGCGCCCTTTGCGTGGGACTCGGACTAGTTGGCTCGCTGCTGGCGGTCTCGACCTGGGCACGAAGCAGCTTCGGGCCGATCACATCCGACAATCTTCTGCGGCTGGTCATGCTCTCCGTTTTTGCGCTCATTCTCGGTCCGCAGATCATCTTCAGCAGTTTTTTCCTCAGCATCCTGGGTCTTCGCCGGCGCTGATATGAGCCCAGCAGAGTTCGATCGCTTCGCCCGCCGCTACGAGGAGGACCTGGCAAAATCGCTGGCGGTCACAGGAGAGAGCCGGGAGTTCTACGCACAAAAAAGGGTCGACTGGACAGCCCACCGCGTCGTGCAGTTGGGACATCCAGTGCGACGGATTCTGGATTACGGGTGCGGCGATGGCGCTAATGTGCCGATGCTGGCTGCGCACTTTAACGCAGAGCAGGTGCTAGGCGTGGACGTGTCGGCCGAATCGATCGCGCTCGCACGGCAATCCAATCACTCGCCGCAAGTGCAGTTTCTCGGCACAAGCGAGTGGACGCCCGACGGCACGATCGATCTCGCGTTTACCAACGGCGTCTTCCATCACATCCCGCCGGCGGAGAGGTCGGCGTGCCTCGAAGGGATCCGCCGCGCTCTGCGGCCCGACGGTTTATTCGCTTTCTGGGAGAACAATCCCTGGAACCCAGGGACGCAGTTTGTGATGTCCCGGTGCGCTTTTGACGAGCACGCGATCAAGATCAGCCCACGCAACGCAAAAAAACTTCTCTCCAGCGCCGGCTTCAAGATCCTGCGGACGGATTCGCTCTTCTACTTCCCCCGCCAGTTAGGATTTCTGCGACCGGTGGAAGCGTGGCTCAGCCCGTTGCCGCTGGGCGGGCAATATTTAGTGCTCTGTGAGAACGCTCACTAGGGTTGACTGCATGTGGGGACAGCCGCCTTCGGCTGTCCGTCGCCCGAAGGGCGATTATTTTTACACCACTACTACAATGAGAGGCGTGCCTTTCCCCCGCTTGTCACTCGTCATCTCAGACTTGAGTTCCCGGTGCGGGGACAAAGACGGCCGCTCGCGCGGCCGGACAGCCGAGGGCGGCTGTCTCCACAAAATTCTTCAACTCTCATTAAGGCTAGTCGCGGGTTCGCAACGCCACATTCGTATCCGCATGAGACGAGTTGGTCATCTGGTCGGTGATGTGTTTCTGAATAAGATCCCAGTCGGTGCGCAGAATCATTTCCTTGATATTAAACTTGCTTTCGTGGCGAGCATCGTCGATGCGCATGGCCAACTCGTTCTTGTTGAACCGAAAATCAACGACGTCGGCCAGCGGTATGAGCTGATCGGAAGACTTCCCCACGATCACGAAAACCACCTTGTCGGTGATGAGCGTGTATTCGGGGCACACCTCAGCCGTCGGCTGAACCGGATTTCCACCAGACATCGCCACCATGAAGCCGTGATGCACGGGCAAGCATTCGACCATGCGCATTCTTACCACCGTTCCGTGCTGATAAACTCCGGCCCACGCGGCCTGGCAACAGAGCGTTAGCGCGATCCCCAGTGTCAATTTCGCATATCTCGTGTTAACGAACTTCGTCATAGAAATATCCTCGTCGGCAGTGAAACCGCAGGTTGAGATTGTGTTTGGGAAGAATACGCAGCGAGTGAAACCCAGCCGTGCGACTGGGGAGCGGGTACGTGACAACGTACGACGCGCGCAGGTCGGCCAGAGCGGCTTCGAGGACGTCGGCGGCGTCGTCCTGCGCGGAAAAGCTTCTGCCGCCGGTAGCGTCGGCCATCTCCTGAAGTGCGAGGCTGCCCTTCAGATCGCGAGCCGTTTTGTTCGGGTTGATGGTATAGAGCAAAACTCCGGTTCCAATGACCGCATCGAGCGCCTGCCGAGCGGAGCTTCCGCTAATGGTGTCATTTCCGTCGGAAAGCAGGATCAGTACCTGGCGCACGCCCGGTGTGTGCCGGTCTGCCACGTAACGCGCGCTGAAGGCAAGCGAGTCGAATAGTGGCGTGGCCCCGGCGGGGGTCAGTGCGCGAACCTTGTTCTCGATGGGTGCTCCGCTGCAGTCCGCCGTACAGAGAACGGCAGGCCTCAGACCCGAGAAGGTAATTATCGAGAGGTCATCGCCGGAATGATTGCTTGAGATCAGCCGCAGCACCTGGTCTGTGATGGCGTGAAAGCGTGGCGCGACGGATTCGCTGGCATCGACTAGCACGACAACGTCAAGCTTGGTTTCGTCGGATCGCGTGAGGCTGCGGAAGTCGCGGATGACGATATCGCCGTCGACGACTGCGAAGTCATTGCGATCAATGGCCTGCACCAGACGATTGTCTTCGTCCGTCGCAAAGAAGCTAACCCGCACTTCAGAAGTGCCCGTCCGATAAGTGATTCCGGAAGTGTCTTTGTCTGCACGAGCACACAAAAGACCGGGGAAAACGGCGAGCAGAACTGCCAATGACCAACTCTGCCGATGAGACAGCGATGCCATTGCAGTGTACTTCGACAGACGGGCGCAGCACTCAAGCAGGCAAAGGTATCTCGGCATAACGGACGTCACATGAAATTTCTAAGAATGCCGGTTCCCAGATACCCGGCCAAAATGCGAAATTGGATGCAGACCTCCTTGGTGGAGTTGCGCAATTTGTTGAGAGTGGATCTCCGGGTCGCGGTTGCGGCCAATCACGGCGGGGTGTGAGCCGACTCACTGCGCATCAAAACCCTGTCCGGCTACTCTCGTTGTGTCTTCCCCCCGGTTCTCTCTACGCCCCAGGTTCGATCTGGCGACGTTCTTTCCCCCATTTTGAGCGAGGCTTATGCTGAGCCTCTGGTCGGTGCCGATTCGCGCGTTCCGACGGAAGGTGAGTTCTCGGTCGCTTCCCCAGGCCAACTCCCCGCGCAGACTGATCCCTGATTCTGCGACCGCCCCTATCGCGATGCTCAGCGATAAGCTCCCGGCTCTTCCTGTTGTGCGGACTTCTTAAGTCCCAGAAGGAGGGCTATGACTCGACGATCTCTTTTGTTTCTTGTGATCTTGCTGTCGTGCACTCCGGCGTGGGCAGCCGGTGATCCGAAAACGAATCCCAATCAGAGCCTCGACCTCGTCATCGCCAACGAGCGCGCGCTGGCCGACACGATGCGCAGCTACAGTCCGATGGTCGAGACCTACCTGCAACGTATGCAGCCCGATACCGCGTTGGGATTCGTTCCCAGCGAGGACCACTACTTCCTCGGCCGAGTCCAGTTCCAGCAGTCGAAGGAAGAGTTCTATCTCGACAAGCGGCTGGTGGAGCGTATGGCAGGCGCATTCTCCAAGCTGTATTCGCTCAGTCCGGTGGGATTCTCCAGCATGATCTTTGTCGATCGCACCGGATTCGACCGCAAGAACTACCGCTTCCGTCCGATGCACAGCGAGTTCCTCGGGGAGGTGAAATGCCTGGTCTTCGAGGTGAGTCCGAACAAAGACCAGGCGGGACGCTTCCGCGGCGCGATCTGGGTGGAAGACGAGGGATACAACGTCGTCCGCTTCAATGGAAGTTACGGCACGTTCCACATCGATAGCTGGCGCATGAACCTGCGGCCCGGTGTGTGGCTGCCGGCGGTCGTGTATTCCGAAGAATTCGACTCCAACAAGCCGCAGACGGGCAGCCCTCGCCTGAAAGCGCAAACGCGGCTGTGGGGCTACAACCTCGCGCCGGCGGGACGCGAATCGGAGTTCACCGAGATTACTGTGGATCCGGAGGCAGTCAAAGATCTGTCGCAGACTCCCGACAAGAGCCCGCTCGACATCCAACGCTCGTGGCAGCGGCGCGCCGAGGATAACGTCCTCATCAAGCTCGAAGAGCTTGGGCTGATCGTTCCCGAGGGAGAAGTCGACAAAGTTCTCCAGACTGTCGTCAACAATCTGGAAGTGACCAACAAGATCGTGCTCGATCCCGAGGTGCGTTGCCGGATCATTCCGACGACGCCCATTGAAGTCGCGACCATTGGCCATACGATTTTTGTGAGCCGCGGATTGCTGGATGCGCTACCCAACGAAGCCGCCCTGGCGGCGATCTTGTCGCATGCCCTCGCGCATGCGGCCCTGGGCCACGATCTCGACAGCAGCTTTGCCTTCAATGATCGCCTGGTCGTGCCCAGCCTGAAGCAACTGCCGCTCTTCGATTTCAAACACAACGCGGAGCAGGAAGCGGCCGCCGACGCGCTGGGCATGAAGATTCTTGCTAACTCTCCCTACAAAGACAATCTGGCCGAGGCCGGACTCTTTCTGAAAGCGCTGGCCAAGTACGGGCGCCGAGTCCCGAATCTGGTCAAGGCAAACCTGGGCGAGAGCCTGGTGACCGACAATCGAATTTCCTTCATGAGCGCCGTAGCCGATGCGGCGCCGCCACTGGAACTTGAGAATCCGCAGCAGATCGTTGCCCTACCGCTGGGCAGCCGGGTGAAGCTCGATCCGTGGGCGGGGCAACTGAAGTTCGTGAAGGCGAGTCCGCCGCACATTTACTCGGCCAAAGACAAGCTGGCGCTTGAGGTCACGCCGTTCTCGCCCTACCTGGTGCGGTTAAACACTGCGGCAAAGGGCAATGAGCCGGCGCCGGACTCTAGCCAGAATCGCTGAACCGATGACACTGATAAGAACTTTGGTGATGTTTCTCGTTCTTGGCGGAGTGCTGGGCGCGCAGTTGTGCTTCGCGAGGGCGCATCCTGTTCGCGTCGATGAACACTCGAACTGCATCGAGTGCCACGCAGACCACGCCACTGGACCATACATTCATCCTGCATTGAAGAACGGATGCATCTCGTGTCACCAGGTCGAAAACCACGATGACGCCAGCTACGTGGCGGTTCAGCCGAAAGAGTCAAACGGCTGCCACGAGTGTCACGTAGCGACTCCGATGCTGCACCCGCATCTCCCATACGCCTCTGAGATGTGCACCCGCTGCCACGATCCACATGCGTCCAGGTATCCCGGATTGCTGCGGGCGAGGGTGAACGACGTGTGCCTGGACTGCCACCTGCAGGGCCGGGTAAAACACCCGTCCCGATATCTGCCGACCATCGAACTCACCTCGGACTATCGCTTCGGACACCCGTATGCCCGGCACCCGGTAAACGGATCGCCCGACCCGATCAGTGGCGGGGAGATGTCGTGCATCAGTTGCCACCAGCCGCACGGAGGAAACAAGCTCCACCAGTTAAAGATGGGCACTGAGATTCCCGAGGACGCGCTGAATCAGAACACTGAGACTAAGGACATGTGCGAGACCTGCCACATGAAGTTGTGGGGGATGGATGGGGCAGGCGCAGGGAAGAAAGGAAAAAAGAAGATCAAACCCGTGATCGTCACACACTAAGTGCTCGGAGGTTTCGCTGTTTACCTCAGGCAGCTATGTGATGCTGACTTCCGTATACGTGCCGTATACCTGCCGCAGGGCTTCGCAAATTTCGCCCACCGTAGCGTAGGCGCGGACCGCATCCACGATGTAGGGCATGGTGTTCGCGGATGAGATGGTGCCGTTGGCGGCGGCCCTCGGCTCCTGAGCGGCAGCTTTCTTCAGGGCATCGAGCGCTCTGC
>Ga0209580_10000186_pt1 | contig 40940 bp, 45 predicted proteins | sample Coa_R1_5_FD_187153 | JGI IMG/M metagenome (GOLD analysis project Ga0209580, IMG submission 187153) | Surface soil microbial communities from Centralia Pennsylvania, which are recovering from an underground coalmine fire - Coalmine... | ecosystem: Environmental > Terrestrial > Soil >... | reverse complement strand
AGGCTGTAAAGCGATTTAGGTAATCCGACACAGCAGCTTGTAACGGGTCGTTACCTTGTATTGCGTCACCAAGCATAGTACCCGGAGCGACTATAGAAGCCGCTTGATCAGCCGTCTTAGCCTTAAGGAACGCATTTTGTAGCTGACTGGATAGTATGGACTGTATAGGGCTCTGACCCGCTACAGCAGTAGCTGCATTCACGGTATCTCGGCCACCCGCGAGCACGCGTCCGGGTATTTGAGCCGCCGGAACAGTAGCCACGCCAGTACCTGGCTGCATCCCTACGATGGACTGTCCAAGATTTACTTTCTCGAACGGAGCCAATGCCGCCTTACCCGCCGCCCAATTAGCTTGTACCGGGGCACTCGCGCCGCCAACATACGCATCCATGGCGTCAGAAACGCCTTTGTACATTGCACCAGCTTGAGCGCGATTTATGGCCTCGTATCCGTCCACCTTTCCGTCGAGAACTTTGCCGAGGAAACGGCGGAAATCATCAACATTACCAAGACTAGGCTTGATGGTACGCGTGAAGCTCCCATCCGGTTGCGCATTGACTTGAATACCTTGAGCAGCCGCTTTATCCGCTTCATCTAGGGTAAGTCTAACCTCCTGAGGCTGCAATACATTTAAAAGCATTTGGTGTAGTTTGCCGCCAGCACTGTCCGCCGGTACGTTCCCTACAGACGGCCTACCGACAGGATCGGGCTGTACTATCTTCTGTGAGCTAGCTATAAGAGCTTGGGCTTCAGGAGTATCGGATACACCAACTCCAGACTGAGCACGGTCGTCCGCTACCGCATCCATAGCGGAGCGATACTGATCATCAGCCGCTCGCATCTGTGCTTCAATAGCCGCTTGGTTCGATAGAGCCGCATCACGTACCGGATAGCCTTGATCTGATAGGTGTGTAGTATCTCCAAACGCGGGAGTTGGCGGCTCGGCTTGCGCTTGCAGGGCTGTGCTCTGCTGCTTTAAAGCATCTGCCTGCGCTTGTGCCTGTTGAGCCGCAGCTTGATGTTGTGCTTGCGTAGCAGCATCCGACTGCACTTGCGCTTGAGTATCCGCTATATCACCCGATATATGGCCTACCCCTTGGTCTGCCATAGTAGCCGAAACCGCGTTACCAGTACGTTGCGCGCTCATTACATTCGATACGCTATCCGCCGCGTCAGATACGGCGTCACCAACAGCCGGTGCAATTTTAGATATTGCGTTGCCCGCCGCGTCAACTACCGGAGAAGCAAGATTACCTATAGCGTCGTACGCACCTAGGCGATTTAAAGTCGGGTGGGCTATAGCCGCGAGCGCCAGCGCGGGAGCTATAGGATGGTTACGGATTATATCACGTATACCCGCTTCTGTCCCGTACTGTTGCTTGGCCTGAGCTACAGCAGTATTGAACGGCGCTGTGTCCATTGTAGGCGCGCTACCCTGGTTATCCGTAGGGGAAAGGTTGCGTACTGACTGAACAGCACCGCCAAGTATTCCAGCCGCCTTGCTGGCTACGTCGCTTATAGTTGCAGCCGTTTGTTGCGGGTGAACAGCAGCATTTATGAGGTTTGCCGGTAAGGCTATAGCGTTGCCCGCTACGTCCGCTAACTGTTGCGGTATTTTGGATATTCCAGTACCTATGTCATCTAGCCATGATGGTTTAGCCGCTGGAGAAGATGCAGCCGAAGGGTGCTGACGCAATACTTCCGCCTGTACTTGTTCCTGGGTCGCACCAGCCGGACCATCTATTTGGTACGTATTCCCATCCGGAGCTTTTATTGCATATGTGGGCATTATGGACGTACCACAGAAGCCGTACCCCACCCCGTACTAGCCGGGGAAGACGTTGGAACTGTACCGGGAGCGGCACCGGGAGTATCACCAAAACTGTTATACGTATCTTGCATTTGTTTGGAAGTACCCTGCGGTACTAAGCCCTTGCTTTCGGCCCATTGCATACGCGGAAGTACGCCGCCGATCTGGGCTTTCATCCATGCATTCCACGCACGCGGGCTCATGTTCTCCGCTGCGGCTTTCTGTTCCATAGTAGTACGAAGATTAGTTGCACCCGCCGCTCCCATAACAGCAGACAGTGTTTGCGATGCATCTACACGCCTATTCGCGAGTTCTACCCATTTAGGATCGTTCGTAGCTTTGGCTAATGCTACTTGAGCGTCCCCTATCGGCCCTAAATCAGACAACTTTAAAGCCACACCGGCATCGTGGACGCCTTTAAGTACGGTAGGGATAGACTGAAGTAAGCCTGCTTTCTGTTGCGCCGAAGCGTTAGCCTGTAAATTTGCTACAGCGTGCAACTGTACGGCATTAAGGTTAGGGTTAGCTAAAAGTGCTTCACCTATTACTTTAGCATTGCGGTTTGTAACTCCACGTAGATCAAGCCTGCCATCCGCCACGGCCTGATTAATAGCATCTTGCTCGTCTGCTGAAGGCATGGTCGTACTTAAGCGAAGCCGCGCCGCTGCGAGCGTATTAGCACGATTTAAAGCATTCTGCCCGGCTTGGAAGGCTTCTTCTTTCGTACGCTGCGTATCCGCGAATTGCTCTTGGTTCGCCGTATTCGCGATAGTATAGTTCTGTCCTCGCGCTTGCTGTTGAGCTTGGTACGCCGCATTCGTCTGCGCTTGTATACTGGCGTTGTGACCTTCTAAGTCGGATACGTACCCAGCTTTCTGCAATTCCGCTTGGCGCTCCACGACGGCCTGATTAATTTTATCCTGATCCGACAAGCCTTGCGTGTACATTTTGTTCGCATCATCGAACAGAAATGGGTTTTGCATAAGCATCATTTGGTACGCTGCATCAAGCATACGCGAACGTGCCGCAGGAGCGACCGTAGGCATATCGGGCTTCGGTATAGCCGCAGGCGCGTCTGGTACGGGAACAAACGCTTGCCCCGATGATGCCGTACCAGGACTAGGTGTGGGCGCGCTAGACGGCGTTTGGGATGGGGTTGCCGTAGGCGTCGGTAATTGGTCGTCTCCTAATGCCTGGGATACTCCCGAGGTTGTTGACGGGTCCGATAGCGCCGTTACCGGCGATGCCGGAAAAGGGACCGCCGTACCAGCTTGGCTAGCCCCTCCTATACCGGAGGTATTTAAAGGCGGAGAACCGATAGGCGCACCCGTCGTTGGGGCGGTCGGGCTCGCCGTAGGGATCGGGGCCGTGGGGATAAGCCCTCCTGGCGGGGCCTGGGGCGGCCCTACAGCCGCTTGAGGCGATTGCGCTACCCCAGATAGGATCGCGGCAATGGCGGGGCTCACGGCTGCTCCTGGCGCGCTGGCGGCGGGGTCTGGCGGCGGACCCGTTCCCGCAATGGGCATGGAGCCATCCGGGGTCGATGCAGCCGGTATACTTGCGTTAGGAGGCGGTACGGAAGAAGATGCAGGCGTACCATCTGGATTAGTACCTAAACCAGCTTGAGCCGCTTGTTTCATAGCAGCTAGCGTTTGGTTCTGATATCCAGTATACTTAGCTTGTTCTCGTTTCTGCACATACCCGCCAACTATGCCACGAAGGACACGAGCAATACCATCAGCGTAACCGTATCCGCCGCGAGCTACCGCATCAGTACTTGTGCCACTAGTTATAGCAGCTTGAGCCAGCTTCGTACGCGGGTCATTTTGGTACGCCTGAGCAATGGCCGGAATAACCGGCACATTCGCATTAAGCGGCATGTACTGATATTCTGGCGGCAAATTTGGATTATACGGGGTCACAGCCATTATGCGTAAACCTTTCTGTAGTCAACGCCGAGATATCCATTCGGCATTACGGATACAGCATCCGGAAGTACTTTAAAGACCTCGTGCGCCATAACGCCAAATTGCTGTATTTTGCTACCGATGTATTTAAAGGCGTACGTCTTAATGCCATTAGTAAGTACGCCGATTGGTGTTACGTCCCACTTCAAGCGTATATCGCTTGGCGCAAACGCCGCGCCGACAGTACCAGCCGCGCCGAATATAGAGCCTAGCATATTGGCCTGGGCTTGCTGCGCTGTGTTGTACTGGCTTACAGCTTGGTTGTAATTGTTTTGCACAATACCCTGATAGTCAGGAGCGGCCACGCCGACTTGCGGTACGGCGCTAAACGTCGGGTTCGCAATACCTGGGCCAGTACCTAGGAGAGCCGCAATATCGTTTAGTGGCATATTACGCAAGTACGTTTGCTCTTGAATTTGCTGCGTTCTAGCGGCGTTATTCAGGGACACGTTCGCCGCACTTTGGTTGAACGCCGAAGTCTGGGCCGCATTATTCATCGCAGCCGCCGCTTGGTTCTGCGAGAACTGTTGCGCGTTACCCGCGTTAGCTAATTGTGCCTCGCCTTGCGCCTGGGTATACGTTTGGTTCTGAGCGTCATTCTGTTGGTTTATAGTATCTAGGTACTGTTGGTACGCCTGGGCCTGCGCTTGGTCCTGCTGTTGCGTAGTTGATAACGTTTGACCATACCCTTGCGCTTGCGCAGCATTGGCGAATTGACCTTGAGTATCAATGAGGTTCTGCTGTTGCTGTTGTGTTTGCAAACCTATACCGAATAAGCGAGATTGTTCAGCGCCACCCGCTTGTATAGCAGAATAGTTGGCCTGATTATACGCGTCGTTCTTCGCCATGTACTCCTGCTGTTGCGCGCGGTTATACGCTGCGGAGTTAGCAGAAATACCTTGAGCCGCCAGAGACGCGTTTGTAGCTTCGTCTTGTCGTTGCCACTGTGGGTCTAAGCGTGAAGCTGCTTGGCTGTAAAGCGCATTGGCAGCTTGATTACCCGCAGCAAGTAAGTCGCCTTGGCCTGGTAGCGCGCTAAGGCCGGAGTAATTTAAAGATGTCTGTATAGGGCCGCCAGCGCCAGTCTGCATACTGGCGATAGGACCCGCCGCACCTTGTTGCGCTTGGGTAATAGCGCCAGGGTTAGCGATGCTCGTTTGTACCGGATTGGCCGAAGTAGGGCCGCTTTGTAAGCCGAATATACCGCTGTTGGCCGAAGTTTGTAGTGGAGTTTCCGAACTATAATCGAATGGCGTCTGTTGCGCCGTCGCTACGCGAGATATGTTACTGTCCGCAAGGTTGCCGAGAGCTAGAGATACTTGATTGGCTTGATCGTACTTCTGCTGCTCAATCGGAGAGAGGGACGTAGTTTGCGTATACTGCGGAGTACCGTCAGAGTTCTTACCCGTTATAGAGTATACACTACTCCCCGTCGGCGTGTACTGATTGATCCGATCTAGGTTCGCTTGTGTCGTCGCCGCCGCCGTATTCGCCGCTGCCTGGGCATTCGCCGTCGCTACCGGATCGGGCGCTGGCGGGGGAGCCGGGGACGATTTCTTGCCCACTATCCTGATCTCCTGCTGTCTCAGCTAGGAACCGACATTCGCTCTTGAGCAGCCCATAGATAAGGGCGTCTCTAAAGCCGTCATAGCCTAGCCGAATGTTACCTTCAAGCTGGAAGCCAAGGCTTTCGAGGAAGCTCCTAGCCCGACGATTACTTTTCAATGTTATACTGGTGCAACGTACGCAACCAAGTTGGGTAAATATGTACGCGAATATAGCCTTACATACGTGAGGCCGCCATGCTGCGGGAGACTCGCTAGCGCATGATATCTCACAGTCAGTGCCTCTAAAGTTGCTGATTACAACGCCAGCAACAAAGTTCATATCGTCATCCACTACCATGAATGCTTGAAACATACCGGGTGCGAGCGCCATACCCGTTTTCTCGGTCAAGTACTCACCGACCTTCTCGGTAAACTTACCTGCCGGTACTGCGATCATTGGAACAGAATACCGTCTGTTTTCTCCATCACGAAGCGCGTCGAATACCAACGTATATCTGACGACGGCGCCGTAATGGAGAGCCATACGGACCCAACGTACCCGAGCTTTCCTACGGGTACGGTGAAATTTTGGGTCACGCTAGTACCCGCCCAAAAATCTTGGTCCCATAGCGATACGTCCCATATAGCGCCGCCAGGGTTAGTAAGTGTGCCGACGGGTACAGGAGGATCGTTCTGGAAGTTTACATTTAAAGCGCATGACAATGGAGGCGTACCGTCAGCCGATATGGCGAAACTAACGAAGTGAAACAGCTTGTCCATTTCGCCACGGTCGTACTTGTCGTCAAAATTATTCCACGCTTGACGACATGAAGCTGTTATGGGCTGGCCGTTATCTTCCGCCCCAACGAACGCTTGCACGATGCGACCATCATAAGTACCGAAATACGGCTGACGGTCTAGAAGTGTCCAGGCAAGCGCATTCCACCCCGTAAACCTACACCACGAGCCATTATTAGTATTCATGACGTACTGAATATACAGACCTTCCATCGTACTCGTGGTCGGCATATTCAATATAAGCGCGTTTCCCTCCGGGTACGAAAGTGCAGTCCAACCGTGAGTTGTACCGTACTTTGTGAAGTCTTGGTACAGGCGACCGAGCTTCGCCGTAATGTACTGATCGCTGCCTTCTTCCTCGCCCATCTGGCGTAATTCGGAGACTGTCGATACGCCCTCCTCAGTCATAAGGTACACGTCAGAACGGAATTTGAACCATCCGGTATTACCAAGCGGACGGCCACTAACGTACCTAGCGACAAGAGACCAGTTGGTAGGATCGGACGGGTCGATACCGGAGTACATAATGTACTCGCCCTCGGTAGTGATGAATATGGCGTAATCAGATGGACCGACGCCAGCATCCGTTTGCGAGATAGACGCGATGGACAGTAGCGAGCCGCCTAGAAGCGACTGCTGCGATAGATCGAAGAACGTGGCTTCGCCTTGTACAGCGCCAACGTCCAAGTACCAAAATCCAAGCGTGTTAAGCTGCCCCATAAGCACGCGACCTTTAAAGACATGCGCGCAAAAGATTTGGTCCTGCGGCTCCAAAGGCATAGGCAGCAATTCTGGGGGAGGCTCTACGACAGTAGGGATCGGAACCTTCATCCCTGTATACGAGATAAGGTAAGGCACTTTTTTCTTACGCGCGCGCTTAGGCGCAGGCGCTAAGTGTGCCTCATAACTAGTAACGCCCGTTATTACAAGCGGCGTGATGGATGCACCATCGTACATAACCGGCTGATCCTGACCAGTATATATCAGCAGTACTGTAATACCGGCGTTCGAGAACATGCACGTAACCGGCTGATTAGATATGCGGCCAGAAATGAGCGGTGCGGCGGGAGCGTCGGCGTTAGTCACGTCGTATATATGACCCGCGCAGAACGCGAGCATACGGTTGCCGCCCGGACCCGTATATGTTTCAAGTCCCTCGACGGGACCCGGTAGCCCCGTAGCGTGGTTCATACATCCTGGTCGCATATCGCATGACGTGTTGTACGGGAACCAGTTATCTAGCACGTACGCGTCAGTAGGCTGCATATTCGCCAAACCATCGCGACCATTTAAACCACCTACTGGAGCCCCCACCGTTACAGGAGCGGACCTAAGCGCACGATTGGGTTTGCGGAGCGCGACCATTACTGCCCATAGCCGTTCTCGGGTATATACCCGATTGGAATTTCAGGAGATTCTATCATACGCCTATACGCCACAGGAAGCGAGCCCATATTCAGCATTTGGGCTAAAACTTGATACCTATTTACCTCGTAGTCGTTAAACTCCTCCTCATACGCTAAACCTTTAGCGCGACGAATACGCCAGTTAAGACCCTCTGCAACAAGCTCCTCGGACAGAAGTGCAGTATCGTTATCCAGCCCGTATTGGTAAGTAAGCTGACCGTTAGCTTGCTTTACGTTATTAGTAGTCGTGTATTCTAGAGTAATATGTTCTACTGTCTGAGGTATAGGCTGAATGTATATCATCTGCGGAAGGCCGTATGTACGGAATTTATACCTACCCAGATTAGTAGGAAAACTCCCGCGTTGCCGCGCCCACTCGGTAGACGACAGAGAGCCGCGCAATTGATAATACTGTGATGACAGATACATAGTATCGCCGATTTGTCGTCCGAAGTCCGTTGGAATTGGGTACTTCTGTTGACCTACGACCGTATCGAACTCAAACGGCGTTTGTAGCGTAGGCCAGTCCATACGTGACAATTCAGCGAGCGTCTGCCTCGCGTATACGAGCATCTGCCTCGATAGTTGATCCGTGCTGCTAGCAATAGAAGTAGGACGCGTAAGCCCAATCGCGTCAGCTACTTCCTGGCATACAGACAACAGCGTCATACTGAGGCTCTTTAAATGATATCGTCGATTATCTTGGCTTTGCCGCTCGTATTTCGCTCGCCAGCGGACTTCTCAAGTTCCTCGATACGCGTCGCAAGGGCTCGTACTTGTTCGTCTCGGAGCCGAAGTTCCTCGTTCGCCCGATCTAAGTCCGCCGCCAGCTTCGTAGCGTACCCGGTATCCCTCGCCGCCGCGATATACGCCCTGGCCTTCTCGCGCCACGTACGGCCATCCGGCCCGACTACGGTGAGTTTAGTATCTGGCAATTCCGCCAGCGCATCGACTGTGAAGATGTTAGCCGACCGTAGCTGCATAGCCATAGTACGGTTAACTTCCTTCCATTGTGTAATAGGAGTACCAACGAGGTTAGCGTTGACTTCCTCGTCTTTCATGAAGCTGTCGATGTACTCCTTGAATTGACGATAGTTCATGCCATACGACAATTCCGGCTGGTTCATTTCGTCCGCGTATTTTCGGACTACCTCGAATACAGGCGTACTGTCGCGCGAACCAGGCGAAATAACTTCGACGTAAATAACTTCGTCGTACATAGGCCGACCGAGTTTTTCGGTAAGGAAATTGTTTTTCGCCGCGTCTCGCCATACGCGTAGTGCGGAGCCGTCCGGCGTTTTATACTGCGGGTCAGTCAATTCGAGTAGCATCACGTATTTCCTTGTACGAGAGAGTAGGACTAGCGGGGGCAACGGCGGGGGGCGACATTGCCCCCGCTAGCTCACGCCTACAGACCTAAGTGATCTGTGTCTGGCATGAGGGGTACATCATTGTAGCGTACACCTGCCCGGACGCCGGTACTCCCAGGGCTGAAGAAATATGCAGCCCGGAAATCTGGCATCCAGCGACAGGAACGCTAGAAACAGAACCGTTCGTAGTAGTAGTGAACGCAGGACCGGCCACAGTACCGGCCAAAGCGCTAAGTATAGCAACGCCTGTAAGCTGGAACCATCCGTACTGTCCTGCCCCTATAGCAGCAACCGCTACGGCAAGCGGCTTTGCTGAGTCTACAGCGAGCGCAGTAGTGAGGCGAGCCACCGTCGCTGATCCAGGCAGTAGATCGAACGCCACTATATCGCCAGCCTTTAGAGACGCGACGCCGGGGAGGTATATGAAGTCGGCTACCCCTTGTATGTCATCGTACCATTTGGCAATCGTGCCAATTTTCGTAGTAGTTACAGCATCGTCCGGTACGATATCCGAGAGCCCGAGAGGGGCATTAGGACCCGGTTTCCAGTCACTCATGTTAGAAGTATCCTTCTAAAAGATTTGTAGGAGCTAAGTAAGCTTTAAAGGCTCTTAGCACGCTGAGAACGCTTAGGCGCGAAGTACGCCCTGCATCATGCCGCCGGAAAGCGTCATGTTACCGGCCCAACCCATGAGTTGCACCATAGCGTCCTGATTGGTCGAGAACCGTTGTTTTTCGCCCAACGCGACGTACCTACGCTTCGGATGGTGGCGAAGGTAGATGTAGTCCGTGTTGAGGAAGTACATATGGTTCGTCGGGCACCCGCCGCCAATACCGCCGTCGTACACCACGTCCGCCGACTGATACCGTAGGCTCTCGAAACCCGCCTGGGCCATGGACGATGACATGAACCGCTGTTGTGGGAGTAGAGATTCCCAATACATGCGGTAATAGTTGTTGTCCGCCATAACGAGATCAGGACGTTCAGTGCCGCGTACGAGCGTAAGCCACGTACGGTTCATGTACGAAATGCAGTTCGTCGTATCCATCGCCGCGCCGTAGTCGCCGACCGCGGAAAACGACTGATTACGCCAGAACGTCCATGTAGCCCGATTGATATTCCCGACCGTTCCGACAGTATGCGCGTCGGCCACGAGCAACGCGAGGCCACCGATTGCCTTACCGCCGGCCGCCGTGCCGTCGCCGTACACGGCTTTGCCCATCTGGTTCTTCATCGTACGTTCAGAGTTCGCAATACGAGACTCAAGTAGGTCGATGAATTGCTCCTCGCCGGAGTTGATCAGTTGCTCCAGACCGGAGATACTGACAGCTACGGCGTTTTGCTTCCAGTCGTATTCAGCGGCGCTGAATACTTCTTGCGGCGTGATGTTCAGCGTGTCGTACCCGGAGTACCAACCGAACGTGCCGTTCTCGGCAAATTCGATTTCCTGGATGATACGCGTACCGCCGTCAGCGGGTTTGGCTTTGCCCTTACTCTCCATGCGGTCGAGTAGCGCGTGAGACTTACTCACGTTGTCGGCGAGAGCACGCGAGCGGTTCTCGATAGTCGTCGTAACGACTTCAGATAGGTTAGGTACGGCCACTTCTGGGCTCCTGTACAGGGGTTATGAGGAAGCGGCGATAGACGCTCGAATAGTATCCCGCAGGCTCATCTGAGCGCCGTCATTGGGATTAGCACCTTGCTGCGATGGAACGCCAGATTTGACGCTTACGCTAGCAGCACGAGCATTGCCGACCTTTAAAGCCGCCTGTCGCATCCGTTCCGCTTGGCCCACAGTATCAACCGCAGCCTGCATTTTGGAGCGTACATAGGGTGTACCCCAGCAAGCACGATCATACGCTTCCTGAAGTATCTGGCCTTGTGTCCAGTTGGGGTTTTGCTCTTTCACCATGCTAATAAACGGTAGTACGTTGCTACCGAGTTCGTCGAAGTACGGGCGCAGAGGCTTTCCATCCTCGCCTTTCTCCGATGCGAACGCAATAACAGACTGTACTATGCTATTATGCGCGGCTTGTTGCTGTTGCGTGTTCCACCCGGTAAGCTGGCCTTCTAGCTGCTGTACTTGCCTTTGTAAAGCAGCTACGGTAGGGTCAACCTGCTGGATGGCATCAGCACCACGTACTAGTTCTTCGAGGTTTACGCCAGTATTTTCTGCCATGTACTTGATAAAGCCCTTGGCGTCGCGACCAGCGAAGTCAGAAAGGGCTAGTAGTTGGTTGAGGGCCTGGCTCTCCGTCATACCATTTAAAGCCCACGCTTGGCGGCGTGGAGCTATAAGTTGCTCTACTTGATCCAGAACAGCGAGCCGCTGCTCCCTTTCCCCGATACCGTCCATAGTACGCGCAAGGTGAGCTTGCGTTTCCGCCGGAAGGGCATGGAAAACATTCGGGTCCAGACCCGGAGGCGTGGGTATTGGGGACCCTTGTTCGTGTGTAATAGGTTCGGCTGGTACTCCCGCCGCTTGGCGTACTGGAGCGAACGTGCCGTCTGGATTACGTGGTATGCCGTCTTTGCTGGCGACATCTGGCGTGGCTTCCTCGCCCTTTAAAGCACTCGAAATCTGATCCCTGAGCGAAAGTACCTTACTAGGCTCAGGGTCCTTGACCGTACGTTCCGACTGCCGAGTAAGCCCCTTTACATCGTCTGTTGCCAGTACGATATCTGGGTTCTCATGCTCGCTGTTGAGATCAGAGACGATATCAACGTCGTTAGCGTCGGCCATATCTAAGTTCCTGCTGTTATGATACTGGAGATAGCAGCGTGTTCCGCTGCCTGTACAGTAGCTTTTTCTCGGTAAACGTTCTCTGGGAGGGCTTTAACCTCCTCAATATGGCGTTTGATGGCCTCGCCGACCCCGGTAATGGGGATATTTGGGCGAGGCGCAGGCATACGTTCGTTGCCTACTTCTATAACATCGTGTATCTTTAAATGTTGCCGATGCGCCGACCGGCTAGTGATAATACTATTATCAATCGGGGACTGATACTCGCCTATATCACGTATGACGTGTGGACACGGTAAGGCGCTCTGTCGCGCATGGCCGCGATCATCCCAATATACGTAGCGGCGACCATCGTATCCGACGTATGTGTGAATGGCAGCTACAATACCGTGCTCTACAGCATGAACATAAGTACGACGGCCTTGCCAACCGGCGGGGTACTCACGAATGCCGTAGCGGTCGTCCATTGCCCATCCTCCGACCTCGTGCCCCGTAGGCCGCTTCCCCGAGTACGTCAAGGCCCGTCATCGCCAGAAGGCCCCGTCGCCGCGCTAGGGCTGTCCGTGGCGGCCTCGGGAGCGCCGGACCCTCCCTCTCCCCCTTCCGGCGCTCCCTGCCCCTCCTGGGCCGCTTGGGCGGCATCCGCCTTGATCTGATCAGCCGCCATGGTCTCCTGAGTGTCCAATTTCGCGTACTCGATTTCTTCTTGACGTACGGCTTGATCCACTTCGGCTTGTACGCCCATTTCGGCGATAGCAGCTTCGTGCAGGGCGGTAAACTTTAAAGTATCCGCATTCTCACGAGCCACTTGATCGCCACGTAGATTAGATATGGCCTTCGCCGCAGATTCTTTATCGCGTATAGCAAGCTCTTGCTGGCGTAATTGCAGTTCGAGCATCTTCTCCGCATGGCGGTTTTGCTCGGCTATGGCCGCAGCGGCATTAGTCGCTTGCTGGTGCTGGTCACGTAGTTGCAACTCAGCTTGCTTCGTCTGGCTTTCGGACTGGATACGCGCTTGTTCCGTCTGTTGAGCCATTTGTGCAACTTGGAGCTGTACTTGAGCCTTCGCTTGGCTTCCGTCCTTATCCTGGTTTTGCGGCTGCATGGCATTATTTTGCAACGCCTGTTGTACTTTCTCAAATTCATCCTCGATTGGCCTGGATGACGGGAATGTACGCACGACAAACATGAGCATAGCGCCGAGTAACGGTCCAAGCTCCGGTGTGGCAGTTGCAGCCGGTACTGCCTGCTGTAAGAACGCACCCGCAGCCGACAGAAATGCCGTACGGTCGGCTCGCTCGCTAGCGTCGTCAGCTAGCAAAGTACTATCCGTCTCAATATCTATAGTGGAAGTACGACGTAGTTCTGATTTAATAAGATCTGTAGCTACTTTAAATGTCTGTATGTTCTGCTGCATAGAGGGACTATTAGCCACTTCAACCGGATCAGGTATACCGATACCGGAGAAAATCGCTATAGTCATCGGATCACAGTGTTCCGATATTACCTCGCCAGCTATAGCTATCAGGTCCCTGGCAAAACGTTGTACTTCATTCTGCATCTGCTTGACGCGAGCACTCGACCAGTCGTTCTTGATGTTCTGTGCGCCAAGTGTTTCAGACGCCTTCGTTACGCCACGTTGTATGTCGGAAAAGCCGGTTATCTCGTATATTTCCGCCTTCGCAACCTCGCGAGCGTTCTGTAGTTGCGTGAGCGTTTGTACGATGGCATCCAGCGGCAACCACTCTACGGAGCCCTTAATACCGCCAGACTGAGCAAACGCCGCCCACGAGTCCACCGCAATCATGCGATTACCCGACGCGGGGTTAAGTAAGTCATTCAGCTTGGCTTGCGAGCCGTCAAACAGGCCAACGACGCGTAAGGCTTCCCCCAGGAGCCTGATACGCTTGGTCATTATGTTAAGTGTCTCAGCTTGAGACTTATACTGCGAATAGAGCGACCGAGGTACGAAAGTACGAGTATTAGACACGGCCCTTATTGGGCGCGGGCAGGGATAAAACCCCTTTAGCTTTAAAGGATCTGGCTTTGTATCGAGCAAGTCAGCCGGGTAACTCTCGGCGTACCAATACACGGTCTTATCCGCGCAGTTCCATATCTCCCACGCTTCCGCCGTCTCTGACGGACTGTCCATGTCGCGTGTTTGTCCCTCACGAACAGTGTAATTCAGCTTGTTGGCCTTCGTCGCGCCAAAACGCGCCGTAGCGTCGGCTTCAGTCAAGTACAGTCGTCGCGCAACCCACGGCGTTTCCTTCCACGAACGCGATACGCCGCACAGAAAATCCTGCCAATACACGTACTCCATCTTGACCATTTCGTCAAGTAGTTCGACGGTCGGGTCGCCGTTCTCGTCCGGTAGCGGCTTGCCGTCCATACCTACGACGTTGCGGAACCGCGCCTCGTATCGTACCCATGCAGTACCCAGCCCAGGCAGCAAGTAATCCTCAACGACGTTAGTCATAAGTTCGTCGAAGTCCTCCTCCTTAACCACGTACTCCAAACAGCCCTCAAGTATCCTCGCAGCGAACCGCGCATTGTCCGTCGCCGTATCTGTGGACCGCAGCACAACACGAGGCTTCGGCGTAGCCGCGTACAGATTGGGACGTATGGTCTCCGTAGACGAGTACAGAATGTTATACTTGTCTTTTGAATAATAATCGTTACCATCAGACTTCTGCATCCTATACGAGTCGATCACTATGTCCCCGGCGTCCCAAAACGTACGAAACCGCTTGCGGGCTCTACCGATCTCGCCTGACCAGTAAGCCCTATCTGGCGTTTGCGTCGCCGCCGGTTCTTTCGCACCGTACTGCACTACGGTAGTGTTCATAACATCACCCTCACGCGTCCGCGTACTCCTCGCGGGACTGCCATAGATCATTCATCGTGGCGTTCTGCAACAGCTTAAAGTCCGGCGTGGTGGGAGCCCTCGGCTTCACCCGACGCCACGGGCGGCTCATGAGGCCATACCGCAGCGTATCCGGCGCGTGGTCCTCGCCATCTGTGTTACAGTCCTCCAGATTGTTAAGGTCGTGCTGTAACGCCGGAAGCGTGCGTATCAAAGCAGCGCAGCCTTTAAAGCAGTACCACATCGGACGCCCAACGCCGTAGTTTATATTATTATCCCCCTCGATCCCGCACAGCCGGTCGCGTACCATGTCCCACCCGGCAATGCGGTTGTTATCCGCCTTCCTGAACAGCACGCCGTCACGAGCCATGCGCTCACCGTGCGAAGGTCCTGACTGGCGTGAGAACGCGCTCGGGTCCAGTACACCGTACGTCGGCGTGTCACCCTTCTCGTATTTCAGTATCTCTGTCGCGATGCGGTTCGCAGGCCAGCGCAGCCCCACGTTCGGCGTGCCGTTCCAGCCATACAACTCCCTGTATGTAATTACAGCCCCGGCAGGTACTGAGCGCCTGTAGAACGTCAGAGGATCGCCGGGTAACTCGAACTCCTCACTCACGACAGCGTGCCAGTGTACGCAGAACGGTGTCGCCGAACCCCAGTCCATGCTTCTAAATCTCATCCAGTGAGCAGGCAATTTAAAAGGCTCAAGTACGTGGTGCTGTAGCGAGAACTCAGGGAAGTACGCGCCTGTAATCACCGACCAGTCGCCGTCCAGCCATGCGCGTACTAGGTCCGGCGAGCCGATCTCCCGCAGGCGGCTTATGTACCCAGGGTCGTTACGCAGCAGTATCTTGTTGTCGCGCACCTTGCTCGGTATGAACATGCGCGTCGTCGTGTACCCGTCCTCGTCTGTGTTCTCCAGCACCTCCATACCGAGTGGGCAGGGGTCGATGAAGTACGCCTTGACAGCGTGGTGCCCTACCCCGCCGGGGTTCGCGCTGCACCGAATACGTTTGAACGTCACCCCGAGCGCACTGCGTAGACACGCCTTAAGCTTCTTATACGAGTTCAAGTCAGGCCAGTTCGTAAGCTCGTCCCAGCCGATCCACGTATACTGGTGTCCCTGATACTTGTCGCAGTCAGACTCGGTATCTACGTGCCGCATCTTCAGCGTAGCACCAGACGGAAACACGAACGTCCGGTCGGCCACCTTGTACGTCGCCCCGTAGGCCCGGTATATCTGCTTCGCGCGGGTAATAAGCTCCTCTAACTCGGGATGGGACCGGCGGAATATTATACCCCGCCACGCCTCCCCCATGTCTATGTCCTGGAGGAAGTCGCCGAGCAGGTAGTCGGACTTACCCCCACCACGAGCGCCACCGAACATAAGCTCCGTCACGAACTGCGCTGATACGGCGAGAGACTGTGGTCCAGGCTGCGGCTCCCACAGGTCGTCGGCTGTTACAGGACCTAATACAGGGGCGTCTGTAGTGCGTGCCATGTTACCTCGGCATGACTAGCGCAAATACGAACTGCATAAGTACGATCGCCATTATGATCAAGTACACAAATAGAAATATGGCCAGTCCCGTACGTACCTTCACAGGTCGATGCCAGAGAACGGTGCGGGCATAAGCTCGTACTCAGCGTCTACGGCGTCAAGTACAGGAGCTTGCAACCGGGAGACAGGCCCCGCCGGCACGGTAGGCCCTGCGAGTGTCTGCTGCTTCATGAGTAGCCATTCCTCGTATGTCGTAGCACGAGGCATCAGGTTGGCTATGTTCACCGTTACCTGCGGTGAGGAACTACCGTCGCTGTCTCTGGAAAACTCCGGTACTTTCGCTTTAAGTAGCGTCTGTAGTAGAGTGTCTGAGTACTCTAGTTGCGTATCGACCTTCTCGCCTTTGTAGTAGATACCCCTCTCGATGCCATATACGCCTCGTGTTATGGCCGCTGAGACTAGAGTTTGCGTACCTATCTCACATGCGTTTTTAATGCGTTCGTCTACGTCTGGGTCGTCTTTACGCCATTGCTGAATGAACAACATGGATACGCCGCATTGCTTGGACGCTCGTAGCATGTCGCCACAGTTGTGTGTGAGGGCGTCGCATAGGGCCAGAAGAGTAGGCTCGTTCCTCATCTGTTATGCCTGTTGTATATTCTGTTGTACATATGGTGAGGTATGGTGCCATCAGGATCAGTCTGGCGTACTTCCTCAATTAGCCTCTTGATAGCCACTGAGGCCAGTACCGAACCTAACGGTAGCTCCGGGGGTGGCTTCGGCTGCATCGGCGGTTCTCGCGGTGCTGGGGAGTGATATCGCGCTCGCACGCGAGGCTCTCTCGGTTTGCATAAGGCGTCAAGGGGCTTTGTGGAGCGGGGCTGGCGATTAATAATAGGTTAAAGTATTATACCTTTTGTGATATATGTAAGTATTATACCTTCTGTATTATATGTAAGTAAATTACTTAGAGTACCTTTTAAAAATACTGGAAAATTTTGTGGGTTGGTAGCGTTTTTAATTACAGTATAGCCTGCCGATTGGGTACGTGGCAGCAAGTATTCGCAGAGTATATCTTTAGTATTCGCTGGACGAATTACTCCATGAATACTTAGCGCATAAATATATGTAAAGTATATTAAGTAAAGTGGATCGCAAGTAATAAATACTTTAAAGCATGTAGTATATAAGTTACTCTTCTGCAAACAATCCAAGTAACAAACCCGCATATGCACAAGCGTGCATGTAAGTATTTACATACTTAAGTGCGTTAAGTACTGAAGGAATGCTTTAAAGGCGCTTGTTACTAAGTACTTATAGGCTTTAAAGCACGCGTATATACTTAATAAATTACTTTATGAAGATTACTTTGCAGAATGTAATATAAAATACTGTCTTAAAGTAAATTACTTTGCAGAATGTAATGTATAATACTAATAAATTACTCAGAATTTGTGCGCTGGGTACGCGAGAAACGCCTATTCAGACCCTTTAAATCACCCAAGTACTTCAAGCTCGTAGGGGCAATGTAGAAAGAGCTATATATATATATATACCAAACCCCTGATTGCTATACATACCCATCACCTAATCTATTTATATACTGTGGGTGGCCGTGTCACCTTGCGATCAGCCGAGAACGGTCAGAAATCATGCTCAAGCTTGATTCGCTATAGCAGTGTAGGGTAATTCTCATTTAGAGACACAAGCAAGACCCAAAACTATACAGTAATATCATGGCAAATTTATCAATGATTTCAATGGCTTGCCACATAGTTTCGTGGTCGGCTTGACAAGCCTAGCTCGTTTTGGCAAGTAAATTACAAAACTAAATCCATATCCCGCATCTACTATATAAAGCCCCTCCCTCAAACAATAAAAGGTACTTAATACAATGTCCACAAAGGCCAACGAATCAGCGTACAACGTGCGTATTCGCAACGTACTTACGAAGCGAAATCTACCGGATGGCATAGTATATAAGCAAAAATATCAAATACACACGTATGAGAAAGCGCCGAAACCTATAGTATTCTCAGTACCTTGGCCGTCTATGGCTGAGAACGACGAATACTCAAAGGTAATGAGCGCAAGCACAATACGTGTGAATGCTTACGTTACAGTGCAGTATAACACCGCCGGTAAAGAGTACAACCTGCTAACTATCAAGTATTCTCGTGGTACAGATACGCACGCGCTCGGCGTGGAGTTCTACTATATAGACACTATTACTTGCAGGCTGACAGAGCTATGGCACGTGCAAGGCGGTGATACTGTATACATGACATCTAGTAACTATGAGTGGATGAGCAAAGTAATAGTATTCGTGGAGGAACAGGCGCGTAAGAAATACTTGGAATACTGTCTAAGTGGCGTGGAGAGGCACATAACGCATTGCCACTTCGTACCGGATACAGTAGACGTGCTAGAGTACAACGTGATGATTGCTAATCAGTACAAAGCGGCAAAGCAACGTGCTGTAGAAACGAAACCCAGGAGACGATACCGAACAAAGGCGCGCATAGCGCAAGCTCAAGTAGACGGTACTCTAAGTGAATTAATGACCGCTCGTGGTCCTGCAATAAACTACGAAAGTACTTTAAAGGGTCTAATTAACTGGCACAAGAAAGCCCTAGAGCGAGGGGACACAAAACGGGCGGAAAGTATCTCACGTTGGATACACAGGGTTAAGAGTCAGATGGCGGACAGCGAGAATAATAGCCAAAATACACTCCCGGACATACTTTGATCATGTTCGCAGGAAGCAAAGTATGAGAACAAAACGTGAAAACGCCGTACACGGCTACGGAGCACCTTCCCGGTACGATCCCACCCTAGGAAGCTATCGGCCGTGTACGGGCTTCCTAGGGGCCTTAGCGTGGACGCGGTACTTTTGCATTTTGCACGTGTGACGTACTGTCGCATTGACATCTGCATAATCGGTGGCACGCGCGCTTGCGTTCATTTTAGTTTCTCGGGGTCACTTTTTTGCTTGTACCGCACCGCTTTAAATGGCAGAAAGGGGCGGGGAAGAACCCCTTCAATGTTACTTTACAGGATGCAAACTATGACTTACGACACTCGCGAGCAGTGGCTCCAAGCGTTCATCGAGGCTTCAAGGGAGCGGTTTGCGGATATCAATGCGCCAATTCCGCCAAACGTACGCGTAGCGGTAGGGTTCACATCGCGCGGGCTGAAGGGCTCGCGTATCGGCGAATGCTGGTCTGACGTGTCGTCCGACGACGGCCACTTCGAGATATTCCTGAAGCCGACGCTAACCGATACCGCCTTGGTATGCTCCACTCTGACGCATGAGTTAATCCATGCGTGTGTCGGACTGGATCAAGGCCACAATGCCACGTTCAAGCGCGTAGCGACCTCCCTTGGGCTCGTGGGACGTATGTCAGCAACAACGCCTAGTGCGGAATGGTTCGCATGGGCGCTCCCGGTAATCGAGAGCCTGGGGCCAATGCCCTATGCAGCGATCACTGGTGGTCTGTCGTCAGCGCGTAAGAAACAGGCAACGGCGCTGCTGAAAGTAGAGTGTCCCGCATGTGGGTTCCTGGCTCGCGTGACCAAGAAACACATTGAACCGCACGCGTACTTGTCATGTCCTGTACCAGACTGTGACGGCGAGTTGGTAACTGAGGGCCACGACGATACCGGAGAGTAGGGCCTTAGCGCCCTACTTATCCCTCCCTTCACCTTACCTTACGGATACAAGTCACATGGCAATTGATATGTATGAAATGAAGGCGCTGGCGTCACGCATACGCGACCAAGTACCAAATATCGCTCCCGGCGCTGTGATCTCTAGCTACACGCGCGATCTTCTAGAGCAATACGCCGGGTCCGCTGGCATGTCCCACCACGTTACCTTTAAAGCGTCTAATGCCGATTTGATCGGTCTGTATCTGGTAGGGCGCAAAACAGCCGATGGCGCGGTGCGTATGGCTGAGAAAATCACCGTACGCTTGAACGGACCTAGCCTGATAGAACCCGCTCCGGTTCCCGCGCCTCCCCCGTACGTCAACGGTACGCCATCGATCCCGTTTGACGGTGTGACACACGCGCTACTATCGGAGACGATTGCAGCCCTAACGGCGGAAATGGGGCGTGGTGATCGCGCGACGCTAGAGGCGGTACAAGCTGACTTCGCGGCGCTTTCAGAGGGCCTTACTTCGCGCCTTCCGGGCATGATACAGGAAGCTTTAAAGACAGTCACGCCAACGGTTCTCACGGTTCAAACCCCTAACTCGCCTCCCGTCTCTCTTGGCGTCGTACACCGTAAGACGGCGAAAATCATAAAATGGCTGTCACTTGGCTCTAACGTGTATCTGCACGGTCCCGCCGGTTCCGGTAAGACGACAACGGCGATGAAATGCGCGGAAGCGTTCGGCCTGCCTTTCTATTGCGTGGCGAAGGTTGAGAATGAGCAAATGCTACTCGGCTATGAGGATATCAAGAGCGATCTAGTACGCACGCAATTCCGTGAAGCGTACGAGCATGGTGGCGTGTTCCTATTCGACGAAATGGACGCGTCAGGCTCTAGCGCCATCGTGGCGCTAAATATGGCGCTCGCTAACGGATACTGCCCATTTCCAGATGCGACCATTAAAATGCACAGCGACTTTAAATGCATTGGCGCTGGCAACACGACGCTTGGAGGGGCCACGTATCAGTATTCTGGCCGCAATCAGCTAGACGGCGCATCTATTGACCGCTTTGTGTTTGTAGAATTTGGGTACGACGAAGATTTAGAGCGCGCCATCGCCCCGGACGCCCAATGGTGCGCGTACGTGCAAGCGGCGCGTGCGGAAGCGGCGGTCATACTACCGGACAAGCTAATCACACCACGCGCAACGATCACTGGCGGTCATGCCATACTCGACGGTGGCCTTGATCGTACGGAGATTGAGGATGCCACGGTTTACAAGGGGTGGGATATAGAGGATAGGAACACCGTTCATCGCGCCGCCATGGCGCGTTTGGCGAGGGGTTAAGACAATGCAGGTACGTCTGAACAAGGAAGGCGCGAAGCCCACGGCGAGGTACTTTTTTGATAGCTTGCAAGAGGCGCAACGGTGGATAGAGGCGACGCCCCGTACGTGGCGAGAGGACGCGTCCAAGTCTAACAAAACGTCTCCTGATTGGGATCTGAATACGGATTACACCCAAGCCCTTGCGCTCGCCAGGGACGGCTGGCGCGAGGGCGCTGCAAAGGTAACAGGAGCTTTAAAGCGCATTCCCGTTAGATCAGCCGCCCCCGAGATACGCCATGATTTCTATGGCTATCGTCCTAACGTAGCCCGCGCCATATCTGGTAGACCGGATGCCATGGTGCGGCGCGCGAATAATGCCGAAAGCAACGCGCGGCCTATCGTGACGCTTGTTGTGCCTATCAATGCGGGTTCCGGCGTACGTGCTTCCAGCATGTCCAACTTTGGTATCGCGGTCATGCACCACGTACGCCAGCTAGAGGCTAACAAGGTACGCGTGGAAATCGTGATTTGCACAACAACGGAATTACATTCCGATGGCACGCGCCTATGCACCGCGATCCGGGTCAAGCGCGCAGAACAGCCTATGAACCTGGGGACGCTGGCGTTCGCCATAGGCCATCCCGCGATGTTCCGGCGGATCATATTCGCCATACGCGAGCGCACCGCAACAGAGAGCGATAGCTCATACGGTTTTAGCGTGTACACCGAACCTAGCGACATTGTTGGGTACAAGCCGGGAACGGTAATCATTAACGGTATGCGAGACGCCGATACCGTGGCGTCTACCCCGGCGAAGGCTTTAAAGTATGTAGAGGCGAAGATAGAAGCCGCCATGAAGGGAGGGGCGAAGGCGGCCTGAATGCCGCCCCTAGGGCATGGGCCAGGGAGGCGCGCGTGGGGGGCGGTAGGGGTATAGCGCCCTTGCCATTCCCACCCGCCTAGCCCATGCCCTAGGGCGAAAATCGGGCCATGACGGCCTGGGGTCCCTAGGGAGCGTTCACATGCTAGGGTTGTTTGTCACGGTAGCGGGGTTTGGATTATACGCCAAGGGTAACTCGTACAGCATAGGACATAGGACATACGAAATGATTTTTGACGGCAACACGGAAAGGGACTACGCATGAACGCGGCACAGAAAAAAGCTCTCACGAGTATCGTGAGCGACCTGGACGCCAGCAAGACGGCTCTAGAGGAGCTATACGGCGAGCTACAGGGCGCTTACGACGATAAGTCTGAGAAATGGCAAGAGGGCGAGAAAGGTCAAGCGGCTAGCGGGTGTATCGAGACGCTTACGGAGGCGGCGTATACGTTGTACAACACGATACAGGACTTGGACGGCCTTACCAGTACCGACGACTAACTCCAAGACATCGCGAATAACCCGCCCAAAAGGACGGAGCCGGAAACGGTGGCCGTCCTGAAGGCGTGCAAATCACTTTAAAGGACTTACCTTACATGACATACGTTATAGCAGTATACGAAATCAACCGCGCGTACGGCGGACCCGAGGAAGGCGGATGGTACTACGACACTGGCAAGCTAGTGCGGGTCCTGGGTACACGTTCGGGCGAGGAGGCTGCATACTCCCTAGCTAGTCGTCTCAACGGATGGATGGAACGTATGCAGCGCAACAAGCGGTCTATATCCTCCGTCCTGTATAGTGGAGGGTGCTATTCCGTGGAGGCTCATCTATACCTTCCGCCCGCGTGCTACCCGGAAACCAAGCCATACTATTCCTGAGGGGACCCGTGATGACACACAAAGTACTGGTTTTCGCCATACAAGCTATAATGCTGGCGTTCGCGCTATGGATAACGTGGACGATACTAGCGTTCATAATATCCCTCATACCTAGACACGTTCTGGGGGTTATAGGGATTTCCATATCCGTAGCGAGCATATGTTCATTATGTAGCTGCTCGTGTAATTGCAAACACTAATGCGCTACGCCCTATGTGTGCTCATACTGGCCTTAATCACCATCATAGCAGTAGCGCTGCTGTTGCAACTGTTTTCGCTCATATTCCATGGCGCGCTAGAGGTACTGATCATCACCCTTGGCGTCGCGCTTGGAGCGTACTGGATAAGCAAAGATAGAAACCTTTAAAGGATACCTCACATGAAAAAGCTTAATACAAAGTTAACCCTTGCCGACGTGGTTTGGTAAAGCTATGGCTACGAACGCAATCGTAAACGCTATGCTCGGGCTAATGCCCCCTGGCGAGCCGCTGGTACTGCCCGAAGATGGGACGGTCTGCGAGGATGAAGGTTGCCCGCATTTTGGTACTTTACATACGCATACTTAAGGACCTTTAAAGACATGCGTAGGTGGAATACACTTCAACTTTCGGCGCTGCTCATATGCGGCTTCGTGGTGTTCATGCTAGGCGTCTACTTTATGGTGGGCGCTCTGACATGACCGCCCTAGAGGCCAGGAGACGCCAAATGCATTACCGGGCGGCACGGCGGCGATGGCTCTCGCTTATGGGCTTCCCAATCGACCGGAAAACGACTAAGGTTTTTTCTTAAGTTACCTTACCCTACAGGAGACATACTTTAAATGACACGACAACCCAAGGGATTTAGTGTTCTAGAGCTACCGGAAGATGAGCACGTATACACGTTTGTTTCCAATGACGGTACTGAGCCGACGCACATAGCGGCGACTACGCTTCGCCGCGCGCTGGAGATCATGAAATGGCCCATAATTAAATGCATGATCGGTGCGGAGCTTATTAAGTGCCTAGAACGCAATGACATATGCATAGAGCCTGAGCACGCCTTGGCGCTACCCGAGGAGGCTCTAGAGACGGCTATTATCGTATGCGAGTGGGGTACTGAGCACGTCATCGCGGATGGCTCACATAGGCTATGGCGGCGCTGGAAGCGTGGCGATGATCACTTTAAAGGTTACACCGTCCCAGAGGCTGTCTGGCGTGAGTTCGCGATATACGACATTCCCGGAACCGGCGAGTATTGGGACAAGTTCAACCGTACAGCCAAGGTGCGAGGAGGATAGCCATGAAGTTCCCCAGGCCGCTGCCCGGTATGCCTAACGCCGTCGTGGCGTTGGCCGTAGTAGGACTAGTGTTGCTTGGGGTACTTCTGATCATGCACGGATCGAAGCTGGATAACGATCAAATGCTAATGGCTATTATAGCTGCGCTTGGAAACGTAGTGACAATATACGTTGGCTATGCTATAGGTCGTCACCATAAGCGTACCGGAGAAAATGAGCCCGATGCTTGATCCATGCGCCAACTGTAAGCGATGCGCCGCTGACCGTATGGTTGGCATAGTGCGTCGTGCGGACTGCCTCACGCTGTACCCGAACCTAACCAACATAGGCAACAGTCCAGGTGGATTTAAAGCTGCTATGTCATCGTGGGGTTGGAGCCTATCTGAAAAGTACTTCTATGACCAACAAGTACTAGCAAATTACCCAAACCAAACCCTAGGAGACTTACTTTAAATATGAGCATCTTCCCCACACGCCCTGTGTACAAAACAAAAGCGCAATACTGCGCTGATCTAGTGCTCGCGTTCAACACCGCGACTAACCGCGTCAACTGGCGTGCGAAGATGGCGGGTACGCGCATTAACCCTGCGGTACACTTTACCTCGCGTAATTCCATGGTAGTAGTAGCGTATTTGGTGAACACCGAGAGTTTCACCATTACCTTTAAAAAGACCGCGTGCTCGTGGGGCGACTTCCTTGGTGCTGCCCAAAGGTCCTTAAACGTGGTGTTACTTAACCTGGAAGTGTCAGGTATGGGTTTTCACGCCCCACTGGACGACGCTAAGTTTCGTATCGAGTATAACCCGAAAACCAAAATAACGTCCATAGAGTTTATACTCTCGGAAGAGGAACAGAAGGCGCGTAGTTTCCTGCCCGCCATGGTGGGAGAGTACTACCCGCTGGACAACGAGGACCCAGACGACCCCGAGGAAGAATACTTTAAAGATGGTGATGAAGGGGTCGAAAATACTTCTGAAAACCCCCTTGACGTGTGAGATACGAGGGGTTAAATATTCACTGTTCAACGCGCACAACGCGCTCACAAATCGCAATAAGGGACTAACCAAAATGACTGATGAAACCGCTACCTTGGCCGCCACGGCGACAGCTACTCCCGTTGCCGCCAGCGTTCTCGTGACCGAATACCCCAATATGACGGGGGAACGGTCGTTCGATTGCGCGACCATCCCTGCCAACGTGCGCCTGGACTTTCTCAAGGCCCATGTCCGCAGCTACATCGCGAACCGGCTAAACAGCCTTACCACGCGTCACCAAAAAGACGCGGCGGTCATCGCCTGGAACGCGTACAACGAGGCCACGAAGGCCGATCCGCTCCAAAGCCTCGTGCCCAAGCCGACCGTTCCGCTGCCTGCTATGCCCGACTACGACGAAGCGTACGGACGTGCCGTCGCTGATCTCGTGGCTGGCAAGGTGCGCCAAGTGTCGGACGAGCCGAAGCAACGCAAGACCAAAGACCCGCTTACGGCGGTCGTCACCGATGCGGTCATCCGCGAAGTGTACGAGAGCCGCAAGGCTGCCGACCCGAAGTACACGTTCATCAATGCTCGCGCCGAGGTTGGCGTGGACGGCATCGCGTACTTGAACAAGCTGATCGACGCCAAGGTCGCCCAAGGCGCGGATCGCGGCGAACTGGAGAAGATGCGCGAAACGCGGTACGTGGGACCGGCCAAGATGATGCTCGGCATCACCACGTCCAAGGCTACGGCGGCGCTTCCGTCCATCCTCTAACGGGACGTACTTTAAAGCCCTCATGGTGTAACAGCCGTGGGGGCTTTTCGGTGTTTACTTTAAAGGTTACTCATGAACGAAAACGAAGAACGCGCGTATTGGGCTGAGTACATACGTAAATCGCGAGCGGAGGCTTTGAAAGCCGAGAAAGACGCTAGGTGGTATCCGTGGCTCGCGCTGCTGCTAGCCGTAGTAGGGTCGGCTTGGGTTTCTGGCTTGATAATTTTCATGGCCCATGCGCTGCACATCTAAATCAAACACTTTAAAGGATGCATATACCATGCCTCGAAACTACGGCGGAAACGCACAGCAACCGCTAGTACAGGCGGCACAAGATACGCTCAACCCGCATCGTCCGGTCATGGTGCGCTTCATAGTGCGTGACCCGGAGAACCCGGATATCGCCGTACATGACCGCACAGGGGATCACGCCGACCGCTTCTTCCGCGAGTGGCTGGATAAAACTATGTGGTGGGCGCTTCGCAACCAAAAGAGTGTCGCCATTTACCCAGAATAACTTTAAAGGTTTTACCTTACCAACATGACATCACGTACAAACGAAAAGCCCTATGGGCTGGAAGAATACCTTAGAGAACAGAAGCGACTAGAGAACTGCCAGGACTTGCGTGACGATACATGCTCAATTGTACTCAACGCGGGTAACATGCACGGTACTCTAGACAACACGCTGGAATACATACATGGGCATTCCGGTCCTCATCCAAGCACCATCCGCAGATGGCTGAATAAGGAGGTAAACGCCCCACATATGGGGAAAATACGATCTACCTTGGAAATACTCGGGTACAGACTAAGCATCGAACCCAAAGGATAAAACACTTTAAAGGAAACGACACCATGACTGACAAATCAGATAAGACCGACAAGACAGAAACCGTCAAAAGCCTCATGGCTGCTAAAGACAACGCGTACAGAGAACGAGACTTGCTTGTATGCGCCTTGTCAAAGCTATTCCGCTCGCACCTTGGACGACACCCGGACGACGATACCGAGTGGGAGAATGACTGGCGTTGGATCGTATTTATTGACTTGCCAACAGGTCAAGCGTCGTGGCATATACACGACAGCGAGCTTCATCTGTTCGAGCACTTGACGCACCATATCGGCCCGTCATCCTGGGATGGACACACAACAGAGGAGAAATACAACCGGCTCGCCGCTATCAAAAAGCAATGGTAGTGTAAGCCTACCATCACCTTACCGTAATTTACTTTAAAGGATATCATAATGCCACGTAACAACACGCAACGTAAAGAGACTAAGCACATGCCAGCTACCGACTACCCCGGCGTTTGGTTCGTGCTCCCTAACGAGTACTACGATTCGCAGCAGACTATCGACATGCTCGGCATGGTGCCTAACATGCTGAATATCAACGATACGCGGGACGCACAAACGCAGATTAGGGACAATTACATAGGTGGCTGGAACCCTATGTTTGGTATCACGATTGAGCCGCAGGACAAGAAGTTTGCTTTAAAGTACCCCGGCGATCCTGACTTATATCCCATCGCGTTCACCGTACTCGGGGAGCAAATTGTCCTCATGTATCCGTTCTCATGGGTGGCAATTGTTACACCGGGTAAAGACACAGAAGTGGCGAGGCTCGACTAGTAGGGCGCTTGACAAAGGGCGGATCGCAGCGATACACACCACTCGCTGGTGCTTGCCGCGCTCGCAACCATGACGCCCGTTGCCCCCCGGTTAGGGCGCGTCAGCGGTCTCTGCCCCGAGGCTGTCAGGGAGGCCCAAGGGTCTCCCTGTGGCCCCCGAGGGCTCCCCCAAGCCCCTTGACACACCTTAGCTTACAGTCCAGCCTCCCTTGTTCTGGGGAACTATCCGACGCTTGGGCAAGTGTCGGTGAGACTAGCGCGGCAAAACTCACTGGTAACTCGTGGCATATCAGCATCAATACGCAGAGATTGAAGCGGCGTTAACCGCATTCATCCGGCCTGGGCAGACATTCGAGATACGTCTGTTACACCATAACCATAAGCGTACCGATAGCGGATACTTTAAAAGTCCAGTAGAAGCCGCTACCGCGATAGCGGGACTGGAAGAACATTACGCGGGTATCTATTACACACCCAATCCGGTAAACCCAGACTTATCCGCGCGAGCCTTCAGCCGGATATCCCCATACGCTTCCCAGACAACTAAAGACGGCGATATCCTCGCGCGTCATTGGATACTCATTGACATTGATCCGGATCGGCCAGCAGGTATTAGCTCAACACAGCGCGAACTAGACAACGCCTTTAAAGTAGCTGTTACTATTACAGGCATGTTAGAACTAGAAGGCTGGCCTAAGCCATACGTGAATGTAAGTGGCAACGGCTGTCACGTCATGTATTCCATGGACGAACCTAACACGGACGACGTACGAGATAGTTTACATTTGTTCCTTAAGACACTCCATGCTCGATTTAAAGATCATGGCTGTTCCATAGACACGACCACATACAACGCCAGTAGGATATTCAGGCTCCCAGGTACATGGGCTCGCAAGGGCGATAGCACGCCCGATAGGCCACATCGCAAAGCGTATATGGTGGTCATCCCAGAGACAACAGTACCCGTTACAATAGCGCAAGTACGCGCGTTCAACTCCCGCAATTCCATGAGCCTCATGAACGGCTCCGCAGCGTACGCGACACAACGTAAGCCTCCTGTCGATGAGGACAAAAAGTTTAACGGCTTGAATAAGCACGCCATGGAGCGTATACATGAATGGGTGCCGAAATTCTTTGAAGCTGCTCGCCCGTACAAGGAAGGCTATCGAGTAGCATCGACGGACCTGGGACAGAACTACGAGGAAGATTTAACCATACATCCATGGCCTCTAGGTATAAAATACTTTGGTATATCCGATCAGGGGGACCCCCAGGAAGGGAGGCGAACGCCGGTAGGGATTTTAGCGGACTTACTTATGGGCGGCGATAAGGTTAAAGCTGCCAACTCATTAGCAAGTACTTTAAAGCTACCATTAACCGAGTTTGATATCCTTCCCAAGAACGGCCACAGTAATTTAGGACTTGACAAAACAAACGGGAAGATTATTCTTCCGGGGATAACGGCAAGCGAGATCAAATATGATTTTAGCGCCGTCCCGAACATCGCAGACTTACAAAAACGTACTTTTAAAGCACAGACATGGATAATTCCAGATGTATTACCAACGGGCTGTACGTTACTTGTGGCTCGGCCCAAGATGCGTAAGACTTTCTTGGCATTACAATTATCGCTCGCGATGTGCGGCGCTCACGGTGGCCGATTTCTTGATTGGCGTTGTAATCCTGGCGAGGTACTTTTCCTTGGCCTGGAGGATAACGAGCGCCGCCTTAAGGCGCGTATAGCCTTGCTACAAACGTACGATCTTAACCCGCCAGACCTATCGGGGTTTCGTTACTGGACCGGAGGCGTGGACATATCGCCAACTACCGGCAGAATGTACGTGAGTAATCCTGAAGAAGCCGCTAGGACGTACTCGATGTTTCCTCGGGGACAAGCTGGCGTGGACGCCCTAGAGAAATATCTGGACGCGTACCCCAAGACAAAACTCATAGTCATAGACACGTACGCGCATTTTCGCGAGCAGTCCCGTAATAGCGATGTATACCAGCGAGACTATGATCAGATGATGCCGATTACTCGTATGGCCGCACAACGCGATATATGCATAATGCCGGTACACCATGAAAAGAAAGGGCTGGCTAGCTCCGATAGCGCCGACTTTCTGGAAGATGTATCGGGGTCCGCAGGTATTACCGGAGCCGTTGATGGTGTAATGAGCATAAAGGGCAAGCGTGGCCCGGTAACGGATACAGGCGAGGAACGCAAGCTGTTCATTACTGGTCGCGATGTACCGCATGACTACGACATAGATACACTATTTGACGCAAAAAAGGGAGGCTGGCTTCCAGCCGCGCGCCAGGACGCCAAGGCAGTTATACTAACATTGCTTTCGCGTCACCCTTACATGGGACAGCTTGAAATCGTAAGCCTGTTGCCCCACATACCCCGCTCGCGTCTTACGCAAGTCCTGACTACGCTCGTGTACGAAGGCCACATCGTAAGGGGACGCGCGGGTTACTCACTACCCAACAACTTTAAAGGAGACTACTAGCTATGGCTATCTTGGAAGATATCTTGCACCAAATGACGCGTATCGCTAACGCCCTAGAGGCGTCGGCTATGCAATCCGGAACGGTGCAGCACGCGAGTAACACCGCCCCTCCGATGTCGTCGGGACAACTCACCAACGGCGCTCTGCAAGGTGGAGTACAGGCGCAACTGCCATTGACTACGCACGTACAGCAGGCGATAAATAACCCTCCGCCAGCTACAAATATCACGGCGGAAGCCATCACGGCGCTTATCCAGCCGCATGTGGCGAACCCGGCAATCAAAGAGGCCCTTGGCGTTACCATGCGCTCCATGGGCATAAATGCGCTGCCGGATACTCAGCCGCATCAGTTTGCGGAGTTGTACGCGCGGTTCCAGGCTGTGATCAATAATACCGGCATGGCGCAAGCGCATCAGCAACCGTCGTCCGCTTCCATCATCTGACCTTTTAAAGCTAACAGGGAGATTTATATGGCTGAGAAATCTTACGGACAGAAAGCCGTGGGGATGGATTTCAACCCTAGCGGCGACGCCAACGTACGGCTAGTGAAGGAGGCTTACGCGGAAGTAATAGATCTCCTTAACGACATGCGGAGTACTAATGAAGCTAGCGCCGAACTAAAGCGCAATTGTTCCCTCGCGATCACTCACGCGCAGACCGCCCAAATGTGGGCTGTCAAAGCCATTACTTGGCGCTACTAAGGCAGTAGAGAACGGACATGGCAGCGCAACAACACGCCAAGAACAGACCGCCTAGCTCGGCGAAGCGTTGGCTGTCATGTCCGTTCTCCGCTAAGATTACGGAAATGTACCCGCATGAAACCACAGTACAATCGCTCAAAGGAGATACGTGGCATGATCTCATGCAAACTCTTATAACGTTTGGAACGCTACCGTTGGATGCGGACGCCGACGCAGCCGAAGAACTGGAGACTTTAAAGGACTTCGTGAATACGAAGGTACTAGAAGGCGGACCCGGTACTAGAACCTTCGTCGAGCAACGGCTTGACATACCCGAAACAGGGGAGTTCGGTACAGCAGATATTGTCATAGTATCTCCAGCATTCATATACATAATAGACGAAAAGAGTGGCTACGTTCCAGTCAATGTAGAACGCAACGATCAGATGATGGTATACTTATTGGGCGCTATAGCCTTGTACGGCAAGCGACCGAAGTATGTCATCGCTATACATCAGCCGAATTTCGATCATATAGATGGTACTATGCGATCCTACGAAGTGACAGAGGAAGAACTGGACGAGCTTAGGTTCAGGATAAAGGAGTCTTTAAAGAACCCCGATATGTGTAACGCAGGCCCATGGTGTAAAGCTACTTACTGCCCGCATCGCGGAGCATGTGAAGCGTTCCACACATATACACAAGATTACCTGTCTCTCGGATGGCACAGTACGGAAGTTAAGGCCATGAAGGATAGCGTACTGGCGTCGGCGCTAGACGCGGCGGATGAGCTAGGCGGCTACCGGGCAGAGCTTCGCGCCGAGGCCATGCGGCGGCTCCTGGGTGATCGAGCGATAGAAGGCTACAAGATCGTCAAGGGAAGGCGCTCCAGGGCCGTCGCGGACCCGGCCGGTGTGGTGGCAGCGGTCAAAGCCGCGATGGGCTCTGAGTGGGCTCTGAGGCTCTTTGACGGGCTGGAGTGGGCAGAGCTAGATTTGCTCCCGGCCATCGCCCAAGATGCGACCTTGAGCCCGTCTATTTTAAAGTTCCTTGGTACTCCTAAGCACATCGAGGACGTAATCAAACAGTACGCGAGGCAAGCCAAGCTACCTCGTGGTACATGGGAAACAGTGTACACCAATGTAGTTGGAAAGTACATTCGCGAAACGTCCGGTGGCCTGACACTTGAGAAAGCCATCGACGGGAGACCGGCTCACAAACGGGGTAGTGAGTTCGGAATACTAGACCCCGCAAACGGTACTGAAGGCAACACAATCATCTAAACGCAAAGAAAGGTACTAAACTAATGACCATCACTTCTCTATACGCCGGTAACAACGGCAAGCCGACGTTCAACGAGTTCATCACTCCAGTTGGCAAGATCGTACATTGCTACCACGACAGGCCACAGTTACAGGAAAACGAGAAAACAAGAACGCCTGTACTAGATGAGGACGGCATACAAAAGGCTGACTTTAAAGTCACCCTGGCGTGGCCCAAGGAAGAACTAAACACGTCGCTCATCCCGATGCGTACGCTGGCGGCGACGACACGTGATGAAGCCTGGGGTCCTGATTGCGCGAAGGACCAATGGTTCCGATTGGAGACGTTTCTGCGAGACGGCAACAATCCGGAGCACAATACGAAGCGGAAGGAATACCTGTTCGATATGGTGTACCTCAACTTCAAAACGAAGGCCATCCCGTCGCGTCAACCGGATGGGCGTATCGTCTACACTGGCAAGCCGGGGCTCATCGGCCCATATAACGAGGACTTGCTACCCATCGACGTGTACGCCGGATGCACCGCTCGCATTTCGGGGATCATGTTTGCCACCGAGTACAGCGGACGCAAGTTCATCAGTACTCGTCTGAATAACATTCAGAAAGCGGCGGACGGCGAGCGCATGGGCGGGAGCGGTAAGCCTGACGCGCGTAGTCAGTTCGATCCGCTCTTAACCGCTCCGGTTGGCGGCGGCTTCGGTACTACGGTACTCTAGGGGCGTAGCGTACCTATGGTTGGCTTGCGGACACATATCGACTTCGAGAGTAGAAGTCTAGTAGACCTCATTAAGCTAGGCGAGCACACGTACGCTCGCCACTGGTCAACTACTCCGCTAATGCTTACCATAGGTACGGCTCCAAAGGGCGAGAAGCCTACTTTCCACACCATAGACTTCTTTAGTATACCGGGATACTCACAACATGCATACCCGAAAAACCCGTTCCCGGACTGGTCACTCTTTAAAGTACCTTGCCCGCCTCTTATTGTGGCAGCACTCGAACGCGGCGACGTTTTCGTTGCACATAACGCGAGATTTGAGCAGGCGCTATACTATTATATATGTCACATCAAATGGGGCTGGCCCTTACCTACATCGTGGTCGTGTACCGCGGCACGCAGTCGTTATTTTGGAATACGCGCCAGTCTTGACGGTAGTGCTTCGGACCTTGAAGTACCTACTCAGAAAGATGCGCGTGGTAAGCAATTCATCAACGACTTCTGTAAGCCAAGAAAGTACAAAGGAGCTAAGGGGCTTGGAGTTGTTAAAGACCTTTGGTACGAGCCAGAGGAAAATCCTGGGGGATGGGCCATTGGCCTCGAATACTGCCAGATTGACGGAGAGGCAGAAGCAGACATAGACGCCATACTGCCCGATCTGCCGCCATTCGAGCAGGAAGTATGGGAGTGGGACTTTACCATAAATACTCGTGGTGTACCTATAGACCTTGAGAGCGTACAACGCGCTAGGCAGTTCACTGAGTACTTCACCGAAAAAGCCGTAAGTAGGTTTGACGAAGTTACGTCCCTACGCCCTACGCAGCGCGACAGGGTACTAGAGTACTTACAGCAGCGCGAGGAAATATCGGACCTGGGTGACTTGAGGTCTAAGACTTTAAAGCGTCTCATACGTTCTGAGTTCCCGCAGGACTTACAGGACGTAATTCAGATACGCTTGGATTGCTCCCTAGCGAGCATCAAGAAACTACAGACTATGGAGCGGTGTACGGACCCTGACGGTTTTGCCAGAGGCACGTTGCTATATGGTGGCGCTCACACTATGCGGTGGAGCAGCAAGCGCATTCAAGTACAGAATTTCAAGCGAGGTAATTCTAAAATACAGCGGCAAATGTTCGAGTATCTAACTGGTAATTCATGGGCGGATACTACACCAACAGACGGTAAGTATGCATGGATAGACGCCGCAGAGTGGCGCTTTATGCGACCTTTAAATGCGTTGTCCGTATCCATGAAAGGCTTTGTAAAAGCTACCCCTGGACGCAAGCTGGTAAGCGCCGATTTCTCGCAGATCGAGGCCAGAGTACTAGCGTGGCTTGCTAGGCAGATGGACTTACTACAGTCCTTCAGGGACAAGTTAGACCCGTATGTCAAGTTCTCAAGCGAGCATCTATACCGTCGCGACTACGACGATTGCTTCGTTACCGTGGACGGCAAGCGCCGCGTCGTAGCGGACTATGAGCGCCCGCGCCAGATCGCCAAATCTGCCGTGCTAGGTGCAGGGTTCGGCCTTGGGCCTCCCGGCTTCGTTGCGTACTGCGACAACTCGGATATTATCATAAGCCTGGACGAAGCCAAGAATACGATAGGCGTGTACCGGGAGGCCAACGGCGACATAGTACGTCTTTGGGATCGGATAGAGCGGTGCGCCATCGGGGCCGTAGCGGCTCCTGGACGCACGTTTGAATTGGGTACAACCGGGGTCAAGTTCTACACATGGTACGTTGACCAAGAACGCTATTGGCTCGTTATAGAGCTACCTAGCGGACGTTGCCTGCACTATTACAGGCCGAAGCTGGACTTAGTGAACCGATGGGGACGTACGGTGGAGCAACTGTCGTACCGCATTGAATGGGTAGGCAGGAGCTACAGAGAGCAAACGTACGGCGGAAAAATAACAGAGAACATAGTACAAGCCATCGCAAGAGACATACTCGTGGTAGGTGGCCTCAAAGCTGAGAAGGCTGGATACCCGAGTATTTTGCTCTTGCATGATGATAACGTTACAATGCCTTTAAAGGATCACGGTAGCGCAGACGAGCTATGTCACATTATGTGTAATGAACAAGAGCCCTGGATAACCGACTTACCCATAGCGGCTGAAGGGGCGGAAATGGAGAGACTAGGCAAATGAAAGTAAAATCATCACTCAACGTGCGTATCTTCGACCTTACTGAGTTCGAGTGGTACGGCGATAACCCGGAAACGGCGGGACCGCGACAATCAGCCATGCTAGAAACGGTCATGAAAGATGCATACGAGAGCGGGTGCAAGTACGCCGTTATATTCGTAACGCCTGATGACTTGTTCTCCGTATCTCCAACCAACAAGCGACATAAGGTATTTTCTGAAAGCCTGTCGCCTATAGTTGGAAACCTGCAAGTCACCATATCGGCTAACATTCCTCTTAAAAAGTACAACGAAGCTAACGCCCACCGTAGGGAAGCCATGCTTAAGCTGGCGGAAACTGATTTACTAGCTATGGGCAGTCATGTACCGGCTAAAGGTGTAGATATATCATACTTCGTGCTTGGAGTTGACGGGAGCAGCAGCACCATACTTAGGAGCGTCACATGCTAGAGCGCAGTGTGGAGTACAGGCTAAAAGACCGTCTTGAGAGCAGAGGCTTTAAAGTTCTTAAGATGGTTACGCTCGGAACTATGGGAGCGCCAGATAGGCTCATACTGCGGCCTAAGTGGTCGCCTGGGCCACCGTGGCTTGTGGAGATAAAACGTCCCGGTAAGAAAGAGCGTCGGCTACAGGCTGCAATACGATTTGAATGGCGAGAGAGGGGACTTCTCGTACTTCATGCTGTTAGCACGTACGATGAAGTAGACGCTCTAGTCGATTACGTAACTAACATCTGCAACGCGGAGAGCATAGATGGCATTACATGAAGAACCTGTTACGCCGGAAGTACAGGCCATACTCGATAAAATATGGACTATACTTCGCCAGGACATCACATCGGATAATGTAGCATCATCCATGGCTGGTATACTCCAAATAGTCGGCGCAACGCTTAAAATCGTTAACCCGGACTACAGCCAGGAGTTCATACTTAGCAACGTACTACAAGGTGGCCGTATGGCTCACTTGCTGTTTGCTAAGACCAGGGGCAAGAACTAGATGGGGGATAATTACGCATCAGATATGGTACTTATAGGCATATGGGCTTTACTGAAGGAACACGCCACACCGGATAATATAGATGATATACTAGCGCGTATGCTGCAAATAATTGGCGGCTCGCTTACCGTAATTAGTGCGGACAGAGAGACATGCGCGCAATTCGTAATAAATAATATACTTAAAGGCGAGGACATAGCTAATAGTGTATATGGGGGGATGAATTGATACTCCCTGATTTGTTATCCGATGATACGTTCTCCTGGGATGAGCGTCGAATACGTTCCTCGGATGGCGCTCCTATGCGCTCATACCAGCTTCGTGCGGCTCATAAAATATTCACTGGCGAGCTACGCCGCGATCCGCTCACTGGCCTCAAAACAGGGCCAGTGAGGGACGGCACAGCGGTTCACATCGACCCCGGCTTGGGTAAAACGATCACGGCGCTAACAGCCATATCCGAGTGGGTGAAGCAAGGTATTGTTACTAAGCCTGTTCTTGTTGTAGCTCCTATTAAGGTATGTGAGACGGTATGGCGGCAAGAGGCTATGGAATGGCTGCATACACGTCACCTAACGTTTCAATTAATACGTGGCGACGAGAGGGCTAGATCATTCCAGCAGAAGCGACCGGCGCACATACACTTGATCAATCCCGAGTTACTAGTATGGCTTCAAAAGTACATACGCGCCGATTGGTCTGGACAGTACGACGCTCTTATAGTTGACGAGAGCAGTATGTTTAAAGATCACCGCACCAAACGATTTAGAGTACTCTCTAATTATGGTACACGCATGACTGTAAAGGGTCCCGATGGAAAAGCTTTAAAGAATATCATTACCGGACTTAGCATCATCGTGCCTCCCCCGCAATTCAAGCGTGTAGCCGTGCTTACTGGCACACCGTCACCTAGCGGACTTCAGAACCTATGGTCGCCATTCTACTTGTTGGACCACGGCGATAGGCTGCAAAAAACATTTGACACCTTCCAGGGGAGGTACTTTCAGCGTGTTAAGCAAGTAGCTCCGCATACATTCAAGTACGCGCTTAACAAGGAAGAGGACGAGCCACAACCTACATGGAAGATCGTACAAGGTGGCAAGGAAAGAATACACGAGTTAATAGCCGATATAACGGTAGAGCTTAACTCAGAGGACTACGGAATACTTCCGAAGCAGCTACCGCCAGTTAAACATTACGTAGACTTGCCAGAAGCGATAAAGCCGCATTACCGGATGCTCGAACGCGAAGCCATATTTGAAATGCTGAAAGACCCAATACTAGCTGCTAACGGCGGCGCTAAGTCTAGTATGTGCTGGCAGATATGCAATGGTGCCATATACTCCACGGATGATAGCGGTAAGAAGATTTGGACCGAGCTACATACACGTAAGATAGACAAACTTGTTGAGCTAGTGGACAGTCTGGATCAGCACGCGCTTATACCGTACCACTTCAACCATGATCTAGAACGCATAGTAGCACGCTTCAAAAAGGAAGGCATACCATACGCTATTTTAAAGGGTCCAGATTCTCAACACATAATTGACCGTTGGAATAGCTGCGATATACCTAACTTGCTCATACACCCGCAATCAGCAGGGCATGGCCTCAATCTACAATTCGGCGGCCATAACTTGATATGGTTTAGTACTATATGGTCGCTTGAACGGTACTTACAAACAAACGCCAGACTAGCGCGATCCGGCCAGAAAGAGATAGTGGGTATCCACGTAATCATGGCTCGCCACACGACAGATGAAGTACGATACAATTCATGGTTCGAGCGGGGAGGGGAAATGGCCCGCTTTCGAGCCGCTACACTTGCGTACCAAAAGACCCTAGGTATAGACATCGAGTCTCTACCGGAGATTGTAACTCACAAGCATCACTTTGCAGGGATAGAACTATGACATTCATGTCTTTTGTACTGGCATACATGGATGGCTCCATACGATCAAACGTCGGATGGCGAGCCTACGATATAGAGGCTATGGTTAAGCCCGACTACGTGTTGAAGGCTTTAAAGTATCTCGGTTATGCAAGAATGAAAGACCATGCGCTATCTACCGTAGCCAAGGTGTACGAAATAGAAACAGCAGACGAGGCTAGAAAATTACTCGAACTATGGTGGGCTTTCGAGCACATTAACGGAGAGCGAGTACGTAGGCCGCCGCTTCGTAAGGATTAGCGCCTACGTTTATGCGACGGAGCAGGGGAGGCGGGTTTACCTCCCTCTAGTTCCTTCACCTTGTCGGATAGTTCCTTCACGGCTTCTATAAGTACCGCGACTATATTGGAGTACGAAATACCGAGTGTCTTATCCTCGTCTACGCCCTCGAATACAACCTCCGGTAATATGTCACGAACATGTTGAGCTACTAAACCGACTTGGCGTTTGGTGACACCGGGAGCGGTTGATTTAAAGTAGATGCCATTAAGCTTCTCGACCTTAGCAAGAGCGCCAAGTACCGGCTCAATATCTGACTTGAGCCGTATATCCGACCCGTTGACGATAGGCTGTTCAAACGTAACGATGCCGGTATTACGCGATATATTCATAGGAGCATGGATTATTACGCCGCTATCGTTACATGATTGGAAGTAAAAATTCGAGCCTGCGTTCCCACCAGTCTCGGCAGTACTATCGCATTGGAAATGCCAGCGCAGTATCCCGCTTGTTGTGTAATCTATAGTTCTAGTGATACCGGCGTTATTATTAACTTGCATATTCGCGGCCCCGATTGAACCGGAGACGTAGGCATTAAGAATGGTCACGAGACCAGTAGAGCGGTTTATACTCAGTGGCTCATCTAGGAAAGAGCCGTTATCTGCGTACCTTCCAATCATGAAATTACTACCGGCGTTAGAGCCGGTTTCATCTACGGTAGACGTACCCATATGCCATCGTTGTACATTATTGGTCATTACGTCAAAGCCACGCCACGTAGCTTTCGCGCCGTTAGCTATAATAAGACCGCCGGTTGAGGTTATACTTCCATTGACCGCAAGACCGCTGTTACCGCCAGCACTAATTGTTACGAGACCAGTAGCGCGGTTAATCACTATAGGCGCGTCTATAAGTACGCCGTTATCTCCGGCGCGCTGTATGTAAAAATTCGATCCGGTGTTGCCGCCGCCTTCCGCCGTAAGATCGCATTGCAGATGCCAACGCGTAGAGCCGTTAGTCGCGAAATCGAACGACCGAGTTGTCGCAGGAGCGCCATTAACACGTACTCCAGAAGATATTTGCGTAATGCCATCATTTCCGCACTGTATGGTGCCTCGCTGAGTTATTCCGCTGGCTGACGTAAATTGTAATATAGCGTATCCTGCCGTGCCCTGTCGAATGCGTACTCCATAACCTTGCGCGTCAATAGTAGTTGTATCTATACCGCTGGAACCTACTATGCCCTTAGGCATAGTAACAATGCCTCCTGCACGGTCTATCGTTAGCGGGCGGTCTACATACGCACCAGCATCCGTGTACCGTTCGATGTAAAAATTGGAACCGGAGTTAGTCCCGCCTTCAGCAGTAGAACTCGTACCCATAACCCAACGGGACGACCCCGCCGTCTGCATGGAAATAGATCGAGCAGTACCAGAAGCGCCGCTTATATAAAAGCTCCCGCCAATAGATGTAATACTTCCGTTAACTTGTGCCCCGCCTCCTTTAACGTACAAACCGCCTAAGCCGAAAGTAAACATTCCGGTAATACGATTTATAGAAAGCGAGAGTTCTATGAACGTACCGTCGTCAGCGAAACGGCTTATATCGAAGTCAGAACCCGCATTCGCACCAGTCTCCGCGCCGAGGCTAGCGAACAGGCCCCAACGATTTACTTGGTTCGACTGGAAATATATTTCCCTGTGTGTGCCAGGAGGGCCATTGACCACTAGCTGCGCAACCGCAATACCGCCGTTTATATTCATATTACCGCCGGAGATAATATCTCCAGTAACTCCGAAATCGCCTTCTACAGCTACACCGTCAACGGTGCTACGAAGTATCTCTTTACCTACAGATACAAGAGATACTTGGCCTACAGCTAACGACGCGAGGCCAGTATTTGTATCGTGTATGAAGTGTAACGCCGGGGCTTGAAGTGTGCCGCCTCCTAAATTAGCGATGACGTGGCCACCCATATATAGCGTACCCGTCATGGGCACTAGGCCGCTTCTGTAGAATGTAGTGTTAATAGCTGCCGCGTAGTTATTAAACTCGTCATCCATACGCACCGCTTCTATCTTGATACCAGCGTTCCGGTCATCAACCCAATTATAAGAGCGAGTGAAGTTGCCGGACGAATCTATAGGCATTTTAAAGCTCTCCTACTTAAGAAACGGTGCTGCGCCGTGCGTACTCTTTCCAATCATAACGGCCTTGCGCGCCGCTACGTTCTGGGCCGCTCGAATGCCGATAGCAGCCTTTACAGCCGCCATCAAACGATTACCTGGGGGAGCCGCCATAGCGTGAGGCGGGGCGGTCGGTATACCGCCTAGGTGCGATTGTACGACAGGAACCGGCGCTATATGCGCCACTACTCCTGATGCTGCCGGGTGCGGGACTACGGCCACAACGTTCGCAACGCCTGGGCGAGCTATACGTGGCACTCCTACTACTGCCATTGTACCCTCCTAGTGATGTCCTAAAAATACATTCCCAGCCTCAAGCCCTAATGCTGTAGCCCCACTATAACCTAAGTACTTAGCAGCCTGCCCAAGCCACTTGTCACGAGACGCCTTCAGCGCAAACGCGTCTTTCGCTGTCTGTGAAAGCCCTAATCCAGCCTCGTACTCTGCCTGAGTAAGTTTCCCCTGTAAGTTCGCTTGCTGAATAATTTTTACAAACTTCGGTCCAACATCTTCTGGAGCAGTATTTTGCAGGTCTATCAAGTTTTGCCGTAGTTGTATGGCTTGCTGCGCGCCTTTAGTTATATCACCGCTTAAAGCATCAGCTTGGCCGCTGTGGAATTTTGCCATTTGCGCGGCTTGATCCGCTTGATCAGATAATACTTTTGCTTGAGCGCCCGCAGCTTCAGAGGCTTTAAAGCGATTTAGGTAATCCGACACAGCAGCTTGTAACGGGTCGTTACCTTGTATTGCGTCACCAAGCATAGTACCCGGAGCGACTATAGAAGCCGCTTGATCAGCCGTCTTAGCCTTAAGGAAAGCATTTTGTAGCT
>Ga0209580_10000185_pt1 | contig 40971 bp, 33 predicted proteins | sample Coa_R1_5_FD_187153 | JGI IMG/M metagenome (GOLD analysis project Ga0209580, IMG submission 187153) | Surface soil microbial communities from Centralia Pennsylvania, which are recovering from an underground coalmine fire - Coalmine... | ecosystem: Environmental > Terrestrial > Soil >... | reverse complement strand
GACCGGGTCCTGGAATGGAATTTGCGTGATCGGCATGCGTTGGTTTAGCTAATAGGACTTAGCTGTATCCGCCTGTCGTTAGACACGAAATGCAGTCGCGGCGTTGCATCCGACTGTCGTGGAAGTGCTGTCAACGGTGCGCGCTGCTCTACAACCAAGGTGTCTCTATTTTCGCATCTTTCGCGGGATTCTGCTCCCCAGATTTCATGCGCGCCTTAGGTCTGTAAACATATGTAAAAGCGGGAGGAATCCCGTAGCGACAGCCGCCTCGGCTGTCCCGCGATAGCGAAGCCGAGCGGACCGGAGGGAAACTCGTTGCCTAATTCTTTGCCCTACCCACTAGCCCCACCTTCTTCCCATGCTCGCGAATCGCTCCCACAATCTCGAGCGCCAGTCCAAGTGCACGGCGGCCGTCTTCCAGCGATACGACAGGGCTCGACCTCTGACGCACCGCGCGCAGAAAAGACTTCAATTCCGCATGCAGCGGCTCTTCGGCCGCCACCGCAATCTTATTGACGCCAATCTGCGGATTAACCGACGGTGTCCCCGCCGAAGCGCCGTCGGAACCCACCGTGAATACCAGCACCTCCTGGCGCCCGTAATCGAGCGAGACATACTGACGCGGCTGGAAGAATCGCAGCTTGCGTACGCGCTCGGTCGAAACCCGGCTGGCCGTGAAGTTGGCGATGCAGCCGGACTCGAACTCCAGCCGGACATTGGCGATGTCGACCTTGCCAGAAAGCACCGGCAATCCAACGGCCCGCACTTCTCGCACCGGAGACTTGGCAAAAGCGAGCACGATATCGAGATCGTGAATCATCAGATCGAGCACGACGTCGACATCGAGCGATCGCGGAGTGAACACACTCAGCCGGTGCACTTCGAAAAACATCGGCTGGGTCAGGATGGGCAAGGTTGCCTGCACTGCCGGATTGAACCTTTCAAGGTGCCCGACCTGCACGATTCTTTTGTGCGCCGCGGCGAGTTTCGCCAGTTCTTCTACCTCACTCAAATCCGCCGCCAGCGGCTTCTCAATGAGAACGTCGACGCCTGCTCTCATCAATTCCGTCGCAACCGGAAGATGTTGCACCGTCGGAGCCGCGATCGAGGCCGCTTGTACCTCGCTGTGGGTGGTGACCAACTGCATGACCGAGCCAAACGCCTTGCATCCGAACTCGCGCGCGACGGCGTCGGCCCGGGCGGTGTCCGGATCGACCACTCCGACCAACCGCACCGGTTCCCCTTGTTGTTCCAGTTCCTTGTAGACTCGGGCATGATTTCGTCCAAAGACGCCCACGCCCACCACCGCGACAGAGATCGGACTTTGGGAAGGCAGGAGAATTCTCGATGGCCGGTTGCCGCAAAGGATTGTAAATGCAAACGCGGCAGAGAGCATCCCTGCCTGACTATGTGGGGACAGCCGCCTTCGGCTGTCCGTCGCCCGAAGGGCGACTTCTTCGATGCCTGCGGCTGAAACCCGCTCGTTCCATCACTCTGGCGGTCATTACCAAGATGTTGCTGGTAAGGATGGTCGTTCCCCATACCGGGGAAAAACGGCCGCTCGCGCGGCCGAACAGCCGAAGGCGGCTGTTTCCACAAAAATCTTCAACTCCTTCCGGAGTGCCGCGAGACGACAGCTCTTGCAGCGTCCGCGCTCGCCGCGTATGATGCACCGTTTGTATTCTTGTAGATGAATCTGTCTCGATGAATAAGCCCGCACGCGGTTCGCTGCTTGGGATCGAACATCTCGACACGAAAGAAATCGTGGGCCTGCTGAAGCTGGCGCGCCGGATGAATCCGCAGAAGGCGCGTCCCTTGCTGCGGGGCAAGCGAGTTGTGCTCCTCTTTTACGAATCTTCTACCCGGACCCGCTCGTCGTTCGAATTCGCCGCCAAGTCGCTGGGCGCGATGACCACGCTGGTGCAGTCAGCGGGATCGAGCATCGAGAAAGGCGAGTCGGTTATCGATACGGGATACACGTTGCGAGCGGTGGGCGCCGACTGCATTGTGATGCGCCATCCCTCGGCGGGCGCGCCACACCTGATGGCCACCCATCTCGATATCCCCATCATCAACGCTGGCGACGGGATGCATGAGCATCCTTCACAGGCCTTGCTGGATGCGCTGACGATTCTCAAGCACAAGAAGTCACTCAAAGGTCTGCAGGCGACCATCATCGGAGACATTTTCCATAGCCGAGTGGCGCGCAGCGCCTGTCATCTCCTGACGCGGTTTGGAGTGAAGATCACGCTGTGTGGTCCGCCCGAGTTCGTGCCTGACATCGCGACCACACTCGTCCCCGGACTGCGGGTGACGCGTCACATGGAAGATGCATTGCGCGGGACCGACGTGGTCATGCTGCTGCGCGTGCAGAAAGAGCGCCTGGCGGGACAGAAGATTCGCCTACAGGATTACATTGCGCGCTTTCAGATGACAGCGGCGCGACTGAAGCTGGCAAAGCGGGATGCGATCGTGATGCATCCGGGGCCGATTATCCGTGGGCTGGAATTGACGGCAGAAGTGGCAGATGGTCCCCAGTCTGTGATCGTCGATGAGGTACATAACGGCGTGCCGACGCGCATGGCGATTCTGGCGCGTGCTCTGGGGAAAGCGCGATGAGAACGGCTACTTCAATCCCGCGGATGTACGCGGATCAACGCGGATTCCTCTCTGGCGTGCCGAGCGAAGGATCCATACGTCGCCTATGTCCGGGGCAGAGTTGCACAGGTCCTTCGCGCAAAGAACGCGCTCAGGATGACAAGGCGGAGGTTCGATGACACGCCCGGAGAACAAAAGCTTGCTGGTCAAGGGCGGCCACCTCATCGATCCCGCGGCGAAGATTAATGCGCCGATGGATGTGCTGCTGCGGGATGGCCGCGTGGTCGAGGTCGCGCCGCCGAACAAGATTCGTGGCACTGCGGACGAGAAGTTTGACGCGAGGGGCCTGATCGTAGCCCCGGGATTCATCGATCTGCATGTCCACTTGCGCGAGCCCGGCCAGAGCTACAAGGAGACGATTGCCACAGGTACCGCCGCTGCTGCGGCGGGCGGATTCACGTCAGTCTGCACGATGCCCAACACCCAGCCGGTGGTCGACACTGCCGAGTGGGTGAACTGGCTGCGGCAACCGGAACGGGGAGCCGTGGCGAACGTGTTTCCAATTGCTGCGGCGACTCGCGGCAGCAAGGGCGGAACCCTCACCGATTTCAGTGCTCTGCAGCGCGCGGGCGCGGTCGCTGTGACCGATGACGGCAAGCCCATTCTTGACGATGACATCATGCGCATGGCCTTGCGGCTCGGCGCGGAATTGAACCTTCCGGTGGTACAGCATGCGGAAGACACGCGCCTCACGGAGAATTGCTCGATGCATGCCGGCCCGACAAGCTTCCGTCTGGGACTTCGAGCCATGCCAGGTTTGGCCGAAGCGGCGGTTGTAGATCGCGACGTCACCCTCGCGCAGCAGATTCGAGAATCGCGCCTACATGTGGCACACATTTCCACGTCAGACGCGCTGAAAGCGGTAAGGCGGGGGAAACGCGCCAAGGCGCGGGTGACGTGTGAAGTCACGCCGCACCATTTCACGTTGCTCGATGAGAACGTAGGCGAGTATGACACGAACTTCAAAATGAATCCGCCGCTGCGTTCCGCGTCAGACCGCGAAGCCATTCTCGTCGCGCTCGCGGATGGAACAGTAGACGCCATCGCCACCGACCACGCTCCCCACGCTCCCCACGAAAAACAAGTGGAATTCGAGCGCGCGTCGTTTGGCATCACCGGACTGGAAACGGCGTTGGGACTAGCAGTTACGCATCTGCACCGTGCACACAAGATCCCTCTGACGCGGATTGTCGAACTGTTCACGTCAGGGCCGGCCCGAGTTTTCGATCTGAATAGCCGAGGCTCGCTCGCTCGCGGCAGCTTTGCCGACGTCACGATCTTCGACCCAAAGAGGCGCTGGACCTTCGAAGCTGCGAACACGCGCTCGCTTTCCCGTAACACACCTTTCGACGGCTGCCAGCTAACAGGAAAGGTAGTGGCGACGATTGTCGCGGGAACAATCGTTTACCGCATGTAATATATGCGCGACTGGCACGTCACATGGTCTGTGGTTTAGTGCGCAACTGCTCCCCCGAACAATGGAGGCCATAATGATTCGAGCAGTCAGATATCTCGTTTCTGTCGTTCTTCTGTTAGCAGTCATTGCACCGGCCCAGACGGATGCCCCAACAGCGCCGTACGCCGCTCCCAGCGCGGCCTCGCAGTTCGATGTCAGAGCCGCCGTCGATGCCTACCTGGCGAAAATGCCGCCCGATCAGCGGGCCCGATCCGATGCCTACTTCGAAGGAGGTTACTGGCTCCTCTTGTGGGATTTTCTTTGCGCCGCTTTCGTCTTGTGGCTCATGCTGCACTTCGGCTGGTCCGCGAAAATGCGGAATTTTGCGGAGAGAATCACACGCTTTCGACCTCTACAGACCGTGTTGTACTGGGTGCAGTTCATCCTCGTGTTCTCAATCTTGACCTTTCCGCTCGGCATCTATGAGGGCTACTTCCGCGAGCATAAATACGGATTGCTGAATCAGAATTTCGGCGAGTGGATGCGCGACCAGCTTGTCGGGCTGGCGGTCGGCGTTGTGCTCGGAGCAATTCTGATGGTGCCGTTGTTCGGGCTGGTGCGGCGGCTGGGGAAGATTTGGTGGGTGTGGTGCGCCGTGCTGATGATTGTCTTTTTCGCATTCGTGAGCTTGATCGCCCCCGTGTACATCGCGCCTCTCTTCAACAAGTACAAGAGCCTGGAAAACGTACGAGTCAAGGACTCGATCCTTCGGATGGCTCGCGCCAACGGCATTCCCGCGAACGATGTTTATGAGTTCGACGCATCGCGGCAATCCAATCGAGTCAGCGCAAACGTCAGTGGCTTCGCGAACACCATGCGAATCTCGCTGAACGATAATCTGCTGAAGCGCTGCACGCTTCCCGAGATTGAGACCACGATGGGACACGAGATGGGGCACTACGTTTTGAATCATGAGTACAAAGGACTTGTGATCAGCGGAGTGCTGATCCTCATAGGATTCGCGTTCGTGAACTGGGGAATCAATTTTACGCTGGCGCGGTGGGCGGCGGCGTGGGATGTTCGCGGAATTACGGACCTCGCTGTGTTGCCTTTGGCCGCGATTTTCTTGTTGTTCTACCTGTTCATCACTACGCCCATTAATAATTCCATTACCCGCACCATGGAGTTCGAAGCGGACATGTATGGGCTGAATGCGGCTCAGCAGCCCGATGGCGAGGCGAATGTCGATATGATGTTGGGGGAATATCGCAAGCTCGATCCGGGGCCGATCGAGGAGTTCGTCTTCTACGATCATCCCAGCGGACGTACACGCATCACGGCCGCAATGCGCTGGAAGGCTGAGCATCCGGAGTCGGCATCGGCAGAAGAGATGAACCGGCCAATCTTCGAGAAGAAGTAATCCAATGCGTGGGCGCTTTTTGGAGAGGGCTGCGAGCTGCCTCGCCGGGCTTCTCCCCTGTCCCAGGCAGAGGAGAAGCCACGAAGTCCGGTTCTACTTCGCCGTCGGCGGAGGTACCACCTCCTGCAGCCTCGGGTTGTCGCGCATGCGGCTGAACTCCTCGTCTTTATAGACGTTGGCCAGATTGCGGTAGCCGTCTTCCTTGGCGCGCTTCAGGCATTGCAGGCAGCCATCGATGTCGCCGCGCTTGGCGTACGCTTTCGCCAACAGATAAGAGTATTGCGCGCGCTCCTCGGGGCTCGAGATCTGGGCTGAAATGCCGGTCCGCGAGTCGTGGCGGAGGGCGTCAGGGTCGATCTCCATGGCACGCATGTACTCTGCGATGGCCCGCTCCATCTTCTTCTGGCTGAACCACGCGGCTCCCAGATTTACATGGAACGTCGCGTCGGTCTCGTTCAGAGCTACGGCCTTCTTGAAGTACTTTGCCGCCGAGCCATAGTTCTTCTGCATGTAGTACACGGCGCCAATGTTGTTGACGGCTTCCGCGTACTTGGAGTTCTGCTTTACGGCTCGCGCAAAGTTGACGCGCGCGGCGGCGAGATTGTCCCTCCTTAACTCCGCCAGACCCATCTTGTTGTAGAGGACGGCGTTCTTCGAATCCTTGCGCAGTCCTGCCTTGAAATAGTCGATCGCCAGCGTGTAATCCTTGACCGAGCGCGCTTGGTCACCAGCCTTCTCCAGTTGGGCAACCGTCATCGCATCCATTTTGATCGTGCCCTGCTCGGGCTCGGGGACGGGAGCGGCCGTGCCGTATCGCGACACGGTCACGAGCAGCGCCAGCATCATGATCTTCAGTATGGTGTTTCGCATATAGGCCTCTTTCTCGCGGGTGCCCAGGTTCGGGCGTCTGACTCGCCGCGACTGAGTCAGTTATGCCGTGATTTGCGGAGTGCTACAACGCTATATCCGCTACCTGGAGGTTAGCTGGCAGAGGTTGCACGGGTACGAGCGAATAAGGTCCGAGAACGCAGGTACTTGGGCGACCTGAGGTGAAATGCTGCCCGCTTGCCAGGTCACCGAAATGGGCAGGGTTACAGGGGTTACGTAACCGTTTGCAAAGAACCATTATTCCCCGACAGGCGTATAAAGGAACCAGAAGGCGCGTAGGTCCAGATTGAGGGAGGTTTCGGGTGCCTTCGACCACGGCGGTGTCGATATCCTGGGACGAGGAACGGGCGGAATTGCAGGCCGTATTGCACTCGCCTGTATTTGCGCGGTCTCCGGCGCTAAGCCACCTGCTGTCTTATCTTTGCGAGAAAACCTTCGCGGGAGAAACCGATCGGATTAAGGAGTATTCAGTGGCGCTCGACGTGTTCGATCGCCAGGACTCCTTCGATCAGGATACCGATTCCATTGTGCGCGTCCAGGCGAACCGGCTGCGCAAGCGGTTAAGCGAGTTCTACGCCCGGGACGGCGCCGCTCATCCGATCCATATCACAATTCCGGTCGGGCAGTATGTGCCGATGTTTCAGCGGGTTGTACAAGAGGCGACAACGGCGGCTGCCAGCGAGCCCGAGAAGCCGTCACCTCCTGACGAAAGATCGCGCAGGAGCTCAAAGCCTTACTGGATGATGGGCGCTGCTGCTGTCCTCTTGCTTTGCGGATTGGTGGTAGCCGCGTTTCTCGTGGGCAAGAAACATAAGACTCAGCTGGCGCCCGTTCCTTCTTATTCGCAGCAGCCTGCTGAGCCCGCAGTGGGGCTTCCCGTCGGAGAAGAAGTCCACATCCTGGCCGGATCGAGTCGTAAGTATGTCGATCACGCGGGCAAGCTGTGGAATCCGGATACTTACTTTTCAGGCGGAAGCGCGGTGCAGAGCGCTGTGCAGCACATCTGGCGTACCCAGGATCCCATCATCTACCGGAGCAGCCGGCAGGGAGATTTCACCTACAACATTCCGCTGAAGCCGGGCACGTACGAACTGCGCATGCACTTTGCGGAGACTCAGTACGGCCCGGAGAATGCGGGTGGAGGTGGCGAGGGCAGCAGGACGATGACCATCTCGGCGAATGGCGAACTGGTGCTCTACGATTTCGATGTTCTTGCCGACGCGGGCGGCGAGCGCACGGCCGAAGTGAAGGTCTTTCACGACATCTCCCCAGCCAGCGATGGTCAGCTGCATCTCAGCTTCGCCGGAAGGAATGGCAGCGCGATGTTGTCGGCCATCGAGATTCTTCCGGGCGTGCGCGGGCAGATTCGCCCGGTCCGCATCGTGGCTCGCGATGTGCCCTACTACTCGGACGACAGCCGCTGGTGGAGTCCTGACGCCTACTTCAAGGGCGGACAGATCAGCACCAGCCAGGAACCCGCTCAGGGAACCGACGATCCTGAGTTCTATGAGACCGAACGTTGGGGACACTTCTCCTATGCGATCCCGCTTGCCCCGGGCAAGTACTCGGTGACCCTGCACTTCATCGAACACCACGCTGCACCCGGAAGTGCGGAAATTCCGCAGACGGATGGAACCGGTTCTCCGCCAGAGCGCGTGTTTAACGTCTTCTGTAACGGAAAGACGGTGCTGGCGAACCTGAATATCCTCGATGAAGTCGGAGAGAACCACCCGCTGGTGCGCAAGATTAAGGGCTTGGAGCCCAACGCCCAGGGCAAGATACTGCTGGAGTTCGTGCCGGTCACGCGTTATGCAACGGTTTCGGCGATTGAGGTAGTGCCGGAGTAGGAGCAAAGTTAAGCTCCACCCCCGTCGGAACTGATGTAGAGACAGCCGCCTCGTCTGTCAGGCGAACGCGAAGCGCAGCCCATCTGAAACGCTCAGTTCGTCAGAATTCCCATCCGCCTCCCGACCGTATTCAGCACTTCCAGTGCCTTCTCTAACTCGTCTTTCGTGTGAGTCGCGGTCATGATGGTTCGGATGCGGGCCTTGCCCTCAGGCACGGTCGGAAACGCGATCCCTGTTCCCAGTACTCCTTCTTTGAACAGCTCGCGGGAAAAGTCCATAGTGAGCTTGCCGTCGCCGATGATGATTGGAGTGATCGGTGTCTCGCTGGCGGGCGTGGTCTTACCGCCGATGTCAAAGCCCAGCAAGCCGAGTTCCTTCTTCCAGAAGCGCGTGTTCTCCCATAGTTTTTCGATGCGCTCGGGCTCTTGTTCCAGAACCTCGAAGGCAGCGATGCAGGTCGCCGCGACCGAAGGTGGGTGCGAAGTCGAGAACAAGAACGGCCGAGCACGGTGATAGAGGAAATCGATCAGGTCACGCGTGCCGCAGACGTATCCTCCGAGCGCGCCGATTGCCTTTGAGAGTGTGCCGACCTGAATATCCACACGGCCGTGCATCTTGAAATGATCGATAGTGCCGCGTCCGTTGCGCCCCAGGACGCCCGAGGCGTGAGCATCGTCGACCATCATGATGGCGCCGTACTTCTCGGCGAGCTCGCAAAGCGCAGTCAGCGGGCCAATATCGCCGTCCATGGAGAAGACGCCGTCGGTGATCAGCAGCTTTTTGCCGGGCTCGTTCTTCACGCTGGCGAGCTGTTCTTCGGCGTGCGCCATGTCTTTGTGGCGGAAGACGAGAATCTTAGCTTTCGAGAGGCGTGCGCCGTCGATGATGGAAGCGTGGTTCAGCGCGTCGGAGATGATGAAATCGTCTTTACCCAATACGGCCGAAACCGTGCCCGCGTTAGCCGCGAATCCGGATTGGAAGACGACGCACGCCTCAACGTTCTTGAAGCGGGCGATCTTTTCCTCCAGATCCATGTGGATCTTCATCGTGCCGGCGATGGTGCGCACGGCGCCTGATCCCACGCCGAACTTGCGCGTGGCTTCGAGAGCCGCTTCGCGCAGTTTGGGGTGAGTGGTCAGTCCCAGGTAATTGTTCGACGCAAGATTGATGACCTTCTTCCCGTCGAACGTGCAGACTGGCGCCTGCTCGTCTTCAAGCACGCGCAGCTTGAAGTGAGTGCCCTTGGCCTTGAGTTCGTTGAGCTGGTCGGTGAGGTAAGAAAGCGGGTTGGTGCGGGTTGCGGTGGTCATGGGAGCCTCGGGAACTACTTTGCCGCGGATTGCGTGGATAGAAAATGAAAAGCCAATTTCAGTCTTGTCATCCTGAGGAGGGCGTCAGCCCTCCGGCTTCGCCGCCATTCAGGATGACAGCGGAAAAACAAGTTACCTCACTCCATTCGGATACACCAGAATCTTGCTGGCCTCCCCGGTCCTGAGCCGCTCCATGGCCTTGCCAAAGTCCTTCATCGAGATTCGATCAGTAATCGCCGGATGCAGATTCAGCTTCCCGGCTTTCAGCAGCGCCGTCATCTGGTACCACGTCTGATACATTCGCCTGCCGTTGATGCCCTGAATAGTAATGCCCTTGAAGATGATGTCTTCGGAGAAGTTCAGCTGAATCGGCTTGGAAGTCAGACCAAGAAGCGAGATGCGCCCGCCGCGGCGCACGATGTCGAAGGCGGTTCGAATGGAGTCCGGGTGCCCGGCCATCTCGAGCACGACATCGACGCCGAGGCCGCCGGTCTTTTCCATTACGATGGCCTTGACATCCTCTTTGGCCGGGTTCAGCACGTAGTCGGCCTGCATCTCACGGGCGATCTTGGCGCGGTGCTCGTTGACTTCAATCGCGAAGACCGAGGTCGCCCCCACCGCCTTGGCCACCGCAATCGAAAATAACCCAATCGGTCCGCAGCCCGTGATCGCTACTGTCTTCGCCGCGATCTCTCCTGCAAGAACGGTGTGCACAGCGTTGCCCAGCGGGTCGAGAATCGAGGCATACTCCAGCGGAATCGCCGGATCCAGCTTCCAGATGTTCGACTCTGGAATGACCACGTACTCGGCGAACGCTCCATTGGCGTCGACGCCGATGATCTTCACGTTCTGGCAGATGTGGGCTTCGCCGGTGCGGCACTGCAAGCACTTGCCGCAGGCGACATGCATCTCGGCAGAAACGAAGTCGCCTTCCTTGACGCTCGTGACCTCGTCGCCGAAGGCAACGACTTCGCCGCAGAATTCGTGTCCCGGAATCAGAGGAGGATGAATGCGGTTCTGCGCCCAGCGGTCCCAGTTGTATATATGAAGATCGGTGCCGCAAATGGAGGCGACTTTGACCTTAACCAGCACATCTGTGCGGCCGAAGCCGGGGATCTTTACCTCGCGAACATCAGCCCCCGGCGCTGCTTCTGGCTTGACCACCGCCAGCATTGTTGCGCCTCTTGTTGCCCCAGCCATGATTGCCACCTATCTATTTCTATTCGATGCGAAAACGCCATAACACAAAACGTATGATTCTAGCACCGTAGCGATTGCGCCAGCCGACCGAGCGGTTTGTTTCACGGCGTTGCGACCCGCGTAAGCCTCCAGAATTGTCAGGCAATTGCAAAATGTAACCGGGCCCAGTATCCCTTCCCGGCAGCGCGTGCATCGAAGCCTCGTCCACGGAAGGCGAACGTCTCGATGACTCTCCGATTTCTCGCGTGCCTGATTGCGCTAATCTCTGTTCTCACCGGCGTGCTGCCCGGCGCCTCCAATGCTTCGGTCCGCTACAAGGAAGGCCTGACCCACGGTTTTCTCGTGCTCAGCACCCTTGACGGGAAGCAGATCGCAGTCGGCGATCTCACCGAGATCGCGCGCGGCAACAAGGTAACGACTCGTCTTGTATTCCATTTCACCGATGGATCCCTGCAGGATGAAACCACCGTCTTCTCCCAACGTCAGAACTTCCACCTGATTACCTATCACCTGGTCCAGAAGGGACCTGCATTTCCGCATCCGACTGAGATGTCGATCGTGACGTCAACCGGCCAGGTCACGGTCCAATATACGAACGACAAAGGGGAAGAAAAGACCGAAAGTGAACGTCTCAAGCTGCCGCCCGAGCTTGCCAATGGTCTGGTCCTGACGGCGCTGAAGAACCTCGGCCCAGAGGATCAACCTCCGCAATTGTCGATGGTGGTGGCCGCTCCCAAGCCACGCGTCGTAAAGCTCTCGATCAGCGCGCAAGAAAAGGATCCATTTACCATTGCCGGATCGCGCCGCGAGGCGCTGCACTATGTGATCAAGATTGAGATCGGCGGACTCGCCGGCCTCGTGGCGCCATTGCTCGGCAAACAGCCGCCGGACGCGCACGTGTGGATCATCGGCGGAGAAGCTCCGACCTTCGTCAAGTCAGAGTCGCTGTCATTTCTGGGCGGTCCAGTCTGGCGAATGGAACTGGCCTCTCCCGTATGGCCGAAGTCCGAGCAGGCCGAGCCCAGTAATGGGGCCGCGACGCAAAAGCCGTGACACCTCCGGCTGAGCGGATTTGCCGCGCCTTGCCGTTACAATGCACGGGTGAACTCCGTCACAGCGAGTCTGCGGTCGATCTTGGTTTTCGGGTTTCTGGCGTACGGTGCCGAGCAGGCGATATCCCAGACCGTGCACGGTTCGCGTCAGGAATTTACGACTCGGCTGGTCGCCGCAGCGATTGAGCGTACTCATCATCCCGTGCGCTACGTCTCGGCCTACGTTCGCATTCCTTATCCTGGCGGAGATGTGCCAGCCGATACTGGCGTCTGCACCGACGAAATCATTCGCTCGTACCGGGCCGTCGGAGTCGATCTGCAAAAAGAAGTTCATGAAGACATGATGCAGAATTTCACCGCTTACCCGAACAAGCGCCGCTGGCTGCTGGCGCATCCGGATTCGAACATCGATCACCGCCGCGTGCCGAACCTGAGGGTGTTCTTCCAGCGCAAGGGAGAATCCCTGCCGATTACGACTAAGGCAGCCGATTACGCTCCCGGCGATCTCGTGACCTGGGATCTTGGCGGCGGTGTGCCGCACATCGGGATTGTGGTGGATCAGAAATCACGCTGGAGCGGGCGCTACATGATTGTTCATAACATCGGAGAAGGTCCGAAGATGGAAGATGTTCTTTTTAACTGGAAGATCACGGGCCATTACCGCTACTTCGGACCCGGAAGGTAACTCTCCCGCTTAGCACGGGCTATTTTTCTCGAAGCACGCCTCGCTCGAACTTCCCGGTCGACACCGATTTCTTCTGGTTAAACTCCTCCGATTTACCCCTTGGGATGCTCAGCGTCTTCCACTCACTCGAGCGCAGATGCTTGGCCAGCAATACGATCTGTCCAATGTGTTGGGCGTAGTGAGCAATCTGCCGGTTGACCGCCTGCAGCACCGTGTGCGGCTCGCCGCGAATCGTAACGGTGTGCATCACGTCTTCCGGCTTGAGTGGATCGAGCGCTCCGAAAACGCAACCCCAGCCTTCTTCCCACCAGGTCATGACTTCGCCGCGTGTCGTCGCCGGACCGATTTCAAATTCGCGGTCACGGAAGCGGTCCGGCTTTTCTCCGTCGCTGGTGAGAAAGTCCGTGAAGCGTGACCGCATATTGCCTGCCAGATGCTTGACCAGGATCGCGACCGAGTTGGCCTCGGGATCGATCGTCACGAAAAAGTCTTCGTCACGAAGCTGGCTCATGGCTCCTTCTCCCATGCGCTTGTGCCCGCGCAGCTGGCGGCGCGCTTCTTCCAGGTAGTGAGTTGCAGCATCGGTGGCCATATTCGTTGCCCTCTCCACAATTAGACTCCCGAACTCGCGGGAGGGATGATCGGATAAGGCGCAACAGGCCCGGCAGGGAGCGAGCCCAATTCCAGCTCAAACCCACCGACCCACTTCGCGAGCAGGTTGTAGAGCAATGCCCCGATTGCACCCGAGACGAATCCCGTTACACCGTACAAGACCGGCATCAAAACGGCTAGCACGATGCCAACGACGCCGGCGAACGGCGTTCTGTCCTCTCCGGCGATCGATCCCAGCACTCCGACCAGCAGGAAGATTGGCGCGAAAATCAGACCCATGCAGCCATAGAGTAAACCCATAATTTTCGCGACCGACATGACCCCGACGGACTTCAGTACGTGCATAATTGATTTCCTTTAGAAGCATTCGGCGAAATAATACGCTCACTGCTGGCTCTGTCCCCATCCACCGCCGCCCGGAGTTTCAATCCGAATGCGCTCGCCTTTGTACAGGCGTGTGCTGAACTTTCCGGCCATCGATTCCAGCGACCCATTCCACCGTACGATGGTAGTCTTTCCCGCTGCGCCGTCCGCTCCGCCGCTCAGGCCCCATGGACCGCGCGAGCGCCGGTCGGCCAGCAGTGTTACCTCGCAGTCCGTCAGCACCTCGATCTCGCGAATGATCCCCTCGCCGCCATAGAACTTGCCCTCGCCACCACTGCCGGACCGCAACGAATAGGAGCGCACGCGCAGCGGATACGCATACTCCAGCGCCTCGGCAGGCGTATTCAGGGAATTCGTCATATGCGTATGCACGCCCGAGACACCTGGCTTGCCCGGCCGCGCGCCCATGCCTCCGGCAATCGTTTCGTAGTAAGTAAACGGTTCACCAGTGCGCGGATCGATGCCGCCGATGGTGAGATTGTTCATGGTTCCCGACGCGGCCGCGGGTATTCGATCGGGAACTGCTTGTGCCAGCGCGCGGAGAAGCACATCAACAATTCGTTGCGAGGTCTCAACGTTTCCGCCCGCGACAGCCGCCGGCGGCCGCGCATTCACAATCGTCCCCTGTGGCGCGATGACCCGAATCGGCCGCATCAGTCCGGCAGCCGCGGGCACGTCTTCCGTAAGTAAACAGCGAAAAACGTAGAAGCATGCCGAATAGGTAATGGCCTCGACCGCATTCACGCTGCCCTCAACCTGCGGATCGCTGCCCGTGAAGTCAATCGTGACGAGAGTAGCGCCGGCATTCTGCCGCCGCACCCGGCCAGGTGCATGAACCTTTATCGCAACCGCAATCTTCACCGGGCGGTCCACGATCCCATCGCTATCCAGATAATCCTCCGCTCGATACTCCCCGGCCGGCACCCGCTCGAGGAAAGCGCGCATCAGTTCTTCGGCATACTCGAGCAGATCCCCCGCCGCCTTCTTCGCGCGTCCCACGCCATAGCGCGCGCAGACTTCGCGAAGCCTTTCGGCGCCGGTGTGGCAAGCGGCAATCTGCGCGCCCAAATCGCCTTCGCGCTCTTCCGGTGTCCGTACGTTATTCAGAAGCACCGCAAGAACGTCGCGGTCGGTGACGCCTGCGCGCATCAGTTTGACCGGGGGAATGCGCACTCCCTCCTGGTAGATCTCGCGGCACAGGCCCATCGATCCGGGATAGGCTCCGCCCACATCAGCGTGATGCGCCCGCGAAGCAACGTAGAAATCAGGATTCGTGTAGCTACGGCCGCTTCGCCCGTGCGATTGCACATAAACCGGCGCGACCAGTGTTATGTCTGGCAAGTGCGTGCCGCCGCGGAAAGGATCGTTCAGCATCACCACGTCGCCCGGTTGCATCGGTCCCGCATCAATCGCAGCTTGCAGAGACATCGGCATCGATCCGAGATGCACAGGCATGTGATCGCCCATCGCAATGACCTGTCCGTCACGGTCAAATACGGCGCACGAATAGTCGCGCCGCTCCTTGATGTTGGGAGAGAACGCAGTTCGCCGCAACGCCGCACCCATCTCCTCCGCAATCGAGTGATACAGGTTCTTGAAAATTTCGAGTTCGATCGGATCGCGCCGCATGACGGGATAGTAGCAGTCGTTGGCCGATGATCACTCACGAAGTGTCGGCAATCCGAACAGGTTTTAGCCAACGACCAGCGACGAACGACCAACAACTTCTTTGACCAGCAACAAGATTTCGGCCCAGAACTGCAAAATTCTATTGACACTTTGTTAATACTGCCGCAATATCTTGTGTTATAGGACCTTCCCATACCATGAGTAGGGTTGGTCTTTCAGGATAAGGGCCCAAGTCGTAAACCCTTGCAAGGGAAAATCGCTCACGGAGGCTCCTTCAATGGCAACGAAGAAGAAGGCAAAAAAGAAGAAACACTAACCGGAAGCGAGACGATATCTCGCCTACACTACGATTTTTCACTGGCCTCTTGAGAGAAGCACCTCTTAAGAGGCTTTTCCGTTGATAGCGTCAGCGCTGAAAGCCGCGGCATTGACGACGGACGTAGAATTGACATAACCGTGGGCAACTTGCGGGGAGTAGGCCTTCATCCCATCGGCATAAAGTCTGCGTTCGGAGGTGCATCGTGACTGGACTTCGTTCAATCTCAGTCGGGCCTCTCTTACTCCTATCTCTGGCGGCATTGAGTTGCGGCAGCGGCCGTCAACTCCAGAGTGTAAAGATCAATCCTCCTGCAGCGACTAGCCAGGCGCAATTCACGGCCACAGGAACTTTCAGCAAGCCTCCGTCGCCGGTAACCCTCACCAGCAAAGACGTGACATGGTGTGTGGGCGAGTTGACGAGTGCACCCAATGCGACTCCAACCGCCTGTGTTGGGAACGTGGCACCCTTTGCGACGGTCGACCAGAACGGCATGGCGCAGTGCAACGCCGCAACCCATGGATCGGGGTACATCCTGGCCGGGGCCTCACAAATGATTTCCATGAATCCCGACCAAGGATCTCAGTTCAAGGTATCCGGATACGCCACGCTGACCTGTCCTTAAGTGCCGCGAAATTGTGCGACTCTTTGCTCCACCTGTGTCACAATAGGCGGAAGATGCGGTTTTTGCCGCGCGATTCGGCATGACAGCGAGGAAGAAAAGCACCGGCAAGCACGCAGCGGATGAAATTCTTATTCCGGACAAGCTGTATTTCCGGATCGGCGAAGTGGCTACGCTTTGCCGGCTGCCGGCATATGTGTTGCGCTTCTGGGAGTCCGAGTTTCCTCAACTGAGGCCAGTCAAAAGCAGCACCGGACAGCGCATGTACCGCAAGCGCGATGTCGAGAGCGTGCTGCGCATCAAGCAACTGCTGTACGAGCAGGGATTCACGATTTCCGGCGCCCGCCAACAATTGCGCGCAGAGACGAAGTCCGACAAGACGCAGAGTGCGATTCCGTTCCCCACGCAGTCTGCACCTGAGATTCAGCATATCCGGCAGGGGTTGAAAGAGATTCTCGATCTGCTATCGGCGCGTAGAACGGGCTGATCTCACCCCGCTTCTTTCTGCGCGTGACCTCATTAGGCCTGGCACCAACTACCCCGCTATCGACTCAATAACGCGCACGACCTCCGGGGGAAGAGTGATCTCTAAGCAGTCGAGGTCTTGCTTCATGTGCTCGGCGCTGGACGTGCCCGTCAGCGGCAGCATCCCCACTGCGCGCGCAAACGCGAACACTACCTGCGCCGGCGTCGCGTTGAGCTTTCTCGCGAGATCCATAAATGGCGGGTGCTGCAACACTTCCTGGTTGGCGGTCAGCAGCGAGAATCCCTGATAGACAATGTTCCGCTCCTTGCAGAAAGCTCTCACGTCACGATCCCAGCCCATGCGGGCAAAGCAGCGGTTCTGGACGAATGCCGGCATCTCCACATGAGCAGCGTCCATCTCTTCCAGGTGCCTCAATGAAACGTTACTAACGACTAGCAGCCGCGTGCTTCCCGCATCTCGCTGTCTCCGCATCGCGTCCCATACCTCGGCGTCGGCCTCGCTCCACCCATATCCGGACTCAGGCCCGTGCAACACGAAGCTGTCGACGTAATCCGTTCCAAGATGTTTCAGAGAACTCGCCAGCGACTGCGCGACCTGCACTGCCAGCGGCGCCGCCGGATCGTAGGGCAGCCGAAGATCCTGCCCACGCTGGTAGGTGTACTTCGTCTGAAGAAACAACTCCGCGCGCGTCACCACGCCCGCTCGATAAGCCGCAGCCAGCCCTTCCCCAACGCCTGCCTCAAAGTAATGTCGCCGCTGGTTGGCAGTATCAATCCCGCGAAACCCGGCGCGCAGAGCCAACTCAGTAAGGCTCGCAGTGCGGTCTTCTTTCCACGCAGTTCCGTAAAGAAAAGCAGTCGAAGGCAGTGTGGCGGTCATCGCGACATTGTGCCACAGCGTGAAGTCCTCAATAGTTTGTGTAGGGGCGGACGCCTTCGTCCGCCCCGCGAGCGAAGCGAGCGTGACAGCCGAAGTCCTCTGTGTTCCTCCGTGCCCTCTGTGGTGAAGAGTTCTGCAGAGATGACCTCCGGAACCCGCACGTTATATCCTTGAAACCCTCAGGAGGCTTTCCGTGAAACCAGTTCTAGTCGTCTGTCTTCTCGTGGTTGCGACCTTCTCATCCGCACAGTCCGCAGCCCCAGCCGCAAAGACACCCGCTGCCGCGCCAACCAAAGATCCCGTTTCCAGTTCCCTGCGCATGCTGATGCAGCGCTCGCAAAACAACATCGTGGGCTCGGTGGAAGCCATGCCCGCCGATAAATTCTCCTACAAGCCCACGCCCGATCAGATGACCTTCGCGCACCTGGTAGTCCACATCGTCGGCTCCAACAACGCTCTGTGTGCCAAGGTCGCCGATGTCCCCGCGCCCAAGGTCGACGAACCGAAGGAAACCGATTCCAAAGATCAACTCGTGGCCGCGACGAAGGCGTCTTTCGCCTTCTGCAGCGAAGCGCTGGCAAAAATGGACGACTCGAAGTTAGGCGACGACGTAGAACTCTTCGGAGGCCGCCACTTCCCCAGAGCCATGGGCGCCTTCGGATTAGCCAGCGGCTGGGCCGACCACTACGGCGCCGCCGCCATGTACCTGCGCCTGAACGGCGTCCTGCCGCCGTCAGCGCAGCAGAAGCACTAGAGACTCAAGTCCGAAGTAGTTTTGAAAGGGCGAAAGAAACGGGTGCCCCACTTCTGGCCGACTTTGCCAGAAGTGGGGCCTTTTCAGCCCCCGAGGTTGGACTCCTACTTTATGTGAACGAGTTCGCTTGCCGGATCCGTCGCAGAAATCGGCGTCGCCGGCCTTTGCGGCGCGCGCCACGAATCGAAGATCGATACCTGATGCACGCATGATACCGTGCAGTGCGGCGCACAACTTTTTTCAGTGAGATACTCGCGCCGCAGATCGTCGCGCGTGTACGTTTCCAACGGAATCCCCGGATACCCGCGTTGCTGCGAGCAGTAGTGCACCAGCCCGTTCTCGCAGATATAGAGATACCGCGCCCCTGCCCGGCATCGCCAGTCATTTGGCAGACCCTTGGCAATGTTGTCCTGGAACTTGTTCACGCGCGTGAAGCTGCTCTTTTCGAGCGCCTGCATCTCGTGATAAATGCGGCGCTCTTCTTCGCCCAGCGGTTGCAACTGCCCGCTGCCATCGTGAATGATGCCAATGGTGGAAGTAAATCCGAGTCCGACCGCGCGCTTCCCGATCACCAGCGCATCCTGCGGATGCGAAATGCCGCTGCCCACCACCGAATTAATGTTCACGTGAAAGTCAGCGTATTCCGCCAGCAGTTGCAGCTTCTTGTCGAGCACCTTGAGGCTCTTCTTCGACACCTCATCGGGATTCACATTGTCGATGGAAATCTGCAACCACTCGAGTCCCGCGCGATTCAGCCGCTGTATGCGCTCGGCCACCAGCAGATATCCGTTCGTGATCAGTCCCGCGACCATGCCGTTGGCGCGAATGCGCCGGATCACGTCATCGAGTTCCGGATGCATCAACGGCTCGCCACCCGAAATCGTCACCACGGATGTTCCCAGCGCGCCCAGTTTGTCGATGCGCCGGTGCATCTCCTCGATCGGCACCGGTTTCGAAAAATCGTCAAACTCGTTGCAGTAGGTACACGCCAGGTTGCAGCGCCGGATCGGAATGATATGCGCCAGCAGCGGATGATCGGTCGAAGCCAGCGCCCGCGTCACCATCCTCGCCCCCCGCAGATTGCGGTGCAGGGCTTTGGCGTTCCGCCGCAGTGTTGTAAGTAAAGAGGCCATGTAGTGGTTAATTAGTTATTACACCACAAGCGCGGCCTGATGCGGTGCGCCGTCACAGTGTTCGGTTAATTCCAGGGGTTGGATGGGCAAGATGAGTTACCAAATCGATGGCAGACCATCGTAAGGTTCTCTCCGCGTGATCTCTCTGCGCCCTCTGCGGTTTAGGGTTTTGATTCTTGCCGCCGAATCCCGGTTCTCGGTCATGTCCCGCCCAAAAGCTCATGTCCCGCTTGTTGCAGACAATCCATCGCCATGCCGGCGAATTCTTCCTGGATCAAAACATAGTCCGTATCATAGGTCGATATCGCGAAGATCGGAATGCCATTAGACGACAGCGGCTCAACGAACGACAGCAGCACGCCAGTTTGCGAGAACGGAAACGGCCCCTCGAGCTTCAAGCAAATCCAGTGATGTTGCGAAGAAACATCGCTCGGAAGATTCTCAGTCGGACACACAATCGACAGCTCGTCCCCTGTCCGCGTAATCGAAGTGAACTCACCTTTCGTAGCCCATTCGGCAACGGAAGCATCAGGAGAAAGGTGTACGATCGCGTAGAGCGACCGTGTGAGCCAGCGAAATTTAAGCTTCTGACGTTCTTCCACCAAAGTTCATCAAGGGGGTGCCCCCACTCTTCTGGCGCTTTTTGCGAGAGGGTGGGGATTTTGACTTCTTAAATTTCGAAACCAGCCGTGACTGGTTCGAAGAAGCTCACCCCTCAACCGCCTTCCGTACCGCCGCCTGCGCCAGCAACCGTGTCGAGTCCAGCGAAGGCAGCGGCGAATCCTCCGGCGCCACCAGCAAAGGAATCTCCGTGCACCCGAGCACGACAGCATCGCACCCCTCATCCTTCAACTCTCGAATGACCTCAATGTGATACGCGAGCGACCGCGGCAGAAACTGCCCATTCACAAGCTCGTCAAAAATTATCTGATTGATACGCTCCCGCTGCTCGGCAATCGGTACGCGATGCTCAATCCCCGCCGCCTTCAGCGCCTCGCGATAAACCGGTCCTTCCATCAGATACCGCGTCCCGAGTACCCCCAGCCGCTTGTGCCCACGCCGCTTGGCCTCGGCAGCGACCTCACGCGCAATATGCAGCCAAGGTCGCGGCGACCGATGCTCCACCAGATCAAACGCCTGATGAATCGTGTTGTCCGGGCAGATCAGAAAATCTGCGCTCGCCTTTGCCAGCTTCTCGGCAGACCCGAGCATGAGTTCCGCCACTCCGGCCCAATCGTTCGCATCGATGCTTTTCATGTATTTCGCGAGCGAGAATGAATGCAGCGAAACTTCCGGATGGTCGTGCCTCCCGATCATCTGCGCGCCTTCGAGCGAGATCGTGCGATAGCAGAGGGCCGCCCCCTCGGTGCTGCACGCGACAATGCCGATGTGAAGCATGCTTGATGTAGAGACGTTGCTTGCAACGCCTTGCTCGTCGAGAGAGACGTAGCAAGCTACGTCTCTACGGCACCACTTAGCGTTGTGCTCGCGTAGGGGCTCCCATCCCGATACCGTTTCTCGAATTCTTCCCTGGTCACGATCGTCTTGATGTCGGTGACGCGATCAATCGCCAGAATCCCGTCGAGGTGATCGATCTCATGCTGCAGCAACTCGGAAAGATTGTTCTCTTCGCTGGCCTCGAGCTCGACTGCCTGTCCGTCAACCTTCTGATACCGCACCGTGATCTCGCGATGCCGCTCCACCTGCATGAAGATCGAGAGAAAGCTCAGGCAAGCGTCCCAAACAACAATCTTCTCTCTGCTGCGTTCGACGATTTCCGGATTAATCAGGGGCCAAGGCGCAGCGCCGGGAAGCTTCAAGAAGATCACGCGCTGCAACACGCCGATCTGCGGAGCCGCAATCCCACGCCCATAGCCCGTTTCTGTGCGCCAGTGTGCCAGCGTATCGGCGAGATCGCGAACCAGCTCTCGCACCTCTCGCGATCCCGGGTCGGCGACTCGCAAACACCGCTCTCGCAAAACGGGATTACCCAGCTGCACGATTTCTCGAACAGACATGCGAATGCTCCGTGGGAAATTATCGCGCTGCGGCCGCGTCGAACAAACTCAACAACTCTAACTTCTTCTCCGCCGGCAAGAACGACGCTTCAAACGAATTCCGCGCCAGCTCGCGGAGATGCTCGTCGGTAAATCCCTGGGTTTCTTGTGCGAACTGATACTCCCGCGCCAGGGACGTTCCAAACAGCGCCGGATCATCCGTATTCAGCGTGACCATCATGCCCTGATCGAAATAGTTTTTCACCGGATGTTCCGCCGCCGTCTTGCAGCATCCGGTGCGCAGATTACTGGTCACGCAAATCTCCACCGGAATCTGACGGTATGCGAGTTCTTCGATCAAATCCGGATCCTGCGCCGCACTCAGTCCGTGCCCGATGCGCTCGGCATGCAGATTCAACGCTCCCCAGATTGATTCCGCCGGCCCCGTTTCACCCGCGTGCGCCGTCAACCGCAACCCATGATCCTCGGCGTAAGCATACACGCCGCGAAACAACTCCGGCGGCGCCTTCACCTCATCGCCGCCAATGCCCACTCCGACCACGTGCCGGTCCTTGTAACGGGCCGCGAGTTCGAATACCTTCTGCGCCTCTTCCACCCCAAAATGACGCGTGGCATCGAAAATCCAGAGCAGCGATATGCCGAAATCCCGCGCCCCGCGCGCCCGCCCGCGCTCCAGCCCTTCAAAGATCGCGGCAAAATCCTGCTTCCGATACAGGCAAACTCCAACAGCAACGTACACTTCAGCGTGCAGCACTGTTTCTTCCTTCAATTGCTGCATCAGCCGGTAGGTCACGAACTCGTAATCCTCCGGCCCGCGCAGGTGCGCGCTTACCTCTTTGAATGCCATCAGGAAAGTAGCGAAGTCGTTGTACCGATAAAGTGCCTCGGTCTCGGCCAGTGTCGTGTTCTCTCCGTGTTTCTTGCGCAGTTCGACCAGCGTCGCCGGCTCAATAGCTCCTTCCAGATGTAAGTGCAGCTCCGCCTTGGGTAGCTGACGGATAAAGGCATTCGGCGGATGAGTTCCATTCATGATTTCCGATTGTAGATGGCAGGTTCGAGATTTGCGAGGGCAGCCATGCCTGTTTTCCTTTACAATCCGAAGTTCGCACATCGCACGCCGGAGCAACGCAATGCAGCTGATCGCCCGCCGAGCCGTGGCCGTCTGGATCGTCCTCGCAATCTCTTCGTTCTCATTCGCAGGTTCGTCCGCCCCGCAGGTGAAGACCCGCTTGGGCGCCGTCGAAGGCAAGGACGATGGCAAGGTGAAAACCTTCCTCGGCATCCCGTACGCCGCGCCACCGATCGGCGATCTCCGCTGGAAGGCGCCGGCTCCCGCTGCGAAGTGGAGCGGCGTGAAGAAGGCGACGGAATTCGGTTCGCACTGCTTGCAGGGAAATGTTTTTGGTGACATGGTGTTTCATGATCCGGGCGGTACCGAGGACTGCTTAACCCTGAACGTGTGGGTTCCAGATAAACACGTCGATCCGAAGCTCCCCGTCATGGTCTGGATTTATGGTGGAGGCTTCGTCGCCGGCACCACCTCCGAGGCGCGCCAGAACGGCTACAATCTCGCGCAGCAAGGCGTCATTGTCGTATCGATGAATTATCGCCTCGGCGTCTTCGGTTTCCTGGTGCATCCCGAACTGGCTGCAGAATCCGGCCATAACTCCGCCGGCAACTATGGCCTGCTCGATCAACTCGTCGCTCTTCAGTGGGTACACGACAATATCGCCGCATTCGGCGGAGATCCGGGCAATGTCACCATCTTCGGCGAAAGCGCCGGATCATTTTCTGTCAGCGCGCAGATGGCTTCGCCTCTGGCGAAAGGGCTCTTCCAGAAGGCCATCGGCGAAAGTGGGGCAGCCTTCTCGCGCAGCGGTCTCTCGTTTGACGCGATGTCAGCGCGGGCCGAGAAAGATACGAGGCTCGTAAAAGAAAAGCTCGGCGCGTCGACCTTGGCCGAATTGCGCGCTATTCCGGCGGAGAAGCTGCTGGCAGCCTTTGCGCCTCCTCAATCGCGGAGCTTCGATTTCGGTCCCGACGTCGACGGATATTTCCTGCCTGAGTCCGTCCCCGCTGTTTTCGCCGCGGGCAAACAGAACGACGCCGCGCTGCTGGCAGGCTGGAACCACGACGAAGGCAGCTTCGAGATCGCCTACGCTCCGCACAAGCCAACCGCAGAGAGCTTCAAGGCCACTGCGAAAAAGGATTTCGGAGACAAGGCAGATGAATTCCTGAAGCTCTATCCCGCCGACACCGACGAGCACGCCCTACGATCGGCCCAGGACTACGCGGGCGATACATTCATCGCGCTCTCTACCTGGGCTTGGATTGAAGCGCAAAGCAAAACCGGCAAGCAGCCGGTTTATCGCTACCGCTTCGACATGGCGCCTTTTTCTAAGAACCCGGATGCTCCACGAATGGGCGCCTACCACTCAGCCGAGATCGAATACGTCTTCGGACAACTCGACTCGAAGACCGACGTCACCTGGCGCGATAGCGATCGCCAGGTCAGCGAGATGATGCAAAAGTTCTGGGCAAACTTCGCCAAGAACGGAAATCCAAACGGCCCCGGTTTACCCAAATGGCCGTTTTATACGGCATCTGACGGCTGGCCAGTGATGATCCTGAGCGCCGAACCCGCCGCCCACAAAGACGACATGCGGGATCGCTATCTGTTTTTGTCAAAGGAGTGGGCGAAGTAGAAAAGTGATTAAGCTGGAAGCTGTGGAGTTGAATCTGTAAATGTGGGAACAGCCGCCCTCGGCTGTCCGCCGGGCGAAGCCCGGCTTCTTGCCGGGGCCACATCCCTCAGATATCGCAGACGGTCAGCCGTTACTTCCGCGCGAACTCGCTCCGGTGCCGGCTATAAAAGAAGTAAATCATCAGCCCCAGCACCAGCCACACAATAAATCGCACCCATGTAATGACCGTCAGCCCCGTCATCAATCCGCCACAAAGAATAATCGAGATCAGCGGGAACCACGGCACCATAGGCACGCGAAACACGCGCTTCCGATCCGGCTGCGTGCGCCGCAGAATGATCACTCCCAGCGACACCAGCGCAAACGCAAACAGCGTCCCGATGTTTGACAAATCCGCGGCATCGCTGATGGCGAAGATTCCAGATGGAACGCCGACGACAAACCCGGCAATCCACGTCGACCAGTGGGGCGTCTTGAACTTGGCGTGTACAGCCGAGAAAAGGCGTGGAAACAGCCCATCGCGCGACATGGCATACCAGATGCGCGCCTGCCCATACTGAAACACCAACAGTGACGAAATCATCCCCGTCAGCGCGCCTACCACGATAATCGACCGCGACCATCGGCTCGCCCCCAGCACTTTGAGTGCGTAAGCGACTGGCGCCTCGGCGGCCTCTCCGGAGACAAACGTCGTGTACTTCATCATCCCCAGCAGCACCACCGACACGCCCACATACAGAATCGTGCACACGATCAGCGAGGCAATGATGCCAAACGGCAAGTCCCGTTGCGGATTGCGTGACTCCTCCGCTGCGGTCGAAACGGAATCGAATCCGATGTAGGTAAAAAAGACGATGGCGCCGCCGGTTACGACGCCACCGAATCCTGAAGGTGCAAATGGATGCCAGTTCGTCGGATTCACCAGCGCTCCGCCCACGAACAGGAACACCAGGATCGCGCCAATCTTGATCGCGACCATGACGTTGTTGGCCTCCGCGGATTCGCGGATGCCCCGCACCAGTAACACGGTCAAAATGAAGATGATCAAAAACGCCGGAAAGTTGAAATACGATCCCGTCCAATGTCCCGACTCCCAGACGGGAGTAGACCATTTGTCGGGTAAATTAATGTTGAATGACGCGAGTTGAGCCTTGGTGTAAGCGCTGAACCCGATCGCTACCACGACGTTGCTGACGACGTACTCGAGAATCAGATCCCACCCGATGATCCACGCGAAAATTTCACCGAGCGTGGCATAGGAGTACGTGTAGGCGCTGCCGGCAATCGGAATCATCGACGCCAGTTCGGCGTAGCACAGACCCGCAAAACTGCAGGCAATCGCCACCAGAAGGAAGGAAATCGCGATCGACGGACCGGCCGCCGGCCGTCCGTGCATGAGAACCTGCGCCGTTCCGCCACCGCGCAGGAAGTTCACCACGATATCGAGTACTTGAGCGTGCAGAATCGAGGGCGCTTGAAAATACTCTCCAGCGGCGGCGGTACCAGTTAGAACGAAGATGCCTGACCCGATCACAGCCCCGATCCCGAGCGCAGTCAGCGACCATGGCCCGAGTGTCTTCTGCAGCCGCTGCCCGGGAGCTTCCGATTCCGAAATCAGCTTGTCAATCGACTTGCAGCAAAAAATCTGCTTGTCGGAGGTGCGCACAACTTGGTTTGGCGGAGGCTCGCTCGTGGTGGGTTGTGACAAGAGGTTCGTTTTCTCCTAAACGGAGGAATGGGCAAAAAACGGGTGCCCCACTTCTGGCGAGTTTTGCCAGAAGTGGGGATTCTAGCGCGAGCCCGTGACCTCTACCGCTTCGCCTGCCCGCGGGCCAACTTCTTGACCTTCGGCTTCTTCGATCCGCGAGGATAGTCGCGGGGCTTCAGCGGCTTGTCCGCCTTGCGCTTCTTGCGCGCAGTACGTTTGGCTTTCTTGCGTTCGTCTCTGCTGAGTGTGGTTGTATTGGCCATGAATTCCTTTAAATTGAAAGATTCCGTGATGGAGTCATCGCGCGATTGAAGTCGTGATCAATGACCCAGTCGCTCACTCACTCAATCGCTTCAGGCTCGCTCCAGCTGGGCATACTTCTCCACCAGCTTCTTCAAGCCGAAGCGTGGAAATTGTACAGTAATCTTGGCTTCTTCGCCTTCTCCTTCGCGCTGATACACCGTTCCCTCACCGTACTTCGGATGCCGCACTCTCTGTCCCGGACGAAAGCCGCGTTTGCCCGTCGGTTCCTCGACGGGAGGCGCTTTCGGCGCCGTGAACTTCTTGCCCCGGCTAGCGAAGAACTCGGCAATGTTTTCGATCGAATTGTAGGCGCGGGCCGCGACCGTCGGCTTGGATCGGCGAGCATTCCCCCGGCTGGGATCTCCCGCATGCCACGACGCACTCTGATCTTCATCCTCGTAGGAGTAATGGGAAGACTCAGAGCCGTAAGCCGCTGAGCTAGTGTGGGGACGGGCGCTCTCGCCCGTCCGGCGGAGCGAAGCTCCGTCACTTCGCCGCGTGCCCACCTCCTCAATCAAAGGCCCGGGCACTTCTTCCAGGAATCTTGACGGCACACTCGCCTCAGGCAGGTCCGTTCCATACCTCCGCCGGTACACCGCTCGCGTTAGAATCAACTGATCCATCGCGCGCGTCATGCCGACATAACACAGCCGCCGCTCTTCCTCGATGTCTTCCGGAACCAGCATGGTGCGCGAATGCGGAAACAGCCCCTCTTCCAGCCCGCTGAGAAACACCAGAGGAAACTCCAATCCCTTGGCGGCGTGCAGGCTCATCAGCGTGATCTGCGCGCGCTCATCGTAATCGTCGGCATCGGCCACCAGCGCCGCGTGATCCAGAAACTGATCGAGCGTCTCCGCCCGATCCCGCGAGTCCATCGCCGCATTCACCAATTCACGCAAGTTCTCGATGCGTGAGTATGCCTCCGGCGTGTCCTCGTCTTCGAGCAGTTTGATGTATCCCGTCCGGTCGATCAGAAATTTGAGCACGTCCGCAGTGCTGACAGTAGGCGCAGGAAACGCATTCGCATCCGCGGTAGCGCTAGGTTCCGTAGCGCCGGCCTCCGGCCGGCTGTGGGGGAGGCGTCTCGCCTCCCCATCGTCAGCGGAAGACTCTACCGTGTTCTCGCCAAAATCAAACGAAAAATTCCCAAACTCCTGAGGATCAAACGCAGTAGCATCCCCTTCGTCAGTGACAGCCTCTTCAACAGGGGCAGCCTCCGCTTCGGCCCGCGGTACCTCTGCCGTCTGCTCCAGTTGTTCCGTAAAGCTACCCAGCAGCATCGCCCGCGCATCCTCAATCAGTTGCTGGAAACTCTTCAGCGAAGCCATGGCTCGCGGCGGCACCAGTTGCCGCTTCACCGCCTCGCCGATCGCTCCCCACATCGACAGTCCCGTTTCCAGCGCCAATTGCTCGAGCGTGTCGATCGTTCCCTTGCCAATGCCGCGCGCCGGAGTATTGACAACACGCAACAGCGAGATCGTGTCATCCGGATTCTGAATCACCTTCAGGTACGAGATCATGTCCTTGATCTCGGAGCGCTCGTAGAACGAAAATCCGCCGACCACGTGATACTTCAGCCCGTAGCGCCGCATCGCCTCTTCAAACAACCGCGACTGCGAATTCGTGCGATACAACACTGCTGCCCGCGGTGTCTCCCCGCGCTCGTTTGCTTCGCGGAGATACCGCGCAATCCAGTCCGCGGCAAACAGCGCTTCATTCTCACCATCCGGTGCTTCGTAGTAACCGATCTTCGTGCCACCCTGCCGCGACGTCCACAGATTCTTCCCCTTGCGCCGCACGTTGTTCGCCACCACCGCCGACGCCGCCTGCAGAATGTTCTGTGTCGAGCGGTAGTTCTGCTCCAGCCGGATGATCTTTGCTTCGGGGAAGTCCTGCTCGAACTCCAGAATGTTGCGGATGTCCGCCCCGCGCCAGGAATAAATCGACTGGTCTTCATCGCCGACCGCACAAACGTTGTGTTGCTCCCCGGCCAGCATGCGCATGAGTTCGTACTGCGGCCGGTTCGTGTCCTGATATTCGTCGATAAGCAGATACTGAAAACGCTTGTTGTAATATTCGCGAACGTGCGGCGCCGATTTCAGCAGCCGCACCGCCTCGAGCAGCAGGTCGTCGAAGTCGAGCGCGTTGGCCTTCCGCAGTTCCTTCCGATACTCCTCGTACAGATGCGCGACCTTCTCCGTCTTAGGATCCGCCGAGTTCAGATAAAGCTCCTGCGGATCGATCATGTGATTCTTCGCCCACGATATCCGGCCGAGCACCGTGCGCGGGGTCAATTCCTTATCGTCGACGCCTAACCGCTTCATGACCGACTTCACCACGGATTGCTGGTCGCTCTCATCGTAGATCACGAAATTCTTCGTGTGCCCGATCGCCGGCTGTCCCGGCACAGTCGACGGAATCCGCATCGCCTCAATGTCGCGCCGCAACATCCGCACGCAAAACGAATGAAACGTCGAGATCACCGGCTTGGCGATGCTCAGCCCGCCCACCAGTTTCTCGACGCGCTCACCCATCTCCGCCGCCGCCTTGTTGGTGAAGGTCATCGCCAGAATTGATTCCGGCATGACGCCCTTGTGCTCGATCAGATAAGCGATCCGGTAAGTAATGACGCGAGTCTTCCCGCTCCCGGCACCGGCCAGAATGAGCACCGGCCCCTCGGTCGTCTCAACAGCCTCAAGCTGTTGCGGATTCAATTGGTCAAGAAAAGACAATGCGGAAAGTGGCTCCGGGAGTTGCTTGTTCAATTTTACAGGACATGTGGAACAGCCGTTTCTGAGAGAACATGTGGCGACAGCTGCCCTCAGCTGTCCGTCGAGCGAAGCTTGACCCCGCTGCCACATCAAGCCACACGGAGCCGTTCATCTTGTCTGTAAACAAATTTCTCCCGCAAGCCACGCCCACTCCCACGTTCTTTCCACGGAGTCGACATGGGCGGCGCGCCCGGTCCGGGTTACGCTCGTAACTCGAACACGCCTCTCCCTTGAGAGTGGACGCGGCCGCCCTGTAGAGTCTGAGTCGCGATCGTCTTGCTTCGCAGGTTTGACGAGCCACGGTGCCAGCCGCGAAGCGGCGAAAGAATGCAGCCCACGGCGCAGCAGTGGGTAGCAAATCGCAAATCTGGGCAAGCCCCGAAGGGCCGACAGAACGACGCAGGCTCACGAAGGAGAAGCCGTTATGAATCCCAAGAGTTTCATTGCCGTGATGGTTCTGTTGCTGGTTGCCGAATTTGTGATGATCGATCACCACCCCGCCCGCGCCGGAGAAGTCAATCCAACTTCAGGCTACAGAGTCCTAGAACCCATTCGCCACGGCAACCTGACTGTGTTCCCCGTGGTCGCAGCGAAAAGCTATCCCACCGGAGAATTTCTTACCCTCGACGAAGGCCTGCACTCCGGCGAAGTCATCGTGACCGAAGCCGGAAGCGTGCAAGGACTCATCCGCCGCCACGGTTCTCCCGTGGTCCGCCACGATGGCGCGGAAGTGAACCGCCTCGTGCTGGTTAACAATTCCAAGCGCCCGTTGTTATTGTTGGCCGGAGAGATAGTCAGCGGCGGCCGCCAAGATCGCGTGATCGGCAAAGACCGCATCGTTCCTCCGGAGAGCGATCCAGTCGATCTCAGCGTTTTCTGCGTCGAGCCCGGACGCTGGGTCGCCACCACCGCGAACTTCGGAGCCTCGGAGGCGCTATACGGAAAGAACGCCGGCACGACCGTCGGAGGTCCGGTTCCCATGGCGATCATGGCGCAGCCCTCGGTACGCGGCAAAGCCATGGCGGAAAAAAATCAGAGCGAGGTCTGGGACGAGGTCAATAAGCAAAAGGCAGCTATGACTGTCGAAGTCGAAGCGGCCGCGCCTGCGGTCGCCAGTCAAATGCAGCAAGTCACCTCGTACGCCAAGGTGAATGAAAACGTCGAAGTCCGAAAGCAGGTCGACTCCGTCGCCAGGCCCGTCGAACAGAGCTACCAGAGCCTGATTCACCAGTTGCGCGACCGCAACGCGGTCGGAGTGGTGGTCGCCGTGAATGGCCGCATCATCTGGGCCGACATTTTTGCCAGCACCGACCTGCTCAATAAATATTGGCCGAAGCTGGTTCGCTCGTACGCGTCAGAAGCGGTGGTCACGAGGGCTAAAGAGGCCGAGGTCACTACCAAGCAGGCCGACGCGTTTCTCGCCGACATGGAAGGCCGCCGTGAAATGATCGAGAGCGAGCCCGGCATCTATCGCCACACCGAGGTGACCGGCGATGGATTCAAAGCGTTCTCGTTGACGTCGCTGCTGCCAAAGACAGGATTCGAGGTCCACGTAGCGAAGATGGCAGATTAACGCTTGAATCGTAGAGACGTAGTTTGCTACGTCTCTACGAAGAGTTATTTTGCAGACTCGTACCAGCGCCGCCATGCCGCCGAATCTCTCGGCAGCCGCTGATGAGTAATGTCCCCCAGCGCCTGGAAGGCCCATCCCCTCGTCTGTTCATCGAGCGCACGGTCGTCCGTATAGTTCAGCAATTGCGGCACAGCCGTCATCCGCTGGTCCGGCGTGAACATGCCTGATTCCGCCAGGCTGCATGCAGCTCGCTCGCGTACCATCGGTGATGAATCGTCGTGCATGGTCGCCAGAAGCGGCTGAATGGCCTGATCGCTGCCGGCCACAGCCAATCCCTCGACAGCCCAGCGCCGCGAATCAGGATCGTTATCCTTCAAATGATCCGCGAGCACGCCGGCAATTCGTTCACTCTCGACTCCCCGGTTGGCCATCAGGCCAAGGGCCCATAGCGCCCAGATCTTCTGGCCGTGGGCATGCGAGTCTACGTTCTTCAACAGAAACTCCAGACTCGCGGCATTCTTTCCGAGTCCATAGGCAGCGAGTTCCACCTCAACGCCTGACTCCCGCACGCGCATGTCGTTCGAGTTCAGCGCTGCGGTGGTCAAAGAAGCGATCTGCGAGTTCCACTGAACTTGTCCATTCCAGCGATCGACGCGCGACGAGATCTGGTCAACCGCCCCTTCTGAGTGCCCGACGGCAAGCTCCAGTAGTGTTTCTGCCTGCTTCTGCGGCTTCATGCGATCGATTTGAACCAGGTCCCGGGCCGAGGCAGGTTCCTTTGAATGCGAGGGAGCCGAGCCAGGCCAGATCGGATGAGCTTTGGTCATTCCCACGACGAGTGCCGCAATCATCCCAACTACCGCGGCGATCAAATGCGCAGAGCGTAATGCAGACGTTCGCGACGCGGGCGAGGGCGGGGCATTGCCAGCCCCGAAACCCGTAATATCCGATCCGGGGCCTAGCGTGCCGTAGTCCGGTGTAGGCTGAAGGCGCGGATCGATCGGAGTACCGTTCGCGGCCTCCGTGGAAAATGGTGAAGAAACATCCATATAGAAGAAGTCTAGGTTGACCTCCAAAATGAGGTAAAGTTACTTTCGGTTCGAACCTTGGTCGGTTCGATGCAAGAACTTGCATTCGCGTAGTTGGGAAGGGGCCCCGGCGCGCGATAGCAACTGGCGAGAAACTACAGGAGGAAAGTCATGTCTATGAAATACAAGTGGCTGATAACGGTCATCAGCGTGTCCCTGGCGGCCCTGGCGCTGGCCGCCGCTGGTCCGGGATACCATGTCGCAACAACTTACAAAGTAGGCGGCGACGGTGGCTGGGATTACCTCACCGCCGATGCGAGTGCGCGCCGTCTCTATATCTCACGCGGCACGCACGTCATCGTTCTTGATCTCGACTCTGGCAAGAATGTCGGCGACATCCCCGACACCCCGGGCGTCCACGGCATCGCTCTCGCGCCTGACCTCGGACGCGGCTTCACGAGTAACGGCCGCGAAGGCACCGTCACGATCTTCGATATCAACACGCTGAAGCCCATCGGCGAGAAAGTGAAAGTCGGCGAGAATCCCGACGCCATTCTCTACGATCCGGCGACCAAGCGCGTCTTCACCTTCAACGGGCGCAGCAGCGACTCTACCGCCATCGATGCCGCCAGCGGCAAAGTGCTGGGCACGATCAAACTCGACGGCAAGCCCGAGTTCGCCGCGAGCGACGCCAAGGGCGGAATTTTCGTCAATATCGAAGACAAGAGCGAACTGACAGCGATCGATCCCAACAAGCTGGAAGTGAAAGCCAAGTGGCCGCTCGCTCCGTGCACCGAACCTAGCGGGCTCGCCATAGACCGCAAGAACCGCCGCCTCTTTGTCGGATGCGATAACAAAATGATGGCCGTGGTCGATGCCGACAGCGGCAAAGTTCTGGCCACTCCCGCGATCGGCGAAGGTGTCGACGCCACCGCATTCGACGACGAAACGGGACTCGCGTTCGCCTCCTGCGGACAAGACGGAGTTCTTACGGTTGTGAAGGAGGAATCCCCGTCCAAGTTCAGCGTCGCGGAAAATGTTTCCACCCAGAAGTCAGCCCGCACGATGGCTCTCGACACAAAGACGCACAACGTCTACACAGTCGCGGCAAAGTTCGGCCCGCGCCCCGCTCCCACCCCACAGAACCCCCGTGGTTATCCGCCGGTTCTTCCCGACAGCTTCGTAGTGCTGGTAGTCAGCAAGTAGGAGGGAACGATTGCAGCTTATGTGACGACAGCCGCCTCGGCTGTCCGGCGACGCGATGCGAGCCGCCCGGGGACTAGTTACTGGGTGCCCCACCCTTGTCGCGTCGTATGCGACAGGGTGGGGTCCTTGACTTTCTAGTCAGCAACTCTCCAGGTGTGAATCGACATCCAAGCTTCTTCATGCCCGAAGACATCGCGTACGTATGTAACGACCAGTTACAATGATCCGATCCCGGTAGCGCCTGGCCAACAACCAAGACCAACGACGGACAACCCAACGAACGCCCCCATGACCATGAAAGTCCGCAAAGCCGTGTTCCCCGCCGCCGGCCTGGGCACCCGTTTTCTGCCCGCGACCAAAGCCCAGCCCAAAGAGATGCTCCCGCTGGTTGACAAGCCCATCATTCAATACGGAGTCGAAGAGGCCATGGCCTCCGGCTGCGATCAGATCCTGATCGTCACCGGACGCGGCAAGCAGTCCATCGAAGATCACTTCGACGTCAGCTACGAACTCGAAAAGATGCTTGAGGAGCGCGGCAAACACGACCTGCTGAAAATCGTTCGCTCCATTTCCGACATGATGTACGTAGCCTACGTCCGCCAGAAAGAGGCGCTGGGCCTGGGTCACGCCGTCCTCATGGCTCGCGAGTTTGTGGGCAACGAACCTTTCGCCGTGCTTCTCGCTGACGACGTGATCGAGAACCCCGTCCCCGCGCTCAAGCAGATGGTCAACGTCTTCAACGAGAAGCAATGCAGCGTGATCGCTGCGCAGGTGGTCGAAGGCAAGATGATTTCGTCATACGGTGTGTTCGATGCGCAGCCCGCCGAAGGATTCAATGGACGCCTCTTCGAGATCCGCAACATGGTGGAGAAGCCGAAGTTCGAAGAAGCGCCGTCAAATCTCGCCGTGATCGGCCGCTACATCCTGACGCCCGCGATTTTCGACTGTCTCGCGAAGATTCAGGCGGGTGCCGGCGGCGAACTGCAACTCACCGATGGCATGCGCATGCTGCTCAAGAAAGAAAAGATGTACGCCTACGTCTACGAAGGCAACCGCTACGACACCGGCGACAAACTGGGATTCCTCAAGGCCACGGTAGAATTCGCCCTGAAGCGCTCCGACCTGGGCGGCCCCTTCCGTGAATACTTGAAGACCTTGCACCTGTGAGTGAGGTGAATCGGAGTGCCCCATCCATGTCGCGTTGTTAGCGACGGGCTGGGGATTTTGACTTCCCAGACAGTGCCACAACTCATGTGGCGACAGCCGCCTCGGCCGTCGATCGAAGCGAAGCGAGCCCAAGCAGAGCAGATTTCAGATTTTTCGTCACATGAGCCTTTCAATCTGCAATCTAAAATCTTCAATCTGAAATCTTACTTCTGCATTTCCCTAAGCCTCTTCGACTTCTCCTCCACTCCCCGCGCCAGCTTCTCCTTGTGCGCGTGCATTTTCTTCGCAATCGACTCGTCAGCCAGCCCAATCATCTGCGCCGCGAGAATTCCCGCATTCGTCGCACCAGGCTTTCCGATAGCCACGGTCGCCACCGGAATTCCCGCCGGCATCTGCACGGTCGAAAGCAGCGAATCCATCCCATTCAGCGATGTCGAAGGAATCGGCACGCCGATGACGGGGAGAATCGTATGCGCCGCGATGATTCCCGCCAGGTGCGCTGCCCCGCCGGCGCCAGCAATGATGACTTTGATCCCACGATCCGCAGCCTTCTTCGCAAAATCCGCGCTGCGGTCGGGCGAACGATGCGCCGAAGTCACATCAATCTCATAAGCGATCCCGAAATCGTCCAGCGCCTTCCCCGCCTCGCGCATAGTCTCCAGATCGGAATCACTCCCCATCACAATCGATACCAGTGGCTTGCTCATTGATCTCCCCAAAAATATTCGGATTTGTCATCCTGAGCGGAGGTTTGTTTCGCGAAGCGAAGCAAACCGCAGTCGAAAGATTCTTACTGCTCTGCCGGGTGCCCTGCTTCTGGCCGATTTTGCCACAAGTAGGGACTTTGTCCTCCAGACTCGCGACGCTCTACTTCCTCAGCGCTCTCCCCGCAATATCCTTCCGATAATGCGAGCCCGCGAAGCTGATCTTCCCGCAAGCCTCATACGCGCGTTCCACCGCAGTCTCCAGGTCCGCGGCACGCGCCGTTACCCCGAGCACGCGCCCGCCCGCGCTGTAATAAGCTCCCTCGCGCTTCGAAGTCCCGGCATGAAACACTTTCACGCCCTTCACCGCGTTCCCCTCTTCGAGTCCGTCAATCCGCTTCCCCTGCTCAAACGTCCCCGGATACCCTCCCGACGACATCACCACGCAGACTGACGCATCCCGCGTCCACTTGAAGTCACCATCACTCACGCGTCCGTCAATCGAAGCCTCGAGCGCGTCCACCAGATCGCTCTCCAGCCGCATCAGGATCGGCTGCGTCTCCGGATCGCCAAAGCGGCAATTGAATTCCAGCACCATGGGCCCGCGCGCCGTGATCATCAGCCCGCAATAGAGGACGCCCTTGAACTCGCTGCCTTCGGCTTTCATCCCCGCCACCACCGGCCGCGCAATGTGATTCACCAGCCAGTCGCGCATGCGATCGTCCACGATGTCCGCCGTGGAGTACGCGCCCATGCCGCCGGTGTTCGGTCCAGTGTCGCCATCGCCCACGCGCTTGTGATCTTGCGCGCCTACCAGCGGAGCCACGCGTTCGCCATCGCTGAAAACCAGGAACGAGAGCTCGTCGCCCTTTAGGCACTCTTCCAACACCACTCGCGACCCGGCATCGCCCAGCATTTTGCCGCTCAGCATCTCGGCCGCGACGCTCGACGCTTCTTCTTTGCTTTTTGCAATGACCACGCCCTTGCCGGCCGCCAATCCGTCCGCTTTCACCACGACCGGAGTGTGGAAATGTCCGAGCGCCGATTTCACCTGCTCCATCGAATCGCAGATCGCAAAAGGAGCCGTAGGGATGTGATGCCGCTTTAGAAACTCCTTGGCGAAGCTCTTGCTCGACTCCAGCCGCGCCGCTGCCTGGGTCGGCCCAAACACGCGCCAGCCACGGCGAGTGAACTCATCCACAACTCCGAGCGTGAGCGGCAACTCAGGTCCGACCAGGGTCAAATCCGGCTGCAGGCGTGTCGCCAGCGCGACCATCGAGTCAAGACTCTTCAGATCGGCCTGCAGGCATTCGGCCTCGTCCGCGATGCCGCCGTTGCCGGGCGCGCAATAAAGCTGCGAGACCCGCGGCGACTGCTTCAGCTTCCACACCAGCGCGTGCTCGCGCCCGCCTCCACCTAGAACAAGAACCTTCATAAAAGACAAATCAGGTTAGGGGTTCGAGCGCAATGCTGTCAAACGCTGGGGAAGAGTATGTGGGGACAGCCGCCTTCGGCTGTCCGTCGAGCCGAGTCTCGACTTTTCGCTTTCTTATGCAGTGGAGCCGTCCTCCTGAGCCCGCGAAGATGCGCTCTTTCCCGCCCCGTAACACTCCTTTAATCAGATCAGCGTACTCTGAAAGGTTGCTGTAGACGCTCACAATAAGAAAGTTTATTAACCATAGTTAACGTGTGTCGTATAGTATGGTTAAGATAGTATGGTTAAGAGTTCTTCTGGGGAATACCAAATTGAGTTGGTTTCGAACCGGCGGCACCCGGTCCGGCGATATCTGCAACATGAGCCTGCGTATCAAAATGGGCAACTCCATTCTCGAGATAGGCCTTGCGACACTATTGGCCCTCATCCTCGGCGCCATCCCTGTCTGCGCCCAGCAGACCGCGCCGCCATCCCAGCCTCGGCTCAGCGGCACGCCGGATGCTGATCCCCCTTCCCCATCCGACGAGATCAGCACAGAGTCCATGCTCCCGCACTTCAAGGACACGCGATTCTGGCTCTCCGGCCAGGCCAACTTCATTTTCCAAACTCATCCCGATTTTCACGCGCCCTACAGCGGCCCGCACAGCCTGACTCCGCGCTACGAGAAGGCCACCTCGCGCGTGATGACGCTCTTCACCGGAGTGCGCGTCAACAACTCCACCGAGTTCCTGGTCGATATCGAAGCGGCCGGAGGCTCCGCGCTGACTCTCGGGTTTGGCCTTGCCGGCAATGCCGATCTCGACATCGTCCGCAACCCCTTGCTCAGCAAAGCTCCGTATCTTGGCCGTGGCGAAATCCACCATGTCTTCGCCCTGAGCCAAGATAAAGTGGAGAACCAACGTAACTATTTCTCCCTTTTCGAAGAACTCCCGCGCCGCCGCCTCGAAGTCCGCTTCGGCAAGTTCAGCATGCCCGATTTCTTTGACGTGAACTCCGTCGGATCCGACACCCACTTCCAGTTCCTCAATTGGACGACCGACAATAACGGCGCTTGGGACTATGCCGCCGACACGCGCGGCTACACCGTCGGTCTGACCGCTGACTTCGAAGACCGCAATTGGGGATTCCGCTTCGGCGAAGGCCTCATGCCCAAGGTCGCCAACGGCATCGATCTCGTGTGGAAGCCGTGGCAGGTCCACGCGGAAAACTACGAATTCGAATTGCGGCATGGCGTGATTGCCAAGAAATCCGGCGTGGTTCGCCTGCTTGCCTATACCAACTTTGCCAATATGGGGATCTACCGCGACCAGGTAGTGAAGGCCGCCGAGGCCGAAACGACGCCCGATATCACCAACCATCCCTGGCACATCACCATGAAATACGGATTCGGCGTCAACCTTGAGCAAAATCTCTCGCACTATCTCACTGCGTTCGCGCGCTTGGGCTGGAACGACGGCCGCACGGAGTCTTTCGCATACACCGAAGTCGAGCAGACTTTCGCCGAAGGTGTGGGTGCCAACGGCGCTTGGTGGCATCGCAAGCAGGATCGCGCCGGAGTGGCTTTCGTCAGCAACGCCATCAAGAAAGATCATCAGAACTATCTCAACGCCGGAGGCCTCGGTTTTCTACTGGGAGACGGCCATCTGAACTACGGCCGCGAGAATATCTTCGAGACCTATTACACAGTGCACGTCTGGCGCGGGATTTACCTGGCGACAGGACTCCAGCACATCGTCAATCCCGGCTACAACCGCGACCGCGGCCCGGTGCTGGTGCCGTCATTCCGTGCGCATGTGGAGTTCTAGCGCCTGCGGAAAAACGTAGTGAATTCAGGTAGCGCTGTGGAAGAGCGGCGCTTAAGCGCCGCGTAAAACGCCCAGAATCGACACGGGCTTCAGCCCCTGGGGTTGCCCTTCTGCGGCGGATAGAGTTTTCCGCAGCCTGTAAACGCCGAACACCAGATTCACGCAGCCGGACAGCCCCTTAAGACCCTCGATGTCTACTCGCACCGCAGAGCCACATTAGGATCAACGCGGGTAGCTCGGCGTGCTGGAATCCAACTGGCGACCGACGTGGCGGTCAGAAGGATCAGGGCGATCGCCAAGAATGTAAGAGGATCCCGTGGGTTCACGCCGTTAAGCAAGCCGCGCATGAGAGGTGCAGCCGCCAGGGCCCCGACCATGCCGATCACGACGCCGGTTATCGCCAGGGAAATCCCGTTGGCCAGAATCATCCGCAGAACATTGCTTCGCTGCGCTCCCAAAGCCATACGAATCCCAATTTCCTGGGTCCGGCGGCCCACCACGAACGACACAACTCCGTACAATCCGACGATGGCCAACGATAGCGCAATCAGCCCGAACGCCCCGCCCAACATTGCGACCATGCGAAACAAGAACAGGCCGTTGCTGGAGAACGCGTCGGACATTGTAAGCACCGACACGGGAGCGACCTCTGCGTCGACGGCGCTGATCTGCTCGCGAACCAGCGAGACAAGGGCCGTTGGATCACCCTTCGTTCTCAGTTGAATCGTCGCCCGCGAACTTCCCTGCTGCAGATTGGGCAGATAGAAGACAGGCGGCGCCGGTTGGCCGATTCCCCCATTACTCGAATCTTTCACCACACCGACGATCTGTAGCGGTACGTTGTCGCGCAGCCGCAGGATGTGCCCAAGAGCCTTATCCAGGCTATCCTTGCCGACGATGTACGTGCGCGCCAAGGTTTCGTTGACGATGGCAACCTGCGGCGCCTTCTCGGTATCCCGCGCTGTAAACTCGCGTCCACTGAGAAGAGGGATCCGCATGGTGGCAAAATAATTTGGGCCGATCTGATTGGTGTTCGTGTCCACGAATTTTTCTCCACCCGCGCTGGTGTATCCATCAATGGAAAGATCCCAGGAGCCTCCCGAGAGAAACGGGACGTTGGCGGCCAAGGTGGCCGATGTTACTCCTGGAAGAGTCGACACCCGCTCCAAAATCTGCTGGTTGAGATGAGTGGCGCGCTCGTCCTTGTAACCCTGCAAACTGGGGTCCAAGAAGACCAGCAGCATGTGGTCGGGGTTGAAACCAAGGTCGGCTCTCTGCGCCTGCCAAAAGGCTTTCAGGAACAGTCCACCTGCGACCAGCAGAACCACCGAGAGAGCGACCTGTCCGCCAATCAAGATCCGGCGCGCAACCGCGCTGTGCGACCGGCCGCCTGTCCCTCTCGTAATGGCGGCGCTCCGGCCCTCTTTCACCGCCATGAATGCAGGCGCGACTCCAAACAGAAAAACCGCTGCGATGGAAGCGAACGCGGCACAGCCCAAGACTCGCGTATCCAGGTGAAAGTCGGGGCCAGCGGGAGCAATCGAGTAGGGTAGAAGCGAGGCAAATCCCTTAATGCAAGCAGCCGCTAGCAGGATCCCGCAAGCACCGCCCAGGATGGCGAGCACCGCACTCTCGGTCAGGAATTGACACACCAGGATCGCGCGTGACGCCCCCAAGGCCAATTGCATCGAGATCTCTCGAGCGCGGGACGAGCCCCTCGCCATCATCAGGCTGGCCACATTCGCGCAAGCCATCATCAGAACCAGCACGACGAGCCCTATGAGAATAGCGGCCGGCGTTGTACTCCCGCCCTGCAGACGCCGGCTCATTTCCGTCCGGACAATGGCGACGGTATCCTTGTTGCTGTCGGGATATTCCCGTTCCAGAGTACTCATGATGACGTTCATCTCGGCCTGGGCCTGCGCGATCGTAACTCCAGGCTTCAAGCGGCCCAGCAGAGTGCATCCGCGATAGCTGCGGTGTGTCAGCGTGTCGCTGCCTTCCGGCGACACCGCTGCCGTCATCATCATGGGCAGATAAACTTCGGGACGAAACCAGAGATCGGCTCCCGAAAAAGATTTGGGCGTAACGCCAATGATGGTGAAGCTGTGGCCGCTCAATTGGGCCTGCTTGCCGATGATCTCCCGGTTGCCGGCAAACAATCGCTTCCATAGGGAGTGGCTGATCATCATGACCGGGTATTTGCCAGGTATCTGGTCTTCTTCCGGAAGAAAGGCCCGGCCGAGTTCCGGTTGCACCCCGAGGGTGGAGAAGAAATTTCCAGACACCAGTTGCCCCCAAACCACCTGCGGTTTGCCATCCGGAACAACTCCGGCGGGGTTTAGTCCGGCCGACATGTCTTGTCGCGTAGAAAGCGCTTGAAACGATTTGCTCCGGGTAGAGAGGTCGACCCAATCCAAGTACGAGGAGGCCCCGAAGCTGGTCAAACGCGATGCCGCGATGTCGATCGTGACCAGCCCACCCGGATTCGGCACTGGCAGCGGGCGAAAAATGATGCCATCGACCAGGCTGAAGATGGCCGTGTTCGCCCCGATGCCCAACGCCAGCGACAGCACGACCACAATCGTGAATCCCGGTCTCTTACGAAGGCTTCGCAGGGAAAACCGCAAGTCGCGCCAGAGAGTGTCCAGAACAGAAATGGAATTCATTTCGTAGATCGTCTCTCGGATCCTGGCGGGATTTCCCAGCTTGCGGTACGCCGCAGTCCGGGCGTCGGCCGGAGACATGCCGGCTTCTACATTGCGATCAGTTTCGATCTGAAGGTGGGACTCGAGTTCGGCGGCGCGCTCCGCGTCCCATTGTTTGCGGTGGAAGAACCGTCGAATGCTCATGGGTGCTGCTCCGAATTCTCACTCTGCCGCTGGCCGCAGAATGCGCCCGATCGCCCGCACCAGTTGCTCCCAGCGATTGGTCTGAGCAATAAGTTGTTTTCGTCCTGCTGCCGTCAGCCGGTAATAGCGGGCGCGGCGGTTACTCTCCGACGTTCCCCAGAAGGCGGCAATCCAGCCCCGATCCTCAAGCCGATGGAGCGCGGGATAAAGCGAACCGTGCTCGACCTGAAGAACATCTTCCGAACGCCGCTCGATGGCATAGGCGATGGTGTGACCGTGCGCGGGGCCTGCCGAGAGAGTACGTAAAATCAGCAGGTCCAGCGTGCCCTGAACCATGTCGCTGTCAAGTGGAGGTGTGCCCCTCTTGGCCATGACGTGGATTATACTCAGGTAGATGATCTGTGGGAAGATAAGTTTGTGGGCG